>Ga0209751_10000052_pt1 | contig 103739 bp, 91 predicted proteins | sample RifCSP13_1_FD_184019 | JGI IMG/M metagenome (GOLD analysis project Ga0209751, IMG submission 184019) | Soil microbial communities from Rifle, Colorado - Rifle CSP2_sed 13_1 (SPAdes) (version 2) | ecosystem: Environmental > Terrestrial > Deep subsurface > Rock core/Sediment | place: Rifle...
TACACGAGTGGGTATAGCTTTGGCGAACAAGTGGAACAAGGACTTCACCCCGGGATCGACATTAAGGGTGCGGGAGGCACGCTGAGCGCGAATGCCGATGGGCGTGTGTACCTGTACCAAGATGACTCACGACCGGGACTGGTTCGGTACGATCCAGATCATCCAGTCGCGAATGATGACCTCGTGGGATTCGGAAACTTCGTTATCCTGGAAACGGAGGTTCATGGCGAGACTTACCATCAGGTCTTTGCGCACCTTGATGGATTCCCAGACGGCCTGACCCAGGGCCAGGAGGTCAGTGCGGGAACTCCCTTGGGGTTGATGGGATGTACTGGAAAGTGCCAAGGGGAACACGTGCATTGGGAGATTCGTCGAAGCTCGGCCGTTGAGATCGACGCCAATGGGGTGCACCGGTTCACCACCTTCTACCCAGCGAACACCGAAGAGCTTCAGGATCTCTTCGTGGACCCGGAGACCTTCGAGCAGTGGTTAGGATCCGAGGGGTGATGGATCTCTCAGGGATTAGGCCGAAGCCCATTTCGTTCGTGGTCATCGGGATAACAGCCATGGCCGCGGGATGCGGCCTTGCAGGCGATTTCCTGGAGATCCAACGGCCGTCCAGGCCCACCGTGGAGTTCACAGCGACGGCCGTCAGTCCAATACAAGGGCCGACTCCCACACCTGAGAGTGTCGATCAATTTCTGAGCAGGTGCCTGACGGCGGATGAAGTTGCCTCCGTTGATGCCGACCTTTCCATTTCGTTCGAGAACTATGGATATTCCTCCGGGATAACCTTTCCCACCCCAGCACCGGGCGATTCGATTCCGAGGGGACCCTTCGGGACCTTGGTCTGCATGGAGGAGGCCGGCTATGTCGACCTTGACATTGCCCAGCTTCGAACGTACCAGGCGATCCTTGCGATGCGACAGCTTGAGTTCGATGAGCCGCTCCCCTGGACGGACAAGACGCTCTACGAGTGGTTCGTAAGCGCAGTGGACGGGATTCGGGTGCGTGACGACATTGAGTTCAGTTCATGTTGCTCCCCGCAGAACGTGATCAACATCACAACTCTCGAACAGCCCGCATTCCAGACTGACCGATGGATCGATCCGGAACGAGAGGCGTCCCGGCCTTTCATGCACCCGTGGATCGACCCTCGGATCGGTCAGGGCATGCAGTCGCTCGTGGCTACACTCGTTGGCGCGGCGCGGTACAACGAAGTCGGTACGTACACCTGTCCGGATTTCAAAGATATGACCGTTGACGAGCTGGGGGTTTGGGGAGTCGAGTATTACTTCTTCCTCTGGCTTGCCGGGCACAGCGATCTGGAATATTTGACGGCCGGAGCGTCACAGCCGAACTATTATCAAGGGCGGGCCAGGGTCGCCGCTGACGCAATAAGGTCCCAGCGTTTCTGCGCCGAACCACCCGGAACACCTGTCGGCTACCTCGCGGGGATCCTCCCGCCGTAAGCGGCACGGACTATGCGCCGAACGGTTGACGCCAAGCCGAGAGCGCGATCTGCGGAGGCGACGTCCCCCTGGGTTACCGGGCGGCGGTGGCGGCGCTGATCGAAGTGATGGCACAGTACCGCACGGGCTACGTGCGGGGCCCGACCGGCACGGTGGAGGGGGACAACGGCAAGTTGCGGATGGCGGCGCTGATTCGCCTGGTCGAGTGGCACACCCCCGACGCGCAGTCGGCGGTGCGGGCGCTGCGCTTCGACCGCCACTCGCACCTGGTGCGAGCGGCCGAGAAGGCGCTGGAAGTGTTCCCGGGGGATTGGAAGGGGCCGCTCAAGGCGCAGGGCTGAGCATGTGATGAGGGGGAGGGGGGGATGGCAATGAGGCGGGAGGGTGGGGGGACGGGTGGCTCCTGCCACCAAATCCTCGAAGGCTCTCTCTGCAATCGAATCTCAAGTTAGGCGTGCTGGGCCTGACGACCGACGCGATCCCCCCGCTCTTCTCGATCCATGCTATCGTGATACTTGGGAGCGTGTCGTCTTTCCCGGACCCGAACAACGCCAAGAGGAGACATCCATGGAAACGTACATCATTTTCGGCAAATGGACACAGCAAGGGATTGCGAAGGTCAAGGAAGCTCCGGCCCGGATCGAAGCCGTCCGCAAGGCCACCGAAGCCGCCGGCGGAAAGATGATCGCCTGGTATCTCACCTTTGGCCGGTACGACTTTGTCCTCATCACCGAGGCTCCCAACGCCAAGGCCGCGGCAGGTCTTCTACTGGCGGCCGGTGCGCAAGGTAACGTAAGCACGGAAACCCTCCACGCCCTCACCGAAGCTGAGTTCAAGAGCGTGGTCGCTGGGCTACCGTAGTTGGCCGTCCCTTGAACAAAACCCCCACGCTCCCAGCTTCAAGACCGGCGTCTGATAGGCTGCACTTGCCGCAGCACGCCTAACAACTCGATGGAGCCGACCCGGCCAGCCGGGTGTCGGTTTCCGCGCGATACTAGCCTTGGCTGGCCGGGCGGCTCATCTCGAGGCCGTTAGGCGGATTGCTGTGATCCCACCATAGAGGGAGGCCCATGGACTTCGAACAGGCGAAGACGGTGCTCCTAGAAGGCTATTCCCGACTTGAAATGAATGTCTCGGATCAAGGCACGGCCCTTCACGTCCAGTGCGAGGGCAACACATACGTGGTCACTGAAGAAGACATCCTCACATACGCGGAACAGTATCCCAGCTTCGCCGCGTTAGCCGTCGCGCCCTGCGAGTGCGGCATATCTAGTGTCAATTACCGCGAGCAGATAGTCGTCCCTATTGAACCCAGCCCCATAGCTCCTATCGGAATCCGCTTTCGAGAGCCAACCACCTTTCGGCAACAAGGGGACAACAGGTTTGTCGAGATAGGCGTGGTCACCCAGCTCTTCAGGAATCGCCTACGCTTTCACGAGCCCTTCCTCGAGCAGCATTCTGCTCGCATGAGACGTCCAGCGGCCTTCATGGTCCGAGAACGCGACGAACATCGCCAGATAGACATAGTCGAGCCAATGCCCTCGTTCCTTACCGCCCGGGTATTCAACATCTCAGCCCCCACCGTCGAGCAGGCCGTCAAGGATACTTCAGCCCTCATTGAAGCATGTCTCTTCGAGCTCTCCTACTTGAAGGGCACATCGGTCGCCCTCTCCGAAGAATGGCCCCAAAGGGAGTCAAGGGGCCGGACGTTCCGCCTCACCGAAGCCTTCCCGGGCAACGACTTGCCGCTTCCGACGGCGTTCTTCAATGCCGATATCGTCCGCTTCTACCAGCGGGGCGTCAGCAGTAGGGACCCCGTCATCCAGTTCCTTTCCTTCTACCACGTCCTCGAGTACTTCTTCATCACCGCATCAGACGATCGTCTCCACGCGACCCTCGCCACACGGCTCAACGATCCCGCTTTCTCCCCACCCCAAACGCCCTTCAACGCCTCGTCCGCGACGTCTTAGAACACCGCCGTCTGACCAACGAAACCGAAATGCTCCGGCCCGTCCTTGAGCGGTACGTCCCTCTGCCGGATCTGATTGAGTTCGTTGAGGCATATGAGACCCACCGCGGAGACAAGGTCTACACAAAACGCCGGCAAATCTTCGGTGAGGATCTTGCCGAAGTGCGACTGGCCGAAGGCCATCTATATCCGAATATCGCGAAGAGGATCAAGGTCATCCGCAACGCGGTTGTCCATTCGTCCGACCGCCACGAGGGCCACGAGCGATTCATCCCGCTCACGGCACGCTCTGAGGAAATCATCCAAGAGGAAGTCTCCTTGATGCGATTTCTGGCGGAGAAGGTGATCATTGCCACGGCGCGCACCTAACCCCCGACACCCATGATTCTCCATCCCCGTCTGCAATCCGCCTAACAACTGGATGGAGACGGCCCGGCCAGCCGGGCGTTGAGTTCAGCGCGATACTAGCGTTGGGTGGGCCCGGCGGATCCCCCTCGCAAAGCCTGCCCTGAGCCTGCCGAAGGGCTCAGGGTGCTCACCTGCACCGCACCCCGTTCGGGCCGCGAGACCCGGCGGCCCGCCGGGGCGAGACGGCCTGCGGTGCGCCGCACACCTGCCCTCCTCGCCAGGACACCGAGGCGGTGTCCTCGACAGGACGCCGGAGCGGCGTGGCCGGGCGGTGCCAGGGGGTGAAGGTGTCGATCTCGAGGCGGTTTGGGCGGCTCTGAGGCCGCCCTAAGGCGCTCCGCGCATGCCCCGTCTCAGCGTATAATCTCCCGGGATCGTCACATGGGCATCCTGGAAACCGATCGCCTCAAGCTCGCCGAGCTCTGCAGGTCCAATGGCATCTCCCGCCTCGCGCTGTTCGGCTCCGCCGCTCGGGGCGAGGCCACCTCTGGCAGCGACATCGACCTGATCGCCGATCTGCCAGATGGGGCCACCCTCCTCGATATGGTTCGCCTGGAGAGGGAGTTCTCCTCAGTTCTTGGCAAGAGCGTCGACCTCCTCACAGAAGAGTCCATCAGCCCATACATCCGTGAGCGAATCAAGGACGATATCCTCGTAGTCTATGAGGCGAACTGAAGGCGCCTACCTTCGGCACATTCTGGACGCAATCCTCAAGGTAGAGTCTTATCTCCAAGGCATCGACGAAGTTGACTTTATGGCCGACACACGAACACAGGACGCCGTGCTCCGCCAGCTTGAGATCATCGGAGAAGCCACCAAGAGGATCTCATCCGAAACGCGTAGTCGCAGTCCCCACACGCCCTGGCAGGACATTGCCGGCATGAGGGACAAGCTCATCCACGACTACTTCAGTGTTGACCTCCGCCGAGTCTGGAACACGACCAAGAGTGATCTTCCTCCCCTCAAAGCGGCAGTCGTCCGCCTCCTCGAAGGGGCGTAAGGCTAGGCTCCGTTTCCCCGCCGGAGCCCGGAGCACATTCGCGGGCCGCCTAACAAGTCGATTCAGCGACCCGGCCAACCGCGTGTTGAGTTCGGCATGATACTAGCCTTGGCCGGTCGGCCGGCTCGCCCACGGGGCTGCTGCGCGAAGCTCGATGCCGTTAGGCGTATTCATTGCAGGCTAATGAAGCAAATCATGGTAATTGAGCAACAACTTTGTGTGGAAGCTGTCGCTAGCTTCGCCTGCCACAATGCTGAGGGAATCCACGCCGGCACTGCCCAGGAGGAGTCTCCATGCATGGGTTTCTAAAAGGCACCCGCTTACTTCTCTCGACGCCAATGCCCCTGATCGTGGTGGCACTCGCGGCTTGTGCTCCCGCCTACGCCCCGGAGGCAACTCCGGCATCAAACGCTTTGCCGACGAAAACTGTTCTCTGGACGGACACTCCCACTCCCGCGCCCGATCCGGCCCCAACGTCCACTGAAACACCCGTCGTGCCAACAACGACACCGATCTCGACCCCCGTCCTCGCCGTGACCATCACCTACATCAAGATGATCGACATGACGGGCGGTTGGGCCGAGGGGCAAGTGGGGACCGAGGAAGCGTCTCGCATCCTTCGCACCACGGATGGTGGAGGGACCTGGCGTGATGTGAGTCCAGTGATTCGAGAGGGCCCCTATGGTTCCTTCTTTCTCGATGCACAGCTGGCGTGGGTTTGGACTCTCTATGGTCATGAAATGTGGCGCACGCAGGATGGCGGTGACACCTGGGTATCCGTTGCGACCGTTGGCGGGCAACCTGAGATCTGGTTCAACGACAGCCAGCGCGGCTGGAAAATGGAGGCGACACACTGGGGACTGAGCTATGTTCAATTCGACATCGACTCCTTCGGAACCACTCAAGACGGGGGGCAGACTTGGCAGGAAACGAACCCCCCACCAGGTCGGGGGTCCGCGTTCATGGCGTATCCGGATGCGCTGATGGCCTGGGCAGTCCGAGCAGGGTTTGCGAAGACCCAAGAAGGCTACCCCAATCTGGTGGTCCCATTCTTTATCGAATGGACCTCCGATGGTGGTATGGCGTGGACATTCCACGCCATGCCGCTGCCGCCAGAAGCCTTCCCCGTTGAACCGCTCTCCGATGGGTACTACTTCGGCGGAGTGGGCAACTGTGATTTTGTCTCCCCGGTCTACTCTTCGACCGCAATTTGGAAACTGGCCCTCACGTGCGAAGGCCGAAGCTGGATGTACACCACGGCCAATCGAGGCAAGACCTGGATCATCAGCCCGATGCCGGCGGGTCTGGACGCTGATATCCAATTCATCGATCCAACGATCGGCTGGTTGTTCCTTCGGGACCCGCTCGATACCTCCGAAGGCCGGTTGTACCAGACGGAGGATGGCGGGCAGGATTGGACACTGATCAAGCGCACCAGATGGGCAGACGCCCAACTGGACTTCCTGGACGCCCAGAGAGGCTGGGCAGTCGTCTGCAGCGATGCCTGGTATTGTTATGAGGATGACGCCATTCATGCGCTGGTGAGAACGACCGACGGCGGCCAAACGTGGCAGATCCTTCAACCGCAGATCGCGCCGTGATTGCCAGTTTGGCCCTGCGGTCTCGTTGGGCAGGGAGGAAGGCGAGGCACCCCTCGACCCCCAGCCTTTGCCTTGTCACCGTTATGAAGAGCCATGCTCCATAAAGACGTACTCATCAGCCTTTGCCAAGCAAGGGACATGCTGCGCGACACGGGGGACGGCACCCTCTCAGTGCAGGATGTGGCGAGAGAAGTGGGGATGTCGCCGTTCCACTTCATTCGCCTGTTCAAGGCGGTCTTCGGCGAGACCCCCAAGCAGTGCCAGCTTCGGGCGCGGTTGGAGCGGGCCAAGGTTCTTCTCATGATGACCGAAGCCTCGGTCACGGACATTTGTATGGAGGTCGGGTTCTCCAGTCTCGGCACCTTCAGCTACGTCTTCGCGCGCCGCGTGGGCGTGGCTCCGTCCGCCTACCGGGCGGCGGCTCGTTCGATGATGAAGGTCCCCGGCGAGACCCCGAAGCAGCTCATCCCCGGTTGCCTCTCTTTGATGTCCGGCTCGCCAGGCTAGACTCCGCAAGTTTCGAGAAGCGTCTGGCCACGGGTGGGGCTAGACTCGGCACCATCGAAGCGAGTCCAGCCAGCGGAGGCGGTCATGAAGATCAAGCTGAACAGCATCTTTGTCGATGATCAGGACAAGGCCCGCAAGTTCTACACCGAGGCCCTGGGATTCAAGGTCAGCAAGGACATCCCCGTCGGGGAATTCAAGTGGCTGACGGTCGTCTCGCCCGAGGGCCCCGACGATCTCGAGCTGGTGCTCGAGCCGAACGCAAACCCGGCGGCCAAGGCCTTCCAGGAGTCCATCCTGGAGCAAGGCATCCCTATCACCGGGTTCGAGGTCGATGATATCCAGGCGGAGTACCAGCGGCTCAAGGATCTGGGCGTGGTGTTCACGATGAACCCCACTCAGGCGGGGCCGGTGACGGTGGCCGTCTTCGCCGATACCTGCGGGAACCTGATCCAGCTATATCAGGCTGGCGCGTAGCCCCTCCTCAAACGAAGGTTCCTCCACCCAAACGCTACCGATAACCGGGCTCAGGCCGGCGCTGAGCCGAATGGCATTCCTCATCGTGCGGGGTGGGGCGGTTTGCCGTTCCTCGATCCACACGCTGGCCCGCGCAGAGCCGCAGCTAGACCGTTGGCTCAGTGCGCAAGGCAACAGACCCTCTTGAGCAGCGGCCGACAGAGCATTCGGCCGTGCGCATGCGACAGCCTCTCCCCAAGCGAAGGCACGAGGCACTCCCAACCTAGCCGCCTACCGCAATTCGCCTCTTGACATACCCTAATTCCAGTAGTATAAGTATGACTAGTATCGGTACTACTATAGGTTCGCAAATGACTACCAAACCACCCGTCCGGCGCTCACCCATCGCGTTGGCAGTCCTAGCCTTCTTGTACGAGGAGCCCATGCATCCTTACCGGATGCAGCAGCTCATCAAGAGCCGAGGCAAGGACGAGGTCATCAACGTCCGCCAGCGGGCAAGTCTCTACCAAACGATCAACCGGCTGCTGCAGGCCGAGCTGATCGCCGTTCGCGAGGTGGAACGTCAGGAGAACTGGCCGGACCGCACGATCTACCAGTTGACCGAGAAGGGGCGCGAATCGATGCTGGTCTGGATGCGCCAGATGCTCTCCGCCCCGGCGCATGAGTTCCCCGAATTCCCGGCGGCGCTGGCCTACCTTTCCCTGCTGACACCGGAGGACGCCCGCCTTCATCTCGAGCGGCGACTGCAAGCGCTCACCGCGGAGACGCAGCGGATCCACAGCGACCTCGCCAGCGCCATCCGCGTGCCCAGGCCGTTCTTGGTCGAAATGGAGTATCTGCAAGCCGTGCTCAACGCCGAGCTGGCGTGGGTCATGTCTCTTGTCGAGGACTTGGACGCCGGACGGTTGACCTGGAATGAGGAGTGGCTCAGGACCGTGGCAGCGCGGTTAGAAGGTGAGGGGAAAAGCGATGTCAACCCATAGTCTCCATGTCGGGGATCGATCGACATGTGCCGGAAGCGAGGCCTACACAACCGGAGCCGTGACCTCCAAAGACGGGACAACCATCGGGTACCGACAGCTCGGTCGGGGCCCGGCCTTGATCGTGCTGCACGGCTCCATGGAGTCCGCCCAAAGCCACATGCAGCTCGCCCAGGCGCTGGCGGACGCCTTCACGGTCTATCTGCCGGATCGCCGCGGCCGCGGCCTGAGCGGTCCGTACCCTGTGGATTACAGTCAACAGACGGACGTCGAAGACATGGATGCTCTCCTAATCGAGTCGGGCGCGCACGACGTCTTCGGGGTCAGTTCCGGAGGCCTGGTCTGTCTCCAATCCGCCCTCACATTGCCCGCCATTCGCAAGGCCGCAATCTATGAGCCGCCGTTGTTCGTCAACGGCTCGGCGCCGAAGGCCTGGCTGGTCCGCTACGACCAGGAGATGGCCCGAGGCGATATCGCGGCCGCGTTGGTGACCGGGATGAAAGCATCACAAATGGGCCCGCCGATCTTCAATGTCATCCCGCGCTGGCTCCTTGAGCGAATGACGAGTTGGATGATGTCAACTGAGGAAAAGAAAGCCAATGGCGACACCGTCACGTGGAGGGCGCTCGCACCGACGCTGCACTACGAAGGAGAGCTGGTCATCGAAATGGCGCGCGCCTTGGAGCCCCTTCGAGCCGTGAATGCCGAGGTACTTCTGCTGGGCGGCAGCCAGAGCCCGGCTTACCTGAAAGCGGCTCTTGGCTGGCTGGAGCATGCCCTGCTGCACGTCGAACGTGCTGAATTCCCCGGGCTCGGTCATGGAGGTTCGGGTAACCATGATCGACGCGGCCAGCCGGAGCGAGTGGCGCATGAGCTGCGCCGGTTCTTCGCCTGAACTGAGGGCGGGGAGGGACATGCGAGGTCCGCCCGCCGAGTCAAGCAGTTTCGGATCTTTCCAGCGGGCGCTTCCCGCGAGGTCAACTCTCAGGAGGTACAGGATCATGTCAACCACGCATCTCGAGACAAACCGGCCCTTCGACTAAGGCGATCAAGCCCTACAAGGGTCTTGCGATGGAAGGGCCGATCGCCAGATGGTACGCCAGGATCAGAGGCAACGATCCCCAACACGGGGCCATCTGCCGGCTGGTAAGCCAGGCCGTGCCCGCCGGGGGTCGCATCCTGGAGATCGCACCGGGGCCCGGCTACCTGGCCATCGAACTTGCCAAACTGGACAAGTTCGAAGTCGTCGGACTGGACATCAGTGAATCGTTCGTCGAAATCGCTCGAGCGAAGGCCAGTGAGGCAGGCGTGATGGTCGATTTCCGCCACGGCAACGCCTCCGACATGCCCTTCGAGGCCAACGCCTTCGACTTTGTTGTTTGTGTGGCAGCATTCAAGAACTTCACGGAGCCTGTGCAGGCGACCCGGGAGATGCACCGGGTTCTCAAGCCAGGCGGCAAGGCGCTCATCAGCGACTTGCGCCGCGATGCCTCCTCCGACGACATCCGGGCGCTCGTCGACGGTATGGGATTGAATCCTGTCAACAAGCTCATGACAGCCGCCACGTTCAAACTCGTCCTGCTTCGGAATGCGTACACCAGGACGGAGATCGAGCACATCGTCGCCGAGACTGGTTTCGCGAGTCCGGAGATCCGCGAGGACAACGTCAGCATGGAGATCTGGCTTAGGAAATAACCATCGCCCCGTTCAGCGGCTGCGAAGCCGCAGTCCTGGGCTTCAGGCTGTCTGAGACGCGGCCACGCTGCTCCGGTACGCTGGGTCACCATTCTCCCGGCCCGGTGCCGTCGCCGTCCCATCCCCCAGGCGGGGGATTTCACAAGAGCCCACAAGTTCGCGAGCCCAAGGCCCTCGATTTCGGATTAGAATCGTCCAGATCGCTGCCGGGCGGGCCAGGCCCGGGCAAGCGGCACGGAATCCCAGGAAGGAGCTACAGATGAGCGGGGTGCGAGTTCTGGTGGGGACGCACAAGGGTGCGTTCGTGCTGGCGTCCGATGGGAAGCGCAAGAACTGGGAGGTCACCGGGCCGCACTTCGGCGGGCTGGAGATCTACCACCTGAAGGGGTCGCCGGCCGATCCGAATCGGATCTACGCCTCGCAGGTCGGCGACTGGTTCGGCCAGGTAGTCCATCGCTCCAGCGACGGCGGCAAGACCTGGGAGGCGGTGGGGAACAAGTTCCTCTACGATGGCACTCCGGGTACGCACCAGTGGTACGACGGCACGGCCCACCCCTGGGAGTTCAAACGCGTCTGGCACTTCGAGCCGTCGCACGCCGATCCGGACACGGTCTACGCCGGGGTCGAGGATGCGGCGCTCTTCCGCACCACCGACGGCGGCCAGACCTGGTCCGAGCTCCCCGGTTTGCGCACCCACGAGACGGGAGCCAACTGGGCGCCGGGCGCCGGCGGCATGTGCCTGCATACCATCCTGCTCGATCCGAGCAACGCCCAGCGCATGTATATCGCCATATCGGCCGCCGGCGTCTTCCGCACGGATGACGGCGGCGCCACTTGGAAACCGGCCAACCGTGGACTTCGCTCCGATTTCATGCCTGATCCGGAGGCCGAGGTCGGGCACTGCGTCCATCGCATTGCCATGCACCGATCCCGTCCGTCGACGCTCTACATGCAGAAGCACTGGGACGTCATGCGCAGCGACGATCATGGCGATTCGTGGCAGGAAGTGAGCGGAACCCTGCCGTCCGATTTCGGCTTCGTGATTGACGTCCACGCCCACGAGCCGGAGACGATCTACGTCGTCCCGATCAAGAGCGACTCCCTGCATTACCCGCCTGACGGCATGCTGCGCGTGTACCGCAGCCGCACCGGCGGCAACGAGTGGGAGGCGCTGACCAAGGGCCTCCCTCAGAAGGACTGCTACGTCAACATCCTGCGCGACGCGATGAGCGTTGATGCACTCGATCCATGCGGGGTCTACTTCGGGACGACAGGCGGGCAGGTGTACGGTTCGGCCGATGCCGGCGACAGCTGGACGCCGATCGTCCACGACCTGCCGGCAGTGCTGTCGGTCGAGGTCCAGACGCTGCCGTGATCCACGAACCGATCCGTGTCATCCTCCCCTACCATCTGCAGAACCTGGCGGGCGTGGGCAAGGAGGTGCGCCTGGACGTCGACGGTCCCGTCACGCCGCGCTCGATCATCGACGCCCTCGAGGCCGCCTACCCGATGTTGGGCGGGACGATCCGGGATTACACCACGCAGGAGCGGCGGCCGATGCTGCGCTTCTTCGCCTCCGGCGAGGACCTGTCGCTCGAGCCGATCGACTCCGTACTGCCCGAGGCAGTGGCGACGGGGAAGGAGCCTTTTCGCATCGTGGGGGCGATCGCCGGAGGCTGACATGGGCGGCACATCAGCGGCAAAGAAGCGGAAAGTCGACCCGGCCGTTCGGAAATTCGTCCATGGTGTATCCGACGAGCGAAGGACGTTCTACGATACGCTCGAACGGGTGATCCTGGGCATGTACCCGGATGTCAGGATCGGGATCTCCTACGGAGTACCGACGTATTGGGCGAAGTCCGGCCGAGTTGGGCTCGCCTATTGGAGCGGCGGAGTCTCGTTCTATCCGTTCGGCGGGGACTACCTGGACGAGTTCAGGGCCAAGTACCCGGACATCAAGACCAGCAAGGGCACCATCAATTTCAAAGTCTCGGAGAAACTGCCGATGGCAGCGCTAAAGAAGATCATCCGGCAATCCATCGAACATCCCCATCACCCTGTGAAACCTCCGCCGGCGCGATAGGCACGGCACCCTCGCGCATGTTGGGATCAAGGATTGACATGGCCAATACCTGGATTCCCGCCTTCGCGGGAATGACATCCGATTTGTGTGTCGCCCCCGCGGAAGCGGGGGTCCAGTATCAATCATGGCGGTAGCTGGATTCCCGCTTACGCGGGAATGACATCCAATTTGTCTGTCACCCCCGCGGAAGCGGGGGTCCAGTGATTGCCGGAGCTGACTGGAATTCCCGCTTGCGCGGGAATGACGTTGCCATTGTGTGTCGCCCCAGCGAAGGCGGGGGTCCAGCGATTGTCGGGGGTGGCTGGAATTCCCGCCTTCGCGGGAATGACGTTGCAATCGTGTGTCACCCCCCGCGTACCGCGCTTCGTTGCGCTTCGCACACCTGTCCCGGCGCCTTTCGGGATCCCGCAGGGGACCCCGAAGCGGGCATCCCGGAGGGGAGGCGGGGGTCCAGTCTTGACAATGTCTACTCGGACCATGACCGGCACTAGGCGAGGGCGTCCAAGGTCGGTCGGGAGATCCCTGGCATGATCCTCAAGCCGGTCTGAGAATGGCCGATCGTTCCCGATCCCGGGAGCCCGCTCTGGACATCGCGCGCCTGCGGCTCCGCAATCAGCGTATCGGTGGCGGGTTGCGGGGAGAGGCAGCCGATGTCGTCGGATGGTTGGGCGCTGTCCAGGCGCAGGACTTCGCCGGGGCGAAATGGTCGCTGGGATTGCGCCTGCAGCGGGCGACGGACTCCCAGATCGAGCGAGCGTTCAATGAAGGCGCCATCTTGCGGACGCACCTCCTTCGGCCGACCTGGCATTTCGTCACGCCGGGCGATATCCGCTGGCTCCTGGCGCTGACCGCGCCCCGCGTCCATGCGGCTAGCGCCCACATGGTTCGCCGTCTGGAGCTGGACGCCGCCGTCTTCCAGCGTGGCAACGCTGCGCTGACCAAAGCCTTACAAGGTGGACAACATCGCACGCGGTATGAGCTGGGGGTCGTACTTCAACAGATCGGCATTGCGACAGACGTTGGAAACCGCATGGCCTATCTCATGATGGGCGCCGAACTTGCCGGGATCATCTGCAGCGGCCCGCGCCGCGGGAAGCAGTTTACCTATGCGCTATTGGAGGAACGGGCACCACAAACCAAGACGATGGACCGCGACGAGGCCCTGGCCGAGCTGTCGCGGCGCTACTTCGCCAGCCGCGGCCCGGCCACCGTCCAGGACTTCGCCAAGTGGTCGAGTTTGACCGTCGCCGAGGCCGGTCGGGGTATCGAGTCGGTGCGGGACGGCCTGCGGCAGGAGGTTGTCGACGGCCGGGCGTATTGGATTTCAAAGTCTTGGCCCCCCCCCAACGATGGATCCCCAACGGCGCATCTCCTGTCCATCTACGACGAGTACATCTCCGGCTACAAGGACCGCAGCGCCATCGTCAGCGAGAAAGATGGCGCCAGGTTGGTCGGATTGGGGAATGCCCTGACCGCCGTGATCGTGATCGACGGCCAGATCGTCGGCACCTGGAAGCGCACGCTCAGAAAGGACTCCGTCGTCATCGATATCCATCCGTTCCGGCGGCTGACGCGGGTCGAGAAGGGGGCTGTGGCCGAAGCCGCCCAGCGCTACGGCGCCTTTCACGAGCTGCCCGCGTCGTTGGAATGATCGGAGGGTCGGGCCCCGGACCGTGATATCCTCGCGCCACGAAGCTCCGCTTCCGCACCTTCTCGCCAAAGGAGATGCACCATGAACAACCCGGTAACGCACTTCGAGATCATGGGAAAGGATGCGATCGGCCTGCAGAAGTTTTACGCCGATGTCTTCGGATGGAAGTTGGCGCCGCCGGTCAAGGAGATGCAGAACTACAGTCTCTTCGACAACGAGGGCCAGGGAATCGGCGGTGGGATCGGGGAGGAGGACAAGCCTCGGGTAACGATCTATATCGAGGTCGACGACCCGCAGGCCTACCTGGACAAGGCCGTCAAGGCGGGCGCCAAGCTAATGATGGAAGTCATGCAGGTGACGCCCGACGTGACCATCGCCATGTTCTCCGATCCTGCAGGCAACACGACCGGACTGCTCAAAGCCACTCCGCACTAGCGCGTCCTGCTTCATCTCGAAACGACGGAGTGGGCGCCTGCACTGGCTGCCGAGAATGACGCGGCGGAGCGTATGACATCTCGAGGAGCTCTGGCGGTATTCGCCGCGATAGCCGTCGCCGGCTGCGCGCGCGCCGCGCCTACGGTGGCGCCTCTGCCGCAGGCGTCCGCGCTCGCGGCAACTGCGACACGGTCCACGTCGTCACCCGGCGAGCCCTCTCCGCTCGCGCCGGCGGAGGAGTCGATCCCCATTGCGGGAGCGCTCAACATCACGGAGTATCGCGTCCCACCGGGATCCCATCCGCACGACGTGGCGCCCGCCCCAGACGGGTCGATCTGGTACACCGCCCAGGCCTCCGGGGAGCTCGGCCGATTGGATCCGGCCACCGGCGACACGCACCACATCCTCCTCGGGCCCGGCTCGGCGCCTCACGGAGTGATCGTGGGGCCCGACGGCGCGGCGTGGATCACCGACAGCGGCCTGAACGCGATCGTGCGCGTCGATCCGGCGACGGAGGCGGTCGAGCGGTTTCCCCTTCCTGCGGGCGGCGGGCATGCGAACCTCAACACCCCCGCCTTCGACGGCGACGGCGTGTTGTGGTTTACCGGACAAAGCGGGGTCTTCGGGCGGCTCGATCCGGCCAGCGGTCAGGTGGCTGTCTTCGAAGCGCCGGGCGGGCGCGGGCCGTACGGGATTGACGCCACGCCGGACGGCGTCATCTATTTCGTCTCGCTTGCCGGCAGCTACCTTGCTCGCATCGATCCGCTAACGAACGCGGCCATTGTTCTAGAACCGACCACGCCGGGGCAGGGCGCTCGTCGAGTCTGGGCGGACTCCGCCGGACGGCTGTGGATCTCCGAATGGAACGCAGGCCAGTTGGGGATGTACGACCCGGCTTCGGAGATATGGCGCGAATGGCGGCTCCCCGGCGACAACCCGCAGCCTTACGCTGTTTACGTCGACGCGCAAGATGCGGTCTGGTTGAGCGACTTCGGCGCCAACGCCATGGTCCGCTTCGATCCGGCGCGTGAGACGTTCGACGTGTTCCCGTTGCCTAGCTCGCCGGCGAACGTACGCCAGATCCTGGGCAGGCCGGGCGAGGTTTGGGGAGCCGAGTCGGGCGTGGACAAGCTCTTCGTGATCCGCAGCGGATGAGAGCAGTGGTCAGTGGTGGGTGGTCGGTGGTCAGTGACAACGACGGCATGTGACGACTGACCACTGACCCCGCACCACTGACCACTTCCGCTCCCAAATCCCGGTTGCTTCGGCTTTCGACTCCGATTACAATTCATGACCAATCGCATAGTATCCTCGACCGGGAGGAGTAGGCAGGGACCGCTGACAGAGACGGAGCGGCGGTTGGCTGAGAGCCCCCCACAGCGCGAACCTGCCGAACGTCGCCCGGTCCGGACGCCGAAGAAAGCCCTTCGACAGGGCTCGGGGCAACTTTCCCGAGCGACGTGATGGACGACTAGACCGGCGCGGGGACGCCCGATACAGCGTTAGCCCCGTGATCCCTAAAAAGGGATAGTTGCGGGGTGATGGAGCGCACCCCGAGAGGGGTGAAACGAGGTGGTACCGCGGAGCCCTCCGTCCTCGTGGATGGGGGGCTTTTGTGTTGGAGTACCAAGTGTTTGCGGGTCTAGGCGATTCCGAGGCCAGCGAAGCAGGCCTCGGAAGGACAAGGATAAGGCGATCGCGGTTCCATCGGAGGAGGATATGGACGACAACTTCCCCTCACCCTACCCTCTCCCCAAAGGGGAGAGGGTGGGGGAGAGTCCCCCGATTTCCCGCCCCTCCCCAAAGGGAGAAGGTGGGGGAGAGTCTCCCGACTTCCCGACTCTCCCCAAAGGGGAGAAGGTGGGGGAGAGTCTCCCGATTTCCCGCCTCTTCCCAAAGGGAGAGCGTGAGAGAGAGTCCCTCGATATTCGACCCTCTCCGCAATGGTAGAGGGTGAGAGAGAGTCCCGGGATTTCCCGCCCTCTCCCCAAAAGGGATAGCGTGAGGAGAGTCCCACCCTGTTTCCTGCCCTCTCCCCGAAGGGGAGACTACAGTCTCGTAGTGAAGCGGAGGGAGGGTTAGGTTGAGGGGTGACTCCCTGATGACAGGGCGACTTTGCGGGGACGACAGCGAACGGAGGAACGCACGATGAGCGATCTATTCGACCTCCCCAAGACCTACGACTTCAAGTCGGTCGAGCAGCGGCTGTACGCCTGGTGGGAGTCGCAAGGGTACTTCGCGCCGCGCTCGGACCCGCAGCACCGGCCGTTCGTGATGTCGATGCCGCCTCCGAACGTCACCGGCGAGCTCCACCTGGGTCATGCCATGTTCGTCTCGATGGAAGACCTGATGACCCGCCACAGCCGCATGCGAGGCGTGCCCACACTCTGGCTCCCGGGGACGGATCATGCCGGCATCGCCACTCAGCTCCAAGTGGAGAAGGACCTGCTGCGGACCGAGGAGGTCACGCGAGAGGAGATCGGCCGGGAGGCCTTCGTCGAGCGCACCTGGGCCTGGAAACGCAAGTACGGCGGGATCATCACCGAGCAGCTGCGACGCCTGGGCGCTTCGTGCGACTGGTCGCGCGAACGCTTCACGCTCGATGAGGGTCTGTCGCGCGCCGTGCGCGAGGCCTTCGTCCGCCTTTACGAAAAAGGCCTGATCTACCGCGGCACCTACCTGATCAACTGGTCTCCCGGGCTGCGCACGGCCGTCAGCGATCTCGAAGTGGAGTACTCCGAGGAAGAAGTGACGCTGTACTACTTCAAGTATCTCCTCAAGGGCTCGGACGAGTTCATCCCGGTGGCGACGGCCCGCCCCGAGACGATCCTGGGCGACACGGCCGTGGCCGTGCACCCGGAGGACGAACGATTTGCGAGCCTCGTGGGGAAGACGGCGATCGTTCCCATTCTGGCCAGGGAAATCCCGGTGATCGCCGACGAGTACGTTGACCGCGAGTTCGGCACGGGGGCGCTCAAGATCACCCCCGGCCATGATCCCGCGGACTACGAGATCGGCCGGCGGCACAACCTCCCGGTCATCAATGTCCTGCGAAAAGACGCCACAATGAGTGAGGCGGCCGGCCCCTACGCCGGAATGGATCGCTTCGAATGCCGCAAGCGAATGTGGGCCGACATGCAAGCCGCCGGCCTCACGATCCGGACGGAGCCGTACCGGACTCAGATTCCTCGCAGCCAACGCGGCGGTGAAATCATCGAGCCGATGGTCTCCACGCAGTGGTTCGTCCGGATCAAGCCGCTGGCAGAACCGGCTCTGGAGGTTGTGCGCGACGGTCGACTGCGCATCATCCCCGAGCACTTTGCCAAGGTGTATGCCAATTGGCTGGAGAATATCCGCGACTGGTGCATCTCACGCCAGTTGTGGTGGGGGCACCGCATTCCGGCTTGGCATTGCTCGGCGTGCGGCAAGATCACCGTCGCCCGCCAGGATCCGGACCGCTGCGCACACTGCGGAAGCACGGAGATCGAGCAGGACCCGGACGTCCTCGACACCTGGTTCTCCTCCGGTCTGTGGCCTTTCTCGACGCTCGGCTGGCCGGACGACACGCCCGACCTGCGTGCCTTCTATCCGACGACGATCATGGAGACCGGCTACGACATCCTGTTCTTCTGGGTGGCGCGCATGGTGATGATGGGCCTCGAGTTCACCGGGCGGCTGCCCTTCGACACGGTCTACCTGCACGGATTGATCCGCGACGAGCAGGGGCGCAAGATGAGCAAGACCCTGGCCAACGTCATCGATCCGCTGGAAGTGATGGACGAGTTCGGCGCCGACGCCTTGCGGCTGACGCTGCTGACGGGATCGTCGCCCGGGAACGACATGAACCTGAGTGTTCCGCGGGTTCAGGCCAACCGCAACTTTGCCAACAAGGTCTGGAACGCGGGTCGGCTCGTGATCCGCGCGGTGCAGCGCGCGCCCGCCGAGCGAGATCCGTCGACGGCGCTGACACTGTCCGACCGATGGATCCTGGCGCGGCGCGTACAGCTGTTGCGCAACGTCGATCGTTTATTCCAGGGATTCCAGTATGGCGAAGCCGGCCGCCAGATCTACGAGTTCTTCTGGGGCGAGTTCGCCGATTGGTACCTGGAAGCGGCGAAGCTGCAGGCGGCGGAGAGCCCCGGCCGGGCTCTCCGGAGCGTCGAGATCCAGGTGAGGGTGCTCGACACCTGTCTGCGCCTGCTTCATCCGTACACGCCCTTCGTCACCGAGGAGCTGTGGGGCCGGTTGCGCGACGCTTGCCTGGCGCACCAGGCCGGCCTCGCTCCGCCGGAGGGGTGGAGCGAGGCGCTGATCGTCGCCTCGTGGCCCCAAGCCGGGTCCGAGGCCGACGACGAGGAGTCCATCCGCCGCTTTGAGCTTCTGCGCGAGATCATTCGGACGATTCGCAACGCCCGTGCCGAGAAGCAGATCGACCCAGGACACCGGATCGGGGCGATCGTCGGGGCCGGCCATGAGAACTCTTGGCTGCAGGAGCAGGCGCCTCTGCTGAGCGCCTTCGCCCGACTCGACCCGGAGGCGCTTGTCCTGCGGGAACGCATCGACGCGCCGCCGGCCGGTTCACTGCCGTTGACGGCTGGGGGGATCGAGATCTACTTGATCCAGGCCGGCGCGGTTGACGTGCACGAGGAGGGCGAGCGGGTGTCGCGCCAGCTGCAGGCGGTTGAGGCGCAAATCGAGCGCCTCGAGTCACTCCTCGCCGGCCCGTTCGCCACTCGTGCGCCGGCCGAGATCGTCGCCGCCGAGCGTAAGAAGCTCGAGCAAGCGCGCGAAGAGGCGGCGCGCTTGAGGATACAGCGCGATGCCCTGCGAGGGGAGGCTTCGTAGAGCAGGCCGATTCATCAAACCCATCGGGTCGTCCCGGGCTTCAGCCCGGGCAGACCCCGGCTAAAGCCGGGGACTACATCCACGGCCATCCCCGGCTTCAGCGCGGCCGCCAGGTCGCGGGCCGTGGATGAATGGATCGTGAGAGTCGGAAAAGACCCAATGATATACTGCCTCACCCTGGAGGGAATGTGCAACGCGGTGGGCCGAATGTCTTACGCCTGATCTCGCTCGGTTTGCTGCTGTCGGCGACGGCGCTGCTCATCTTCGAGTTGGTCAACTTCAGCCGCCAACGGTCGCGCCTGCCGACATCGCTGTCCGTCGCCGGCGTCGACGTCGGCGGGCTCGATCAGACCGAAGCGATCGAGCGACTGCTGCAGGTGTACAGCGTGCCGATCGAACTGATCTACCGCGATCAAATCATCCAGGTCTCGCCGGCGGCCGCCGGCTTCCGTCTCGACACCGAGGCGCTGATGGGCGCCGCCGAACTCGAGCGCACCGGCACCGATTTCTGGTCCGGATTCTGGGATTTCCTGTGGAATCGGCCGAGCGAGCCGGTGGTGATCCCGGTGAAGGCGGAGTTCTCCCGGGCCCAGCTCGAAACGGTCTTGCACGACATCGCCGCTCGCTACGACGAGCCGCCGACACTGGCGCTGCCCATCCCTGGAACGACCGACTTCAGCCCCGGGGAACCGGGGATCCTGCTCGACATCGCACGCGCCTCCGAGCTCGTGGGCGAAGTCATGACGAAGTCGGAAAACCGGCGGGTCAATTTGCCCGTCGCCGCCGAGCTCGCCCCACGGCCGGACCTCAAGACCTTACAGACCCTGCTCCAGCAAAACATCGACCTGGCGGGCTTCGACGGTCTGGCGGGGATCTACCTTCGGGACCTGCGCACCGGCGAAGACTTGCACATGGTCTACAACCGAAACCAAACGACCGTCTCCGATCCGGATCCGGCGTTCACCGCCGCCTCGATCATCAAGATCGGGATCATGATCGCCTACTATCGCTATTTCGATCCACCGCTGGATGTCGAGGCCGACCGCTGGATGACGGAGATGATCACCAAGTCGGGCAACGATCCGGCCGATTGGCTGATGGAGCGGATGTCGTCGTCGCGTGGTCCGTTGATGGTGACGGACACCCTGCAAGACGAGCTGGGCCTGAAGAGCACCTTCATGGCGGGGTACTTCCATCCGTTGGCGCCCTTGCTCTGGCAATACGACACCCCCGGTAATTCGCGCCCGGATCTCGACACCCAGCCCGATCCCTACAACCAGACGACCGCCACAGAAATCGGTCAGCTCCTTTCCGACACGTATGGCTGTGCCAAAGGTGGAGGGAATCTGCTGGCCGCCTTCCCGGGACAGGTCAAGCCGGAAGAGTGCCAGCATATGCTCGACTTGCTGGCACAAAACGAGATCGGCATTCTGATCGAGGCAGGCGTGCCGGAAGGTACGCGCGTCGCCCACAAACACGGTTGGACGGACTCGCCTCTCGACTCGATCGGCGATGCCGGCGTCGTTTACTCACCCGGCGGCGACTACGTGGTCTCTCTGTTCTTGTGGAACAGCCCCGACATGGTCTTCGGTCCGACCGCCACCCTGATGGCCGATCTCTCACGCGCGATCTACAACTACTTCAACCCGCCGACCTCCTGAGTTTGGCCATGGCCAATGCGTCCCGCCGACTGCGATCCGACGCTCGGCTGATCTGGCGTCGGGGTGTCGCGGCCGCCGATGCGTTTCATTTGACGCGAACGGCCCTTCGCCTGGAACGGGATGTCATTCGGGTGGGGAAGATGAGGGTCCCGCTGGAGGGCGTCGGAACGATCGCCGTTATCGGGGGCGGTAAGGCCGGAGCAGGTATGAGCCGGGCGGTCGAGCAGATCCTGGGTCCCAAGTTGCTCTCCGTCAAGAATGTCCACGGCTGGGTCCAAGTCCCGGATCGTACCGTCCGACCGCTTCGCGCGATCCAGCTCTGGGGAGCTCGGACCAAGCCGGACAATCGACCGACGCGCCGGGGAGTCGCCGGGACGCGGCGGATCGAGTCGATCCTGGAGTCGCTCGGCGAAAGCGATCTCGCCCTCTGTCTTCTCTCCGGCGGAGCTTCGGCGCTGCTACCGGCTCCGGTCCCCGGTGTCAGCCTTGCAGACAAGCGACGCGTGACCGCGCTTCTACAGGAGGCGGGCGCGCCGATCCACGAGATCAATGCCGTGCGGAAGCACCTCTCGCGCGTCAAAGGCGGCGGCTGGGCGCGCCTCTTCGGCGGCCGGCGTCTCATCGCGCTGATCCTTTCCGATGTCGTCGGGGACCCGATCGACGTGATCGCCTCCGGCCCGACCGCGCCGGATCGGACGACCTTCGCGGAGGCGATTCGGGTCCTTCGGCGTTACGGGCTGTGGGAGCGGTCTCCGCGATCGGTGCGGACTTATCTGACCGCGGGAGCACGAGGCCGCCACTCCGAAACGCTGAAGCGGCTGCCGGGGCGAGTCACGAACACGATCATCGGGAACAATCGGACGGCGTTGGACGGCGCAGCGCGGGCTGCCCGCACGCTCGGTTACCACGTGTCGGTACTGAGCCCCGACCTTGAAGGCGAAGCGTCCCAGGCAGGGAGCTTCCTTTCGCGTTTGGCGCGATCGGTGCGGGATGAAGGCAAGCCGGTACGGCCGCCGGCCTGCCTGCTTGCCGGAGGGGAGACGACCGTCTCCTTAGGGAAAAGTCGCGGCCTGGGGGGCCGAAATCAGGAGCTCGCCCTGGCGGCCCTGGCTGCCTTCGCCGGCGACGGCATGCGCGACATCCTCATCCTGAGCGCGGGAACGGACGGCGAGGACGGCCCGACCGATGCCGCCGGCGCTATCGCCGACGCGCAAATCCTGCGACGGGCGCGAGCGCGAGGCTTGGACCCCGAGGTCTACCTTGCGCGCCACGATTCCTACAACTTCTTTGCGCCGCTTGGCGGATTGTTGAAAACCGGGCCGACCGGGACGAACGTGATGGACCTGCAAGTTGTCCTGGTGGGGTCGTAGCCGCCGCCTGGAGCCGGCGTGTTCACATGGCGGTCCGTCGTCCTGGCTTGACCGCGAGGTATCCCGGAAGGAAGGCTGGAAGAAGGGTCGGGTCGTGGCCGCCTTAAGCCGGCGTGTTCTCGTGGCAGCCGTCAGCCTGGGTCCGATCCAGTTTCTCGCGATCGGCGAATCGGGGTCGACGGCCCGCGGTCACCTCACGCGTTCGAGGTCCGGGTTCTCCCCTGCCTGGCGGCCCACTTTCGCCAGCGGGATCCACTCCCCTCCAACCTCGACTCGCACCACGTCGGCGGTGAAATCGGTGACGCTGGGGCCGGCGTTGGCAAACAAGGCCGAGCCCACGGCGTAGATGTCGGCCGGCACGTGAAGTTGCTCGAAGCGCCGGATCCTTTCGGCCGTGAATCCGCCAGAAACAACAATCTTCACCGCGCGGCAGTAGTCGACGGCCCGCGCCCGCCACTCCTCGGGTAGGTCCCAGCCCTCCCAGGTGTGGTCGAGGGCCTGCCGCACCGTGAACACCAGGCGCGGGGTGACCCCGAGATCCAGGTCCGGCTCACCCAGAGGCGGAACGTTCACGTCGCGCAATGCATTCGATGTATCCAGGCGCACTCCGTAGAGAACGTACCGCTGGGCGTCGGCTTCGTCTCCGGCTTCGAGGCGCTGTCGGTAAAGTCGAAACATGCGCTCGACGGTGAGCCGAGAGTCCTTGACCGAGTTGTTGTTGTAGTCGACCAAGGCGATGCGCGGGATCTCAGGAGGCAGGGTGGCGGCGAAGGCGGCCATGGCTTCGGCCGTGTCGCCGAGGAAACAAGCGATGGCGGCGTGAGCGACGGTTCCGCCTCCGGAGCCGCCCCACCAGTCCCCCTGGGCGTCGGTCGAGATGAAGGCGCCGAGCCGCTGCGCATGGTCCAAGTTGAACCGTTGGACGGCGATGTTGTAGGCGTAGCCGTCGGCGGCTTGCGATTCATGGAGGTCGAAGCGCGCCGGGAAGAACAGGACCGGCTTTCCAGCAGCAGCGACCAGCGTGTCGAAGACGTTGGTTGCGACTCGCGAGCCGCGGGTAAGCACGCCCAGAGTCGGCGTCTCCAATAGAGCGAAATCGCGGTAACGGCCACGGACGCGCAAGACGGGGGTCACGTGCGCCGGATCGCCTTCGCCGTGGACCACGGCCCCGTCATGGACGGCCCAGACTTCGAGGTCGTCCCAGGTTTCGGCGAAGCGTTCGCCCATCCATGTGCCGGCCGCGTGGCGGAGCATGGCCAGGGCCTTGTCGATCCCGACGACGATGGTCGTCCCCTGGCGCCGGGTGAACCACTGCATTTCCACCCGCAAGTCGCCGGTGAAAATCGACGCCGGGCTTCCCGACGGCAAGGGCCGCCCGTGTTCACCGGCGAAGACATAGCCCTCGGCCGACAGCGCCGCCAGCATTCGGCTGATGTTGACGAAGTACTTGTCCGAATACCAGCCGCGCCGCATGCGCTCGACGTCGAGCTTGAAGACTTCGTTCGTCAACCGGGCGCCGTCGAAGATCGACATCGGCTTTCCGATCGGCGGGTCAGCCGATCGACGCCACGACCTCGACCCCGTTGAGATGCATGCTGTACAGGAAGATCCGGTGCAGCACACCCGCGTCGTGAGGCACGGCGCCGATTGCGGAGGCCGCCGCGACCGGCAGATCGTAGGTATCGGTGCAGTTCGCCGGCAGTAAGACGCGCCGATCGATCTGCCGGGCGTTGGCATCCAGCCGCAAGTGCATCGCCAGGTGGTAGGTGCACAGGTCGGTGCAGTCGCCGACGACGATGTAGCGCGTTACGGCCGGGTGCGAATCGATCCAGGCGTTGAGCCCGGTATTCAGCCCGGCATGGATCGAGTTCTTCTCGAAGGTTTCCATCTGGGGATAGAAAGGCAACGCTCGGAATTCGGGAACGGCCTCGGATTCGTGGCTGCCTCGCACGCAATGGGGTGGATACTGGGCGAACTCGACGGCCTCGGGCTCGTGCGTGTCCTGGGCGAGCACGATGTGCCGAACGCCGGCGGCCCATGCCCGCTCGAACAACCGGACGATAGGCGGGATGATGGCTGCGACGCGCGGGCTGGCGAGCGGGCCCTCATGACAGAACCCGTTGATCACGTCCACCGAGACGATCGCTGTCTTTTCGACAGGCTGCAACGTCGCCTTGAGAGACGCCGGCTGGAGTTGCGTGATCCACTCGTCGAGATACTCGAAGAAGGGTTGACCTTGGCGAATCCAGGCCGCCGGGGGAGAGGTCTGCATCGTGTCTGACATACACGAAACCTCCGATTGAAAAGGGGACACTCGGTGTCCCTTGGTGTCGCCGGTACACTAACAGGATACCACGATCTGAAGGAGGAATCAAGCGAGACCCTCTGAATCTCTGCAAGGTGGCGAGGCCGGAGCTGCGCAGTGGAGGCCTCGATCGAAAGCGTATTACAGATTCGTTACAGGTACGCTGGTCCTCCAGATTGGTACCTTGGTCGGGTGAACGCACCGGTTTTGCGTCGATATGATGGGTTTGCTATTCCCCAGTTCGTCGCCGGTGCCCGTCCTTCGTAATCCACATCGACACCCCTCGGCATCGGCGAAGACCGCTTCGTGAAGGTCGACCCATAGCCGGTGTCGACCCTCAAGAGAGAGGAGGGAGAAATATGTCCAAGACAGGAATCGCGATTGTCGTCCTGATCGGGCTCATGGTCGCCCCCGCCGCAGCCCTGGCCCAGGACGGATTCCAGCCCGCACCCCGGATCCCGATCGAGCAACTCACGGAACTGCCCACCGAGACGCCCACCGAGACCCTTACTGGTTCCGAGACCCCCACGGACACCGCCACTCCCACGGAGACTCCGACGGACACTGCCACCGCCACCGAGACGGCCACCGACACACCGACGTTGACCGAAACACCGACCGACACGTCTTCTCCCACCGAGACTCCAACGGACACGGCCACGGCCACCGAGACGGCCTCGGACACGCCTGTTGCGAGCGAAACGCCTACCGAGACACTGACGCCCTCCGATACACCGGTCGCTTCGGAGACTCCGACAGACACGTCCACGCCGACAGAGACGGCGACGGATACGTCCACAGCTAGCGAGACCCCAACCGACACGCCGACGCCCTCCGATACGCCGGTCGCTTCGGAGACTCCGACAGACACGTCCACCCCAACTGAGACGGCGACGGACACACTCGTCGCCAGCGAAACGCCCACCGACACGCCGACGCCCTCCGATACGCCGGTCGCTTCGGAGACTCCGACAGACACGTCCAGCCCAACAGAGACGGCCTCGGACACGCCGGTTGCCAGCGAAACGCCCACCGACACGGCAACGCCCTCCGATACGCCGGTCGCTTCGGAGACTCCGACAGACACGTCCACCCCAACAGAAACGGCGACGGATACGCCCGTGGCTAGCGAAACGCCCACCGACACGGCAACGCCCTCCGATACGCCGGTCGCTTCGGAGACTCCGACAGACACGTCCACCCCAACAGAGACGGCGACGGATACGCCCACAGCTAGCGAGACCCCAACGGACACGCCGACGCCCTCCAACACGGCGGTTGCCACCGAGACTCCAACGTACACGTCCACCCCAACTGAGACGGCGACGGACACGCCCGTCGCCAGTGAAACGCCCACCGACACGCCGACGCCCTCCGACACGCCGACGCCCTCCGATACGCCGGTCGCTTCGGAGACTCCAACAGACACGTCCACCCCAACCGAGACAGCCTCGGATACGCCCGTAGCCAGCGAAACGCCCACCGACACGCCGACGCCCTCCGACACGCCGGCTGCTACCGAGACTCCGACGGAAACGGCTACGCCAATGGAGACAGCGACGGAAACGTCCGTTGCCAGCGAAACTCCGACCGAAACACCGACGCCCACGGAAACGGCCACTGACACAATCGCTCCCAGCGAAACGCCCACCGACACGGCCACCCCGACAGCCACGGCGACGAGCACGCCTTCGGCCGAGGAGCAGGTGCAGGCGCTGATCGACCTGGTGGACGGCTTCGTCGGCAGCGGTGACATCGACGCCAACTTGGCCAACAGCTTGAAGAGCAAGCTGGAGGCGGCCATGGCCAGCCTGGCGCGAGGTAACGAGAACTCGGCCAGGGGCCAGCTCAACGCCTTCATCAACCAAGTGGAGGCTCAGGCAGGCAAGAAGATCAGCGACTCCGCGGCCGACGAGCTTATTGCGGCGGCGCAGGCCATCGTCGACGGGCTAGGGCCAGGAACGCCCGTCGAGCTCGCTGGCGCGCCTCAGGCGACATCCGCCGGGCCGGAGCCAGTTATGACCGAGGATGTGCAACAAGCTGAGGGTAAGAAGGGGAATCCGCACGGCAAGTCAGGTCACTAGGGGGAGCCGCACCCCAAGTCCCTAGGCGGTCTGGCCATGCCTGAGGCGAGGGTCCTTCTTGAACGAACTAAAGACGCCTGGTGATCGTCCGGGCGTCTTTAGTTCGGTGGGGTGCATCGTCAACACAAGGGCATGAATTCGAAGTCTTGGCCACAGACGCCGGCGGGAATCAGGCGATCACCGAGGTCCTTCGTGACGCTGTAGGTCCCCGAACCGTCAGTGCGAGCAGCGAGCGCACGCAGGCTGCGATCTGGGGATTCCCCTCACGATCATTCGGGTCCCTGGGAAGGACAAGCGTGGGCGCCGTATCCCCCACGGGTCCTACGGGAACAAACGCCGCGCCTTCACCTCGGCCACCGCGTCGTCGCGGTAACGATAGAGCCGTGCCGGGCGACCTTCCCCGGACCGGTAGGACTTCATCGCCTCGATTACCCCCGCCTGGAGGATCCGGCGGCGGAAGTTGCGTTTGTCGAGCTCTTCTCCTAAGACGGCCTCATAGGCGCCCTGCAGCTCGCTGAGCGTGAAGGCCTGGGGCAGCAGCTCGAATCCGACGGCGGTGTACTCGAGCTTATAACGGAGGCGGGTGAGCGCGTACTTCAAGATGGCTCTGTGGTCGTGCATCAGGCGGGGTGGGCGGGCAGCGTCGTGCCAGCGGCGCGTCTCGGTTGCCTCCGCCGGGCCGTCGCTGCGCAGAAGTCCGAGGTAGACGCACGAAATCGTGCGGCGGCCTGCAACTCGTTCCGGGTCCCCATAGGTGTAGAGCTGCTCCAAGTAGGCTCGTGAGCCGTCGGCCGCGTTCCGAAGGCAATCCCAGGCGGCCCGCTCCAAGGACTGGCGATCCCCGAGCTGACGGCCTGGAAGCGCCCAGGCTTGTCCGGAGGTCCCCATATCCAGCAGCACCTGAAGACCGGGCTGGCGCAGGCTGAGCAGGACCAGATCGACGCGGACTTCCGGCATAGTGAGCAGCCGACCAATATAGCGATGGCACCGCGGCAGGTCAAGCGGCGTCCATCGGGATCGAGCGTTCCACGAGTAGGACCCCGGCCAAAGCCGGGGCCTACGGCGTGCTACGAGGCGCCGGTGCGGTCCCGGCCTTGAGGCAAAGCCTCGTGCCCGTGGCGACCCGGACCCCGGCTAAAGCCGGGGATTACGAAGTTCGACGAAGCGGCGGCGCAGTCCCGGCCTTTAGGCCGGGCATCGTGCCCGTGGCGACCCGGACCCCGGCTAAAGCCGGGGATTACGAAGTTCGACGAAGCGGCGGCGCAGTCCCGGCCTTTAGGCCGGGCCTCGTGCCCGTGGCGACTCGGACCCGCCATGAACCGGAAAATCGCAAGCTACCAGGCGCCCAATGGCCTGATGCTCCAGCTAGGCCTGGCTCGAAGTCCCCGCCCTCTACAGGGCGCCAAGGGCGGTAGGGCCAAGAAACCGAGTCGGGCCGGGCCTTTTCCGACTTTTCGGATACAGGAAGTTCGCATGGGCGGCGCAGGACGGTCGGCACTGTGGGTCCCGCGGGCGGCATCCTATCGTTGGGCCAACGGAGGTGCCCCCGTGGCCAAAGGCCGCATCCTCATCGAAGAGGCATTGTGCAAGGGCTGCGAGCTGTGCACCACCGTCTGCCCCAAAGACTTGATCTCCGTCGCCTCCGACCGCTTCACGCAGAAGGGTTACCACCCGGCGACCCTGGTCGACCCGGCGCAGGACTGCACCGGCTGCGCCATTTGTAGTGTGATCTGCCCGGAAGCGGCGATCACCGTCTACCGCTGGGCTCCGGTCAGGGCGGCGGTTGCCGTCGGCTGAGGCAAGGCGACATGACCCTCGAGCTGCTAGAAGGGAACGTCGCCTTCGCCGAAGCGGCGATCCGCGCCGGCTGCCAGGCGTATTTCGGTTACCCCATCACCCCCCAGACCGAAGCCCTCGAGCACATGGCCAAGCGGATGCCGGAGCTGGGACGCGTCTTTCTCCAGGCCGAGAGCGAAGTGGCGGCGATCAACATGGTCTACGGCGCCGCCTGCGCCGGGGTCCGTGCCATGACCTCCTCGTCGTCCCCGGGAGTCAGCCTGATGATGGAGGGCCTGTCGTATATCGCAGGCTCCGAGGTGCCGGCGGTGTTGGTCGATGTGATGCGCGGAGGCCCGGGGCTGGGCAATATCGCTCCGTCGCAGGGTGACTACAACCAGATCGTCAAGGGCGGGGGGCATGGGGATTACCGCCCGATTGTTCTGGCGCCGGCGACGGTGCAGGAGCTGATCGATTTCACCTGCCTGGCCTTCGACCTGGCGGACAAGTATCGCTGCATCGTGATCGTCCTGACCGACGGCAACCTGGGGCAAATGATGGAACCGGCCGAGATGCCGCCGATGCAGCCTCTCCGGGCCATCGATCAGCTGCCGGAATGGGCGCTCAGCGGCGCCGACGGGCGCAAGCCCAACATCATCAGTTCGATCTATATCGACCCCAACCAGGAAGAGATTTTCAACCGCAAGCTGATGGCGAAGCAGGCGGTGATTGAGGCCAATGAGATTCGATTCCGTGAATTCATGCTCGAGGACGCGGACCTGGCGGTCGTGGCTTTCGGCACCGCCGGCCGGATCGCTCAATCCGCCATTCGCGCCGCGCGCGAGGACGGGATCCGAGTCGGGCTGCTGCGCCCGGTCTCGCTCTATCCCTACCCCTACGCCCGTATTTCGGAGCTGGCAGCTCAGGTGCGAGGAATCCTGGTCGTCGAGATGAACGGGGGCCAGATGATCGAAGACGTCAGGTTGGCGGTCCAGGGGCGGGTCCCGGTGGAATTCTATGGGCGCATGGGGGGCGTCACGCCGCTACCGGATGAGATCCTTGAAGCGATCCGCCAACTCCACGCCGGCCTCGCCGCAAGGGCAGGGTGAAATGACCGACCTGGTCGAGACCCTGATCTACCAGCGGCCGCAGAGCCTGCTGCCGATTCACACGCACTACTGCCCTGGCTGCACGCACGGCATCGCCCACCGCCTGGTCGCCGAAGTGCTGGATGAGCTCGCCTTGCGGCCGATCACGATCGGTGTGGCGCCTGTCGGCTGCGCCGTATTCGCCTACAACTACTTCAATGTCGACTTCGCCGAGGCAGCGCACGGGCGGGCGCCGGCGATGGCCACCGGCCTCAAGCGTGCATCGCCGGACCGCATCGTCTTCACCTATCAGGGCGACGGCGACCTGGCGTCGATTGGTGCTGCCGAAATCCTTCACGCCGCCGGCCGAGGCGAGAACATCACCGTCATCTTCATCAACAACGCCATCTACGGGATGACCGGCGGTCAGATGGCGCCGACGACGCTGCCCGGCCAGCGGACGACGTCCACCCCCAATGGGCGGGACGTCGAGTTGCACGGCATGCCATTGAAGATGTGCGAGGTTCTGTCGCAGCTCGACGGATCGGCTTACATCGTCCGCCGAAGTCTGCACGATGTGCCGAACATCCGCCGGGCCAAGAAGGCGATCCGCACCGCCTTCGAGGTCCAGCAGAAGGCCCTCGGGTTCTCGATGGTCGAACTGCTTTCGAGCTGTCCGACCAACTGGGGGATCCCGCCGCAGGGCGCGTTGGACTGGATCCGCGAGCACATGCTCCCGGCCTTTCCGTTAGGCGATTACAGGGTGCATCCGGCGCTGGCCCCGGGTGACGGTAAGAGCAGTGCAGACTGAGCTGATCATCTCCGGATTCGGGGGTCAGGGGGCTCTGTTCGCCGGGACGTTGCTGGCTTTCACCGGGTTGGAGAACGGTAAACACGTCACCTGGATCCCGTCCTACGGCCCCGAGATGCGGGGCGGGACGGCGCACTGCACCGTCATCGTCAGCGACGACGAGATCGGCTCGCCCATCGTGCGCAACCCGGCCGGGGCGATCGTCATGAATATCCCGTCGCTCGAACGGTATGAGTTCCTCGTCCGCCCAGGCGGAGCGTTGATCGTCAACGCCTCGCTCGTCGATCGCGTGCCGGAGCGGAGCGACATCCTCGCCCGGATGGTCCACGGCAACGAGATCGCCGAGGAGCTAGGCGACAAGCGGATGACGAACATGGTCCTGCTCGGGGCCTACCTGACGGTACAACCCCTTTTCACCTTGGAGCAAGTCGGCCAGTCGCTCGCGCGTCACATTCCCGGCCACCGGCGTCAACTCCTCGAGCCCAACCTCGAAGCGATGCGACGCGGCGCGCAGGCGGCGCAAGCAGCCCCCGTCCTTCAACGGGCATAGAGCCGGTCCTCGCGCTAACCCAGAGGGACCTTCTGCAATCACACTCTCGCGGGGCCCGCCACGCGGCCCCTCTCAGTGCCGCTCCCGATGACACGCCCGTCATGAGGCTACGAGGCCCCGGAAGTCCGCCCCAGAAAACGAAGTTGTTAGTTAGGGCGCAGCGTCGCTGCGCCCCTACGGTGTGTGAGTTACGGCGCGGAGAGGGAGGCGCGTCAAGCGCCCCATTGAGGGGATTGCCGCGCCGCCCCTCGCCGGGGTCGGTCTCTACGCCCCTTCGCCCTCTACAGGGCGCCAAGGGCGGGCGCCCCCAGGGGGCAGACCGCCAAGGGCGGGACGGCTCGCAATGACGGCAAGGGTGGGGCGCTCGCGTCTCCTCGCCTTGTATTTGCGAGGCACCGTACGAAAGTCCCCGCAGCGACACTTGCGCCGCGCTGCGCGCGGCGCACTGCAGGTGAGCGGAGTGGGAGGCGCCGCGGCAATCGCCTCGGTGAGGAGGTTGCCACGCCGTCCCTCGCACGGCTCGGTCTCTACGCCCCTTCGCCCTCTACAGGGCGCCAAGGGCGGGCGCCCCCAGGGGGCAGACCGCCAAGGGCGGGACGGCTTGCAATGACAATGGTCTGGAGGCCGCCTCGCGCCGATATGTCGGCGACACGTGGCGAGGACAATCATTCTCCCTTCAGGTAGCGATTGAAGAACTCGATCGTTCGCTGCATGGCTGTCGTGAAGGGCTGGGAGAGGTTGTGATCGGCGCCTTCGTAGAGATACACCTCCGCCTGGCCACCGGCCTGGATGATTTGGTCGTACAGAATCTCTGAGAACTCCACCGGCACGCTGGTGTCGGCCGTGCCGTGGTGCAGCTGCACCGGCCCGGATAAGCTCTGCAAATAGCTATTGGCTGAGATCGAATTCCAGAATGCCGGATTCTCCTCGGGCGAGCCAAACGTCGACAGCAGGCCCCCCCGCCAGCCCCGGAACGAAGGCGTCGAGGTCGGCGTCCCCGGGGCGACGGGGGTCCGGCGCCAGCGGGTGATCAGGTCCGGGTAGGATGCGACCACGCCGGCCCAGATCACGCCTGCCCGCAGCTCCGGATCGATCACCATCGTCCGCAGTGTGATATAGCCGCCCATCGAATGGCCCCACATGCCGACGCGGGTCGGATCGGCCGCCGGGAATCTTCTCATAGCGGCGACGGCATTGAGGACGTCCACGACGTAGTCGGGTGATCCGTAGGCGCCGCTCGCCTCGCCTTCCGAGTCGGCGTGACCGCGGTAATCTGGCCGGAAGACGATATAGCCGTTGCGGGCCAGGTTGTCGACATAGGCGACATAGCGTTCTGTCGTGCGGTAGACCTCCGGTTGGATGAAACCGTGGTTGAAGATGATCACCGGCCATCCGTCGGCCGGCCGCTGGGCGAACGGTATGGTGAGCAGGCCGTTGATCTTCAACCCCTCGGATCGATAGGAGGCAATCATGCGCGAGTAGTTAGCGCCCGGGTTGAGAGATTCCACGATGACGATGTCCGATCCTGGGTACGGGCGCTGCCGCATCGATTCGATCGTGAGCGGATGGAGCGTTGGGGTGGGAGTCGGGGTTGCGGTGCCGGAGGGGCTTGGACTGCTTGTGGCGGTGGCGGTCGCGGCGGCCGTCGCCACGGGACCGATCGGCGGCGCCGCGAAAGGCGCGGCACAACCAGCCGCCACGAGTGCCAGCAGTGCGACGGCGAGGCCAAGGCACCCGCGCCGGGCCAGGGATCTCACCAAGAGGACGGCTCGATCAGACCGTTGCACCTCCATGGGTCCCACCGGACAGTTCGCTCGAGCCATGGGGCGCCTCCGTGGGTTCCGGATCCGGCACAAGGCCGGATCGAGGCTGGGATACTACCGTCGGGCAGATGCTGGGGAGATTGGACGGGGTGCCCGATCCGTTTGGGGATTCTATCTGGCGGGCGGGTGGTCCGACGGAGGATTTCCCTTCAGCTTTGGGCTTGAGCCAGAGCCGTTCCACAGCGCGGACACGCGGCTGTGCCAGCCGGGGAAACATGGCCGCATCGGGGGCACCCTACCGGCTGTTCCGGACCCAGCGGCGCACCGCACGCTTCGCAGGCCGCCGCCCCGACCGCGTTGGCGCTATAGCAGTATTCGCATGTAACACGGCGGAGGCGCTCGGAGATCACATGGGAAGCGCCGGCGCTTTCCGCCGTCTGGGCGAGGACGCTCCACACGCGGTCGGCCAGTCCGAGGGCAGCGATGTCTTCGGCAAGGTCGTCGAGTCGGCCGAGGATCGTCCAAGGATTCTTCAGCGCCCACAGGCCGGTCTCGGCCAGGCTTGCCGCCACACCGAGCCAGGCTTGTTGGCCGATCTGAACCAGCACGCCATCTTCCACCCGATGCAACTGCACCGTAAGGGCGGTGGGGCCGCCGGAAGCCGGGCCGGGCCGAGTGGCGATCTGCACCACCACCTGGTCTCCCCGACCGGACTGCTGCGCGCGGATCGTGCCGCGGTTGAACTCGCCTACGAGGGCCTCGGCCATGCTGTCTGGCGAAACCGGCCCGTGATAGGTTCTCTGATTAAGCGCAGGGACAGCCACGACGCCTCGAGGGTGACGGAACTGAGCGGAGTATAATCCGCGGGTCCCTTGCGGGCAAATAGATGCGTTCGAAGACCCTCGCGTTGTTTCTTGGGGCGACGATGGTCGCCCTTTTCGTCGCCGCCAGCCCTTCGCCTGGGCTCCGACCTGGCGCGTCACACGGCGCGCTGGCCCAGGCGACGGCCGTCCCGACGGTCACCGGCACCCCATCCGGTCCGACGATTCTCGTCCCCGACTTGGTGAACGTCCGCATCTGCCCTCAAGTCACCTGCGACTTGGTGGGAGTGTTGATCGCTGGGCAAACCGCGCCGGCTTTAGGGATCTCCCCGGGCGGGGATTGGATCCAAATCGCGTATCCCGGGGTGCCGGGAAACGTAGCGTGGGTGTTCTCGCCGTTGGTCGTGCTGCAGCCGAGTCAGGCCGGCGAGCTGCCCATCGTCGAGCCGCCACCGACCCCGACCCCCCGCATCACGGCGACGATCGATCCGACTCTGGCGGCGCAGTTCAACCTGAACCCGATCACCCCGACTCGGTTGCCGACCTTCACGCCGGCTCCGCCGGTCGTCGTCCCGACATTCGCGCCGACCTCTGCCGAGGTGGTAGGCGGATTCCCGCCGATTCTCCTGATCTTGGGCCTGACTGTTGTCGGGGTCTTCGGCCTGGTCATCTCCGTGCTGCGGGGAAGGTAGGAGATGCAGTGACCGGTGACCAGTAAGCAGTAACCAGTAATCAGTAACCTGTGATCAGTAACCAGTAATCAGTCATCAATTATCGGTCACGACAGTGGTGACCGGTCACCGCAACTGGTCACCGACCACCGACCACTGACCACTGAACACTGACCACTGTCTTATAGGGGTTGCCGGCCGGAGAAACCGGCGTCGATCGTGTGCCAGTGAGCGACGTCCGGCTCGTCGTAGCGCCAGCAAAGGAACACTACTTCTCCAGCGCGCTCGGAAGGAAAATCGATCAGCCCGGTCTCGAGGTCCTTGACCAAGACGCCCATCGCCTCGATGTCCCCGACGGCGGACCGCAAGCGTTCGAACGTGTCCAGCATTTCGGCGGTCAACTTGCTCCCGCCGTTGCCGAGGAGTTTTTCCAGCACGGGAGCCAAGGACGGCTGCATTTCAACCAGCCGGGCGCGCGCAGTCATCACCTCGGCCACGAGCGGCCGTAGGTCTTCTAGGGTGCGATTGGCTTCCTCAAGCGTGTACAGGCGAGGAAAAGTTTGGGCCATCTACGAAAGCAGGCCGCCTACGCGGCCTGCCGATCGAACCGGATGGGCGATGAAGATCAGTGGCAGCCGCAGCTGCCGCCGTCGGCTGCTCCGTCCCGGCTGGTGCGGAAGGAGTGCCCGCAGCCACAGGAGGCGACGGCGTTCGGGTTCTCGATCTTGAAACCGCCTCCCATCAGGTCGTCGACGTAATCGATCGTTACCCCGGCCAGGTAATCCATCGACATCGGATCGACGACGACTTTGACGCCTTCGAAATCGAAGTGATGATCCGTTTTGCGCGGTTCTCCCTCCAGGGCCATTCCGTACTGGAGCCCGGAGCAGCCGCCACCCGAGACGAAGACGCGCAGGGCGTGGTCGGGCAACTGCCGTTCCTCGAGCAACCGCCGCACACGCGCCGCCGCCCCTTCCGACAGCTGAAGCGACGGGGCCTCCCCGGAAGGCAGGGCCCCTTCGGTCGTCCCCGGATCTTCGAGTACCTTGTCGGCAAGTGTCATCGTCTACCTCTTCCTGCGGTCAACAATTGGACCGTTCCAATGATTTTACTGCGCCTTCGGCCGGGTGTCAAACGGCCCCTTCGGGCAGGAGGGCGAACCGGCAATTCCGCTCCCAGCGGGCGATGCTCGACTGGACAAGGACCGTCCCACCCAGCATTGCCTGCAGCAGGGCAACATCGAACTGGCACACCTGCGGATTCGCCCGGGCAACTTCGAGGTAGGGGCAGTTGGCCAGCACGATCACCGGGCCCTCCTCGCTTTCTTCGATCGCCGGGAAATAGCCCCGGTCATCCAGAAACTCGACGACCGAGTTCAAACTTGAATGAGTTCCGGGCCGCTTGGCCCCGGCGCCAAGCGCCCCGCCTGCCTGCTGGAGCAGGGCCAGAGATCCGGCCGCGGAGGCCCCTGCCGCCTGAAGCAGACAACCGCAAAGCTCCCCGAAGTTACGCGGCGTCAACCCATCGGCTCGTGGGGTCAGACCGTAGACCATCTCGGGGCGACCGGGACCCGGTCGGCGCCGGGGCACCGGTTCGGAGACGATCCCATCCGCCATCAGCGTGTCCAGGTGGTGACGGATCGTCACGGCCGTCAGCCCCAACGCCTGGCTGAGCTCGGTCACCGACGCCTGGTTGCGGCGCTTGAGAATCTCCACAATGTGCTGGCGCGAGTCACTCGCCATCGATTCGGCCTCAAGCTGATTCTAGATGCAAATGTCAATTTGTCAAACGACATCTGAGAAATTCGCTCGGCTTGACAGGGCTGGGTGGCCTCGTATAATTCACCGAACATAGGTCGGAATCGGCCCTTCCCCAGCGGTCTTGAACCTGTTGGGGCTGCGGGGCGCCTTAGACAGGCGTCGCTGGAATGAGTCTGCTCGCCGAGGCAGAGTGCCCATACTGAGGAGTCTCGCTCACCATGCCCGATGAGCTTCAGAATCCCGAGATCCCCGTCCCCGAAGAGTTGCAGGGGACGGTCACGGTCACGACCCTGGACAAGATCTACAACTGGGGCCGGCGGTCGTCGGTCTGGCCGATGATGTTCGGGCTGGCGTGCTGCGCCATCGAGATGATCTGCACCGCCACCAGCCGCTACGACTTTTCGCGCTTCGGTATGGAAGTGATGCGGCCGAGCCCGCGTCAGACCGATCTGATGATCGTCTCCGGCACCGTCACCAAGAAGATGGTGCCGCAGATCGTCCGCCTGTACAACCAGATGCCCGAGCCGAAGTATGTCATGGCGATGGGCGCCTGCGCTTCCGGCGGCGGCCCGTTCAAGGAGGGCTACAACGTCGTGTCCGGGATCGACAAATACGTCCCGGTCGACGTCTATGTCCCGGGATGCCCGCCGACCCCCCAGGCGCTGCTGCACGGTTTGATGACGCTCCAGAAGAAGATCGACGGCGAGTCGCTTCGGACGGCGCGCTGGTATCGGCCGGAGGTCTCCGAGGCGTTACCGATCCCGATCCTGGGGCCGGACATCTTCGACCCGAGCGACGTGGCGGCGATCAAGAACCGGGGGACGGCGACGACGCCCGAACCGACTGAGGCAGCAGGATGACGGAGACCCAGACGGCGGCCCCGCCGTCCGAGCGATTGGAGGAGCAGTTCCCCGGCGTCGTCACGCGGGACGAGCGGCCCGGCTACTCAGGTTATCTGGTGCCGGTGGACTCGCTGCTCGACGTCGCCCGCGCCGCGCGCGACCGCCTTGGCTACGACTACCTGTCGTCGGTGACGGGTGTGGACTACTTCCCGGACAACAAGATGGAGGTCGTCTATCACGTCTATCGGACGACCGGCGGGCCCGGGCTGGTGTTCAAGACCCAGGTGCCGCGCGACGACTCGGTGGTTCCTTCGCTCTACTCCATCTATCCGGGCGTGGACTTCCAGGAGCGTGAGGCGTGGGATCTGCTCGGCGTCCGCTTTTCCGGCCATCCCGACCTGAGACGCATCCTGATGTGGGAAGGCTTTGCCGGTCATCCGCTCCGTAAGGATTGGAAGGAAGCCTACTTCGAAGAAGAAGCCAAGCCGTTCAAGAACCGTTGGCCGGAGGGCAAGGTCTACCGGATCGAAGACAAGCTCCCGGTGGGGAAGAACGCCGTCTTTCCCGAAGGCTTCGACCCCGAGCGTTGGATCCCCGAGACCGACGCGGCGCTCTACGCCGGTCTGATCCACGTCGACGACGGCGGCAATCGCGGTTCATCCCCGGAGCGAAGCGGAGGGGACGGGCACAGCATCGGCACCGATCAGATCGTGGTCAACCTCGGACCGCAGCATCCGTCGACGCACGGCGTGTTCCGCTTGGTCGTCTCGCTCGACGGCGAGACGATCGTCGACCTCAAGCCGGTCATGGGCTACCTGCACCGCAATCATGAAAAGATCGGTGAACGGAACACCTTCCTGATGAATATGCCGTTCACCGATCGCCTGGATTACTTCTGCTCGATGGGCAACAACTTCGGCTACGCCCTGGCGGTCGAAAAGCTGATGGGGATCAAGCCGCCGGAGCGGGCCGAGTACATCCGCATCATCATGGCCGAACTGACCCGCATCGTCAATCATCTGGCGACGATCGGCTTCCTGCTCAACGATCTGGGCGCCTTCTTCACGCCGGTCATCTACGCCTTTGGCGAGCGCGAGTTGATCCTGGACGTCTTCGAAGCCGTCTCCGGCTCGCGCATGATGTGCAACTACTTCCGCTTCGGCGGGCTGGCGCGCGATCTTCCGGAAGGCGTGCTGGAAACGATTTCCGATCTGGTGAACGAGCGCCTGCCGCGCCGCATCGACGAGATCGACGCCTACATCACGAACAACGAGATCGTCCGCACGCGCGGCATCGGGGTGGGCGTCCTCACGCGCGACCGTGCCATCGCCCTGTCGGCCGCCGGGCCGGTGCTGCGCGCCTCGGGCGTCGCCTACGATGTGCGCCGGGCCGAGCCGTACGGGATCTACGACCGGTTCGATTTCGACGTCGCCGTGCGCACCCACGGCGACATCTACGATCGCTACCTGATCCGGCTGGATGAGATGCGCCAGAGCCTGCGCATTCTGCAGCAGGCCGTGCGCGACATCCCCGGCGGTGAGATCCAAACCGGCAAGGCGCAGTATCAGGTGCGGGTTCCGGCCGGCGAGTCCTACGGACGCGTCGAGAACCCGAAGGGCGAGCTGGGCTTCTACGTCATTTCGACGGGGAAGCCCAATCCCTGGCGCTACCATGTACGCGCCCCGTCGTTCATCAACCTGACGGGCATGGCCGAGATGTGCCGGGGCTACAAGGTCGCCGACGTCGTCGCCACCCTGGGATCGATCGACATCGTCCTGGGCGAAGTCGATCGGTAGGCGAAGCGGAGAAACGGATGTACGGATTCGGTATTATCCGAGGATTGGGCGTCACCCTCCGACACTTCCTTGCCACGTACGTCGACGATCTGCGCTGGTTCTTTGGGCGCATCGGCGGAAACGGTGGACGCTACTACAACGCCGAGGCACTGGCCGTGCGCCAGGGCCCGAAGGCCCGCGGCATCTTCACCGTGCAATACCCCGAGGAAAAGCTGACGCTGCCGGAGGAGTTCCGCTTCCTCCCGTTCCTGATCTACGACGTCGACGAGACCGGTAAGCAGGAGGATCGCTGCACCTCCTGCGGCATCTGCGCCAAAGTCTGCCCGCCCCAATGCATCTGGATCGAACGCTCGAACGACCCTGTCAGCGGCCGACCGATCCCGCAGCCGACCGAGTTCTACATCGACGTCGACATCTGCATGAACTGCGGCTTGTGCGCCGAGTACTGTCCCTTCGACGCCATCAAGATGGACCACGATTACGAGCTGGCTACGTTCGACCGGATGTCGCACCACATCTTCGACAAGGCGCGCCTCTCGCAGCCGGCGTCCTATTACGCCTCGATCCGCCCGACGAACAACGCCCGGGAAGAAGAGGCCCGGGCCGCCAAGGAAGCCGCCAAGGAAGCCAAGGCGGCCAAGGCCGAGGCCGCCTGAGGTCCTGTGTACCACTCCGATACGGAAATCCTATTCCCGATGCGCGTCGCCCCCGGGCTGCGCGACCTGCGCGGCCGGAACTGGCAACGGCTCGTCGAACGTGCCATCGAGACGCCGGACGGCTCGCCGGAGCAGCTGGCTTTCGGGTTGGTGCTGATCCGGCTGGCCGGCTGTCTCACCTGCCACCCCGATTCCTATCGAGCGTTGCGCGGCTGCACCGCCTGCGCCACCCACGTCGTCCGGCGCCATCGCGGCCAGGACGAAGACCTGGCGGAGCTCTATCAACGCGCGAAGGCCGACATCGAGGTCTTCCTGACGGAACGAGAGACCACCCCGGCGGCGGTCGACGAGCCGTCCCTGGGCGAAGCGGGGATGCCGTGAGCCCCGCTCCGACACGCGAGGCTGTGCTCGAGGCTCTCGGTCGAGTGCAGGAACCCGAGCTGCACCGTGACCTGGTCAGCCTGGGGATGATCAAGGACCTGGCCCTTGAGCGCGGACGGGTCGCGTTCACGGTCGAACTGACGACACCTGCCTGCCCGTTGCGCGACCAGATCGAACGCGAGGCCCGCGCGGCGGTGTCGGCGGTCCCCGGCGTGAGCCAGGTAGATCTCCGGTTCACCTCGAACGTCCGCTCCGATGGCCGCACGCGCGGCCTGATCCAAGCTCCGATTCGCAACGCCGTCGCCGTCGCCTCGGGAAAGGGCGGGGTGGGCAAGACGACCGTTGCGGTGAACCTGGCGGCGTCCCTTGCCCGATCCGGCGCCCGGGTGGGGCTGCTCGACGCCGATGTGTATGGCCCCAACGTTCCCCGCATGCTCGGCCTCGAGACGATGCCCCCGCCGCGCGACGGGAAGATGATCCCGGCCGAGGCCTACGGGGTCAAGGCGGTCTCGATGGCTTTCCTGATGCCGCCCGGCCAGCCGCTCATCTGGCGCGGACCCATGCTGCATTCGGCCATCCGCCAATTCATCGCCGATGTCGCCTGGGGCGAGCTCGATTACTTGATCGTCGACTTGCCGCCGGGGACGGGAGACGCGCCACTCAGCCTGGCCCAGAGCCTGCCGCTGACGGGCGGCGTGATCGTCACCCTGCCGCAGCTGGTTTCTCTGGAAGACGCCCGCCGCGGTCTCGAGATGTTTCGGACGATGGACGTTCCGATTCTGGGCGTCGTTGAGAACATGAGCTACCTGGAGTTGCCCGACGGGTCTCGCTTGGATGTCTTCGGCACCGGCGGAGGGGAACGACTGGCGCAGGAGGCCGGTGTGCCGTTTCTGGGCAACATCCCGATGGATGCCCTGGTCCGGGTGGCGGGGGACGGAGGGATGCCGGTCGTTCTCGGCGAGCCCGAGACGAAAGCGGCCCAGGCGTTGGAGGCGCTCGCCCGTTCCTTGGCGGCCGTCCTCAGCGTGCGTTCGTTCCAGCAAGGAAACGTGATCCCGGTCTCTTTGATTGACTGACCGAGTCAGGAGGTAGACCCCGCTCGTCCGGGCCGGCTGCATCGTCCGGACGCGTGGAGAACGATGGAAACTGCGATCGCCGCCCGCGTGGCGGGCATCCGTTTTCAGGAGCTCGGCAAGGTGTATCACTTCGACGCCACGTCGCTGCCCGACCTGGCGGTCGGTGACCGCGTGATCGTCGCGACGAGTCGCGGCCGCGAGATGGGTGAGGTGGCCGGGTTCCTCGATACGCCCCCGCCGCCGGCAGATGGCGCGTGGAAGCCGGTGGAGCGGCGGGCGACGGCCCAAGAGCTGGTCGAGCGCCGGTTGTGGCAGCGGCGCGAGCTCGAGGCGATGATCGAGTGCCGGGCCAAGACTTCCGAGCTTGGTCTGCGCCAGATCAAGATCGCCAAGGCCGAGTACTCCTACGACGGCTCACGCCTGGCATTTCTCTTCAGCGGTGATGGCGATGAGAAGGTCGACGTGCGCGAGTTGCGTCGCGAGATGCAGAAACTCTTCCAGCCGGCCGAGATCGAGATGCGGCAGATCGGGCCGCGCGATGTTGCCAAGATCCTGGGAGGGATGGGGGCGTGCGGTTTGGAAGAACGCTGTTGCTCGAAATTCCTGACCGAGTTCAGCCCGATTTCGATCAAGATGGCGAAGGCGCAAGGCATTTCGCTTAACCCGCAGGAGATCACCGGGATGTGCGGGCGGCTCCGTTGCTGCCTGGTCTACGAGTATGAACAGTACGTCGAGGCCCGCAAGAACATGCCGAAGCGCAATAAGCGCGTGATTACTCCTTTAGGGGAAGGGCGCGTCGCTGAGGTCCTGCCGCTGAAGCAGGCCGTCATCGTCGCATTCGAGGACGGCAAGCGGGCGGAGTTCCTGCGTCACGAGCTCCAGCCGTACGACGAGCTCATGGCGCTGCAGGCCAAGGCGATGGCGCCCTGTGGCCGGCATGCGGCCGGGCAATGCACCTGCGGACGTGAAGACGAGCCGGAATCCTGATCGCGCTTCGTCGCGCTTCGCATCGCGCTTCGCATCCCGCAGGGGACCCTGGAGGGGGCATCCCGAAGGGGATCGCGCTTCGTCGCGCTTCGCACACCTGTCCCGGTGCCTTTCGGGATCCCGCAGGGGACCCCGGAGGGGGCATCCCGAAGGGGATCGCGCTTCGTCGCGCTTCGCACACCTGTCCCGGTGCCTTTCGGGATCCCGCAGGGGACCCCGGAGGGGGCATCCCGGAGGGGATCGCGCTTCGTCCCGCTTCGTTGCGCTTGGTCGCGCTTCGTATCGCCCTTCGCACACCTGTCCCGGTGCCTTTCGGGATCCCGCAGGGGACCCCGGAGGGGGCACACACGTCCCGGTGCCTTTCGGGATCGCGCTTCGCATCCCGCAGGGGATCCCGCCGGGGCTGGAGTGGGCACACCCGTTCCGAGGGCCTTCGGGATCCCGGAGGGAACCGCGCCTGGGGATCCCGCAGCGGGCCGCGCGGCCTTGACTGGAAACGCGGTCGCAGGCCCTCCGGTGACCTCCGGCGGCCGGCGGCACGTCCTCGTCGTTATGGCCCATCCGGACGACCCCGAGTACTTCTGCGGCGGCACGGTCGCCAGATGGGCGGCCGAGGGCGCCGACGTCACGTATTGTTTGGTGACGAGCGGTGACAAGGGCGCCGACGGCGAAGGAGTCGACGGGCGCGAGCTCGCCCGCCTCAGGGAGGCGGAACAGCGGGCCGCGGCGAAAGTCTTGGGCGTCCAGGCGGTCGGTTTCCTTGGCCGACCGGACGGCATGCTCGAGCCCGACCTTGACCTGCGACGGGAGATCGTCCGTACCATCCGCCGCTTTCGACCGGAGATCATCGTCACCTCCGATCCAACGACGCTCATTACCCGCGGCCATGGCATCAATCATCCCGACCATCGTGCCGTCGGTCTGGCAACGCTCGATGCGGTCTACCCGGCCGCCGGTTCGGCGCTGTTCTTCCCAGAGTTGCTGCCCGAGGGGTTGGCGCCGCACAAGGTGGGCGAGATTTTCCTGGCCGGGTCGCCGAGCCCCGACACGACGATCGACATCTCGCCCTATCTGGAGCGGAAGCTGGAGGCGCTGCGCTGTCATCGCTCCCAGATTCCGGATTTCGACGAGTTGGAGCGGGAAGTCCGCCAGGGTTGGCTGGATCCGACCGCGTCGGCCGACGCGCCTCGATACTCGGAGCACTTCCGCCGCCTCACTCCGTACGACTAGGGAGGTGCTGGAAGAGACCCTTGATTTCCACTCGGGAAGTGCCAGGGCCAACCGCGCCTCGGGGATTCCCACCTGCACCTGCGCTGGCAGCGCAGCTGCCAAGTGCAGGTGGGAATCCCTGACACGCACTCTAGGTGGTCATCTGAGGTTTGAAGGCGTCCTCGCGCATGCCGATGGCCGGTTTGGAGCACGTTTTCCGTCGTATTCCGGGTGAGGGCTGGCTGATCTTGGCCGGCGCCGTGCCCGAACTCGGTGGTGGCACGGCCGATCTCATGGAGCGACTGCTCGAGAGACTCGATCTGTCCCGGCCGATCGTGGCGATGGCCGCCGCCGACAGCGACTTGACCGAAGTGAACGAGTTGTTGGAATCGCTCGAGGAGTGGCTCGGTGCCGAGGCCGGCTACCTGGAACTCGACACCGATCTGGGCGTCGAAGGTTGGGAAGACTCGGGGCTGCTCATCCTCGTCGGCGACGACCCGGAAGTCTGGATCGACGCCCTCCGTGGTGAATCCGTCGAGCGGTTGCGCCGTGCGCTTCTCGACGGCACGATCATCCTGGCCGTCGGCGGGGCGGGACGCGCCTTCGGGACGCTGGTGGTCTCGGCCATACACGGAGAAGCTCTCGTGCCCGCCTTGAACTGGATTCCGGAAACGACGGTCGTGGCGGACGCGGCCCAGGCCGGCAGTGAGATCGTGCGGTCTTGGTTGCAGGACGACGAACCGCGGCTGGCGTTGCTGCTCCAGCCTAGCTCGATCCTGGCACTCGGCCCGGAGCAAAAGGTCGAGCGGTGGGGCCAGGCTCCGCCGGAAATCATCTTGGGTACCGGTTGGGGCAAGGGATGACCGCCGGCAATGGTCATTCGGCGATCCTATCCTTCGCACGCGCCCCGCGGCGCGTGGTCAGCCTCGTGCCATCGATGACGGAAAGCCTGTTCGACCTCGGTGCCGGGGATGCACTGGTAGGTGTCACCGAGTTCTGTCGTCCGCCGTCGCAGGCGCTCCCGCGCTTGGCCGTGGTCGGTGGGACAAGATCGGTGGACGTCGAGGCGGTCCTTGCTCTGAAGCCTGAACTCGTGCTCGCCAATCAGGAAGAAAACACACGCCAGGTGGTCGAGGCCCTGGAGGCGGCCGGCGTCAAGGTGTGGGTGACCTTCCCTCGCTCGATCGACGAAGCCATTCAGGTATTGTGGGCGTTGGTCCGTCTGTTTCGCTTGTCCCAGGCCGCGGCGACGGTGCAGACTCTCGAGATGACGGTCTCCTGGACGGCGAGCGCGGGTTCGGCGGCTCCCGTGCCGGCCTTCGTACCCATCTGGGAAAGTGACGAGTCGTCGACGACGCCATGGTGGATGACGGTCAACCACGAAACCTATGTCCACGATGTCTTGGCTGTGTGCGGCGCAGTGAATGTGTTCGGCGACCGGGACCGTCGTTATCCTCTGGCGGCGGACCTTGGAGAGGCTCCTTCTGAGGGCCAGCCGGGGCGAGATACTCGCTATCCTCGCGTAACTCGGGCGGAAGTGCTGGAGCGCGCTCCCGAAGTGATCCTGCTGCCGAGCGAACCGTTCGCCTACAAAGAGAGCGACGCCCTGCGCTTCGCCGATCTCTTTCGGGGAACTCCGGCGGCCGACAGAGGGCGCATTCGTACCGTCGATGGCAGCCTGCTGACGTGGCACGGCACACGCCTGGGTCGGGCGCTGGCCGAGCTTCCCAGCCTGATCCGCGAGACCGTGGAGTCGTAGAGATCATTTGGAGTCGGCGCGATCGAAGCCGGCGGCCGGATCCTTTTCAGGAGGCGATTGGGTCATAGCCTCTTGATCTGCGCCGAGGTCACACTGTAGGGGCGCAGTGGGGCTTTGCCCCTACGTGACACGCATATTGGGCTAGGCCTCGCGCCTCGTAAGAACAAATCGGCCAAGCCGAATTCTGGACCCGTCGGCGCCCTTGACGTGCGAATTCGGGCGTCCTAGAATCCTGCCCGGACCTCGAGGCAGGATTGGAACCCGCCCTGCATGTCCTCGGGTCAGGAGGATGAAGTCCACATGTTCAGGGGCCTACTCACCGTCAGCGTCGCTTTCTTGATCTGCACTGCCGTGGGCGCTGTCTTCGGGATATTCGTTGGTGCGCTGGCGAAGGACTTTCTGCTTTGGACCGCCCTTATGGCGATGGTCGGAGCCGGGTTTGGAATCGCCATGGGCTACGGATTCCTCCCCGAGAAATAGCCTGCCTCTCGTATTCCCTCAGGAATCATCCCCGTCGGACGAAGTCGTCCGGCGGTCTGTTACCTCCATCAAGCCCAGGCTCGTGCGGTCGCCCGGACAGATGGAGGGGCATGGGATCTTGCATCCCTTCTCGTTGAGTTCCTACCCGATGCCCTCGGGCTGAAATACATGGATGGCCTCCGGGCGGATCGCCACAAGGCGGCGGTGACCGACATCGATCCCCAGCCGGGCCAAAACAGGGTGGGGCACGCGAATGGTGAGTCCGCTGTCTGCCGACGCGGCGCCGTCGGCCTCAAAGGTCAGCAGGTGGTCATATCCTTGTGGTCGGTCCGCCGTCACGATCCCTGGAATCAGATTCTCGGGGGCGGAGTCGGCAATGGGCGCCTGACGCAGGATCATCAACTCCTCCGGCCGGATGCCGAAGCGGGTGGCGGTCCCGCGAGCGATGGGACGGCCGAGCGGTGCACGCAGCCGGGTTCCCCGCCAGGAGATCAAGACGTGACCCGCCTCGTAGCCGTCGACAGTCCCTTCCAGAAGGTTGGTCATGCCGACGAGCCGGGCGACCTCCGGCGTCGCCGGATGTCGGAACACCTCTTCCCGTTCCCCTGCCTGGACGACCTGGCCGGCGAGGATGACCACGAGACGGTCCGCCAGACTGTAGGCCTCGGCCACGTTATGTGTGACGAGGACGATCGGGATCTGCTCATCGGTCTGCAATCGTCGGATTTCTTCGCGGAGCTCGACTCGCAGGTCCTCCTCTAGGGCGGCTAGCGGCTCATCCATGAGGAGCAAGTCAGGCGACGGCGCCAGCGCGCGAGCCAGCGCCGCGCGTTGCTGTTGCCCTCCGGAGAGCTGCGACGGACGATGGTCCGCCCGGTCGGTCAGGCGCATCCGTTCGAGAAGGTCCTGGACCCGCCTGCGACGCTCATGTCGCGGCAGGGATTGGAGGCCGTAGGCGATGTTGTCGACGAGGCTTAAGTGCGGGAAGAGCGCGTAGTTCTGCGGCATATACCCGATCTTGCGATCCTGCGGCGACAGATGCATCCCTCGGGCGGAGTCGTCGAGAATATGGTCGCCGATGCGAAGCAGGCCCCGCGCCGGTCGGATCAACCCGGCCATCGCCCGCAGCGTCAGGGTTTTGCCTGCGCCGGAAGGACCGAAGATCACGACGCGCTCGGCCTGGGCTGTGAACCGAGCCTGCACGACGAAGTCAGAAAGCCGAACTTCGAGATCGACCGCGAGAAGCGGTTCAGCCACGTCGTCTCCCGTCGGCCAGGCGAGTGCCCAGGCGGCGAAGGAGGACCAGCGCGCCAATGGCCGTGAGGGTCAGAAACAGTGCCAGCATGTTCGCCGTCGCGCGGTCGCCGCGCTGGGCAGCGTCGAAGATCGCCAGGGGGAGAGTCTGGGTACGCCCCGGGATGCTGCCAGCCACCATCAACGTCGCGCCGAACTCCCCCAAGGCACGGGCGAATCCGAGCATGGCGCCGGCCAGGACCCCACGCCAGGCCAACGGGAGCGTCAGCGTGAAGAAGACAGCTGGTTCGCTTCGACCCAAAGTGCGGGCGACGTCGCCTAAGTCCTCGGGGACTGATTCAAGCGCGGATCGGGTCGGGAGGACCACCAGGGGCAAGGCGACCAGCGCCGCCGCCACAACCGCGCCACGCCATGAAAAGATCAGAGGCAACCCGACCGAGGTCAGCCAAGCCCCGATCGGCGATCGCTCTCCGAGCACGATCAACAGGTAATACCCCAGAACGGTAGGCGGCAGGACCAAGGGCAGAAGTACCATCACTTCGAGGACAACCGAGAACGGGCTGCGCCAGCGCGCCAGGACGGCCGAAGCCGAAACCCCGAGCAGCAGCGCGATCAGAGTCGCCAGGCTCGCCACTTGAATGGAGAGCAGGAGCGGTTGGATCATGGGCCGGACGACGGGGTCAACCCGTGAGACCGGAGAATTGCCCGCCCATCGTCCGATACCAGAAAAGCCAGGAATCGTTGCGCGCCTTCGGCGTTTGTGACTCCTATCCGCATCACAGCCGAATAGGCGGGGGGATCGTACAACCCTTCCGGGACGGCCTGCCAGGCGAGAGTTGTCCCGAGGAGGAGCGAGATCGGCAGCAGGCCGGCCTGGGCGTTGCCTGTTTGCAGGAAGTTGAGGGCATGCTCCGCCGAGCTGCCGAAGACAACCTTCTCCGAGACGGTCTGCCAGAGACCGGAGGCCTCGAGCGCCTGGCGCGCCGCACGCCCATAGGGCGCGTGCTCGGGGCTGGCGACGGCGATGGCACGAATAGACGGGGAGGTGAGAATGCTCAAGTCCTTCGCCCCGAGATCGATCGCTTCCGGAATCAGGGCGAGGCCCAGCTCGCCGGCGGCGAAGACCCGCTCGCTGGAGGGCTCCGCCGCCCCATCTCGGATGAGCTCGTCGATCAGCGCCGGATCCGCCGAAGCCAAGATGTCGAACGGAGCTCCGTTGCGCATCTGCTCCGCCAGATCGACACTGGCCCCGTACGTGAAGACCACCTGCGGCCCGCCGGCTGTGGCGAGCGACTGTCCGATCTCATCGAAGGCCGGCGAAAGGCTGGAAGCTGCGGCGATGAGGAGTGCCGGCTGCGGGGGCGCCGGAGTGCACGCCGTCATCACCAAGATGACCACGATCGCCGTACGGCGGAGCAGGGAGGTCGGTGATGCGACCGTCGTCCGGCGGTGAGCTCGCATGAGGGTTCCGGCGTGCATCTTGGGGGCGGCGCGAATGTAACACACGCATTCGGTCGTGGCAACGGTCGGTCCGTATTGCGGGGAACGCGCTCCGCCGGCCCGTGGTTTGACGTTCATCTCCCGACCGCCTACAATCCTCGGAGCAGGAGGACGGTCTCCATGAGCGAAGTTGGCGCCAAGGACCGCCGCGAACCGCAAGCGCGGGGCGGGCGGGAAGTGCGGCTGACGAGCATGGCGACTTGCGCCGGTTGAGCTTCCAAGTTGAGCGCGGAAGCGCTGGCGCAGGTCCTGCAGCCGTTGAGCGATTTCTTCGATAAGGGCGCCCACCCAGACCTGATGGTCGGGCTCGGCACGCCGGATGACGCCGCAGTTTGGCGCCTTGATGCGCGCCGGGCGCTGGTCGTCACCACCGACTTCTTCACGCCGGTGGTCGACGACCCGAACGACTTCGGGGAGATCGCTGCCGCCAACGCCCTGTCGGACCTGTATGCAATGGGGGCAGCACCGTTTCTGGCCCTGAACATCCTGGCGGTTCCGGCTGATCTTCCGACGGAGGTGACCGCCGAGATCCTGCGCGGCGGGGCGCGAAAAGTGAAGGAGGCCGGAGCCGTTCTGGCCGGGGGACACACCGTTCAGGATCGTGAGCCCAAGTACGGGCTGGTGGGTCTGGGTATGGCCGATCCGGACCACCTCCTGACCAAAGGCGGAGCCCGTCCCCGGGACATCTTGGTCCTGACGAAGCCGCTCGGTACAGGGGTGACAGCGACCGCACTGAAACACGGGCGAGCCGCCGAATCGGATGTGGCCGAGGCGGTGGCGTGGATGAAGCGGCTCAATGCGACGGCCGGGAGGATGGCGCTGGAGAATGGAGTGCGCGGCGCCACCGACGTCTCCGGGTTCGGATTCCTTGGCCACGCGACCGAGGTGGCTGAGGCTTCAGGGTTGGGACTCGAGCTCTTCCTCGGAAGCATTCCCTTTCTGGCCGGCGCGCGCGGTTATGCCGCCGACGGGGAAATCCCGAGCGGAACGCGTGACAACCGCCGCTACTTCGGGCCGCGGGTCGAGTTCGAAGCCGCTATCGATGAAGCGGATCAAGTCTTGTTGTTCGATGCCCAGACCTCCGGCGGCCTGCTCCTGGCCGTGGCCGAGGAACGGCTGCCCGGCTTTCTGACGCAAGCCGTCCTGGAGAATCAGCCACACTGGGCGGTCGGCCGAGTGACTGAAGAGCCCGGGATCCGAGTGCGGGCTGGCCGGCTCGAGGGGTAGGTGGCCTGGCCACGCACCTTCTCCGTGTAGCACGGCCCTTTCTTCATGATCGGGCCCTGGATCCCCAAGGCGGCCTCTAGAGCTGCTGCGGACCTGACGTGGAGGCAGCATGCCAAAGATCACGATCATCGGCGCCGGGCAGACCGGCGCGACCACGGCACACTGGATCGCCGAAAAGGGTCTGGCCGATGTCGTCCTGGTGGATGTCGTGGAAGGGATGCCTCAAGGCAAGGCCCTGGACCTGACGCAGGCGATGCCGATCATCGGCTCCGACAGCCAGATCATCGGTACGAATGACTACGCCGAGACAGGCGGCTCCGACATCGTCGTCATCACGGCCGGATTGCCTCGCAAGCCGGGGATGAGCCGTGATGAACTGCTCGAGGTCAATAGCAGGATCGTCCGGGAAGCCGTCGAGCGCTCCCTGGCCTCGTCGCCGCAAGCGATCCTGATCATCCTGACGAATCCGCTGGATCCGATGGCCTACCTGGCGATGAAGGTCGGCGGCCTGCCGCGGGAGCGGGTGATCGGCCAGGCAGGTATCCTGGACTCGGCGCGGATGCGGGCGTTCGTCGCACAGGAGTTAGGGGTCAGCGTCCAAAACGTCCATTGCTACGTTCTGGGCGGCCACGGCGACGAGATGGTCCCGTTGACGCGCCATTCGAATGTTGCCGGAGTGCCGCTGGACCAGGCGATCGGGCCTGAACGGTTGTCGGCCATCGTCGATCGGACGCGCAAAGGCGGAGGGGAGATCGTCGCCCTGTTGAAGACCGGCAGTGCTTTCTACGCCCCGGCAGCGGCGCTGGCTCAAATGGCCGAGGCGATCCTGCTCGATCGTCACTTGATCGTGCCGGCTTCGGCGTACCTGGACGGGGAATACGGGCAGCGCGGGATCTTCTTCGGCGTTCCGGCGCAATTGAGTCGGAAGGGCCTCGAGAAGATCGTCGAGTACAAGCTCTCGGACGAAGAGACCGCAGCCCTTCAGGTCTCCGCGGGAAAGGTCCGGGAGGCAATCGCTGCGCTGAAGATTTGAAAGAAGCCGTCAGCCGCCAGGTATCAGCTGTCAGCCAGAGAGAAGCCGTCAGCCGTCAGCGATCAGCAGTCAGCCAGAAAGGGCCGTGGGGTTCCCCCGGTTCCTGCACTTGCTCTAGGTGCAAGCGTAAGCGGTCAGCCAGCAAGAAACTGGCAGGGATCGGTGAAAAGGTCCGCGCTTTGAAGGCTGAAAGCTGACGGCTGAAGGCTGAAGGCTGATCTAAGGTGTTGGCGTGGTCGCCACCGGGTTGCCCGACCAGGTGAAGTGGCGGTAGGGGCTGGGGGCGCCGGCCGGAACCCAGCGCGTGGTTCCATCGGGGGCGGAGCCGGCTCGCCGCACCGGCTCGACCTGCCAGCGCAAGATGTGCGGCAAGACGTCGCCCGGGCGAAAGGACGCCGGGACGATGAACTTGGTGTCGGTGACCTGAGCCACCAGCCGCACCGTGCCTGATCCCTCTGTCAGATCTTCGACGACCACCTGGTAGGCTTCGCCCTCGCGCAGCGCGGCGACGGCCGCCCACTGCAGCGTTACCGAATCGTCGGCCAGGGTGAAGGCCGCACCATCGCGCGGCAACAGCAAGTTGGGCGCCGGGTACGGGGGCGGCGAGGTCGACGTCGGCGATGGCCCGGGCGTGGGCAAGCGCTCGCAAAGCGGGACGATCAACACCTGGCCGACGAAGACGGTCTGGCTGGACATCCCGTTGTAATCCATGATCCCCTGCATGGAGACGTTGTAGTTCTCCGCGATCGCGCCGAGGCTGTCATTCTCCGCGACGGTGTAGGTGATCTTGTCGCAAGCGACATCGGTCTGCTCCGCCGCGGAAAGCGTTTCGGTCGGGGGAGGCAGCGCCGTCGGCGTCGGCTTGGGGATCAGGATCGTCTGGCCGATCGACAAAGGGCAGGTGGCGGGGAGCTGGTTGAGTTCGACGATCGACTGAACCGAGACTCCGAAGAACCCCGCCAATCCCAGGCATTGGTCGCCCGCGACGACCCGGTATTGAGTCGGGGGTTCGAGGGTGGCGGTGGGAACCGTGGTCTCGGTCGGCAGCGGAGGCAGAGTGGCGGTCTGGGTGGGGGTAACGCTGGGCGTGGCCGATGACTCGGCCGGCTCGCCCAGTCCGGTGATCTGCATCGCTCCATAGGTCAGCCCGGCCGCCAACAGCGCGAACACAGCCAGGAACCCAAGCGCTACCGGGAGGGAAAGGCTTACTTGGGCCGAGGTCGGACGTTTGCCCGGCGTCGTCGGTCGCAGTAGGGTCCCGCAGACGACACAACGTGAGGCGGTCGGCGAAACGCGCGAACCGCATTTCGGGCACGTGGTCCGATCTCCGGGCGAGGTTCGAGGCGCGTCTGTCATGGGTGTCGGAGGCGAAGCGCGAGGATTATACCGCCCGGGGAGACTCGAGCCCCGCTGACCGGCCATCAAGGCCCAGATCCCCGGCGATTCCGGTCATCGCCTGAAGCACATGGCCGACATGGGTCCACAACTCGACCCCGAGCTCGCCCGCGCCGCGCTCGATCTCGTCGCGGCGAACGTTGGCGGCGAAGCGCGCGTCCTTCCACTTCTTGCGCACGGATCCGACTTCCATATCGAGCAGGGACCGAGATGGGCGAACCAGCGCAACGGCGGTGATCAATCCTGTCAGCTCGTCGCAGGCGAACAAGGCGTGCTCCATTGTCGACCGACGTTCAACGCCGGTATGCTCGGCGTGGCTCAGGATGCAGCGGATCACGTCTTCAGGCACTCCGCGCGCTCGGAGAATCGGCGTTCCTTCCTGGGGATGCTGCTCGAGCGTCGGATGGACTTCCCAGTCGAAATCGTGGAGCAAACCGGCCAACGCCCACGGCGCCGGTTCCTCGCCGTAGACGCCGGCGTAATGTCGCATGGCGGCCTCGACCGCCAGCATGTGCCGGACGAGGGCCTCGTTCTTGACGAACTCGCGAACGATGGCCAGGGCTTCTTCGCGCGTCATCCTAGTTCCTCATCTGTTCTCGACTCCGCGCGGGCAAGACCGGGGTCGAGACGGAAGGGAAGGCGTCCCTTCGGGGTGCGCCTTCACGCCTTCGCACTCTATCCTCTTCAGGCACACCCAGGGTGCACCCGCCCTTGGCGGTCTGCCCCCTGGGGGCGCCCGAAGGGGCGTCGAGACCGAAGGGGTGAGGGCGGGTGCCCTGAAGTGGGTAGACGGCGAAGGGCGCTCAGGTCCGATCACGCGGAGTCCGCTGTCTTGGAGAGGGAAAGTAGTGCTTCGAAAACTGCTACCAGAGACGCCGGAAACTCGCGCAGCTCCCAGAAACTTCGGGCGCGGACACTGTAGGTGGAGCGATCGGCGGCGACGCCGCTGGCCTCAATCCCCTGCGCCGCGCAAAGGGCCAGGGCTCGAGGCAGGTGGAAACGCTGCGAGACGAGTAGGGCGGAGCGCACACCGAGGATTTCCCTGGCCCGCAGGCAAGACTCGAACGTCCGCACGCCCCCCGGATCGAGGACGATGGCTTGCCGAGGCACTCCCAGTTCTTCTGCGCGGGCGGCCATCGCCGCAGGCTCATCGTAGCCGGCGCGGACTGAGCCCGTCATCAGCAGACGCTCGACCTTTCCGGCAAGAAACAGCTCAGCCGCCGTTTCTACCCGGTCGGCCAGGACGGTCGTCGGCGTGCCGTCCCGCCGAAGTCCTGCGCCGAAGACGATGGCGACCGGGCTCAACGGCGCTTCTGCTGGGGAGATGATCCTCCGGCCAAACTGCCAACCCAGAACCCACTTCGGCAGGGCCAGGACGCCGAGCAATAGGAGCGCAAGGGTGAGCCAACGAGTCAACGCCGATTCCTTGGGGGGCCGGGCGGCATTGTACCAGAGCCGGCCTTTCCCCTGACTGCGCTTGACTGGACTGGACATGCGAGGTAATATCTCACGGGTATGATCGGATGAATCCTATAACTCCGGTGAATAACGGGACTGGGATTGGGCTTGAGTTCCTCGATTACGTCGCCACCCGGGCGAGAGAACCGGGGACACGCCTGCCTTCGATTCGGGATCTCTCCCGCCAGCTCGGTATCAGTCCGGCCAAACTGCGTGAACAGCTGCAAGTCGCCCGCGCCCTGGGCGTCGTCGATGTGCGACCCAAGACCGGGATTCGCACTCGCCCGTTTTCCTATCTACCCTCGGTCCGTCTGGCTGTGCTCCTGGCCCTGACTCAGGATCCTCGCCGGTTCGAGGACATCCGTCTTCTTCGAACCCAGTTGGAGGAAGCGTTCTGGAGCGAAGCCGTGTCGCTGCTCAGTTCCGCGGACGTAGACGAGCTGGAGCGGTTGGTGAAGCGGGCTTGGGAGAGGCTGAGAGGCGATCCGGTGCAAATCCCGCATGCCGAGCATAAGGCGCTCCATCTGACCGTCTTCTCCCGCCTGCCGAATCCACTTGTTCGGGCACTGCTGGAGTCCTACTGGGAGGCCTACGAAGCCGTCGGCCTCAGTTTGTATGCCGACTATGACTACCTCCACGAAGTCTGGACCTACCACGACGCCATGGTCCAGGCGATCCGCCGTGGGGACCTGGAGGCAGGGAGACGTGCCTTGATCGAGCACACCGGCTTGCTCCGCGCGCGTCCGCTTCCCGCCGGCCGTTCGCCGGAGTCGAGCCGCACCCTGGCGCATCCGGGAAACTGGAAAGGGGATCTGGGATGAATCGTGAAAGCCCGGCGACGTCGCTGGAGGGCCAGTTCCAGTCGGCCGCGACGCCGATGACCAATGACTTCTCGATCGTGGTTGCGACCGTCAATGGCTCCGGCAGCCAGACCGCCAACATGGCGATCATGCGCGCCCTCTTCCGAATGGGGATCCCCGTCAGCGGCAAGAATCTCTTCCCATCGAACATCCAAGGTCTTCCGACCTGGTTTACCATCCGCGCCAGTGAACGCGGACACCTGGCGCGTCAGCCGCGGGCCCAAGTGCTGGTCGCGATGAATCCCGAAACGTTTCTGGAGGACGTCCGGCAGGTTCCGCCCGGCGGGGCCTGCTTCTACGCCGATACGTTCACCGAAGGGCTCGACCGGCCCGACCTTGCCTACTACCCGATGCCGGTGCAGTCTCTCCTGCGCCAGATCGACCCGCCCAAGGAACTGCGCGATTACGTCGCCAACATGGTGTACGTCGGGGTCGTCGCCGAGATGCTCGGTATCGAACTGGAGGCGGTGCGCCAGGCCCTTCTGACACATTTCCAGGGCAAAGCTCAGCCGGTTGAGTCGAACATGAGGATGGTCGAAGCGGCGGCCGCCTGGGCACGCGCCAACCTGGTGAAAAGCGATTCGTTCCGGGTCGAGCCGGCCAAAGGGACCGAGGGCAAGATCCTGGTCGACGGGAACACCGCCGCCGCCCTCGGTGCCATTTACGGTGGGGTCAGCTTTGCCGCGTGGTACCCGATCACGCCCGCCTCGAGCCTGGCGGAGGCCCTTCAAGAGTACCTCCCGGAGCTTCGGCGAGATCCCGCCACGGGCAAGGCGACTTACGCCGTGGTCCAGGCGGAAGACGAGATGGCGGCGCTCGGCATGGCCGTTGGAGCGGGCTGGATGGGTGCTCGAGCGATGACCTCCACTTCCGGACCTGGAATCTCGCTCATGGCCGAGTTTGCCGGCCTGGCCTTCTTTGCTGAAGTGCCGGTCGTGATCTGGGATGTCCAACGGATGGGTCCCAGCACCGGGCTGCCGACACGCGTGTCGCAGGGCGACCTGCTTTTCGTCCGCTACCTGGGTCATGGCGACACGAAACATGTCGTCCTCTTGCCCGGATCCCCCACGGAGTGTTTCGAATTCGGATGGCGCGCCTTCGACATCGCCGAGCGTCTGCAGACACCGGTCTTCGTCTTGAGCGATCTGGACATCGGCATGAACCTGTGGCTGACGGACCCCTTCGTCTATCCGGACCAGGGGATGGACCGGGGCAAGGTGCTCAGCTCGCAGGACTTGGACCGCCTGGGTTCGTTCGCCCGCTATCGCGACATCGATGGCGACGGCATCCCCTATCGAACGCTCCCCGGCAACGGCCACCCGCTGGCGGCCTGGCTGGCGCGCGGCTCCGGCCACAATGAAGAGGCGCAATACACCGAACGGCCGGAGGAATGGGAACAGAACATCGAGCGGTTGTGGCGCAAGACCGAAAGTGCCCGCCGCTATGTCCCGGCGCCGGTGGCCGATCGTGCCGACGGAGCGGAGGTTGGCCTGATCTATTTCGGCTCGGTTGACCTGCCGCTCCAGGAAGCGCGCCAGCGGCTGGCTGCGGGCGGTCTGGGGACCTCGTCGCTTCGGTTGAGGGCGGTGCCCTTCCGCGAGGAAGTGGAGTCCTTCCTCCGAGACCATCCTCGCCTGATCGTCGTCGAAATGAACACCGACGGGCAGCTGCGTCAGCTGCTGCAAGTGGAATATCCGGAACACGCCGCGCGGCTGCGTTCGCTGCGCAAGAACGACGGCCTGCCCCTGACGGCCGAGTGGATCGCCGACGGCGTGCTCGGCCTGGAGAGAGGTTGACATGGACGTCGCTACGGAGAGCAAGGCCGCCCGGCCGGGGGCGACGAATCGGATCGGTTTGGAGAAGGCGGACTACCGGGGTCGGTCCACGACGCTCTGCCAGGGCTGCGGACACAACTCGATCAGCAGCCAGATCATCGCCGCTGCCTACGAGCTCGACCTGCCGCCGGAACGCGTCGTCAAGTTTTCCGGCATTGGGTGCTCGAGCAAGAGCCCGGCCTACTTCCTGAATCGCTCGCACGGTTTCAACAGCCTGCACGGCCGCATGCCGGCGCTGGCCACCGGGGCCATGGTGGCCAACCGGTCTTTGCTTGGGATTGGGGTGAGCGGCGACGGCGACACCGCCAGCATCGGACTGGGCCAATTCATACACTTTCTGCGCCGCAACGTCCCGATGGTCTACATCGTCGAAAACAACGGAGTCTACGGCTTGACCAAAGGCCAATTCTCAGCGACGGCCGACCGGGGACAGGTCATCAAGCGCCAGGGTGAGAACCCATTCTTGCCTGTGGACATCTGCCAGATCGGGCTGGACATGAACTGCGGCTTCATCGCTCGCTCCTTCGCCGGCGACCCGCGCCAGGTGAAGGAGCTGCTCAAGGCGGCTCTGACGTTTCGGGGCACGGCGTTGCTCGACATCATCAGCCCCTGCGTCACTTTCAACAATCGCGACGAGTCGACCAAGAGTTACAGCTGGGGCAAAGAGCACGAGGCGCCGCTCCACGACGTGACGCTCGTGCCGCGCCGCGAAGAGATCCTGGTCGACTACGGGCCCGGCGAAACGACGGTGGTGGAGCTGCACGATGGGACCCTGCTCATGCTTCGCAAACTCGAACGCGACTATGACCCGACCGATCGCGGCGCCGCGGCGAGGTTGCTGGAGGAGTCCCGCCTGAATCAGGAGCTGGCCACCGGGCTGCTCTACGTCCATCCGGATCAACCAGCCCTGCAGGAAATGCTGGGCCAAGTCGAGGCACCGTTGGCCGGTCTTGCGGAGCACGTGCTTCGGCCGGATCGTGCCAGTCTCGAGCGAATCCTCTCCGGGATGAAGTGACCCTCACCTCCGGCCCCACTCCCGCTCCGCGGGAGAGGGGAGCGGGGTGAGGGCCCAAGCCCCATGCGCAATTCTGGGATCCTGGCAGGCCTTGCGGCGGCCGGCATCTGGGGCGGGATGTACGTTGTCAGCAAAGTCATGCTGGAGGCGATCCCTCCGTTCCGGCTGCTGACCCTCCGGCTGCTTCTCGGGATTCTGGCGCTGGGGGTCGTCGTGATCATTCGAAGCCGGCCTGTCATCTCGCGCCGCCAGGGTATCCGGCTGCTGGGAATCGGCGTCGTCGGCTTTGGCATCTCGGTCGGGCTGCAATTCGTCGGAACGGCGTTGTCGACGGCGGCCAACGCCGCGCTGATCACGTCCGCCTCGCCCGCTTTCATCCTTCTCTTCGGGGTCCTCCTGCTCGGTGAGCCGGTCACCTTTCGGCGCCTGGCGGCCTTGGCGCTGGCCAGCCTGGGCGTGTTGGCGGTGCTGAATCCCGTGATGGCTGATCTCAGTCAGGGGACGTTCCGCGGGAATCTTGCTCTGCTCGGTGCGGCCGTCACTTGGGGCCTGTATTCTGTCCTTGTGAAGCAGGCCAGCCGAGAGGTCGCGACGACGGAGGTCAGCCTGCTGGGATTTGCCGGAGGCCTTTTCGTGAGCCTTCCCCTGGCGCTTACGGAGGGCAAGGCGGCACCTGCAGGACCGGTCACCGTGCCCATGGTCCTGGGCGTGCTCTACCTGGGGCTGATTTCGACGGCCTTGGCGACGTACCTGTGGAACCGATCCCTGGCCATCCTGGAGGCGGGGCTCGTCTCGCTCTTGTTCTTCGCCCAACCTGTCGTCGGGGTAGGCCTTGGGGCGCTTCTCCTCGGAGAGCAGCTGGGCCCGGCTTTCTGGCTCGGATCGGCGTTGATCGGCGCCGGCCTTCTCATGGCAGCTCTTCCTGGCCGGCGGCGCGACCTCGCTTCGGCCGAGGCAACGACGCCCACACCTGAACGCGGAGGATACGCAAAATGAAGGGCTGTCTGCATGTCGCCGCGCAGATCGCGGCGGGACTGCTCGCCATGGCTTTTGTCATCACCTTGCCGCTCAGCCTGGTGGCTTTCAACATCGGGCGGATCGCATTCTCGCCCGATCGAATGACGGCCCTGCTGAACGATGCCATTGCCGAGACCGGCGGCCTCCGCCAATTCGTGTTGGACAGCCTGACCAGCGACTCCGCCCCAAGCCCAGGCGAAGGGGGCCTGGATCTCGGCCGCACGCTGAGCTTCCTGACACCGCAAGACCGACAGGTTCTGGGGGAAGAACTCACCCCGCCTGGATGGGCCGAGGAGCAGATGGGGGTGGTCGTTGCAGGGGTCTACGAATGGATCGACAACGATCGGGCCCGGCCTGAACTCGTCGTCGACATCGCTCCCCTCAAGGCGGCCCTGCTGAGTGGAGGCGCCAACGATCTCGTCGAGCTCGTCGTCGACTCATGGCCGCCGTGTACCGTCGCCGAGATGGCGGAAATGGGGGTGGGCGCCTTACTGGGGGAACAGAAGCTGGTCCTGTGCGAGCCGCCGGAGCCCCTGCGCAGCGGCCTGGTCGGTATCCTCAATGTCAGCATCGCCGCCAGCTTGCGGGCGTTGCCGGACCAGATGAGCCTCAGTCAGCCCGGCGCTTCCCGGCCCGCTTCTCCGGAACTGATGAACACCAAACAACGCATTCGTACCGTTCGCGCCCTGGCCGCTTGGAGCTGGCTCCTCTCACCGGCGTTGCTCGGCCTGGTGATGGCCATTGTGATCCGCACTTGGCGCGGGCTGGCGCTCTGGTGGGGCATTCCACTGACGCTGGGAGCGCTGCTGACGCTGGGGACGATGGTGGGGGTGCGACTGGTGGTGGACGAAGGGTTCCGCTCAGCGCTGATGAACGCCGACCTGGCTGGATGGGCCGGCGCCATGATCCAGACCCTGGTGGCGGCGATGATGACAGTCGTTTTTCGACAAGTGGCGCTGCAAGCTGGAATTCTATTGGCCGCAGGGATGGCCGTCCTGATCGGAGGCCTGATCCTGGCTCGGTATGCAGGCCGTCCTTCCAGGTCAGCCGCGGCCGAAGCGCCGCCAGCGCCATCGACGACAGACGAGGCAATGGACGGGTAGCAACGAGCGCATCGGCCCGGCAGAGCCTCCGCGCCGCCGATCCCAGCGGCGGCAATCTCCGGCACGGTCGTCATTGCGAGCCGTCCCGAGCCCAGCGAGGGACGGCGTGGCAATCGCCTCAACGGTGAGATTGGTACATCTCGATTTGCACGGGGCAAGACCCACCCTGGGGACACCCGGCATGGCACTCTTCTCGGCAGGTGGCCGAGCCTCAAAGCCCCTCATAAAGGTCGTTCCACTCAGGGTTCCCTGCCTCTATGAGTTCGATCTTTCTTCGTCTAGGCCCCGCCTTTATCTGCTTCTCCCGAGAGATGGCCGAGTAGGCGTCGCCCCATACCTCGTAGTAGACAAGTTTGTCGGCGTTGTACCTTTCGGCAAAGCCAGCGACCAACCTGGCCTTGTGTTCATACACCCTTCGCTTGAGGTCATTTGTCATGCCGGTGTACAAGACGCCGGTGGGTTTGTTCGTCAGGATGTAGACGTAATACTGGCGGGTTACGATTCGTCCCCCTGAAGTTGTGTGCTCGACGATGAGATTGCCACGGCGCCCTCCGGGCGCCTCGCAATGACATTGACAGTAGGGCAATTGCTCTACCTCGGTGGCGCTCGTGGCAGGCTTTGCCCTCCGGGGGTCTCGTTGACGGGTGAACCGACTACAGGTACTTCAGCTCCCCCGCCGACCGCTCCAAGGCCTCTCGCCCGTCCGGGTGGGCCACTTCGATCAACGCCCTGGCCCGCTCGCGTATCGTCTTGCCGTAGAGATAAGCGACGCCGAACTCGGTGACAACGTAGCGCACGTGGTTGCGAGTCGTTGTCACACCCGCTCCGGGTTTGAGCATCGGCACGATTCGGCTCACCCGCGTGCCGTCGCGCAGGATCGCGGTCGAGGGCAGGGCGATGATCGCCCGCCCGCCGCGGCTGCGGGCGGCCCCATAGGCGAAATCCATCTGGCCGCCCACGCCGGAATAGGGACGGTGGCCGATACTGTCGGCGCAGACCTGCCCGGTCAGGTCGATCTCGATGGCGGAGTTGATCGAAACCATCCGATCGTTCTGGGCGATGATGAAGGGATCGTTGACGTATTCCGTCGGATGCAGCTCGACGATCGGATTGTCGTCGACGAAATTGTAGAGGGCCTGGGATCCCAGGATGAACCCGGCGACGATCTTCCCGGGGTGCAGGGTCTTCTTTTCGTTGGTGATCACTCCCGCCTGGACCAGGCGCATGACCCCGTCGGAGAACAACTCGGTGTGGACTCCCAGGTCGCGCTTATCACCGAGCAAGCCGAGCACGGCGTCGGGGATGGAGCCGATGCCCATCTGCATCGTGGAACCGTCTTCGACCAGGGACGCCACATGCTTTCCGATGCGGGCGCTCAAATCGGTGACCTCGCCCATCGGGAGCTCGGCCAGCGGGTAGTCGACAGGGATCGCCCGGTCGATCTTACTGATGTGGATGAACGAATCGCCCAGGGTGCGCGGCATGCGCTCATTGACCTCGGCGATGACCAGGCGCGCCGTCTGGGAAGGCGTCTTGGTCAGCCCGGCTTCGATCCCCAGGCTGCAGAAACCGTGCTCGTCAGGAGGGCTGACGTGGATCAGGGCGACGTCCAGGGGCAACAGGCCGTCGCGAAAGAGCCTCGGCACCTCCGAGAGGAGGACGGGAGTGAAATCGGCGCGCCCGTCGTGAACGGCCTGACGAACATTGTCGCTGATGAACAGGGTGTTGATCTTCAAGTGACCGTCCATCGCCGGATCCGCATGCGGCGCCGGGCCGATGGTCAGGACGTTGACGATCTCAACCTGATGCAGCTGCGGCGCGCGCCGCACCAGGGCATCCAGCAGACGGCGCGGGACGGAGCAGTTCCCTGTCAGGAACACGCGCTGGCCGGACTCAATGGCCTCGACCGCCTGCTCGGCGGTCGTGACGCGCGAGGCGTACTGGGAGGCCCAGTTCACGGAAGGTCTCCCGTGATGGGTCCCAGCCGCGGCAAGTGACGGACGTCTCCTTGGAAAGTATTCAAGCCGAGCTGCAGCGCCGGAACGGATTCGATCGCCTGGGTCCACCCGAGGCGGGCCATCGCCTCCAGGTAGGCGTAGGCGCCGGCATAGAGGGCGTGGGAAGCCGTTCGGCCCAATACGCCCGACATGTTGGGAACACAGAAGTGCATGACGCCTTCTTCGAAGTACGTCGGGCTGCTGTAGTTGGTCGGCCGGGCGGTTTCAACGCAACCGCCCTGGTCGATGCTCATGTCGATGATCAGCGAGCGCGGGCGCATGGCGCGTACCATCTGGCGCGTCACGACCATCGGGGCCCGCTCTCCGGGAACCAGGACCGCTCCAACGACGATATCGGCGTAAGCCGTCGCCCGCTCGACGTTGTGCGGGGTCGACAGCAGCGTGAGCATGGGGGCAACCATCCGGCTCTGTAGGGCCTGGAGGCGCGGTAAGCTGATGTCGAGAACCGTGACGTGGGCCCCGGCGGCGGCGAAACCGGCTGCCGCCGTCGCACCGACGACTCCGGCGCCCAGGATGACCACTTCCGCTGGAGGGACGCCGGCGACGCCGCCAAGCAGGATCCCGCGCCCACCATGGTTGTTCTGGAGCAGGAGGGCGGCCGTCTGCACAACCATCCTTCCCCCGATTTGGCTGAGGGGCGCCAGGACCGGATGGCTGCCATCGGCCTCTTCGATCTGCTCGTAGGCCAGCGCGGTAATGCCTTTCGATAGAAGCACATCGATCTTGTCCCGGCGGGCCGCTGCCAGATGGAGAAAACCGGCCACGGCGACGCCCTGCCGCATCAACTCCAGCTCCTCCGCCAAAGGTCGGGCGAACTTGAGGACCAAGTCGGCGCGACCGTAGACTTCCTCCGGGCTGTAGACCACGGTCGCCCCGGCCCGGGTGTAGTCTGGGTCGCTGAAGCCGGCGCCTTCGCCGGCGCCGCTCTCGACGTAGACTGTGTGGCCGCATCGGTCGAACATGCTGGCCCCGGCCGGCGGCAGTCCGACGCGGAACTCGAAGGGACGCCTCTCCCTCGGAACTCCGAGATTCATTGATTCGACTCCTTCAGGGCCTCACGAGGTCGGTCATCGCTTGGCGAGAAACGAACGAAGGGGGCCAGCCGCTCATCGCGATCGGCCGCAATCATTTCCGAGTGGACCGAAGCCAACTGGATCTCGCGGGGGCAGGCTGGAACTGCAGGCTGGGACGACCCCAGGGGTGAAGTATAGCACGCGGGTCGCGTCGGCGCGCGCCGCGTTGGTTTAGGCCGTTCGGGATTCCCCGCGGCCGCGGGGATCTACGAGCTGTTGTGGGAGCGGAGTAGGCCACCGCCCGCGTACGCGATCGTCTTGCCTCAGCAGGGAGGGCTAGCGGGCAACCTCGATGCCATCCGTCACCTCGCCGGCAAAGCCATTCGCCGAGCCGTCCCAATAGAGGCCGGGTCCGAAGGTGCACAAGGTGTTGGACCCCGTCGACGTCGGATGACAGATGAAGATGTCCGAACCGTCTCCGCTGAGACCGTTGACGATGAAGGATCCGGCCGTCGTCAGGTAGATGTCCCCGTTCGTCGAATCGAGCCAAGCCCCGTTGATATCTACCGACGAGGAGGTATTCAGCCCGACGTCCGAGCCGTCGAAGTACATGGCGAACGTGCCGCTCGTGGACGAGCCGGTCGTCCCGCTGAAGACGAAGAGGTCTTCGTCGGCGCCCGAGGCGCCGGTCCCGCCAAACGACCCGACGGTGCTGATCATGAGGGCTCCATTCGGCGCCAGGCCAATGGCGTCGATATCCTCCCCGGACAACGTCAGCCCCACATCCGAGCCGTCGAAGTACCAGCTGAAGGAGCCGGCCGTGTTCGAGCCAAGTGAGGTCGGGGTGAAGCGCAAGATGTCGCTGTCGTCGACCGTGCCAAAGCCCGCCAAGATGAAATCGGATGCATCCAGGCTGAGCAAGATGGTTCCGTCGGGCTGAATGTCGAAGGCGTCAACGTCGGCGGCACCCAACCCGACATCGGATCCATCGAAGTACATCGACCAGGATCCAGTCGCCGCCTGGAAGGCCAGGATATCCTCGTTGGCGAAGGACACTCCGCCGGCCGTGCCTCCGGTCGTGGAGCTGACGTAGATGACGTCTCCCGAGGGAAGTGGGGTGGGCGAAGGCGTCGGGGTATCGGTCGGTGTCGCGGACGGTGTGGGAGTAGGAGATGGTGTCGGGGTATCCGTTGGTGTCGGTGTGGCGGACGGGGCTGGAGTGTCGCTCGGCGTCGGTGTATCGGTCGCAGTAGGCGTATCGGTCGGGGTATGACTTGGTGTCGGAGTCCCACTCGCGGTCGGTGTGTCGCTGGCCGTTGGCGTGTAGGTCGGTGTAGGCGTGTCCGTAGGAGTTGGGGTGGGGCCGCTTGCGGCCGGCCTGATCGAGACTCCGCCCATGGCCCAGTGGTCGCTGCTGCCCAGCGAGGCGCTGAAGGTCACCTGCGGGCTGGCCCCCCCGAGGCTGGCTCCGGCGGCGATGGTGTTCCCGCCTCCCGCCGCCAGGTCCCACCGTTCCACTCCTGGAGATGAGAAGCTGACGGAGGTGCACGTCTCGCAGGAGAAGACGCCCAGCACCATCTGACCGGGTCCGCTGGGGACAATGAGGCTCGCTGAAGTGCCATCCGCGTAGTTGCTGGCGAAGGTGCCCAAGGGATCAACTTGGTGGACGCCGCTGAAGGTGATCGCGCCGACGACGGCGTAGTGCATCAGGTCGGCGCTGAAGGTGGTCCGCACTTCGTAGGTGCCGGTTGGCGGATCCACCAGCTTCCAGATCTCGACCCGCGAATCGTCCCCACCGCTGCCCTGATGATTCACTGCGCCCACGAAGCTGAGCGGTGCGCCGTTGTAGGTGATCGACGAGACCGTCTCCAGGTTATCGTTGTTGATCGAAACCCCGACCAAAATCAACCGGTCGGAGCCGGACGTCGAGTGAAAGAAGCTGAGGGTCGAGCCCGCCGTTGTACCTGAGGAGACCGAATCCACGGAGGGGGCCGCGCCAGGTGTGAAAGTCACCGTCGGTGTGGGGGAATCGGTAGGGGGGAGGGGGGTATTCGAAGGCGTCGGCGTGTTGCTCGGGGTCGGGCTCGGCCCAGGTGTATTCGTGCCGGTGGCTGTCGGGGTGTCGCTTGGAGTGGGGGTGGGGCCGGGGGTGTTGGTGTCCGTGGGCGTCGGCGTCGGCCCAAGGGTCACGCAGTTGGCGCTGCCGGAGTCGGTGAAGGTCTGTCCAGCGATCGGGACGAACTCCCAATCGTAGCTGGTCGCATGCAGGGTTAGCTTGAGCACTCCCCACGTCGTGTTTTCGCGGACCTCGCTGTTGGGCTGGATCGTCGGGAAAGAGTACAGGCTCGCCCCGCCCGTGCCCACGACGAATTCGCGAATGCCGCGGTTGGGGTCCGATTGCGCGCTCGTGTTCTGGGGTGCAAATCGTTCGTAGAGGTGGTCGTGCCCGTTCAACACCACGTCTGCCCCATAGTCGTAAAGCGCCTGCCAGACCGCTTGGGAACCTGTATTGTTCCCGTGCTGGCCCGAGCTGAAACGCGGTTTGTGCCAATAGGCCAGGGTGCACGTGCTCGGGTTGGCGGCCAGGTCGGCCCGCAGCCACTGCTCCTGGGCCGAGCCAGCGCCATAGCTGGTCTCGCTGTTCAGGGCGATGATGTGCCATGCCCCCAGGTCGTAGGAGTAGTAGCCCTTGCAGTTGCTGGTGCAGTTCGTGTCGAGGGGTGAAGCCGCCGAACCAAAGTAGCCGTAGTAGCCCGCCGCCCCGGCGGTGTGGTAATCATGGTTCCCCGGTGAGGGGCGGGTGCGATCCTTGTGGCGGCCCCATGTCGGGTCGTAGCAGTTGGTGAACTCCGTCGCCGTCCCGTCCGAATAGACGTTGTCGCCCATGGTGACGACGGTTCCGGCGATGCCGTCCAGGAGCTGCGCTGTCGCATCGTCCCGCGTTCCGCTGCAGCTGGCTATGTCCCCGGCGCCGACGAGCACAGGGTCGCCCGTCTGCAACAGACTCGCACCTGACTGAACATCCGCCTTTTCCCTGGCCTGCCCGCCCAGTGACATGCCGAAGAGAAGGATGATCCAGGCACTGATGAAGGCCTTCAACACCGCGTCTCCTTACCTGCGCACCCGACCCGAGAAGGGAATCGCCCTCCTGCGGGGTCGAAACGAGTTCCCGATTATCGCGCAACAATCCCCCGGGTTCAATGATTCCTTTTTCGATTGCCGGTGTTAGCCCCGCCGCGGCGTGCTGTATTTCCCGGCTACACGCGAGCCCAGGTTGGCTGCACCTCACCGACCATCCGTTTCGGCGGTTCCGGTTTGATGAGGTTGGGCCAGTTTGGTATGGATGTGCGGCGTTCCGGTTCATCTCTTTCCCCGCGCGCCGCACGCCGAGTGCAAGCGAGGAACTCTACGCCGACAGCGGGGACCGTTCATCAGCCAGGGGCCCTGCGGACCTACCCGGCGCCTGCCGCGGCGCCCGCGTGGGATCGGGCGCCCAGGGACAAGGCGTGCGCTGGGATCTCGAGGCGACCCGAGCTGGATGCTGCGTGAATGCCAGACGGCCTGCGGTGACCTGAGGCGCAGTGGAGAATTCCCGCGTGTGCCGACCGCTAGGTATTTGGGTTGAGGCTGAGTAGGCCGCCTCGCGTCACATGCAAGGCAGGCGGTCAACGGAAAGCCCCCGCCTCGGCGTCGGCCTAGCCGGCCTCGGTCAGGGACTTGTCCTCTGCCGGTGCCGTCCCGCGTTCGGGCGTGCCTCCTCGATCGGGAAAGTTCGGGCCGGAGGAGGCGACAGGCGGTCGCAGCCAGTACAGCCACCCCTTGCCTTGCGCGCGCCTGCGCGGAGATCGGTCGATACCCGATATGACAAGCGCCGTCCCCAACAGCACGCCGCCCAGCTGCTGAGCCGAAGTGAGCGTTTCGCCCAAGACGGCATACGCCAGGGCCAAGGCCACCAGGACTTCGGCCAGGCCCATCAAAGACGATTGCAGGCCGCCGATGAACTTCACCCCGGAGAACAGGGCCACTCGCGAAACGAAGGTCACGGCCGTCAGGCCCATGAGTGGAAGCAAGGCCGACACGGTCACGGCCGAGGGAGGCGCTGGGAAGATCAGGAAGGCCGAGCTGACGACCAGGGTCATGGCCAGCAATGTGTAGAAAGCCACCGTCGGCGCAGGCACCTCGTACAAGACGCGCTCATTGATCGGAATATGCAGGCCGAACAGGATTCCGGCGACAAGCATGAACAACGCGCCCGTCGTATCGACCTGTTGCCAACGCTCGCTGGTGATCAAGTAGACCGCTGGGAGACTGAGCGCCAGCCCCGCCAGGGACAGGCGCGAAGGTCGCTGGCCGTCGAGGAAGAGCAGTAGGGCCACCCAAACCGGATACAAGCCGAACAACATCTGTCCCACTCCGGCATTGACCCGGGCCAGTCCGGCGTAGAAGAAAAGGGATCCGATGCCATTCAAGACCCCCGCCAGTAAGCAGCCGATCAGACCCAGAGGAAAGATCCGTAACGAACCGCGCCGGGGCAGCAGCGCGATCAACAGGAGCAATGTGGCGGCGGCCGTCCGGAATGCGACGACCGCCAGCGGAGCCATCCCGGCCTCCAAGGTCAATTTCCCCAGGACCGGAGTCGACCCGAGCAGAACCGCCGACAGCCCCGCCAGGGCGAGACCGCCTCGGCGCCGACGGGATCCCGCCTGGCCGCTCACCTCTACTCCAAGGCCCGGTCGATTTCGCCGAGAAGGTCCTCGCTGAGGAATTCGCCCTTCGTCATCAACCGCGTGATTCTTCCTTGTAAACGCCGTTCTTCCCCCGGCGTCAATTCCTTGGCCGTGACAACGATCACCGGAACGGCGGCCGTCGCCTCCTGCCGCTTCAGGGCGTCCAACACGGCGAATCCGTCCAGGCCGGGCATCATCAAGTCGAGAATCATCAGGTCGGGAGGACGCTCGTCCGCCATCGCTAGCGCCTCTGGCCCGGAGGAGGCTTCCCGAATCTCGTATTCACCATGCGCGTGCAGGATCCGGCGAAGCAGCCGTCGGGCTTCCGGATGATCGTCCACCAAGAGAATCTCGCGCGTCATGCGCAGGTCGAGGTTGCCCAGCGCAGCCAGGAGCCCATCTTCGGCCAGCTCGGCGCCGGCCTGCACGGCGGCCAGATCGCGGAACCATCCTTCTCCCAGGGCTTCCTCTTCCACCGGCATTGAATGTCCCGAGAGGTTGACCACCACACGGTGTTCCGGCCGAATCACGTCCTGCCGCGCCAGCTTGATCAATCCGGCGAAGGCGACCCCGGCCGCCGGCTCGCCGGACAACCCTTCCATCTTGGCCAGCAGGTGCATGGCCTGGATGGCTTCCTCGTCGCTGACGCTTTCGAATGTCCCTCCGGTACCTTCCATCAGGCGGTGGCGTAGCAGCGTGTAACTCCGTCCGGGATCCCCGGTGCTCAAGGTGTAGATGCGCGTGCTCGGCGCTTCCACCGGCTCGACCTCGTCGGATCCGGCTTTCCACGCCCGGACCATCGGGGCGCAACCTTCGGCCTGGATGACGGCGATCCGAGGAATACGGTCGATCAACCCCATCTGGAGAAGTTCGCGAAATCCCTTCCAGACCCCGTGGGGTCCGACGCCTCCGCTCACGGCTTGAACGTACCAGTCTGGGGCGCGCCAGGCCGGTGGGCCGTCGGTGGCGCCCAACTGCTCGGCGATTTCGAAGGCGATCGTCTTCATCGATTCGACCGACGCCACGCTGGCCGAGGAGCGGTCGAAGTAGTGCCCGTGACGCGCGGCGAACTCCGCCGCCAGGTCTTTGACGCGGTCATACGTCGAAGTGACTTTGACGACCTGTGTGCCGTACAGGGCCACTTCGTGCATCTTGGCGGCCGGGACCCGGCTGGTGAGGAAGGCCCACAGTTGAATGCCGACGCGGGCGCAGTAGGCGGAGTAGGCCAGGGCGACGTTTCCAGTGGAGGCGACGACCGCTTCCCGAACTCCGGCGAGGCGTAGGACGGCCGTCGTCACGGCGGCCTGGCGGTCCTTGAAGGAGGACGTTGGACCGCGCCTCTCATCCTTGATGAACAGATGCGGCAGGCCGAGCAAAAGACCGAGGTTGTCGGCGCGCAGGAGCGGCGTCCCACCTTCCCCCATGGGGAGCCCCGCTGGGACTTCGGCCAGAGGCAACAACGGCGCGTAACGCCATAGGTCGCGCCGGCTGCGCTCATCCAGGCCCAGCAACGCCCGCCGGCCCGCCTCGAGGTCGTAACGCGCTTCCAGCCAGAGACTGCCGCAAGCGCGGCAGGCGGCTTGGAGCGGGTGATACGGGTCGCGGCGCCCGCAGTCGAGGCAAACGACCTCGAACGTTGGGGAGGTGCCCGAGTCGACTGTGGAAGACTGAGGCGGCGACACTTAGCGCGGGGAGAGGAGCGTCTGCGCCAGGTTCTGCAAGTCAGCCAGGTACTCTTCCGGCGAAGCCGTCCCCTGCCGATGAAGGTATTCCGTGTACAGGCCCATCTGCCGGCGCTCTTCCGGATGCGGCTCGGGCGAGAGCAGCACCAGCACCGGCGTGCCGCGTAAGCGCGGGTCCTTGCGCAGGATTTCCAGGGCGCGGAAGCCTTCCGCCCGCGCCATCATCAAGTTGAGGATGACCACATCGGGGGTTTCGGTGCGCGTGGCGTGATAGGCCTCCGTGCTGCTGGAGGCCAGGCGCAGGTTAAGCTCCCGATCGGTTTCGACGGTCTGTCGAATGGCGGCGGCTTGGTCTTCGTCGTCTTCGATGACCAGCAGCCGCAGCGGTCGCCCATTGGAAGGGACCAGGCGATGGACGGCGGCCAGAAGTTCGTCTCCCTCCGACGCAGCCAGGCGATGGTCGGAGGCGTGGATCCGGAATCCCATGTCTTTCTCGGCGTTGATGCTGCCCATCAGGATCGGCGCGTGGCGAGTGCTGGCGATGCCTCGCAGCGCCGTGATCGCGTTCCAGCCGCCGTAGCCGGGAAGCATCGGGTCGATCAGGATCAGGTCCGGCGGAGAACGTCGCGCGAATTCGGCGACCCCATCGGTCTGCGGCAGGGAAGAGAAGCGGAAGCCCAAGCCTTCGAACAATGCGCGGTAGCGACTCAGCACCGCCGGATCGTCGTCGATGGCCAGGACGAGCGGCGCAGCCGCCATCGCTTCGACCTCTGCAGCCGGCGTCGGAGGTTCGACGGGCAGCGTGAAGAAGAATACGCTCCCGTGCCCCGGGCGACTCTCAAGCCAGATCGTGCCCCCGTGCAGCTCCACCAGATGGCGGCAAATCGACAGGCCCAAACCGGTGCCGCCTGTCTTTCGAGTGGGCGAAGCGTCCACCTGGGAGAAGGGCTCGAACAGTTTGGCCTGAGCCTCGGGCTCGATCCCGGGCCCGGTGTCGGCCACCGCCACCAACACTTCCGCCGGATCGGCGTCCTCGGCCAGAGTGACCGAGACTTCGATCTGACCGCGGTCGGTGAACTTGGCGGCGTTGGACACCAGGTTGAGCAGGATCTGGCGGAGACGGATACTGTCGGCCTGCAGCAGCGGCAGGTTGTCGGGAACGTGAGAGATCAGCTCGATCGGTTTGTCCTTGACCAGGCCGGCGGCGGTCGACATCACCCCCCGGATAATGTCGGCCAGGTTGGCGTCACCAAAGGTCAACTCCATCTTGCCGGCTTCGATCTTGGAGAGGTCGAGAATGTCGTTGATCAGCCCGAGCAAGTGCAGCCCCGCGTTGTGGATCGCACTCAGGTCCTGCTCTTGGGTTTCGTTGACGGGCCCGTCGATTCCCTTCAGGATGACTCGTGAGAACCCGATGATCGAGTTGAGCGGCGTCCGCAGCTCATGGCTCATGTTGGCCAGGAACTGGGTTTTCAGGCGGTCGGCCTCACGCATCTCTTCCAAGGCCTGTTCGGTGAGCTGAACCGATCGTGCGTCCTGCAGCGCCACGGCCAACTGCTCGGTGATCGCCAGAGCCATGGTCACATCGTCTTCGTTCCATGCGCGGCCCTGCTCGTTCTCATCGAAAGCCAGCACCCCCAGCACCTCGTCCTTGACCCGGATCGGGACGAGCAGCCGAGAACCGTCAATGTGGGGTTCCGTCACGCGCTGGCTGGTCTCGCCCGCCATGGGTTGGATCCCGTCGGCGGTATCCAGATAGGCCGTCGTCGCTCCCCAGGCCGGCAGGAGAGGCGGGGATTCCATCGGTTTCACTTCTTCCGGCAACACCGGGGCGCTGATGACGAGCTGCGTCGCCAGTGGGCCGGTCTGAGGACGGTGGAGCGGGCTGGTCTGTCGGCGAGGAAGGGGACCCGTCGCCTGCTCGGGCACCTTGGGCTTGTCGGGTTGGGGGGCAGGGGGCTCGGAAGGCTGAAGCTCTTCGGGTTCGGGAGCGACCGGCGGCGCGACCTCTTCTGACGGAGGTCGCGAAACCACGCTCAACACTTGGGCCACACCGCGGAATCCGGCGGGTTTTCCATTGAGGCCGGGTCTAAGCTGGGCGCTGAAGAGCAACTGGATCTCGCTGCCGTCGCTGGCCCGCGCCTCGAGCCTGAGTCCATCCACGGCGCGCCCGCTGTGGATCATGGGACGAAGCATGGCCGCTGATTCTTCGCTGAATCCGACGGAGGCGACATCCTTTCCGATCAGATCGCCGCTGCGCCAGCCGAGGAAACGCTCGACCTCCGGGCTGCACCACGTATAGTGTCCCTGCAAGTCGGCTTCCCACAACCAACCGCCGGGCACACCGGAGGCAGGGCCCGCGGCGCGTCCCCCGCCGTTGGAGCCGGAGGGATCGGCCTCGGGGGCGCCCGCAAAAAGCCCCTCCAGCCGCTTATGCAACTTGCGCGAGGGTCTCTTGGACATGCTCTCTCAGTTCTTGAGCCAACTCCCGGTATTGGTTCGCGCCGCGGCTGGTCGGCGCATAGCGTGTGATCGGCTGGCCGAAGGCCGGGCTCTCCCGCAAACGTGCGTCGACCTCGATCGCAGCCCGGAAGACGGCCGAGCCAAAAGCCAGGCGGATTTCCTCCGCCAGCGAGCGGTGCATGGCGTTGCGCAGATCGACCATCGTCAACAACAAGCGGTAGCGCAAACCGGGATTGGTCCGTTCCCGGACGGTTCGCACCAGGTTGATCACCTGGCGCAGCGCGAAGGCGGAAAAGAACTCGCACTGGGTCGGGATGATCAGCAGGTCGGCCGCGCCCAGCGCGCTGCGGGTGATGGCGCCGAGCGCCGGCGGGCAATCCAGGATGAAGCTGTCGATCGGGTCGCTGGAGGCCACCGCATCGCTCAAAACCAGCTCATAGTCTTGCCGGACCGGGAGGAAACGCTCGGCCTGGAGCAACTCGTCGGAGGCCGGTGCGATCCACAGGCCGGCAACGTCCGTCGGTCGGGCGACGTCGGACAGGGCCGCATCGCCCAGCAGGACATCGGCGATCGATCCCGGACTTTCGCCCGGGCGCAGTCCAACCCCCAGGGTCAAGTTCGCTTGCGGATCGAGATCAATCAAGAGGACGCGCTGGTTGAGCTCGGCCAGGGCCGCGCCCAGCGACAGGGCCGTCGTCGTCTTTCCGACTCCGCCCTTCTCATTGGCGATGGCGATCACCATGGTCACGGCCGCCCTCCGCCGTTGCCACCATCCCCGCTGCCGTCGTCCTGCTCGGCCGGCGGGCTGAGCCAGATCTGAGCCTGTCGGGCGCCCATCGCCTGGCGCAGCTCCCGCACTGCCGTCCGCAGAATGCCATCGATGCCGCCGCTGGTTCGGATCTTGCCGGTGATCTCGATGACGGTCTGTTCGCGTTGGGCGCGGCGCAGTGTCGTCTCAAACAAGCGGGCGTTTTGGACGCCGACAGCGATCTGGTCGGCCAGCACCTCGAGCACGGTGATGTCGTCACGGCTGAAAGCGTTGGATTGACTATGGCGGATGATAATCGCGCCGAAGACCTGATCTCCCACCATCAGGGGCAGGCCGAGTTCCGCCCGCGCTTCCGGGAGGAAGGGCGTCGTGTGGAAGTAAGGGTCGTTCGAGTCATCGTTGGCAGCATAGGCGTTGCCGGTCTGCGTGACGTAGCCGAGCACTGTGTTCGACCCGACGGGGACTCGGTCGCCTTCCGACATCAAGAGCTCGGCCCCGGTGCCGGCGGCGACCTCGGCCACGGCGGTCGAGGTCTGCCAGTCAAGGCGATAGACCACCACCTGGTCGTAACCGAATCGATCGTGGAGCAGGGTCACAGCGCGGGCGAGCAGGGTGGCGCTGTCGAGTTGGCTGGTGGTGTCGCGTGAGATCTCGGCCGCGGCCTGCAACTGGACGGCGCGCCGCCGGATCTCTTCCATCAGGCGGGCCTGCTCCAGCGCGCCGGCCAGCTCCACGGCTACGGCTTCGAGGATGACTTCATCCTCTCGGCCGAGCCGGGCGCCGGCGCGTCCCTGAACGTCAAGCGATCCAATCACCTCACCCCGCACTTCGATCGGAGCTTGGAGTCCACCTTCATCCCCGGAGGGGGCCGCCCCAGGCTGGTAGGTGCCTTCGCTGGCTGCCGGGAGGCGAGAACGCAGGATTTGCTGCCAGGCTTCGGCCGCCTGTAATCGGTACAAGCCGTCGAGTTCCTTCAGGTTCGCCTGCGACTCCTCGACCAGGCGGGCATTGTCGAGTGCGGCGGCCAGAGGCCCGGCCAGCAGGTGCAGGAGCTCGATGTCTTCGCGGGCCGCGAGGGAGACGCCCCTCCGAGTGACAACGAGTCCGCCCAGGGCTTGGCCGCGGCTGGCAAGCGGCATGGCGATCGTGACTTGCTCCCCGCCAGGACCCGGCTCGGATTGGTGTACGACTTGATTCTGGGCGATGGCGCGGCCCAACAGACCACGGCCGGCCGGCAGAATCATTCCCACCTCGGGCGCGCCCGGGTTGTCGACGTCGGCGGCGCTGCGGACGACGATCTCGTCGCCCTCCAGCAGACCGAGCAGGGCGCTGTCGAAACCGAAAGCGCGGCAGACGTCGGCGGTGATGTCTTGGAGCATCTGGTCGTAGGAAGGCTGCTGGGCCAGCCGCGAGTACAACTCGATCACCCGCTGGCGGTCGTCCGACTGACGCGTCAGCGAGTCGAGCAGACGGGCGTTATCCAGGGCCGTAGCCAACTGGTCGGCCAGCGTCTGCAGCACGACCATGTCGCCCTCGTCGAAGGCGTTGGCTTCGGTACTCTGCACGTCGAGGGCGCCGACGATCCGCTCGCCGGCGCGCAGCGGCAAGGCGAGCTCCGAGCGCGTGTGAGGCAGATCGGGGTTGGCGAAATGCACCGCATCGGCGCCCACATCGAGGGCAATCCGAGGCTTTCCGGTGCCGGTGACGTAGCCGACGATGCCGACCTTGCCCACCGCCAGGCGGTGGCCCCGCTCGAGCATCAGCCGGCCGCCTTCCGACGAGGCCGCCCGCAGCACGGCGTTCTCGCCCTCAATGATGAAGATGCCGGCGTGATAGAAGTCGAACCGATCCGAGATCAGGTGGACGACCTGATCGAGAAGCGTGTCGACGTCGCGAATGAAGGCGGCGTCTCGGGCAACCTCGGAGGCCGTCTGAATCTGATGGGTCCGCTCGGCGACGCGGTCTTCCAGCGATCGGTACATCGACGAAAGCTCGCCGGCCATCGTGTTGAACGACTCGGCCAGGCGCCCGAGCTCGTCCGAGCGTTCGATGGGGACCCGCTGGTCAAACTCCCCGCGGGCAAGTCGCTCCACCACCTGGGTCAGGGTCGTCAATGGGCGGAGCGCTTGGCGCGTCACTAGCGGGACCAGAAGGACGACTCCCAGGATGGTGACTCCGAGCAGCGCGGTGAAGAACGGCGCCAGGCTGGTTAGGCCGGTGTAGACCTCGGACTGGGGAACCTCCAGCATTACGCCCACACCCGGGTCGGCCGACCAATCGTAGGCACCCACTACCGGGAGGCCTCCGAAATCAGCGTACTCCGCGAAGCCGGTAGGCGAGTTCTGAATCAGCGCAAACACCGGGTGCAGTATTCCCGTGTGGATCTCGGGCTCGGTGGCGAAAATGTACGGTGGGAGCGTGACGAGGAGGTCCGGAGGAATCGCCAGATAGGTCTTCCCGGCCTCTGCTCGGAGGCCTGCCCTCTCCGCCCAGACATTCTGCAGCTGGTCCATCAGGCTCTTGATTTGCGGCCCACGGCTGATGCCGACCAGGTGGGCGTCGATCTCACCCCCCCCGGTCCGGATCGGCGCCGAAGTGACGACAGCAAAATCACCGGGGGCCAGGACTGGATCGTCGGACACCATGGTCGTCGCCAGCTCACCGGCCGGGAGCGTCCCATCCTTGAGGGCGGTAACGATTCGACGTTCCAGTGCCCGATCCGTCGAGACGAGGACCATGTTGTCGGTTGCGCGGACGACCATAACCGCCGTGAATAGCGTCTCGGCCCCGGACCGCTGAACCTCCTCGAGCTCCTGGCGAAGCTGAAGGCGTCCGTCGAGAGAAAACGGGTTCGATAGGACACTCGCGCCCGCCTGGCGTACAGCTGCCGTCTGGGCACTCAACGGGATGCGGTCCTCGCGAGCCAAGATCCATGCCTTCAAGACCTTCGACTCGGCGTCGACGGTGCCCGACAATTGACCAACGGCCTGCTCTCGGACGAGTTGCTGGGCGCGCAAGTAGGCGGCCGCGCCCATGATCAGCAGGGGGATGATGACCAGCGGCAGAAGGCTGAGCGTCAAACGGCGGCTGAGGCTGCCGCCCCGGCGGCGTGCGGCGGGCGCGCTGGTCGTCATGGGCCGGGATCCTCCGGCGCCGGTCGAGGCGGCTCACCCATTCCCAACGGCTGCGGCTCCTCGGCCGGCGGCCCACCCAAGCGGACCGAGGCCCGCGAGGCGTTGAGCGCCCGCCCGATCTCTCTCGCCGTCGTATCGAGAATGCTCCGGATGTCGGGCGCGCGTCGCATCTTGCTGGTGATCTCGTGGATCGTGCGTTCACGGCGCGCCGTGAGTTGAGTCTCTTCGAGCAGACGAGCGTTCTGAATGGCGGTGGCCACCTGGCTCGCCAACGTCGTCAGCAGGGCCGAGTCGTCTTCGCTGAAGCGGCCCTCCTGTCGCCGGTCTTGGATGGCGATGATCCCCAACAGATTCTCGCCGGCCAACAACGGTGAACCCATCCAGGAGAGCGGTGCGCGTTCCGGCACTTCGATCCCAAGGATAGCCGCCTGGCCGGCCAGATCTTCGGTCAGAGTCAGCGGCTGGCGTGTACGCAAGACGTACCCGGCCAGGTCGTTGCGGAGCGGAGCCAAGGGACGATCGCCGGCTTCTCCGTCCTCCGACCAGAAGGGGTACGCCAGCTGATCGGTGGCTGGATCGTACAGGCCGATGGCCAGGTCGGTCTGCGGCAGCACCTGCGACATCTGCGCGTGGACCACGCGGTACAGCGAGTCGAGGCGCAGCAATTGCGACACAGCCTGGGCGACGCGGTTCACGACCTCCAGCTCGGCCACCCGACGCTGTTCTTCGGAGTACTGGCGCGCCGATTCCAGCGCCAGCCCGACTTGATCGGCAGCCGCTTCGATCAAAGCGATGTCGTCGCCGCTCCAGACCTCACCCTCGCCCGGACGCCGCGCGGTAATCGTGGCAATGGCTTCGCCGCGAACGAGGATGGGCACGGCCACCTCGCTGCCGTCTTCGGACCGCTCGGTCGTTGCGCTTGCAACCGCACGGCCGGCGAGGGCCAGGCTGGCTTCGCGGAACTCGCCCTCAATGCCGCCGACGCGCAGCATGGTCGGAACGCCTGAACGTGCGAAGCGCGCCCAGGACTCGCGCGACTGGCCCCGGTAGAGGCCTTCCGTCCGCTGCAGTTCATCCTGAGTCTCCCGCACCAGTCGGGCATTGTCGACGGCGATGGCCAACTCGCCGGCGATGCTTTCCAGGCCGCGCACGTCGTCCTCGCTGAAGGCCCCACGTTCCGTGCTCTGTACGTCCAGGGCTCCGATCAACCGTCCGCCGACCATCATGGGTAAGGTCATCTCGGAGCGCGTATCCGGCAGCAGCGGGTTCTTGTAATGGAACGGGTCGCTTTCGACGTCGTTGCCGACTCGCGGCAGGCGGTTTCCCGTCACCCAGCCAACCATGCTGGCCGATCCGACGGCGAGCCGATGGTTGCGCGAGAGCAGCCGGCGTCCGGCCTCGCCCGTGCTGGCGCTCAGAATCGCCCAACTGCCTGTCTCGTCGAGTGTGAACACAGAGGCGTGGTAAAACCCGAATCGTTCGCGGATCAGCTCGACGGCCTGGATCATCAGCGGCGCCGGGTCGGTGCTTTGCACGGCGATACGAGCGATCTCGGCCGTCGTTTGCAGCTGAAGGGCGCGCCGCTCCGCGCCTCGGGCGCGTTCGGCCACGACACGTTCCAGATTGGCTCGCTCCGCTTCGGCCTGGGCTGCCAAGTCGCCGGCGCGGCGGAAGGCGTGCAGCAGGCCGCCCTCCAGCAGGCTCACCGGGATCGCCACCAGGGTGATCACCAGCAGGAAGACCCCCACCGAGGAGAGCCAGGCGGCGGGGTCGGCCGACGATAGGACGATCGGAGAGATGGAAACGACTCCGCTGGTCATGCCAATCGCCACCACGGCCGTCGCTACCAAGCTGAGGATCAAGGTGGCGATCGCGCCGGGGATGCCGAACAGCAGGACCCCGAGCGCGCAGAATGCGACCAGGAGGAGCCGGCCACTGCCGGGCAGCCCGGTGGAGATCAGCGCGTCGAGCGCCAGAGTGAAGATCGCCGCCAGCAGAATCCCGGAACGCAGGCTCGAGGTCAACCGGCGGGCGAGGGCGAGCAGGACGATGACCGCGTAACAGATACCGAAAAGTACAACGCGATAAGTCGGCCCCTCCGGCAGAATGGCCAGCGAGCCCAAGACGGCCGCCGGCAGACCGAGGATCGCTCCGGTGTAAAGGGCCCCTGCCAGCAAGGGCTCGCGCCAAGCCGCGGACGAGTCCGGTTCCCCGAGAGGAGCAGTGGGAACCGCACGACGATACCAATCGCCGATTCGACTCACGGTCGGCCTCCGGGGCGATGGCTCCCCACGTTCCTATTCTCGGCCATTGCCGCCCTCTTCGGTTTCGCGCGATTCCGGGGCGATGGCGATGATGATCTCCGGCTGGCCGAGCACCCGGTGGAGTGTCTGGGCGGCGGTCTCCAGGACGCGCTCCACGTCCATCAAGCCGCCAAACTGACCGGTCACCGAGCTCAGCATGCGGGCGCGTTCGGCGGAGACCGCCGACTCCTGCGCCAGCCGGGCGTTCTGAATGGCGGCGCTCAACTGGTCCGCCAGGGTTTGTAGGACTTCCATATCCTCCGGGCGGAAGGCGTTGGGGGCGGTGCTCTGAACGTCGAGGGCGCCCAAGACGTTCCCGGCGACTCGCAGGGGCACGGCGGCCTCGGAGCGGGTTTCGGGCAGCAGCTCGTTCTTCAGGTGGATCGGATCCCGCCCGACTTCCGTGGCGACGCGGCCCTGATTGTTGGCCGTCACCCAGCCGATGACCGATTGCGATCCGACCTCCAGGCTGTGGCCGCGCGCTTTGAGCAGCTGCCCGACTTCCCCGGTGGACTCTCGAACCACGGCCCGTTGGCCGTCCTCATCCAGCAGGAAGATGGTCACGTGGTAGTAGCCGAAGCGGTCGCGGATCAGTTCGACAGCCCGTCGCAGAAGGTCGTCCAGGTTGGGCGTCGACGTGACCGCGTGGGCAACTTCGGCCGCGGTTCGGACCTGGCGCGTGCGTTCTTCGACGCGCGCCTCCAGCGAACCGTACAGCCCGCTCAGGTCGTGGGCCATGCGGTTGAAAGCGGAAGCCAAGGTGCCGATCTCGTCGTTGCGTTCGACCGACACTCGTTGATCCCATTCCCCACGCGAGATCCGGTCGGCGAAACCCGTCAGCTGTCCCAGGGGGCGGAGCATCCGGCTGGTGGCGAAAATGACGATCACGAACGTCAAGACGGCAGCGACCACCACCAGGGCGACGGTGAAAGGCGCCAATCCGACCAACTCGCTGAAGATGTCGGCCGCCGGAAGTTCGAGCGCCACGCCCATGCCCCATTCGGGCGCCCACTGGTAGGCACCAATCTCATCCAGCCCCTGGGAGGGCTCCTCGAGCTCGTACGTCCCGTTGGGCGCGCTCGCTGCCAGGCGGAACACCGGGTGCGCGCTGTCGATCTGCGCCTCGGGCTCCATCGTATAACGCCCGAGCACGACGCGCACGTCGGGGGAAACGGCGAGAAAGGCATTACCGCGCTCGACACGGTAGATCCCCTGGCTTTGCCAAAGGACTTGCATCTCTTCCATCAGCGCCCCGATGCGCAAACCGTGATTGACTCCCACAAGAAGGCCGGCGGGCTCTCCCCCGCCCGGGGGCAAGATCGGCGTGCTCGTGACCAAAGCCAGCTTGCCGGGCGCAAGGATTGGGTCGTCGTAGAACGGGGTCGTCTGCAGTCGTCCGAACGGTACCAATCCGTCGCGTACCGGCGCCAGGATCTGGCCCTCGATCTCGCTATCTGTGGCGGCGACAATTTCACCGTCTGGGTGGACGAACATGATTTCGCTGAAGAGCGTGTCTTCGCCGCGCTTGAGAAGGCCGCCCAGACTCGTCCGCAACGCCAGCCGAGATCGCGCAAACTCTTCCGATCCCGTGGCCGCCACCATCATGGCATCCATTGGCTGGCTTAGATCGGCCCGTTGGGAGCCGAGTTGAATGTGTTGCTCGCGCACGCGGGCCCATTGGCGCATCACCTCTAGCTGAGCTTGGGTCAGGGCGGTCAGCTGCGACTTGGCTTGAGCCTCGAGGATGTTGCGTGCTCGCAGGTAGGCGGCGGCTCCCATCAGCACCAAAGGAATCAGGACCAGCGGGAGCAGGACCAGCGCCAAGCGCGTGCCCAAACGGGCGCGCGGCCGCAACGGACGGCGGAACTCCTGAGTTTCACTGACCCGAACGGCTACTCCACTTCCCACACGGGCTCTCCTTGTAGAACTCGGCGCACCTGATCGGGGAATCGGTCGGCGTCGAGCGGCTTGCCGATGAAACCGTCGAAGCCGGCCGCCCGGGCGCGGCTCATCTGCTCTTCGCTGGCATAGGCCGTCACCGCCACCACCGGCACCTGCCGCAGCGTTTCGGAATGACGCAGCTTGCGCAGGGCCTGGTAACCATCCTCGTAGGGCAGGCGGATGTCCATCAGGATCAAGTCGACGCGCGGCAGGGTATCGGCGTACTCGACCACCTCGAAGCCGGAGGTCTTCCACTCGCAGGTAACCCCGATGAAACCGAGCATGCGCGCCATCAGCACGAAGTTGGAAACGTTGTCTTCGACAATCAAGACCGTGGCGTCTTGCACCGCGATGTTCATCCGCGCGCCTCCATCAGGCCGAGGGTGTCGGGTTGCAAGAAGCGTGCGATCTGCGCCGGCAGGGTGTCGACGTCGATCGGCTTCTGGATGTAGCCATCGCATCCGGCCGCCAGACTCCGCTCTCGATCCCCGCGCATCACGTTGGCGGTGATGGCAATAACCGGGACACGCCGCAAGGAAGGGTAGCCTTTCAACCGTGAAGCCAGGGTCAGCCCATCCACCTGGGGCATATTGATGTCGAGCAGGATCAGATCCGGCTGATGAGCCAGGGCCAACTGCAGCCCTTCGAAGGCGTTGGCGGCTTCCAGCACGGCGTACCCCTCCGCCAGCAGGATCCGCCGGACGAGGGTCCGGTTCTCTGGATTGTCCTCGACGCAGAGAATCCTTGGCACCAGCCGCACCCCTCCCGGGTCCGGAGCCGTCCAAGTGCCACCAAATTATACCAACCAGGCTCTCAACAGGCACTTTACAGGAGGTTTACAACCCCCAGGGGGGCCAACCTCTCAGCCCAGGCGGCTCCCGAGTTCGCCGGGGTCGGAAGCCCCGGCAGGTTCAGTGCTGACCCCTCCCCGGGGGGGCCATTGACAGGTGGATTGGCTTTTGCCAAGCTTGGTGCATGTTGCCGATGCTGGGGTCAGGGGGCTTCCGCGCCCAGGCACGCCTCCGGGCAGCGCTTTCGTTGGCGGCGATCCTGGCGTTGGGCAGGGCGGTGACTCCGGCTGGGGCTCAAGCGGGAGGAGATATCAGCTGGAGTGCCTCGGCCGGCTTTGACGGTTACATCAAGCTGGAGCGCTGGGTACCGGTGCGGGTGGAACTGGCGAACGACGGCCCAGACGCCGAGGTCCTGGTGGAGGTTTTCCCCAAGCCGGCCCCTCCGGCGCGTGCCAGTGAGTATAGCCAGTCGGTCGCCTTGGCCTCCGGCGCCCGCAAGAACGTAACGCTGCACGCCTATCCGACAGGCGGCACGGGTTCACTCCTTGTCCGCCTTAGCGTTCAGGGCAGACTCGTCTCGCAGACCGATCTCCCGGTGATCAATCTCTGGGGCACCGACACGTTGGTCGGTGTCATGGCAGCCGATCCAACCTCGTTCAACGTGATACGCAACCCCATGCGAGGCGTTGGGGCCAACCGGGTAGAAACCGCCTTGTTGTCGGCCGAGACACTGCCGGATCGCGGCCCGGCCCTCAGCGCTCTCGACGCCTTGATCATCTGCGACCACGACACCGGCGCCATGACCCCCGCCCAGCGGCAGGCCCTGGAGGCCTGGGTTGCCTCGGGCGGGAGGCTGTTGGTGTGTGGTGGGCCGAACTGGCGGAAGACGACGGCTGGATTGACCGGTCTCCTCCCCATCGATATTACGGGGACACAGCGAGTGGCGAGCCTCGAGTCTGTCGGCTCGTACCTCAACTTGGGTGCGGGGCCCCAAGGAGAAGCGATCCTGGCGGTCGGCAAACCTGGCGCCGATGCCGAGACGCTGATCGAGCAAGCTAACTTTCCCTTGGTGCTGGCTCGTCGCTTCGGTCTGGGCCAGGTTGTTTTCCTGGCCGCCGATCCGACGCTAGCGCCGCTCAGCGCATGGCCGGCCTTGCAGGTCATGTACCGTGCGCTGTTTCTTGAAGGCCCCTACGCGCAAGCTGGAATATGGGGGCCACAAGATGACGCTGCCGCCCGTGCGGCTTCGCTGTTCCCGAATCTTTCGCTCCCCCCCATCGGCGCCGTGTGCGGTTTTCTGGTCCTTTACACCTTCGCCCTGGGTCCGCTGCACTACCTCTTGCTGCGTCGGGCGAAACGTCGCGAGCTAGCCTGGATCACGATCCCGGCCCTGGTCGTGACGTTCAGCGCGGCGGCCTTCGGCGTTGGCTCGCTCTCGCGAGGCAGTCGTCCGGTGGTCAACCGTATGGCCGTTGTGCACGTTCCGGCCGGCGCGGAGCGAGCCCCGGTGAGAGGCGTGCTGGGGATATTCTCCCCGAACCGCAGCAAGCTAGGAATCGAATTCGCGTCCGGGATCCTGGCGCGGCCCCTGGCGGAGAGATACTCCCTGGCGGACGGAGATTGGCGTTTCCACCAGGGCGCAGAAGGCTCTGGCGAAACCGAGATGCAGTTCGATGCCGCCTCGGTGCGAGGCTTGGTCTTCGACGGGGACATCGCTGCGCCCGGGTTCTCCCACAGCCTCTCCGCCGAGGTCGCCGGCTCGACGCTGCTGGTGCAGGGTCAGGTCGTCAGCCTCGATCTGCCCCTGGAGGACGCGGCTCTCCTGACGCCCTATGGGGCCGTTTCCTTGGGTGACCTAAGCCTCGGCGAGCCCCGAAAGGTTCGGGAGAGTTTCTCGCTGATGGTGGTCCCGCCGGAGGCCGATTACGCCATGATGTCCGTCCTCGGCGCCGTGCCGGCCCCCTACTCCTACGGTGCATTGGGCTCGAACGAGATCAAGCTTATGCAACGCGGGGCCCTGCTCGAGGCGATCGGCCTAGGGTATGGGGCCACCGTGCCGGGCATCTACCTGGTCGGTTGGTCCGACCGTTCACCGCTCGAACCTTTCCTTAATAGGGCAAGCGATAGCGACGACCTCACGCTGTACCTGGTCGAGCTGGCGATGGCGCAGGGGCCCGGCGCTCCGCCGCTGACCATTCGGCCGGAGGTCATCTCGGCGCCGACGGTTACTCCTGCGGTAGTAGTGCTGGGCCCGGGACAATTCGCGTGGCAGGTGGTCGAGGCGGACACGGCCGGCCCCACCCCGTCTCCCTACGGCGGGCAGGTGATGCAAGGTGCCTATGTCCTGAGGTTTATTCCTGCGATGGGCGTTAGCTATTCATCCGTGGGGTCGCTGACGCTTCACGTGAGGGGAGGCTCCAACGGCCCGGGTCCGGAGAACTTCATCGAACTTTGGGATTGGAACGCGGCCGCCTGGGAGGCCATTCCGGGTCTGCAGTGGGGAGACAATCAAATCCCTGACCCGTGGGACTATGTCGGCCCCGAGGCCGAAATCCGCCTGCGAGTCCACGCAGAAGGCGGGGTCGTCGTCAGCTTGGAACTTTCAGCTTTCACCCTGGTCCTTGAGCCATGAGCGCCCTCGTGGAAATCCGCGATCTGAGCAAGACCTATGGCCAGCTGGCTGCGGTCAAACACCTGAACCTGTCGGTCGACCAGGGGGATCTGTTCGGTTTCATCGGCCCAAACGGAGCCGGCAAGACCAGCACTATTCGCATGCTGGCGACGCTGCTGCGACCGAGCAGCGGCGACGCCTGGGTGGCGGGTCACTCGGTCCGCCAGGATCCTCGCGGAGTCAGGCGTTTGATCGGATACATGCCGGACTTCTTTGGCGTCTATGACGACATGAAGGTGTGGGAGTACCTGGACTTCTTCGCCGCGTGCTACAAGATCCCTGTGAACGGGCGCTCCCGGCTGATCGGTGATCTGCTCGAGCTGGTCGAGCTCGACCACCGGCGGGAGGACTTCGTCGACAAACTCTCGCGGGGCATGAAACAGCGCCTGAGCCTGGCCCGCACCCTGGTGCACGACCCTCAGTTGCTCATCCTGGATGAGCCGGCCTCCGGCCTCGACCCCCGGGCCCGAGTGGAGATCCGTGCGCTCCTGGTAGAACTCTCACGGATGGGGAAGACCATCTTCTTCTCAACACAGATCCTGAGCGACGTGGCCGAGATTTGCACCAGGATCGGTATCCTGGAGGCCGGGGAGATCGTGACCACCGGCTCGCTGGAGGAGCTGCGCAACCAACATCCCAGCCAAAGGCGGGTAGAGATCATCCTGATGGAACAAGGCCAGGAAGCGCTCAAGCACCTTCAGACTCTGAAAGGTGTGACCGATGCGCAGCTGACCACGGGCAACCAAAGTCCCGGTCTCGTCCACCTGGAATTCCGCTTTTCCGGCGACGACCGGGAGTTGAGCGACGTGCTGGCCTCGCTGCACCAGCAGGGGCTGCGGGTGCTTCGGTTTCACGAGCCCACTCACGACTTGGAAGACGTCTTTCTGCGCGTCACGAAGGGACTGGTGACATGAGGTGGCTCGCCAGGCTTCGAAAGAACCCGGTGGTGTTGAAGGAGCTGCGAGGGCGCATGCGGGGCGGACGGGCCTTTCTCGTGCTCACCGTCTACCTGAGCGTGCTCAGTTGCGGCATCAGCTTGGCCTTCCTGCCCTTGACCAGTGGCTCGTTGGCTCCGGGCTACGATCTCGCCATGCGGCAATACGTGGGCAAAGGCATCTTTGGGCTGGCCGTCCTGATCCAGTTCATCACGATCAGCTTCATCGCTCCGGGAATCACCGCCGGGGCGATCGCTTCCGAGCGAGAACATCAGACTTTCGACCTCCTGCGCACGACTCTTCTCACGGCTCGTGAGCTGGTTCACGGCAAACTCCTGGCCGCGCTGTCCTTCCTCTTCCTATTGCTGCTGGCGGCATTCCCCATTCAAAGCCTGGCTTTCCTGCTGGGCGGCGTAGAGATGGAGGAGATCATCATCGCCGGGCTGATGCTCATCACCACGTCGTTGGCGCTGAGCGCGGTGGGAATCTTCTTCTCCAGCTTGCTCAAGCGGACACTGGCCTCCACCGTGTTGGCCTACGCCGTCAGCTTCTTCACTGTCGCCGGGCTGCCGCTGTTGCTGATGCTGCTGATCACCATCGCCTCGCCGCTTGTGGCATTGCTGTTCATGGATAGCAGCGGCAACCTGAGCCCGCTGACAGCGGTGCTCGTGGTGGTGATAGGCTGGGTCCTGGTGAGCTCCAATCCATTGATCGCGGCGCTCACCACGGAGGCCATGCTCATTGATGGGCAGTCCCCATGGGTTTACCAGGTCCCGCTTCCCAGCAACGCCCCGTTTGCAGGTTTGACGGACTTGCCGGTTCCTTCGCCCTGGATCGCTTACGTGGTGGGCTACCTTCTCCTCAGCCTGGTGCTGATCTGGGCGAGCGTTCGGCTCGTGCGGCAGCCGGAGGTTTGACGCTTGCAGGCGGTCGAGCTTGCGCTGATGACGGAACGCTACGCGCGGCTGGAGCGCGTGCACGACCGGTTCAGGCGCCGGTTGAAACTAGGCTTCGCGGTGCGCTGGGGACTGCGCGGCGCCGGGCTCGGCCTGGCCGGAGCGCTGGCCGTTTCGCTCGCCGGCCTTCTCGCACAAGGACTGGTGCCGGAAGCCTATTTCCGACTGCTGGTTCTGGGATTGGGCCTGGGTGCCGGGCTGGCCGGCGCGTTGGCGCTCGCCTGGCCGCAGTCGCGACTTGACACGGCAATTGAGTTGGATGGCCGGCTGGGCCTTCAGGAGCGCCTGGCCACGGCGGTGGAGCTTAGGCGCCGAGGCTGGGCAACGACTGGTGCCATTGGCCGTCTGCAGCTGGAGGATACGCTTCAGCTATGTGTGGAGAAGGAATCTGGCGCCGCATTCCCCGTGCCGTTGGTTCGCCGAGATGTCGTGATCGCAGCCCTTCTGCTCCTGGCATCACTGCTGCCGCTGCTACTCGGTCGGTCGGCGTTCGAGGCAGCCCGGCGGCAGCAGGCGGTCGACCGCTCAATCCAGGCCGAGACCACGCGGATCGAGGCGCTGCGGAATGAGTTCGCTGAGACGGAGCGGCTTAGCCCCGAGAGGCGCGAGGCGCTGAACCGGACATTGCAGGCTCTCGAGCAGCAACTCGGCGATGCCCGCTCGCCCGAGGCGGCGCTCGCCGCGCTGTCGGAGGGGGAGCGGAACCTTCGAGAACTTGCCCGCCTGCCGGCCCTCGGGCCGGCCGATACGCTTCAGGCGACGGGGGAACGCCTGCGCCGGTCGCCGGACCAGGACCTAGCGGCGCTTGGCGAACAACTCGCTCAAGGTGACTTCCAGGCCGCGGCGGAGACTCTGCGGCAGATGGACCTGCGCCCTTCCACCGCGGCGCAGGCGGAAGCCCAGGCGCGCCAGCTCGACGCGGCGGCCGAGACGGCGCAGGCGGCGACGCCCGAGCTGGCTCAGGCTCTGCGCCAGACCGCCTCCTCCTTACGCAACAGTGACTCCACGGGTGCGCGGCAGAGCCTGGCTCGTGCGGCACAGGCGCTGGATGACGTCGGCCAAGAGATCCTGCAGGCGGAGATGGCTGGAGGAGCGGCCGAATCGCTGGCGCAGGCCCAGGGCCGCATGCGACAGACAGCGCAGGAGTTGGCCGAATCTCGGCGACAGGCGGGGCGGAGTCAAGGCGATCGTCAGGGCAGCTTGGGCGGCGCCCAGCTGGCTGGGTCGGGCGCGTCGCAAGGCCAATCAGAATCTAACGCCTCCCCGGGTCAAAACGAGGGTGGGGGTGCGGGCCGAGGCGAAAGTGCGGCAGGGCAGGTGCAGGGGTCCAGTGGGAGCGGCCAGATTTCCCAAGGCAATGCACCCGGAGACGGTGGTGTCCGATCCTATCAACCGCTCCAACCATCTGCGCGGTTAGGAGGCGAAGGCGGGACGGACCTGGCCCTGGCCGGAAGCGGGGAGGCCGGGGAACTCATCTTGGGGAACGTCGGGCTGACGCCCGGCACGAAGGCGGATGCGCAGGTTCCGTACACACAAGTGTTCGGCTTGTACGAGGCCGCCGCCCGCATGGCGATTGACAACCTGCGGCCGCCACCCTTTCTGGAGGCGCTGGTGCGCCAGTACTTCAGTTCGCTGTCGCCATGAACCGCGCAGCCGATGTCATCGCAAAGGGGAATCCGTGACGGAACTGCTGACCCCAGATCAGTTTCATGCCAACGCGGGCCGCATCGAGCGCGAACTCTCCAAGGTGATTGTGGGCCAGCATCAGGTCGTACGCCATGTGCTCGTGGCGTTGATTGCAGGGGGGCATGTCCTGCTGGAGGGCGTTCCCGGGCTGGGCAAGACGATGCTCATCCGCACGCTTGGGGAGGTGCTGACTCTGAAGTTCTCCCGCATCCAGTTCACACCCGACCTGATGCCGGCCGACATCACCGGCACGGAAATACTGATCGACCAGGACGGCCAGCGCTCGTTCCGCTTCCACCCGGGGCCGGTGTTCGCTAATCTCATCCTGGCCGACGAGATCAATCGGGCCACCCCCAAGACGCAATCTGCCCTGCTGCAAGCCATGCAGGAGGCGGTCGTCACGGTCGCCGACAGCACGCACAAGCTGGAGCAGCCTTTCTTCGTGATGGCCACCCAGAATCCGATCGAAATGGAGGGGACCTACCCGTTGCCGGAAGCTCAGGTGGACCGCTTCTTCTTCAAGGTCGACGTCCCCTACCCTTCCACCGACGAGCTGGGTCAGATCCTGGACCGCACGACAGGGGAGGAGTCGCCTCAAGTGGAGGCCTGCCTGACAGGCGAAGGGATCCTGGCCATGCAAGGCCTGGCGCGTGCGGTCCCGATTGCCACCCATGTGCGTGAATATGTTTCCCGCTTGGTGGTGGCCAGTCATCCACAGCGGCCGGAAGCCACACCGCTGGCTCAGGGGTTCGTGCGTTATGGCGCCTCGCCACGCGGTGGTCAGTCACTGATCCTGGGTGCAAAGGTGGTCGCCCTCCTTTCCGGCCGCTACAACGTGGCCTTCGATGACGTCGTGGCCGTCGCCCCGGCTGCGCTCCGCCACCGGCTGATCCTCAACTTCGATGGGATCGCCGAAGGGATCACCCCCGACCAGATCGTCGCAGAATTGCTGGAGCAGGTCCCTCGCACGTAACCGTAGGAAACCCGCGTGATCTTCGACGAGCGCACCCGGCGCAAACTGGATCGCCTCAGCCTGGTCGCCACCCGGGCGGGAAGTGGAGCCTACAGGGGCGAGCGTCGATCCGCACGCAAGGGTTCCAGCGTCGAGTTCGCCGACTATCGTGACTACAGGCCCGGAGATGACCTGCGCCGCCTGGACTGGCACATCTATGCCCGCCTGGATCGACCGTTCATCAAGCTCCTGGAGGACGAGCAGGACCTGGCGGTGCATCTCTTGGTGGATGCCTCCCGCTCGATGGATTGGGGGGAGGCAGAAAGCAACAAGTACCGGTATGCCCTGCGCTTGGCGGCGGCACTTGGCCTGATCGGGCTTGCCTCCGGTGATCAACTTACGGTCGTCCTGCTCAAGGGGGATCGGGAGACAGCGCGGTACGGCCCAGCGCGGGGAGGGCATCACACCCTGAAGCTCCTGCGATTCCTGGAATCGCACCCAGCGGCCGGCGTGGTGGACTTGCCCCAGGTTGTGCGCCAAGTTGCGCGTGCCTCAAGGCGCCCCGGGCTGGCCATCCTGATCTCCGACCTTTACAACGCCGATGGAATCCGACTGAGTCTGCGCGAACTCCAGCGCGGTGGGCACGAGGTCCGCGTGCTGCATCTCCTGTCGCCGGACGAGCTGGAGCCGACGTTTTCCGGTGAGCTGCGCCTGCTGGATTGCGAGACCGGCGCGACGCAGGAGGTCAGTCTGGACAGCGGTCTGCGGGGTCTGTACCGCCGTCGGCTGCACGAGTGGCGGTCCCAACTGCAGGCCGAATGCCGTCAGCGAGGCGCAGGCTATTTGCCACTCAACACCGCTGTAGCCTGGGAGACGGTCGTCTTGCTTGAGATGCGTAAGGCGGGCATGCTCCGGTGACCCAGAGGCCAATTGCCCTGCGGCCGGAGGCGCGGTCGATCGAGATAGATCCACTGTGAGCATCATTCAACCTGCAGCGTTGCTTTTTGGCCTGCTGGCCATCCCGATCCTGCTGCTCTACATGCTCCGCATGCGCAGGAAAGAGCAGGCGGTCCCGTCTGTTTTGCTCTGGTCCATGCTGTTGCGCGATCGCCGCGCCAGCACACCCTGGCAAAGGCTGCGGCGCAATCTGCTCTTGCTGCTGCAGTTGTTGATTCTCGCAAGCCTGGTCCTGGCCATGGTTCGACCGGCGCTTCCGGTCGCGGCGGTGTCTGGGGATTCGCTGATCGTTCTGATGGATGGATCCGCTTCCATGCAGGCGGTGGATGTCAGTCCCAACCGATTCGAACACGCGCGTCGGGCGGTAGACGAGCTGATTACCAACCTCGCTCCAACCACCAGCATGAGCCTGGTCCTGGTTGGGGACGAACCTCAGGTGCTGGCGGCCGCCTCTTCCGACAAGGCCCAGCTGAGGGTTGCCTTGGCTCGTGCCAGAGCCGGCATTGGGCCGGCTGATTGGTCCTCAGCACTTGCCCTGGCGGCGGGAGTGGCGGCCCAGGCCTCCCATGGAGCCACAATCGTCATCGTGTCGGACGGGGGCCTTAGGGGTCAGACGATCCCCTCCCTGCCAGCTCAGGTGCGCTACGTGCCTGTTGGTCGGAGCGATGACAACCTGGCCATCTCGGCCATGGCTCTGCAACGGACTGCGGCGGGCACGGAGCTGTTCCTACAGGTCCACAACTACTCGACGGAAGATCGCCAGGCGGTGCTCGCGCTGGATATCGACGGGAAACTCTACCAAGCCGAGCGCGTCGTGGTGGCGGGTGGAGAAAGCCTGGACCGGATATGGAACGACGCGCCGGCCGAAGGCAGGGTCTACCGCGCTCGACTGGGCAGGGTTGATGCGGCCTCGGACAAAACGCTGGACGCGTTGCCGCTGGACGATGTGGCCTTTGCCGTACAGCGACCATCACGGGAACGCCGGGCGCTGCTCTTCCCCTACCAGGCTGCGCCGGCTCGCTATAACGTGTTCATCGAAAAGGCGCTGCTGGCGCTTGACGACTTTTCTTCCTATCGCGCAGTTCCGGCTGAAGGGGCGGGGATCACGCCGCCCGAGCAGCCATTCGAGCTGTATGTCGTGGATGGCGTGTGGCCCGGCACCCTTCCCCCCGGTGGACTGCTTTTGATCAACCCACCGGACAACCCCTTGATCCAGGTAGACGGTGTTTCGGCGGTCACCGCACCGGTCCACGTAGCCGAGCATTCGCTAACTCGGTACGTCAGCTGGCAGGACGTCCAGGTGGCCAAGGCCAAGGTGGTAGATCCGCCAGCAGGCAGCGACATCCTGGTGGAAGCGGGAGACCTACCGCTCGTTTTCGTTTCCGAGGTCGATGGGCGCCGGATCGCCGTCGTCACCTTCGATCTCCATGAATCCGACCTGCCCTTGCAGGTTGCCTTCCCGATCCTCTTTTCTGGGTTGGTGGGCTACCTGGCTCCAGCGCAGGTCCTGGACGATGCCGACTTGCGCCCTGGTCGACCGCTGGACATCAACCTGGCGTCGGACGTCACCCAGGTGGCCGTGACGTCGCCCTCGGGGCGGATCTATCAACTGGAACCCTCTGCCACCGGCTTCCGCTTCACGGACACCGACGAACTTGGCCTGTACTTGCTGGAATACCGCGGGACGGCGGCGCAAGAGCAAGACCACTTTGCTGTGAATCTCTTCGAGCCAGGCGAGTCATCCATTCGCCCGGCCGAGGCAGTGAACGTCGCGAGTGGCGTGATCGGCGGCGGACGTTCAGGCGACATCGGTCTCCGTGAGCTGTGGCCGTGGTTGGTCCAGGCGGCCGTATTGATCCTGATGGTCGAATGGTGGATTGACCATGGGCGATCGATCCTTTCGATGTTGAACCTCCGACCTCGCAGGCCCACTGGCCCGGAGTCGAAGCCGGCCTCGGGCCGGCCCCGCTAGGTCGAGACGGAAAGGTCGCGACCATCCACCTAACGCAGCCCGTCTTCCTGCTTCTGCTTGGCCTGCTGCCGCTGGTGGCGGTGATCGGATGGCCCGGCCCCGGGCCGGATCGGCCGCGTGAAGCCCTGGCCCTGGGGTTGCGCAGCACGCTGATGCTCAGCCTGATCCTCTCCCTGGCCGGACTGGAGATTAACCGAAGTTCGGATGACCTGGCGGTGGTCTTCCTGCTCGACCATTCCGATTCCATGCCGCCGGATGCCAGGGCCGACGCCTTCGCCTACGTTCGGCAGGCGATGCAGGCCATGGGGCCGGAGGATCAGTCGGCGGTTGTGGTTTTCGGCCGAGACGCTCTGGTGGAGCAGGCGATGTCGTCCAGGCACGATCTCCCACCGATCACCTCGTCGCCCGACCCGCGCCAGACCGACATCAGCGCGGCCATGCGGCTGGGGATGGCCTTGTTTCCACCGGACAGGGCGCGCCGGATGGTCATCCTGTCCGATGGGCGGAGTACCCATGGAGATGCGGCTCTGGCGGCGCAATTCGCCGCGGCGCTGGACGTCGAGCTCCTCCTTGTCCCGTTTGAAAACACAGCGGAAGAAGAGGTGTGGCTGGCCGATGTCGAAGCGCCTGGCTCTCTTCGTCAGGGAGAGCGCTTCGCCCTGAGTCTGGCCATCCATTCCACCCAGGATACTCAGGCGGAGGTGCGGGTTTTTGCGGACGAATCGCTAGTCTTCGACCAGGCCCAGCAATTGACCCGCGGTTTGCAGAGGGTGCGGATCCCGCTGATTGCCGGCGCTCCGGGCTTCGTCCGTTACCGGGTCCAGATCGAACCCAGCACCGACAGCACCTATCAAAATAACGAGCTGAATGCTTTCTCGCGGGTGTTAGGGCCACCGCGACTTCTCCTGGTCGTGCCTGCCGTGGGTGAACCGATTGGCCTGAGCGGCGAACAACGTCCCGATGAGGCTGCTCAGCTCGAAACGGCTTTGAAGGCGTCTGGCTTTTTGGTCGAACGCGTCCTGCCGCAGCAAGTCCCGCTGGGAAGCTTGGCCGGCTTGGCGGAGTACAACGCTGTGGTCCTCGTGGACGTCCCGGCTCGCCAACTCAGCCTACGGCAGATGACGCATCTGCAGTCCTACGTGCGCGACCTGGGCGGCGGCCTACTCGCCGTCGGCGGCCCGACCAGTTTCGGGGTAGGCGGCTATTTCCGGACACCGCTCGAAGAAATCCTTCCGGTCGACATGCAGATCAAGGATGAGTTGCGCCGGCCTGCCCTGACCATAGTCTTCGTCATCGACCGTTCCGGGAGCATGGGTGAGGCGAGCGGAGGGACGGCCAAGATTGAGCTGGCCAAGGAAGCGGTGGCGCGGTCCACAGAGCTGCTGTTCTCGGGCGATCGAGTCGGCGTCGTCGCCTTCGACGAGGCCGCCAGCTGGGTGGTTCCGATCACTGAGGTTGGTGACTGGCAGAAGATCGCAGGAGAGGTCAGCAGCCTAGCGGCAGGAGGCGGGACCGATATCTTGGCGGGATTGCAGGCCGCGGCTCGGATCCTGCCGGACGACCCCGCCGCCGTGAAACACATCATTCTTCTCACAGACGGAGGCGCAGATCCGACCGGAATCCCGGAGCTCGTCTCTCGGCTCCGTGCCGAGGATGGAATCACACTTTCCGCCGTAGGGATCGGCAGCGACGCAGCCCCCTTCCTTGCGGACCTAGCGGAGCAGGGAGGCGGCCGCTACCATTTTGCCCCCGATGCCGAGAGCATCCCCACGATCCTCACTGAGGAGACGACTCTGGTGGCGCGCTCCTACATCGTGGAACAGACCTTCTACCCCGAAGAAGTCGGTAGCTCGCCGATCCTGTCCGGCCTCACTCACACCCCGCCTCTGTATGGCTACGTTGCCACAAGCACTAAAGACCTGACTCGTCTCCTACTGACCTCGCCGGCCGAGGATCCGATCCTGGCGGTGTGGCAATATGGGCTGGGACAAGCAGCCGCCTTCACCTCCGATGCGACAGGACGATGGGGGAGGGATTGGGTGAGCTGGCCCGGCTATGTGACCTTCTGGGGTCAGGTGGCGCGAGCCGTCACCGCAGAGCAGCAGGCATCGCCGTTGCAGGTGAGGGTTGAGGCTGGCGACTCTCAAGCAATTGTGAAGGTGGAGGCCCACGCCGAATCCGGCGACAGCCTCAACGGGCTCCAGCTTGAGGCGAACGTCTTGGGACCGGGGGGCGACCGCGAAACGCTGATGCTGGAACAGGTCGCCCCAGGACGCTACCAGGCTGCGTTCTCCCCCCGAGAGATGGGGGCCTACGTCATCAGGGTCGCCGGTACCGGCAAAGATGAGGCGATCAGCGCAACCTCGGGGTGGGTACTGCCCTACTCCCCGGAATACCGCCACCTGGTTTCAGGCGCGAGTCCGCTGAGAGATCTACTGCAGGCCAACAAGGCTCGCCTGGCAGACGCCGACCCGCGGGGCGCATTTGCCCACACAAGAAGCAGGCAGGCAACTCCGCTTCCAATGCGGCCTTGGGCGCTGGCGCTGGCGGCGATCCTGCTCGTGATGGACATTGCGTCTCGCCGGTTGGTTGTGGGGCGGGCCGAATTAGGGCGCGCGGTGCGGGCGCCCGCCAACTGGCTGCGTCGGCGCCGACGGCGCGTCGAGCCGATAGCCCCAAGGTCGATGGAAATGCAGGCGCTGTTTCAAGCTAAGCAGTCGGTGTCATCCGAGCGAGAAAGTGAGGGAGCGAATCTCCCGGCGCCTCCGCCGGCTGACGCCGCTCCGGCGCCCAGTGGTGTCCCCGCCTCAGATGATGTCGTGTCCACAGAGGAACAGCCCGCGACCGGCGCGTTGGCCGCAAGGCTGCTGGCGAGCAAACGTCGAGGGAGATCGGGGGGAAGGAGCGGGTGATGGGATCCCGCCCCCAAGTGGATTTGCAGGCCGTCAGCCTTCAGCGGTCAGCCATGAGCCAGAGGGAGCGCAGTGAACCGCGGGTTGCTTGGACCTGGTTGCGCTAACGGCTTATCGCTGATCGCTTCAAGAGCGGGTGATGGGATTCGAACCCACGCATCGTAGCTTGGGAAGCTACTGCCTTACCACTTGGCTACACCCGCGCACCGATGATTATAAGCGAGCCAGACGGCAGGGGGTGGGGCCGCACGTGAGAGGGGGGCTCGGAGCCCATCGATCGAGGCCCGATGGAGCCCTTCTTGGCGCGGCTGCTAGCGCGGCTCTTCACGCGCACCGGGTCGGCCCGAGTAGAAGGTCAGCTGCACGCCCCCGTTGCCGAACTGAATCTGATCTCCATCGGCGAGCGGCGCGGGCACTTCCGGCTGGAGAGTGCGCCCATTGAGCAGCGTTCCGTTCGTCGTTGGACGGGCCACCAGTTGATAGACCTCCCCTTCGAGCAGGATGGTGGCGTGGTGGCGGGAGGCCGTGCGGTCCGAGTCCAACTCGGTCAGGTCGATGTCGGGCCGGTGGCCCCGGCTGGCGCGACCGATTCGGATCGGAGGGTGTCCGAGCATCAGGATGACCCCTTCGTCCCCGACCAGGCAGGGCTCGCGAATCACGCCCGACTGGAGCAGGCGATCGCGCAGCGGAGCTTCCCCGAGATCCGATGGGACGGCTAGCTCGGCCGGCATGGTGCTTCCTGCCGCGCCCGCACCGAGGAAGCCTCCGGAGGCCGGCGTCGATCCGCCGCTGACGTGGAGCCACAGGATGTCCGAGTTCCGCACTCCCGACTCGGACAAGCTCGATCCCTGGGCGAGCGCCGGGCCGTCCTCGGTTCGGAGTTCGATGTCGCCCAGGGCCGAGCCTTCGAGGTTGAGACCCATGATGAGCAGCAGGTCCGGGAGCCACTCGCGAATGGGACGGTCGCCGGGGAGTTCCAGCTCAACCCCATCGCGGTCTTGCTCTGTCCGGACGGTCACGAACCGCCTGCGCACGCTGGCTGCCCTCTAAATGGAAGACACGACCCTTGGGCGGTCGGTCGCTACGCCTTCAATGATCATACACGAGGCACGCTAAAGCCGGGCTCATGTTGGGCTGGCATGCGCTCGCCATCTGCGACAGAACCACGGCCACGGTGAAGGCAGTGAGAAGTGAGACGCACGGCGCGGTGGCCCTCAACGGATCTTCTGGACGAGTTCGAAGGCGGGTCCAACAGATGCTTCGGTCGTGGTCGAGGGATTTGTCGGAACGAGGCGATGACCGAATGAAACGCGGTCCGGCGAGGCTGGCACCATCAGGTGAAACTAGCTGCTCGTCCCGGCCGCGGCACTTGCGGCCTGCGAAACCTCGACTCCGCGCCACAACGTCTGAGGCCATCGGTCGAGCACCGGCCGCAGGCTTGCCCAGGAGCCCCGTCCCGGCAATGCTGCGATGTGGTCAAACCACGCCAAGTCCGCGGACGACTCCTTGGCATGACAACCCTTGACATCGATCAGCAGCTCTTCCCCATCCCAATCCACCTGCCGTGTCATTCCTGGTCGAGGCGTGTCGACTTGAACAAGCTCCGGCAAGCCGCCCGCCATGAACGTGACCCCGTAGGGGCTGACCCCGCTCGGGAATCCTGTAACGGATCGTCCGGGGTCCCAAGGTGAGGACAGATGCTTCTGACCGTAGAAGTAGAAACCGGTGTCGGGGGTCCAATCGTTCCCCCAAGGGTAGAGGCGGCCATCGGTCCCGCGGGCTGCCTTCTCCCACTCCAGCACCGTCGGAAGGCGGGCACCGATGTCCTGACACAGCCGCGCGGCGACCTCGGTGCGAACCGAAGCCACCCACCGATCTCCGACAACTCTCTTCTGGAGGCCTTGTCCAATCCAACGGGTCTCTGGCTCCTCCAGGCACCCTGGAAGGTCGGCAGCTCGCGCCCCGCTTTCGAAGAGGCAATACTGGCGCTCCGTGACCGGGTAGCGGGCGATGTAGAACCTATCGAGGTAGACAGCGTCCAACGGCGGCACCGCGAAAAGGTACTCTTCGATGGTCATCATTCGACCGGGAGCTTCCTCGAGGAGACTGAAGGCTCCGGCCTCCTCCTGGCTGAGCCAGGAACGGGGAAGTTGGCGCAGCTTGTCTGCCGCCGACTGAAGCAGGTCGCGCTCCGCCTCGGGGCGCTCGGCAAATCCAACCTGCTGCAGAAGGCGCGAAACGATCGCCGATCGCTGGTGGTGGGATAGACCGGCGAGGAAGTCTCCTGCCGGGATCTCGACCCAGTAATCCCAGTCGAGGAAGGTGCCGAACGGCGCCCTCGCGGGGAGGGATCTAGGGGAAGCCAGAGTCAATGCCATGGGCGGTCTACCCGGTGCCCGGAGCGGCACCTCGGGCGCCTTCGGCGACTTCGGCGCCGGGCCACAATGTCTGCGGCCACTTGTCGAGAACCGGCCGCAGGCTCACCCAGAAACCGCGGCCGGGCAGCGCCAGGATGTGGTCGAACCACGCCAGGGCCTCGGACGACTCCTTGGCATGGCAACCCTTGATGTCGATGAGGAGCTTCCTCCCGTCCCAATCCACTTGTCGAGTCATCACCGGTCGAGGAGTCTCGACTTGCACGAGTTCCGGCAATCCGCCGGCCATGAACGAAACCCCGTAAGGACTCAGACCGCTTGGGAACGCCGTCACCGAACGTCCAGGGGAGGGCGCGGAGGCGTGTTTCTGGCCATAGAAGAAGAAACCGGCTTCTGGCATCCAGACGTCTCCCCACGGGTAGAGGCGACCATCGGTGCCACGAGCTGCCTTCTCCCATTCCATCGAAGTGGGGAGGCGGGCGCCGAGGTCTCGACACATCCTGATGGCCGTCTCCCTATGCACGGAGGCAACCCAGCGACCGGTCTTTTCGCGTTTGTCGGCATCCGTCCCAACGGTCTCAATCTCGGGTTCCTCCAGACAGCCGGGCAGGTCGGTGGCGGGGGTCCCATGCTCGAACAGGTATTCTTGATTCTCGGTGATCGGGTATCGAGAAATGTAGAAGCGCTCCAGCTTGACCGCCCGTTGAGGAGGTACCGCGGAAAGACCCTCCTCGATGACGATCATCCGCCCCGGCTCTTCTTCCGAGAGCCCAAAGGCGGCGGACTCCTCCTGGCTCAACCAGGCCCGGGGGTACTGGCGCAGCTTTTCCGCCGCGGATTGGAGCAGGGCGCGTTCCGGCTCCGTGCGCTCAGCGACGCCCACTTGTTGCAGGAGCCGCTCGACGACGGTCCGTCGTTGCTGCTCCGCCAGCCCGGTCAGAAACTCGCCGGCCGGGATCTCGACCCAATCGTCATGATTCAGGATCGTCTTCACGGCGTCACCGCTGAATTTCCAAGAGGCGGATGGTCGATCGTTCCGTCGAGTCCGAAGTGAACCGAACCCGGTGGGACATTGTGCTTAGGATCAGGGATGTCGTAGAGGCCGGAGGGAAGCCCCTCGGCGATCGGGTCCAGGGGATCCAATTTCTGATAGAAATCAACTGTTTCCTCGAAAGTGTTCGGGTCTAGCCCAAAGGCGTTGCCGATTCCATCGCGGATCGCATCCTGCTCACTTTTCGTCAGCTTGACCCAGTCGTCCATGTCGATGAAGACGTCGACATCCTTGATGACGTCTCCTGGAGAAGAGGCCTTGACCTGAAAGAAGTGGACCCCGTTCTCCTTGGCTACGCGTAGCTGGGCCTCGACGAAGCTGATGTTTTCCGTTCTGGAAAGCGCCTCGGCCTGTTCTGCCAGTTGTCTGCGGAAGGCGGCCTCGGCCGGCGTGTCGGCCAGCTTACCGGCGATATGGAAATCGACCCCTATGTCCTGGGCCAACTCCGAAAGGCGGACGGCCTGGGCCGGGTCGATCCGCCCTAGGACATCGTCACCATGCTTGACGAACTGTTCGAGGATCTCGGTTCCGTTTTCCAGCTTCAGCAGCGCGCGGAACGCGGTTTCGTCGGCGATAACCTTGGCCACCACGCCGCTGTTTTGGGACATATAGATCAGGAGTTTGCCGATGCGGCCGATCTCCTCCGGATTCTTCACCGCCGTCTGCAGAGTTTCCAAGAGAATCTTCTCAGCCGCCGGCGACAAGGAAAGGGTCTTCACCGCGGCCTTGATCCCCGCCAGCCCGATGTTGACCCCGTCGACCGGGTCCGGGATGAGGAGGTCGATCCAGCCGGCGTCGGCGGCCAGCCCGAAGACGGAGAGCCACAGGTTGAGCTGGCTGACGCCGCGGCCGCTGAGGGAGTTGATCAACTCCTCGAGCAATCCGATGGCGTCGCCGAAGGGGACGATTCCAAGGAGAAGGATGACCCACCAGGGGATCTGATCGAAGAGATCGCCGAGGCTGAGGCCGGTTCCCGGAGGAGGGGCACCCATCATGGCGGCTTCCGCCGCCAGGTCGGCGTAGGCGAACTCATCGGCCTTGGTGCGGAGATATAAGGCGAGCGCGTCCAACCGGTCGGCCAGGACTTGGGCGCGGGAGAGAGCCTCGAACCCGATCGAGGCTACCTGCGGACCGAACTGCCCGTCGTAGGATGGCGCGTAGGAAGTGGAGGCGGAGACATCGGAGCCGACCTGGCGCAGGCTCTGGGCGACGCCTGTGAGCTGGGCGGCATAGAAGTGGAGCGTGTTCGGGTCGACGCGAATGACGTCGGGCACTTTGACTGGGCGGACCCCTTGCTGTTGAAAGGATTATACGGCTTGATCGCGCACGAACGATGGTGATCGTCGCCTCGATTCGAATTGTCGCGAGATTGAAACGGTCCGCGAACTCGAACGCGATTCACGCCCCGAATCGCCTCTCAAGGGGCCTCAAAGCGCGCCAACCCGCACAAAAACCGTCCCCGACCGGCCGCCGAGGGCCCAACGAACCGCGCCGCGGGACCCTGGCCGCCGTCCGACAGGCTCCGACGGTGGCTCGAGGGCATCGGGTTCTCTTGACGACCATTCGATTTGCCCTAGAATGGGATACGTAGCTCGCGGATCCATCGTCGAAACATCTCAGCGCATCGAGCCACGGTCCGTCCTTCCGCCTTCGAGGATCACGAGATGAACGATGTCGTGTCTGGCGCGACCGGCCACTACATCAGAAAGCGAAGAGAGTTCGTGCCACCCGAAGCCGGTGCGATTGCCGGCTCGGTCTCTGCCGCCGCCAGTCGCATCCGAAGCCTGGCCGGGGACCTGGCCTTCATCGGCACATCGCTGGATCCGACCTGGGAAGGCCACTCCAAGCTGGAGTTCTTCAATTCCTTCAGCCCCGAGCCGGGCAACGCCTACAGCCTGGCCGATTGGCTGGACGCCAAGGCCAATCAGATCCGCAACATGACCGTCGTCGTGTGGGAGACAGAGTGGGTCGAAACGGCCAGCCCGTAGCCGCACGGGGGCAGGGGTCCACCCTTCGGTGAGCGAGATCCGGTTGTCGCCGTCGGAGTTGCGTGAGGCCGCCGAGGCCTTCACCCTGTCCAGCGAAGACGGCCAGCGCGCCCTGAAACGTTTGGACCTGGTCACGGAGAAACTCGAGGGACGTTGGACCGGCTCGGCCTCGACATCCTTCACCAACAACTATCGGGAATGGCGGCAACAGATGGAAGCGTTCGTCCGGCTCCTCACGGCTCTCTCGTCTCAAATGAAGTCCATCGCCGATCGCATGGAACAGGCCGATCGGTGACCATCGAATCCGCCAGCCACATCCACGTTGGGGCAGCACCGGTCTGTCCCTAGGAGGCAAATCATGACCGTCATTCGTATCGACCCCGGAGAAGTCACCGCCAGCGGCACGCAGTTCCACAGCAAGCGCGGCGAGCTGGAAGGGCTGATCCAACAGTCGCGCGGGGTGATGAACAACCTGCGCGGGCAGTTCACGGGACAGCGCGCCAACACCATCTTCGGCGAATGGGAAGGGATGCAGCCCCGGCTGACGGCAGCGGTCGAGACGCTGCAACTCGCCGGCGATCTCCTTCGACGCGCCGCCGAAGACTTCGCCGCCGTCGACACGCGTAGATAGGGCGGGGTTGCGCCGCGGACGGCATGCGGCCCGCGGCCAGTCCCCCGAGCCAAGCCAAGCCCGACGCAGTCCTGGGAGGCGGGGGCCGGCCCCGCCCGCACAGCCATCAGGTCTCGTCGTGATCAGCCTGCAGGAGGGCCCCGTCCGACACGTCGGGGCCCCACCGCGTCATGCCCTTCAATAGGCCACCGCGAATCCGCCTCCGTCCTCCGACGGATGAGATCACGGTACCTTCGCCCTCCAACGCACCGGCCAAACCCGGAGAGCAGTCCTGGATTACCATCGCCCTGCCCTTGGGGGCTGGCCTGCTTTCTGTCGTGCTTGTCTTGCTCCTCAGTTCAGGCGGGGCGTCGGGCTCCTACGTCTTCTTCCTCCCGATGCTCCTCATCGGGCCGCTGGCCGCCTGGCTGACGTCCCGCCACCAACGTCGGTCGTACAAAGCCCGTCTGGCCGAGGCGCGCCAGGATTATCAGCGCGCCCTCGAAGACCTGGAACATCGCCTCCTGGACTTGCGGCAACAGGAGCTCGAAGTTCGCCTGGAGACCGACCCGGATCCGAGCGAGTGCCTCCATCGGGCGCATCGAAAGGATCCCCGGCTGGGGGAGCGCCGCCCGCAAGACGACGATTTCCTGGCACCCCGCGTGGGCCTGGGCACGGTCAAGGCCTCGATCAACCTGCAGTTCCCCGGGGCCGATGCCCGCCTGCCGGACTTCGCCGACGAGCAGGACACCGCTCAGCGCCTCTTCACCACGTTTCGCAGCGTGCCGGCCGCCCCCGTGACGGCACGCCTGACGCACACCGGCTCGATTGGATTGGCTGGGAGCCGCGCGGTCATCGAGTCGATCGCCCATGCCATGCTTACGCAAATCGCCACGCATCATTGGCCGACGGAGGTGCAACTCGGAGTCATCAGTCCGCCGGACCGTGCCTCGCGCTGGAAGTGGATGCACCTTCTGCCCCACGCCGCGACTTCGATTCGTTGGCGCATGGCCCCGCGCGAGAAAGGCGGCGAGCCTCCGCCGGAGCTCATGACCTCGCTGGAGGCCGAACTCCAACGCCGACAGAAGTGGATCGAGGCCCGGGCTCTTACCCAGCAAGGCGACAAAGCGCCCCAGCCTCCACTCCCTCATCTTGTCCTTCTGGTGGACGGGCTGGACCCATCCTACGCACACCCCGGGCTGGCGATGCTGCTCCACCAAGGCCCGAGCCTGGGCGTCTTTGGGGTCTTCCTCGCCGCGAAGAAACAGGAGATCCCGGGAACCTGCGGCGCCGTCCTGGACGTGACCGGAGAACAGCTCGCTTATATGGAAAGCGGGCCGGCTGGACTGAACCTGGTCTGTTCGCCCGATGGGATGGATTCCGCCCAGGCCGAAATGCTCGCCCGGTCCCTGGGAGCCATCGAGTGGCCCCTTTCGGATGACGTCTCGCAGCCCCCGCCGGTCGTGACCCTGCTCGAAACCTTCGGCGTCGAGGATTTGCCTGAGCTGCCCATCGAGGCCTGGTGGGAGGGTCAGTCGCCCTACGGCTATTTGCGCGCACCGGTCGGGAAGACTTCCGCCACGGCGGAGTTCATCTTCGACCTCAACGAAAAAGAGGGGGCTCACGGGCCCCACGGATTACTCGGCGGCATGACCGGCTCGGGCAAGAGCGAAGTGCTCAAGGCGATCGTCCTGGCCCTGGCCATGACCCACCATCCGCTCGACCTGCAGTTCGCTCTGATCGATTACAAAGGTGGCGCCGCGTTCAACGAACTTTCCCGTTTGCCGCACACCGTCGGCGTGGTGACGGACATCGAGAGCCATGCGACCTACGGGGAGCGGGTGATCCTGGCGCTGGCCGGCGAAATCGAGCGGCGCAAGAGGCTGCTCGAGCAGGCGCGCCGGACCTTCGAGTTCGGCCGCTCGCACATCGACGAATACCGCCGGCTGAGGGTCAAGCGACCGCTGCCGCGGTTGGTCGTCGTATTCGATGAGTTCGCCGAGTTCAAGCAGCGGCATCCGGAAGAGAGTAAGCGCCTGATCACGATCGCCCGACAAGGCCGCTCTCTCGGAGTGCATCTCATTCTGGCGACCCAGAACATCCAGGCCGCGGTCGATCCGCAGATTCTGCAGAACTCGAGTTTCCGAATCTGCCTGCGAGTCAGCGAGCCGCAGGACAGCCTGCAACTGATCGGGATCCCGGACGCCGTTCATCTCAGCCGCGGCCGTGGCTACTTCAGCGCCCAAACTCGCCAGCAGGTCCAATTTGCTTTTCCGGGCGCTTCCTACGAACGGGACGGAGGGGCGCGGGAGCGGCCTTCGGACATCGTGAAGGTTTGGCCGGACGGCAGGCGTGAAGTCCTCGACCTCGCATCCCCCGACGGAGCGGCCTCGTCGACGCTGGAACGGGGCGAGCGGACGGAAGCGGCGGCCGTCGTCGACCATTCGCTGGCTGTGGCGCGCAAGCTGCGCCTGCGGCGCCCTACCCCGGTGTGGCCCGACCCTCTTCCGGAACGGCTTTATTTGCCCGACTTGCTGCGACGCCACGTTCGGGGGGGCTGGGATGGAGAAAAGTGGGTCCCGGCACAGATGTGGGGAGAGTCAACGGCCGCCGAAATGATATGGCCCCTCCTGGGGCTCGACGACCAACCCGCTCTTCAGCGGCAGGACCTGCTGCAACCCAAACCGGAGACCACCGGTGGCCACCTCCTTCTGTTCGGCTCTTCCGGAACGGGCAAGAGCACGATGCTGCGGACCTTGGTGGCGTCGCTGGCAGCCAACAACCCGCCCGACCGCGTGCATGTCTACATTCTCGACTTTGGGGTTCAGTCTCCGCTCAAGGTCCTCGAGACATTTCCGCACGTCGGCGCGGTGATCACCCGACTGGAAATCGAACGCGGCGAACGCCTGATCCAATTCCTCCACTCGGAGGTTGCGCGCCGGACGGCCCAGATGCGGCAGATGGGGGTCGACAGCTGGGCCGACTTCAACCGCAGTGCGTCGCGGGAGGGGACGACCCCGGCGATCTTCCTGCTCATCGACAACTTCCAGGAGTTCCGGCGAATCCTTCCGGTAGAGCTGGTCCAGAGCATCAGTTCGCTGGTGGCCGGAGGCCAGGCGGCCGGTATCTTCACGGTCATCGCCGGCAGTCTCCAGTCCGACGTCCCCAACGATCTTTTCGCCAACATCAATCTGCGCCTGACGTTCCATCAATCCGATCACACCGAGTACTTTCGCCTCGTCGGGCAACCCTCGGCGGGACGGGTCGAGGAGGAAGCCAGCCGGGGACCTCTTCCCGGCCGGGGGCTGCTGCGCGGCACTCCGCCGCTGGAGTTCCAGGCGGCATTGCCGTCGCTCGGCGAAACGGATCGAGATCAGTACGAGAACCTGGCGCGCCAGGCCGAAAAGATGCAGGCGGCCTGGAAGGGGGCAACGCCGTTCCCCATCCGCAACCTCCCCTTCTTGGTCTCGCTGCCGGAAATCCCATCTCCAGGCGTCGCCCGGGGAGCGCCGCGCGTGCTTCTCCTTGGGCAGGACTATGAGACCCTGTCGCCGCTCAGTCTCTCCTTGGACAACGACGGCCCGACCTTCCTGTTGGGAAGTGTGACGCCTCACGCGGGGAAGACGACTCTATTGCGCACTCTCCTGGTGGGGCTGGCCGAACGCCATTCGCCCGAAGAGGTTCAGTTCCTCCTGCTTGATTTCCACAGTCGAACGTTGGCACCCTTGCGGCGACTCGGGCATGTCCGCGCGTACGTTGGGGCCAAGAATGCCCTTGCCAAGTCACTTGAGTCCGTCCTCCAGGAAGTTGACCACCGCCATCAACGGATGGAGCAGGCCTACGAAGCCGATCCCGACGAGTTCCAGAGGCGGAACCTTCTCAAGCTCTGGTCGCACCTGTGCATCGTCGTCGACGATTACGACAAGATGTTCGCACAGATTGACGCGGAGCGCCGTTCTCTTCAGGAATGTCTGAGCCGAGGCGGTGAGCTCGGGATCAGCTTCCTCATCGCCGGCCACGTCCCCAGCTTACCGGCGGACTTCGATGACAGCTTTATGATGCGTATCCGAAGGCATGGCTGCGGCGTGCTGCTCGGCGGCACGGACGGTCTCGAGCAGTTCAATAATGCCAGGCGTCCCCCCGGTGTGGCCGGCTCCGGAATGCCCGCGGGGCGAGGGATGATGGTCCGTCAGGGGACCGCCCGGCTGTTTCAAGCCGCCGCCTACTGGCAACAGGGCGAGGACCCGGATGAGGCCCTAACCCGGAGAGTGCACCGGATCGTCGCGCAACCCGAGGCGACCCGTGCTGCCGGTTAGGCCGGCTGCCGGACGGGGCCGCGGAGAACGAGGCAGAAATGCCAGAGAGAGAGATATTCGATGACGGGGAGATTGGGCCTGGAATGATGAGACGAAGGTCGGAGCCAAGAATCAGCCCCCTGCGTTTTCTCCAAGGTCACGGCGTGGGGCGGCATCGGATCGGATGGAAAGTCGCCGTCGGATTGCTGTCGGGCGCCTATCTCGCCGGACTCGCTCTCCCGGCCACCACGGCGCAGGCGCAAGGAGAGGTCGCCTCCCTTCTGATTACCCATGTCGACACGAGTACGTTCCCGGCGATGACCCTCTATGCCGTGGCGCGGGATGCCGGCGGCCAGCCCGTCGTGCTGGCATCAATGGCGAACCTTTCGCTCAAGGAAGACGGAGTCGAGCGCCCCCTCGAGTCCATCCAACCGGCCGAAGTGGGCTTGCGAGTGGCATTCGTGATCGATTGGGGAGATGGTCTGGTCAACACCGGGGTGAGCCTGGCGACCGTCTTCCAGCGGGCACGTGACTACATCCAGGCCTTCTCAACAGGTCAGCCGTGGATGAAGGCCGGCCTGGATGAGGCGACGGTCATCGTCCAGGAGGGGCCGTCGTCCTTTTTGATCGTTCCGATGACAAGCGATCCGGCGGCGGTCGACGTCGGACTGAGCGCTTACCGGGCCCCGCGCGATTCGGACTTGCCGCGTCCGGCCACTTATGGGGCCAATACGGCGGCCGCTCTCCAGCAGGCGCTCGACGAACTGGAGTTCACCCCGGGAGGCGAGGGCAAGTACAAAGTCGTTGTGCTCTTCACACCCGGCATGCGCGGCGATCTTGATGAGGTGGCGGCGCGCGCCGCCGCTGCCGGGTGT
>Ga0209751_10000053_pt1 | contig 103464 bp, 98 predicted proteins | sample RifCSP13_1_FD_184019 | JGI IMG/M metagenome (GOLD analysis project Ga0209751, IMG submission 184019) | Soil microbial communities from Rifle, Colorado - Rifle CSP2_sed 13_1 (SPAdes) (version 2) | ecosystem: Environmental > Terrestrial > Deep subsurface > Rock core/Sediment | place: Rifle...
CCACGCCGAGACCCACCCGCTACCGCGCGGTGGTACTGACCTCATGACACCCCGTCGAGCTTTAAACCAGTAGGGATTATGCGGCTCAACTCGCCACCCCCAATGGTCCATTGTGCTGCTTTTGTGAAAGCATTTTGGATTAAAAATGAGCGGTCAGTTCGGAGATTGATTCAAGGTAGAGGTCCGGATTCGCACCCTGCAGTCTCCAACTCGTCGGGTAAGTGCTGCGCACACCCACTGTCAGAACGCATGCGTTCTTACCCATAGCAATGTCTTCCGGGCTATCGCCGACGTAGCATGCGCGCTCGCGTACCTCATCCAGCAAACGAAGCGCAGTATCCAGCCCTTCGGGATCTGGTTTCTTCTTGACCATCTGTTCATTGCAAACAACGGCCTGAAATAGCGGGCCCAATTCCGTTTGGGTTAACTCGCGTGAAACGCGACAGTCGTTCCCGCTGGTCACCAGCCCTAACCGATAGCCCTTGCGCTGAAGCTCGCTGAGGGTTTCGCGCGCGCCGGTTACGAGCCTGGATGTTTGCTCTCCGTATTGTTCAATCCAAAGCTTATCCGCGCGCTCCCACTTCTCTCGCGGCACGCCCATAGCTTCGTACATTGAGTACCAGTTTGGTGAATACGTCGCTTCATAAACCTCTTGGTTAAACTCTATTCCCAGCAAAGCAAAACTTTTCTGAAATGCCTGCAACCCAAGCTGGGCGGAGTCAATAAGGGTTCCATCCCAATCGAAAAGCAGAGTGGAAACTTCTTTGATCCTGGCCTTCATAATCGCTGCAAAAGGCAATCGGTGGAAAATTGCAGTCAGGAAGAAGGGTTGCTTGCACCCGCCGCTACGGAACCATCAACCTCAAGATCAGCGGGTGCAAGCAACCCTTCCTGACTGCAATTTAACCCAGCTTTCAGTGAGGCATCCGGGCGGTTGACATGACGGTACAGAATGTCCCGTTGCTGGGGAATAAACCCCGCTTCCTGAATCAGATACCTGAGTTCACGTTCATTAGCTCGATTGTGTGCGCCGGCAGCGGAAACTACGTTCTCTTCAATCATGATCGAGCCCATGTCATTCGCGCCAAAGCGTAGGGCCACCTGGCCCAATCTGAGACCCTGGGTCAACCAGGACGACTGAAAGTTGTCGACGTTATCCAGGAATAACCGGGAGACGGAAAGCATCATAAGATAGTCGATGCCCGTGGGTTCCTCCTTGATGCGCCGGCCCAGGGCTGTGTTCTCCCGTTGAAAAGTCCACGGTATAAAGGCCGTGAATCCGCCTGTTTCATCCTGGAGATTACGAATGCGCTCAAGATGACGAACCCGGTGAACAATTGAGTCCCCAATGCCAAACATCATTGTGGCTGTGGATCTAAGTCCCACACGGTGAGCCGCTCGCATAACTGCCAACCACTCATCGGTTGTGCATTTGGTAGACACGCGCTTGCGTACCTCGTCGTCAAGAATTTCAGCGCCGCCCCCCGGCAAGCTATACAGGCCGGCAGTCTTCAGCCGGCCCATGATGGTCTCGTAGTCTAAATTGGAAATCAGATGAATGTTGTGTATCTCGGGAGGCGAGAAGCAGTGTAGCTGAAAGTCAGGGTACTTGGCCTTTAGGGCGCGCAAAAGATCTTCATACCACTCGATTCCGAAATCGGGATGCAGCCCGCCTTGCATCAGTACGCCTGTGCCGCCCAGAGTGATCGTTTCGTCAATCTTACGGCAAATCTCCTCGAACGTTCTCACATACGTGTCGGGCGCACCCGGGCGCCGGTAGAACGCACAGAAGGTACAGACTACATTGCAAACATTCGTGTAGTTTATGTTTCGATCAATGATGTAGGTGACAATATTATCCGGATGACGGTCGTGGCGGACCTCATCAGCGGCGGCGCCAATACGCGCGACCTCGTAGGATTGAAGCAGAAACGCACACTCATCCGCTGTCATCCGCGTTCCAGAGCGAACACGATCAAGAATTGCCTGAGTATCAGCGGCTAAACTCATGTTTACTCGAATACTATGCTATACGTTTAACGATTTCAAAGGCTTCACGGTTGCAATCAACCCATGCTTTTGCGCAAGCCGGTAATAGAGATCGAGACCCGCCCGCATCTCATCATCCAGGTAAAAGCTAATATTTTCCTGCAGATACACCCTCAACTCGTTCCGTGGCAATCCCAACCTGGGTTGATAAAAATCGAGGATTTCTTCGATTCGGGCCAAACCCTCATCCCGAGCGCTGCGAAAATCAATTTTTGCCGTCTGCAAGGCAGATTTCCCGCGCGTCATCCACATGGCAAAGACAAAGCCCAGCCCCGTGTATTTGCGCCATAAGGCAGCCAGATCGAAGATTTCCAGACCTTGACGGCGAAAAGACATAGCTGGATCCCCGATAATCAGTGCTGCATCATTTTCACGCAACATAATTTCAACATCCGGACGTGATGTGGTCCATTGAGGCTCAGTATCCATGAACTCGCGGAACAATATCTTCACCAGAGTCGCTGATGTCCGCGACGACTCATCAAGTGCAACCTTCTGAACCTCCCTCAGATCATTTAGTCGCGAGACTAAAACCACGCTTCTGACTCTTTGCTTTGAACCAACACAAACGTCGTCTACCACTCTAAGATCTATCTGACGTTGATACTCGATTACGGGAACCAAAGCGACATCTGCCTGACCATGCAATAGCGCCTCAGCGCAGCCGGCCGGAGTGGCATCCACAAGCTCCACTTCGGACTCTCCGCTCGCGCGCACAAACCTCCAAATCAATGGAGCTGTGTTCAGGTAGCTGGAAGCGGCCACTCGAGGTTTGATTGACGAAAGAATGTGAATAGGATTCCTCGATAGCTTGAAATAACGCGCGATGCTAGCGCAACCAGGTCTGGGTCGCAAGCTGAAGCAACTTCCGTCTGGTGTAGTGAAGCGCGTTGACAGTCTTCTTTGGGGGCCATAGTATTTCCTCGCCTAAGACCAGACAATTCCAATGCTCATTTACGATGTTAGCGTGCCGATTGCCATTGATACTCCAACGTACCCGGGAGATCCAGGAATCGAGATTACACAATGGTTGTCGCTTGCTAAGGGCGACCCTGCCAATGTCTCTCTGCTGCATTTCGGCGCCCACTCGGCAACTCACGTGGACGCTCCCGCTCACTTCATTGAAGGTGGCACTCGGGCTGATTCGCTACCCATGGATATCCTGATTGGCGAGGCGGAAGTGGTAGAAGTACCCGATGAAAAGCGCTCCCTCGACAACAGTGTCGTTGCCAGGATCGCTTCCGGCACGCGCCGCGTTCTGTTCAAAACGCGCAACTCTGATTTCTGGAACGACCACTCTCCACACTTTCGCTCTGACTACACCTACATCGAACCTGGTGGGGCTCGGGCGCTCGTAGAACGAGGTCTTAGATTGGTCGGTATCGACTACCTTTCCGTTGAGCGATTCAAACCCGAAACATTCGACACCCATCACATCCTGTTAGCCGGTGGAGTGGTAATAATTGAAGGCCTGAACCTGAGCGACGTGCCGCCAGGCAATTATGAATTGATCTGTTTGCCACTTAAGATTGCCTCCGGCAGCGGGGATGGCGCACCTGCCCGCGTAATTTTGCGGGCTTCAAAGCGAGAATCCAATTAGCCGTGAAGAACAGTTCGCAGTACCGGGAGCGAGTCTACAAAATTGTTCGCAGAATCCCGTCCGGCCGGGTAATGACCTACGGCCAATTGGCGGAGATCCTGGGCGATGGCTATACACCTAGAACCGTGGGTTTTGTCATGCACGGGGCCGGTGACGGTACACCATGGCACAGAGTGATCAACGCCCAGGGGGCCTGCTCGACCATACGGCTGGCTCTGCCACATGACAAACAGCAACGCCTGCTCGAGGCTGAGGGTGTAAAGTTTAATAAATCGGGTCACTGTGCTCTCAAGGAGTATCTCTGGATTCCCGACGAGAGCCAACCGCGCCGACGTGCACGTAAGACCAGCCTTTTCAAGACAAAGGAAAATTTATGAACCCTGAACCGATGGAGCTTCGCACTCCCTACGCTGTAAGCCCTCCTCGCTATTCGGTCTCTCACCAGATGGTCACCACTGCGTTCGAGTTACCAAACCATCGAATTGTGCAGAACCTGGGCGTGGTGCGTGGAATAGTTGTGCGTTCCCGTAATATTTTTGCCACCATTGGCGCCCAGTTTCAGACGATTGTCGGAGGCAACATTACGGTCTGGACGAAGCTGTGTGAGCAGACCCGTGCCGATGCTTTCGATATCATGATTCAGCACGCGAGCGAGGTCGGAGCCAACGCCGTTGTAGGCGCTCGCTACGACACAACTGAAATTTCGGCCGGCGTGACGGAAGTTCTCGCTTATGGCACCGCGGTAATTGTCCAACCAAACGAGTCTGGGGACAGCTATCGCTCATGAAAGACGGAAAGCTCAATTCCGCTCAGCGCAAGCATATCCAAACTCTGCTAAGGACCGTCCGTTTTGCCAGACTAATCGGCATTGAGCTTGATCGCATTGACTATGGCTCCGCGGAGTTATTCCTGGACGTACGGGATGAACTAAGGCAAAACAAGGGCGTCGTCCACGGCGGCGCCATCGCCTCGCTAATTGATACCGCCACCGCTTTTGCCGCGATTACGGTCATTGGCGCCTCAGAGCGGCTGTCAACCGTAGACCTGACAATAAAGTATCTCCATCCATTGAAGGCCGGCAGAGCGGCTGCGTCCGCCAAAGTAATCAAGACTGGACGCCGCCTTTTGACCATCTCCGCAGAGGTCGTTGACGAGGCAGGAACTCTAATAGCCACAGCACTTAGCACCTACATCAAAGCCTAAATCAGCAGCCCGTTTCAAGGCACATTTCTCGTGGACAGCTCTCGTTAATCCGTGTAAAATGTTGTTGGCCTTCCGGTTGGCACTCAGTACCTGGGTGCACGCCTCGCAACAAAGTCTGCTTCGACAGGTCCACTTCCCGGTTTAATCGAAGCCGCGCATGTATTCCCTGTATCATCTACTCCTGGCTCAGCACCCACGTCAGCTAACCGCAGTGCGCTGCGCAGAGTCGACCATTGCCCAATTGCATCGCTCCTTTGAAGATGTCGTTCTGGAAAACAATCTTCCGGCGCTGGTAATCGAGAGTCTGCCAACTTCGGCGCAACGCTCTCCAAGGGAAATCGCTCGCCTCAACGAGTTAGATGAAACTGCCCGAAGTCTCTTTCTTCTTGTTGATTCTGATGACAGTCTCCTGCTCAGCCGTGGCAAACAGAAGACTAACGCGATCGTACTGGAACGAACCGATCAAGAAAAGGCTTGCGAACGGTTCGTGGTAATCGCTGACTCCCGCTTCTCCGCCCTGCTCGCCTCAATCCATTCCGACGATGAAGTCTCAGAAACGCCTGGCGATTTGGTGGTCTGGACCTTCGAACCCGATGTCGTCTACTCGGCGTTGGAGTATTTGATGGCGCGGGTCACCGCTGAACATCCCTTCCACGCCAGCGCTTTCTCCAGCGCCGTGCGAGTCTCCATGCCCAAGGCGACCTCACTCCAACTCACGCTGGGGGTGATGACCAAACTCGCACGCTTGCTACAAGAGCAGGCTGAACGCGAGATAGCTGTAAATCGCATCGCTACCGCAATCCGAAACTCGCTGGAGATCGACAGCGTCTTACAGACGGCGGCCAACGAAGTGGGGCGCTCGCTCAACGTAAGAAGCTGTGTAGTTTGCGTTGAAGGGTCACTGGTAGGCGAGCCAATGACCAAATCTTACTTTCATCCGAACGTGGACCTTGATGAGACTGCCAGCGAGGAACTATTTGCTGAGATAGCTGCTTTGAGTGTTGATTTGTCAACGTCTCCCCAGAAACTGGTACTCGATGGAGACGACGCGCAGGAGCTCGCCGTTCACGCTCATGCGGTAGTCCCACTGATCTACAAAGGAAGCTTCCTTGGCCTCTTGTTTGTCCAGTCTGACGACTGCTCGCGAGTTTGGGCTGATAACGAACTGCTGCTGCTGCACACGGTCGCTGATCAGCTCGCAGTTGCCGTAAATCAAGCGCACATGTTCGCGCAGATGCAACAACAAGCCTTAACCGATGGCTTGACAGGTTGCTATAACCGCCGCCAGTTTGAATTGCAACTCGAGCGCGATCTTCATCTTGCCACCCGCAATCGACAGCCTTTATCGCTCATAATTCTTGATTTGGACAACTTTAAGGACATCAACGACCGCGCAGGCCACGAGATCGGAGACTTGGCTTTGCGGTTGCTCGCCGATAGTCTACGAGCAGAACTTAGGGCCGTAGATACTGCCGCTCGCTACGGTGGCGACGAGTTCATCGTTATCCTGCCCCAGGCTAATACCGAAGGGGCGATGATTGTTGCCGAACGGTTGCGCGCTCGTATTGAACAGACGGAAGTACCGGGTTTTGGTCCCGTCACTGCCTCATTTGGACTTGCAACGTTTCCGGCCCACGCCTCCTCACGAGACACCCTCGTGGTGGCTGCGGATCGCGCACTTTACAACTCCAAGCACTCCGGCAGAAACCGCGTCAGTATGCCACCCGACGATAACAACGAAGGCGCAGTGGATGATTCATTTCCGGAATCGTTTATTGATGCAATCCAGCAACTGTAAGGCAAATTCTCTCCCAAATCCTACCATCAACACCACCTCAATTTTGCCTCACTCGCCACAGCGATTTGGCGTCTCGACATAAAATCGCGCATCATAACGGCTCGCGGCTCTAACACGAAACAGCGCAAGCTCTGGTGTTCTGCCACCCGTTATGAACGATCTACGCAAGTTTGCCCGCTATTTTCGTCCCTACAAGGTCTCGTTAATTGTCGGAATTTTTTGCATCCTCGCGGGAGTCATCTTCAATCTTTATATCCCGCTGATCGTCGGTCAGGCAGTCGACGAAAATTGGTCTGCAGTCTCGTGGCCAAGACTCACCATATCCGCGCTAAAGGTGTTGGGGGCCAGCGTCGTCAGTGGCACCTTCTTATTTCTGCAACGCCGCATCCTGATCGGCATGTCGCGCCACATCGAATACGATCTGCGGCAGGCCTTCTACCGCCATCTGGTCGATCAGCCGCAGTCCTTTTTCCATGAACATCGGATTGGCGATTTGATGGCGCGTGCGACCAATGATCTGTCCGCAGTGCGCCAACTGGCGGGACCGATGATCATGTACACATTGCAAACGGTGTTTGTAGTGGTCATCGTGCTGCCGCTGATGTTGGTAATTAACTGGCGGCTAACGCTATTGCTATTGGTAACGATGCCTTTGGTCTCCTTAACGGTCAAATTCTTCGGCCAGCAGGTGCATGTGCGCTTTGAAAAGATCCAGGAGTTCTTCGCTCAGATCACAGCGCGGACACAGGAAAATTTCACGGGAGTGCGCGTGGTTCGCGCCTACGCCCAGGAAGGCGCCGAGATCGAAGCTTTCAACAAACTCAATCGCGAATACGCTGAGCGCAATTTGAGTTTGGTCAGAATCGATGCCCTGATGCGACCCTTGATGCAGTTCTTAATCGGCATAGGGTTTATTCTCATTATCTGGCAAGGCGTGCCCCTGGCTGTTCGTGGCGAGATATCCGTTGGCGACTTCACTGTTTTCAATCTGTATCTCGCAAGGCTTATCTGGCCGCTGATCGCCCTCGGTTATGTTGTCAATCTTTACCAACGAGGCACGGCCAGTCTCAAGCGAATGAACCTAATATTTGGGATAGAACCGGCTATAGCAGATGAGGACAATGTTCAACAAAAGCCGCCGATTGTAGGGCAGATAGAGTTTCGCAATCTCACCTATCGCTATCGCGCTAACGATGAGCCTGTATTGCGGGAAATAAACCTCGTTATCGCACCCGGCGAAACCGTTGCGTTTGTAGGGAGAACCGGAAGCGGCAAGTCAACGTTAGTAAATCTGGTTCCGAGAGTAATCGAGGCGCCCCCCGATACAGTTTTTATAGATGGCATTTCGGTCCGCGAGTACCCGCTGGCGCAGCTCCGCTCCGGCATCGGATATGTCCCTCAAGAGACTTTTCTCTTCAGTGACACGCTGGCTGAGAATATTGCATTTGGCGTGGAGAATGGCCAACGGTCCCGGATTGAGTGGGCAGCCGAAGTTGCCGGCCTTACTGAGGATGTCAGCGAATTTCCCATGGGCTTTGAGACTCTAGTGGGCGAGCGGGGTATCACGCTCTCGGGGGGCCAGAAACAGAGAACGGCGATTGCCCGGGCTATCTTGCGGGAACCCAAGATTCTAATACTTGACGACTCCTTGTCTGCCGTCGATACCTACACTGAAGAGAAGATCTTGAGTGAGTTGAGACACGTGATGCGCAATCGAACCAGCCTAATTGTTTCACACCGGATCTCGACAGTTCGCGATGCCGATCGAATATGTGTGCTCGACGAAGGCCGGATCATTGAGCAAGGAACCCACGAGGAACTGCTAGCTCTTGATGGTGAATACGCGCTGTTGTACGAACGTCAATTGCTCGAAGAGGAATTGGCAGCAACCTGATCAGGAAAACGTCCCAAGAAAATGTCCACGGCTGTTAAGCAATTTCACGAAGAAGAAGCTATAGGTAAGACCTACGATTTCCAGGTCACTCGCAGGCTACTCCGTTATCTCAAGCCTTACAAACGTTTGTTGGTGCCGGCTCTTGCGCTCACGCTCTCCCTTAACCTGCTGGGCGTGTTGCAGCCCAAATTTACACAGTATGCGATCGACTGGTACATCCTGCCCGGAAAGGCTGAAGGCGTCATTCTCCTGGTTGCGCTCTTTGTCGGCGTGCAGGTGTTGCGCCTTATCTTCTCCTACTTGCAGACCGTCTTGCTGAATACGGTGGGCCAGTATGTGATGTTCGACTTGCGGCGGGAGCTTTATCAAAAGCTTCAGCATCAGGAGGTAGCTTATTACGACAAGAATCCCGTAGGCCGCATAATGACGCGTTTGACTACGGACGTTGATGCGCTTAACGAACTGTTCACGCAGGGCATGATAGACGTGCTCGGTGACGTCGTGATGATCTTTGCGATCATCGGCGTGATGTTGTGGATGGATGTTCGCCTTACCCTGGTGACACTGCTGACCGTCCCGATGCTGTTTGCCGCCACAACCTGGTTTCGTAAGGGCGCCCGTCGCGGCTACGACATGGTAAGAACCAGAATCGCGCGCATCAACGCTTTCCTGCAAGAGCACTTCGCCGGCGCGCAAACAGTCCAGATATTCAATGCCGAACATAAGTCTCTTGAGAAATTTCGCCGAATTAACGAAGACTACCGAAATGCCAATATCGAAACCATATTCTTCTATGCAGTCTTCTTCCCACTGGTTGATCTGATTGGGGCCATTGGCATCGCGTTAATCATCTGGTATGGCGGCTATAGAGTGATGCAAAACACACCAGGCCACTCTGTGCTGACCCTGGGTGCACTGGTCGCGTTCATTCAGTATTCGGGGTTTTTGTTTCAACCGATCCGCGATATTTCCGATAAGTACAACGTTCTGCAAGCGGCCGTGGTTGCCTCGCATCGCATCTTCAAGACTTTGGATCTGCCGATAGCGATCACTACCCCAGAAAATCCCTTGCGGAAGGGGCGTGCCCAGGGCTACATCGAATTTCAAAACGTCTGGTTCGCCTACAAGGAGGAGGAGTGGGTACTGAAGGACGTTTCCTTTACTGTCAGGCCCGGTCAATCCATTGCGTTGGTGGGGCACACCGGGTCAGGCAAAACGACCATTACGAACCTCCTAATGCGTTTTTATGACGTGCAGCACGGACGCATTCTGCTCGATGGGATTGACATTCGTGATTGGGAGCTACAGAGTCTGCGCCAGAATTTTGCCGTTGTCCTTCAGGATATTTTTCTTTTCAGCGGCACGATTGAGGGCAATATACGCCTCGGACGGGATGACATCTCCGACGAACGAGTCCGTTGGGCCGCGCACGAAGTGCACGCGGATCGGTTTATCGAACGCCTAAAAGGCAACTATCAGGCGGAAGTGCGGGAACGTGGGGCTGGTCTTTCAGTCGGCCAAAAGCAGCTGATCTCGTTTGCCCGGGCGCTTGCGTTCGATCCCGCCCTGCTGATCCTCGACGAAGCTACTAGTTCCATAGATACGGAGACAGAGCAACTAATTCAACAGGCCATTGAGCGGGTGATGCGCGACCGCACTTCCATTGTTGTAGCTCATCGTCTCTCCACGGTGCAACGGGCAAACCAGATCATCGTTTTACATCACGGTGAGATTCGCGAACAAGGCACCCATCAGGTACTTCTCACGCAACGAGGTCTCTACTGGAAACTCTACAAACTACAATATTCTGACACTTCCAGACCAACACTGATGAGGCCTGAGCCGGAGGAAGAGACGATACGGCCAATTGCAAGCCGCATGCAGTTTAGCGAGTAGGCTTACCCCCCGAGTATTAGCAGTGGATTGTAACGCAAACTGTTAGTCTGCGGTGCACTCGCAAACTAACAGTTTGCGTTACATAAACAAAGATGCAAAGGGAAAACTTATGACGCCGACTGACGGTGCAAGACTCTGCTCAATCCTGATTGTCATCCTGGCATGTTACCTCGCGACGCCTACGGCTGAACTGAAGAACCTCAAGGAGGCCAACAACGTGCGATTCGCGATCTCGTTTCCAGCTGAGAGCAGCAAAGTCCCCCTGGATGGGCGAGTGCTGCTAATTCTTTCGACTGACAATTCGAAAGAGCCGCGATTTCAGATCAATGAAGACCTGAGCACGCAACAGATCTTTGGTGTCGATGTCGACGGTTTGAAGCCGGGCCAGGAGGCGATTGTCGATGCTGGGGCCTTTGGTTATCCGCTTAGAAGTCTTTCACAAGTTCCGCCAGGAGAGTACTGGGTCCAGGCCGTTCTCCATCGTTATGAGACGTTTCGCCGCAGCGATGGGCATACCGTGAAGTTGCCAATGGACCGTGGCGAAGGACAACAGTGGAGCCTCGCGCCAGGAAATCTTTACAGCACCCCACAAACCCTAAAGGTTGATCCCACTCAGGCGCAGACTATCAAAATCAATCTGGACAAAACGATCTCGCCTATTGAACCGCCCAAAGATACGAAATACGTCAAGCACGTAAGAATCCAAAGCAAGCTCTTGAGTGATTTCTGGGGTCGCCCAATGTACCTGGGCGCTCACGTGCTTCTGCCCGAAGGCTTTGAAACACACCCTGAGGCCCGATATCCGCTGGTGATTTTTCACGGTCACTTTCCGGCCGACTTTGACGGGTTCCGCGAACAGCCCCCCGATCCCAATTTGAAGCCGGAATATAGTGACCGCTTTCACCTCGAGGGTTACAACCGCATTGTTCAGGAGCACGCCTACAAATTTTTCCAGGATTGGACCGGGCCAAACTTTCCGCGATTCATCATCATCGAGATCCAGCACGCCAATCCCTATTACGATGACTCCTATGCCGTCAATTCGGCTAATCTGGGCCCTTATGGCGATGCAATCACGTATGAACTGATACCGCACATCGAAAAGCATTTTCGGGCTATCGGCAAGGGCTGGGCTCGCTTCCTTTATGGTGGTTCGACCGGTGGATGGGAGGCTTTGGCGGCGCAAGTATTCTATCCAAACGAGTACAACGGGTGCTGGGCCGCTTGTCCGGATCCGATAGATTTTCGCGCCTACACGGTCGTTAACATCTATGAGCATGAGAATGCCTACTATGCGGATGCTCGCTGGAAGCGTGTGCCTCGGCCGGGTAAGCGCAACTACTTAGGCGAGCTCGCCGCCACGGTAGAAGACTTGAACTTTATGGAACTCGCCCTGGGCACAAATAGCCGCTCGGGCGGGCAGTGGGATATCTGGCAAGCGGTGTACTCACCCGTAGGGGAGGATGGATATCCGAAACCGATTTGGGACAAGCTAACCGGAAAGATTGATCGCCGAGTGGCCGAGTACTGGCGCGAACATTACGATCTTGGTTACATCCTTCGTAGAGACTGGAACAAGATTGGGCCAAGCCTGGAAGGTAAGATTCATATCTACGTCGGTGAGGCTGACAATTACTTCCTGAATAATGCAGTCTACCTGGTTGATGATTTCCTCAAGACGACGAAAAATCCAGCATATGGAGGAGAGGTGGATTACGAGCCTCGTGCAGAGCACTGCTGGAATGGCGACCATACTCGACCTAACGCCACGTCGAGACTGCGCTATCACCAATTTTACGCGCCTAAGATTGTGGAGCGGATTCTCAAGAGCGCGCCGGCGGGTAGTGACTTAACGAGCTGGCGTTACTAACCTACCCAATCACTCGTTTGCGCGTGCGCGAGGTTTCGCAGGAACCAGACCCTCGAGGGTCTTCAGTATTTGCAGGTAGACTTGAGTTTCTCGGGGAATCAGTGTGCGCCAATCGGAACCCCCGCGCCGAATGTATGACGAAAGTCTAGCTGCGTTGGAATTGTATCCGGCGGCGAGCAACTCTGCCTGAGTGGCAAGCTTTTCATTCAGCGCGTACTGGACATCTTCACTCTGTGCCAGGTCGTTCCAGGTGTCCTGCATGTAGAGAAGCATCGCCTGCAAGGCGTTACCATGATTCCTCATTCCCGTAACAAAATCCGGCGTTAGCCCAACCCCCGGATGCCGTTGTCTCATCAGATTGTAAGCCCAGGGAATCATCTGGACCATTCCCCCTGCGCCAGCAAAACTAACGGAGTATCGATAGGTGTCCAATTCATTCAAGGCATAGAGGGAATAGATCTCATCAAACAGCGCGAGCCGGTTTTCAAGACGGAAGCGGTCGTGATCCACATGCTCCACCAGACAGAGACGTTCGGCGACATCGACAATTTGCGGCGAGATAGTCACGCCCTTTTCACTTAGACGCTTGGCCGCCAGATCAACCATTGTGCGCACATAGGCCCGTCCAGCGCGTGCCAGCTCCGGCGTCAATATTGCCGGGTGTGCTGAAGTGTAGTAAGCCATCTCACGAAATACGCCTCGCTTCTCGATGGGAAATTCGACTACGAGCGGCACAAAACTGTCTCCAGTGCCATCGCGAATATCCACTGCCGTGTTGACTCCGTTGGCTCGCACGACACGAAGGTTAAGCTGGGCACCAAGTGAGCTAGTTAGAGTAAGCTCCGCGCCCTTTGTCAGGAAGGTCTTTTTAGGAACTGTAAGCAGGTGCATCCTCGTGTTGACGCGATCCAGTGCAGCGAGCGTAACAAACTCGATAGAAGGAGAGGTCATGGCCGTCTGCAGGGGCTTGGATTTTAGCAACCGCTCGGCTTCGGCAATTCGGGCGCGAACCCAGGGTGGAGACAATTGGCGGACACCGGCTGCCGGCAGGTCCGCGAACCGTTCGTCATCCACAGCAGCTTCAGTTCCGGCCACGCGCGTTGAGCCGCTGCGTTGCTCTTCCGAACTGGTGCTCGATCTCTCAAACACTTGCAAGTCAGCTGCGGGCTGCGAGGCCCCCGAGACCTTTCGCGGCCTGCTATCGCGCATGTCAGTTGAATTCTGAGCCTGCACCTGATTAACAGAACAGGCGATGGACAGGAGAACAAGTAGTCGGATAAGTGCGCCGTTTTTCATAGGAATCTCGCTCGGGTCGTCTCGCCGGGAGGCAGCGAGTGTCGCTTAGATTCGCTGATGCCGTTGGCAGTTGTCAACACATTTTTGATTCTTCGGGGCAGCTTGTATACTCGAAGGACCGCATTGCTCAAGTCTCCATAAAAACCGAAAGGAACTTCTGATGTCTTTTTCCCGAAGCCTCATAGCTGTGGCCGCGTTTTCTCTCATTATTACTGCTCTGTTAACGTTTGGCGGCTTTCCTGCCGCCCAGGCGCAGAATTCGACCTCCAGTGGAACACAGAACATGATTAAGCCAATCAAGTATCCATCAGCCCGAAAGAGTGATCAGACCGACGATTACCACGGTGTAACCGTTGCTGACCCGTATCGTTGGTTGGAGGACCTTGATTCCGCGGAAACGAGCGCCTGGGTCGAGGCTGAAAACCGGTTATCAGTTGGCTTTCTAAACGAGATTCCTGAGCGAGCAAAAATAAAGGAGCGTCTTACCAAACTCTGGAACTATGAGAAATACGGTGTTCCGTTCAAGGAAGGCAATCGGTACTTCTACACGCGCAACAGCGGTCTGCAGAATCAGAGCGTTCTCTACACCGTAACCGCAATTGACGGAAAGCCCACTCTGTTGCTGGATCCTAACACCCTCTCAACGGATGGCACAGTAGCGCTGTCAGGGCTCGCTGTCAGCAATGATGGCAAGATAATGGCTTATAGTCTCTCTGCGTCGGGCTCGGACTGGCAGGAATGGAAGGTGCGCGACGTGAGCACCGGAAAAGATCTGAGCGACAATCTGAAGTGGGTAAAATTTTCGGGAGCTTCGTGGACTCCTGACGGCAAGGGCTTCTTCTACAGCCGCTATGATGAACCAAAGGGGGAGACCCTCAAGGGAACAAACTATTTTCAGAAACTCTACTATCACAATCTCGGTACACCGCAATCAGAGGACGTACTGATCTACGAGCGCCCCGATCAGAAAGAATGGCTCTTTAGCGGTCAGGTCACTGAGGACGGCAACTATCTGATTATCACCGTCAGTGAAGGCACGGATGTAAAAACGCGAGTCTATTACAAAGATCTGCGGTCCAAACAAGCGCCAGTGGTTAAGTTGCTAGACGAGTTCGATGCTGCTTACTACTTCATTGGTAATGATGGTCCAACATTCTGGTTTCAGACGGATTTTGAAGCGCCACGGGGAAAAATAATCGCCATTGATACTACGAAAGCAGATCGCGACCGCTGGCAGGTGCTGGTGCCGGAGCAAAAGGAGACGCTTCAGAGCGCGAATATAATTAACCACATGTTTGTGGCGAATTATCTAAGGGATGCCTACACACAGGTCAGAATCTATGAAAGCGGGGGAAAACTGGTTCGTGAGGTGGAGTTTCCCGGCATGGGAACCGCTGCGGGCTTTACTGGCAAGGCGCGGGATAAAGAGACCTTCTACGCCTTCACCAGTTTCACATTACCAACCACGATCTATCGTTACGACATGGTTAGCGGCAAGAGCACAGTGTTTCGCCAGCCCCGGGTCGACCTCAATCCAAGTGAATATGAGACAAAGCAGGTGTTTTACACGAGCAAAGATGGCACTAAGGTGCCGATGTTCATCACCCACAAGAAAGGAATAAAACTTGACGGCAACAACCCAACCTACCTTTACGGCTACGGTGGTTTCAATATCTCTCTGACGCCGGCATTTTCAGTGGGCAATCTGGTTTGGATGGAGACGGGAGGAATCTACGCGCAACCAAATCTGCGCGGCGGCGGCGAATACGGGGAAGATTGGCATCGGGGCGGCATGAAGTCAAAGAAACAGAACGTGTTTGATGACTTTATTGCAGCTGCTGAGTGGTTGATTGCAAATAAATATACTTCGACACCGCGACTCGCCATTGGTGGCGGTAGCAATGGGGGCTTGCTTGTCGGAGCGGCCATGACCCAGCGACCCGATCTCTTTGGCGCCGCCGTCCCGGAAGTGGGAGTAATGGATATGCTACGTTTTCAGAAGTTCACAATAGGCTGGGCCTGGGTCTCAGATTATGGCTCGTCCGATAACGCAGAAGAGTTTAAAGTGCTGCATTTCTACTCACCGCTACACAACATCAAACCGGGCACTGCCTATCCTGCCACGCTCGTGACCACAGCGGATCACGACGATCGCGTTTGGCCAGGGCACAGCTTCAAGTTTGCTGCGGCCCTGCAGGAGGCGCAGGGAGGAAGTGCGCCCATTTTGATTCGCGTTGAAACCAAAGCAGGACATGGCGCCGGTAAGCCGACCTCGAAAATTATCGAAGCAATAGCCGACCGCTGGGCTTTCCTGATGCGTGTACTCAGGGAACACGCTGAGCAAGTCTAGTGTTCCTCCATTGGCCTTACAGTGATCTTGTTCGTGTCGTTTCGTGTGCTTTCGTGGATCGCCTTGTGCGCGAAATACAATCCACTAAATGACACGAACAATCGCTAACGAAAGGCTTTTTGGGTCTGAAGACAATCCTTGTAAAGCTTTTTCGATGCGCTACATCAGCACCCTTGAGCTGCCGGGTCCTCGAATTACTGAGACCAAGAAGTCGGTTGACGTACCCAGCGGTGTTTTCGGAGTTGCTCATGCAACTCTTTGGGTAACGGCCCGGCGTCACTGGCCCTGATATTTGAGCTGACGTGTCTTAACTTCCGCATGCCCGGTATGATTGTGCTTACTGCAGGATTCTTGAGAATGAACCGTAACGCCATTTCCGGCATCGTGATCTCTTCCTCACCTGCATGATCACGATTCCACTCACGCAACAGCTTCTTCAGTGCATCTGCACGCTCCACGCTCTGTGCGAGATTCTCAGGAACGAAATAAGTATTGCGCCAGTCTCCCTCCGGCCAGGTGCTCTCTTTAGTCAAAGTCCCCGTTAGCGAACCTTCATCAAACGGCACTCGAGCAATCACCGCCACCCTCATCTCTTCACAAGCGGGGAAGAGCTCATCTTCGGGATTCTGATCGAAGATGTTGTAGATTACCTGAACGCTGTCAATCTGTCCGGTCTTGACTGCCTGAACACCATTCCACGGCTCCCACCGATTGATACTGATTCCTATGGCTCGTAGCAAGCCCTGGCTGCGCAGATCATCGAGTCTATAAAACCACCGATCATCTCTTAACCAGTTGTCGTTCCAGGTGTGAAACTGCATTAGGTCGAGGTGATCCAGCCGGACATTCTCAAGGCTTCGGTGCACATATTCTTCCACATGGTCTGGTGGATAAGATTCCTGGAGTGTGGAGTCAGGCGATGCTGGCCATTGGCGGTTCTTTGGTGGGATCTTGCTGGCAGTGTAAAGCTGCTTCTCCGGATTGGCACGCAACGTTTGACCAAGCAGGTTTTCACTGTGTCCATCACCATAGACATATGCCGTATCGAAGAAGTTGCAGCCGAGATTGACCGCCGCTTGTAGCGATTCCAGCGATTGCTGGTCATCAGAGTTTGACCAGCCTCCCATGCCCCACATGCCGTAGCCGATCTCACTTACTCGCCATTCGCGCCGGCCGAATTGTCTGTATCTCATATCTTCCCATCACCTTTCCCACGGCGAGTATAGGCGCATTGTCCCAGGCTTGCTAACGGAGGGGCTGCGCGGCTGCGCGGTGCGACTGGTTATCTGCGGATGGTTACAGCGCGAATTGCAGTGTCAAGAACCACGCGGTAGCGGGTGGATGATCGGGGCACGACTCAAGCCCTGGGCACCCACCCGCTACCGCGTGGTGGTACTGACTTCTTGACACTGCAAACCGAATTCTTATACGTCCTTATCGCCGCTGATTTCTGGGAGAGCGGCCCTGCAAGGAACAGAAGCGCCCGGCGAACTCGACAGTTCGTCCGGGCGCTTTACTGAGAACGGGATCTCACCTTCTTACTGTGTGCCGGCGGATTGCACACCCGATTGGGCAATCACAATATTCTCTTTGCTTCCGCCAAATGCGATCCTGAGGAGGGATCGACCATCGTTGCCATTGAGGGAAACTACCTCTGTGGTTCTGGCTTTGCGGTCACGGGCTTCAACGCGTGCCGTAGTAGTTGCTACGACCTTGCCGTTCTTCAGCACCGACAACTGGCCACCATCTCGATCAAACACCACGTCGTAAGTACCTTTTTTCACGACTGTGCCGTTGATTTTCATGTCTGCAGGAAGGCTAACTGTTTTGCGTTCCTTCTTAGCCAACGCCACGACGCTTGTCATGGCAACCACCAAAACTACGAGTAGAAATTTGCTTACTGAACTTCTCATTCTGGACACTCCTTCGAAACATTAATTGAATCTCGAACCCGGGGAGAACACTTCCCTTCCGAGGCAACGCGAACACAAAGACGACACAACAGGACCAAAAGTTTCATTAAGTTTTATTCACTTCCAGTTGATCGACGAAACTCCGAATTCTTCTTCAAAATTTCGTAATTTATCGTCTTGAATAGCTGGTACTCGGCACCAAACTTCACTAGAATGCCGATCGTTCCAAAAAATTGTCCTTCACAGTTTCATCACCTTAAACAGCTTGGAGAAACAAAATGTTCATCTCGCGGTTCTCGCTGCGCGTCGCTAGTGCTCTGGTTCTTCTGTTCGCGCTTTGGCCACTGGTCCAGGCGCAAACAGATAAGGGCGGATTGGTCCGACCCCAACCGCCTCGAGGTAAGGGAGTGGTTGCTCTGCGCGCCGCCCGACTTATTGATGGCACCGCTGCAGCGCCAATCGAAAATGCCGTGCTAATAATCACTGACGACAAAATTACCGGTGTCGGTTCTGCCGATAAGATCAGGATTCCTCAAGGAACAAAGGTTGCCGATCTTGGTGACGCAACGCTACTGCCAGGATTTGTCGATGCGCATACTCACTTGATTGGTCGCGTCCTGGGGGACCCTGAGGGTGAGACCTCCAACGTAAAAGACTTTGAATCGTTCCCTGCCATACTTGGCGTCATTCACGCTCGCGACACTTTGATGGCTGGATTCACAACCGTGCGAAATGTTGGGGCCAGGCATTTCCAAGATATCGCATTGCGTAAAGCCATAAATGAAGGTTGGATTCCCGGGCCCCGAATGCAGGTGTCCGGTCACGCTCTGGGTATCACCGGCGGCCACTGCGATGAAAACGGCTATCGACCAGGTCTGCTCGACAGCTCAGTCGAAAATGGTATTGCCGATGGTCCAGATCAGATTCGCGCCGCTATTCGTTATCAGATCAAGTATGGCGCCGATGTGGTCAAAACCTGTGCGACAGGTGGCGTATTGTCCGAAGGTGATGCGGTGGGCGCCACACAATACAACTATGAAGAGCTGAAGGCTCTGGTCGAAGAAGCGAATAAGCTGGAACGAAAAGTAGCGGCCCACGCTCACGGCACAGAAGGCATTAAGCTCGCAGTACGCGCTGGTGTTTCTTCGATAGAGCACGGGTCCTTTCTTGACGCCGAAGGCGCTCGTTTGATGGTCGAACGCGGTACCTATCTGGTGCCCACTCTGATGGCCGCTGAGGCCGTAGAAAAGGCCGCCCGGAATGGCATCCTAAAAGGATTGCGAGCAGAGAAAGCCCTTGCTGCAGCTGCGGCCGTCCGGAACGGCATCCGCCTCGCCGTAACGAATAAGGTACAGATTGCATTGGGGACAGATGCAGGAGTCATTCCCCACGGCACCAATGCCCGAGAGTTTGTTTTGTTGGTCGAGTGGGGCGGCTTGACTCCAATGCAGGCAATCACTGCGGGAACGCTGAATGGAGCCAGACTGCTCGGTTGGGATAACAATCTTGGCTCATTAACAGTCGGGAAGTGGGCCGACGTGGTAGCCGTACAAGGTGACCCGCTCAAAGACATTCACAACATGGAAAAGACTGTGTTTGTGATGAAGGCCGGCTGCATCGTAAAAGGTGCGTCAGTTACAGGCACACCGGTCTGTCAGTTCAACTCTAAATGATCCTGGGTAAATGAAAGGGATAACTGCCCGTCACGGCTCAACTGTCATTCGACTCTCTTAGGCCTTATCGAGTGAGCAAGTATGCTGTTCTGTGAGGGTTGAATTTGTTGGAACTTGAGCGGGGGCAAGCCACCCTTCCTCGACCTCGAGCTAAATTCACTGAAATCTTTCTATCAATCTTGAGAGGCTGCCGAGTTGAAAAAGAAGAATCAAGTGTGGAAATCTCATGGTAAGGAAGGGTGGCTTGCCCCGCTCTTAGCCTGGCGACCCAAGAGCATGCAATTCCTGCGATGTCACAGAGGCGCAATCCACCAAAGCCTTGCAGCTGCCGGCGCGATAGCACGCTCTTAGGTAATCTGGCCCTTTTAGCTTGAATGCTGATCGCGCGCCGCAGCTGAAGCGCATCAGCGTTGGGTTGCTTCTCAGTTTTATTGCACTGGAGGTTTCTGTGTCTTCCAAGCTAGCTAAAATTCCAGCGTTGTTGTTGCCCATCCTGCTTTGCTTATCGGTACTGGCCCAAGAATCTACAGATGCTGAGGCGCATTTCAGCCGCGGAGAAGCATATCTTCAGGCGAACCAGTACAACGAGGCAATCAGAGAGTTCCATCAGGCTACTAGCATTAACCCGAAGTGGCCTGAAGCGTACTTCAAGTTGGGCGTAGCATACTCCGCCATTCCGATTGCCAGTGACAGGAGTGGAGAAAATTCCAAAGCGGCGCTTGAGGCTTTCGAGGCAGCAGTTCGACTCAGACCTGACTGGCCGGAAGCACTTAATGAATTAGGCAAGAAATACACAACTTTCCAGCAGTATGACAAGGCGATTAGATCTCTTAAGGAAGCCATCCGGCTCGAACCTGAATTCGCGGATGCGAAGCAAAACCTCAGCATAGCTTTTCTATATATAGGGCATTACAGCGAAGCTGTAGGGTGTTTGCAAGAAGCAATTAGTCTTAAGCCTGATCGTCCACTCCCGCATAAACTCCTGGGCTTGGCATATCTGGTTTTGGATGATCGAGATAAAGCATTGGAGCAATATAGGGTACTACAGGCGCTCGATCAGGAGATGGCGCAGTACCTCAGCAACGCCATTCAGAGTCCTAGCAAACCCACATTCGGCCTAACGAGTGGTAAGCTTATCAGTGTCCCCAAACCCGATTATCCTGCTGCCGCCAAAAGCCAAGGCATCTTTGGCGCCGTAACTGTCGAGGTTGCCATCGACGAAAAGGGCAAAGTCACTTCGGCACACGCGATAAATGGTCCTATGGAGTTACATAAAGCAGCTGAAGCTGCGGCACTTAAGGCGCGCTTTACATCAACAAAGGTGTCCGGCGCAGCCGTCACAATTAAAGGCGTCATTACATTCAACTTTGTGCCCCAGTGAGAGCACAACCGAATGTATCAAGAATTAGTGTGGCGCGGTGAAGTAGACACAACCTGCAGTAAACTCAACCAGCCGCCACACAATTCTGTGTTGAACTAAGTTGGGCGTTGAAGTTCAGAGGCTACCTGGAGTTGATGTGCTGGTCGGCCGCAGGGAGAAGAAAGAGCCAGGCAAGTCCGCGGTTGCAGGAGAAATTTGGGGAGCCAGCGGGTGAGCTGGCTTTTTTGCTGCCGGGAGACAAAGTGGGGCCTTGACGGCGCGGGCCTCCAGTGACGGGGTAATCCAGGTTGGGAAGCTCAGCATCATCAAGCACTTTCAGGGAGAGCGGCCGCGTGGCTGCGCACTCAAGAAATCGGAGAGAAACCTTCCCGTTAACATCTATGGGAGGGACTAGATCGCCCTCGCTGATTGGCATAGATGAGGGATACCAGGAAGAAATTCAGAATTGTCCTATCAATCTTGAGAGGCTGCCGCGTTGAAAAGAGGAATCAAGCGTGAAAGTCTTGCGCGAAACTGAATGGCTGCAAGCAATCACCAGGCGGCGTTCTCGCCATCCAGCCAATCGCGAGTCATATCACACCAAAGAGCCAACCCGCGCCATTGCCTGAAACGTGAGTAGTACCGGGCAATCTTCTTATCTGCGGTCTTGCGACCGTTATTCCTGACGCTGAAAAACTTAGTGCGGGTCCATGAATCCAGTGCCAACCCATCGTAACGCCCGAGCAGCTTCAGGAGATTCTCCGCCGCATATGGTCCTACTCCCTTTACCTGTTTCATCTGTTTCATCAGTTCGGCCGTCGGCAGTGGGCTCGTGAGCCAATCCTCAACCGCCAACTCACCGGAAGCCACGCGGTCAGCCAGCTCCTTCAGATAGGGAGCCCGATACCCGGCACGCACCTCATTAACGTAAAACTTCGACGGCATCAGGGCCATTGCTTCCGGCGTGGGAAAAGTCCGGTGGCCGTTGCCCGCTTCGCGCCCGAGGTTCTGGACTAACCCTGTTACCATCTTCTCGGTAAGTGCCCATGAACAATTGGTCGTGCAGATCATTTTCACCAGATCTTCGAAGACTGTCGGAGAGCGCAGCAGACGGCCTGCCCCGGCCCGGGCGATCCAGGCAAACTCCGGCTCAGCTTTCATTGTGCGATAAAAATCGGTCATGTCGTCGTCGAGTCGCAGCATGTGCCGCACCTCGCGACATACATTCGCGGCTGCTGATTTACTGAGACGGCGGGACGTATTGATCTGCAACTGTCGCTTCTGTTGCGTAATCGTGATAGTCACTGGCTGAGCCTGCCCCAGATCGAGCGTGCGGGTAAGTATCCAGCGCTCACGGTCGCATTCGAAGGGCAGCAGTTCACACCAGCCGTGGCTGATTGCGGTTCGTTTGAAGTTGAAGGTTGGGGGTATCTCGATTGACAATTGCATTAGTTTCTCGAATCCCGGATGTATGAATTAAAGTGATTCAAACCGATCAAATGAAGCTAGTCAAGATTTTCTATGTACTTGAGTCGCTGCCATTAACGGGCGACAAAGTTTCGTGACAAAAAATTCTTCAAGCCAGCAAGGTTTAGATTTGCCAGCAGCGCCCATTGTACGCTTCAAATTCGGTCAAGCTGAATCTTGACAGAACTTACCTCCCGGGACTACACTCAGTGTACTTGAAAACAGTGTGTGGAAGGCTGTACTCGAGCCCTCTCTAACACTTGAGAAGGCGCCGGGCGAAGAGTCAAACACTCCGACTCTCTACAGTATTTACGGTGAACGTACGGCACCGCTTCCGAATGTAAATCCGGAGCTTTCCGGTACGAAGATTTCGCCCCACTGGGCAGTTAGCAGGGCAGCCCGTGGGGCGATGCCGTGTTTAGCGTCACTGAGATGTAACGTAGATTGGATTCGAAAGAATCCACGGCTGCGCGTTAAACGGTCTCGGTAGCTGCTGAAGGTAGGCTTCTACTCGATAAACCCCCGACTCTGTAACGGTAAACACTGTTTCCCGCCCACCAAGCGCCTCTTTGACGTTTACTCCATCCTTTAAGAGAACTATCTTTGTTGGTATTGGTGTGCTAACCGTCAACCGCACTTCACCGTCCGTCTCGATTGTGTCACCCTGTAAAACGGTCTGACGCGTGTTGGAGCCACTAAAACGAAAACCGGTTGAGTCCGCAAACAGATCGAATCCGATAAAGCAATGGCCTGCCGCCAGCGCCGCCATTAGTGAAGCGGTGTCAAAGGGAACGCCTTCCGGCACAAGCGCATGAACACGTACCAGCCGAAAACTGCGCTCGTATGGGTCGAGCTTCAATCCCAGCAGGGTTTTTCCGGACGAGTCAACCAGTGCTATGCCTACGTTGGAGTGGGCATCGTTTCCCGCTACGCCAACAAGCTTTACCTTGCGATTCACGATTGCATCGTCCCACTTTCTGAGGTTCTCAGCAGGCCTCGAATAGAACGTGGCGAAGAGCAAATCCGGATATTTTCGATAGCACCAGAGCCCATCGAAGAACAGAACGACTGGATTGATTTCTCGCGCATTAGTGTAAACGTTGTAGATCTCCACTCCGTCATAACCGGCACTATCCCAGCTCTTAAACTCCTGCGGATAAGCAACAATGGACAGGGCGCCTCGAGCCTTTTGCCCTGACAGGACGTTTGGTGTGGGTAAACCAGAGACGCGATTGCTGCTCTCGCTCCCGGGAATGACTAGCAGCCGTTCCCCTGACGCATTGTTCACTTCATTACCATTCAGAAACAGAACTCCGGCTTGCCAACCCTGCAGCGTCATGTCTGCTGTGTCAAAGTCTTGCGCTGGATGCTCTGTCATAACAACGAAGTTGAGCTGGTTTGCCTTTGCCGCAGCGATAATCTCCTCAAAACTGCCGGTACTGTGGCCGCCGAGAAAGGAATGCACGTGAAGAACACCCGTATATTCTGCAAACGGGTCGACAGATTGTTTCTCTAGCCGCTCGGATTTGAGCTGCTGAATCGCGGCGTGAAGCTTGCCGATTTTGTACCGTCGATACGCAAAGGGGAGTTGCGAGAGGAACAACAGAATCAGCAAAAGCAGGCCGAGCTTCTTCCAGAGTCTCATAGGTTCGGAGAGTTTAACTGGTGCGCAACTTTGCCATTTGTTCGTTTAAGAGGTGCCAAACCTGCTGCACTTGCCTTTCCGTGGTTCTAATATTGCCGATGGAGAGGCGAAGTGTGAGCTTGTCATGCAGACGCGTGTGCGAAAGGAATGCCTTGCCGGTGGAATTTACGCCATGCATGATCGCCTCATTAATTATGTCAAGCTGATTTTCAGAGACCTGCCCCGTTTCCCCGCCGGCACCAGGACAAGCACGAAAACAGACAAGACCGAATTGGACCGGCGCCATTAGCTCCCAGTCAACCGATTCCTCAATCCACGACGCGAACAACCTGGCCAGCCTACAGTGTTCGCGAATTCGCGCCACTAAACCTTCCTGGCCAAAATAACGCACAATCATCCAGAGCTTGAGCGCACGAAAGCGGCGCCCCAACTGGATGCCATAGTCAGAGCCGCTGCGCACCTTCGCATCTTCTGGCGTCCGAAGATATTCCGGCACAAGCGAGAAGGCACGCCGTAGAAGTTCCATTTGGCGGCAATAGAGCACAGAGAGATCGAAAGGCGTAAATAACCACTTATGGGGATTGACGCACAGTGAGTCGGCCCGCTCGCAACCGGCCAGTACGTGCCGCAGTTCCGGCACGATCGCCGCAGAGCCTGCATAGGCGGCATCCACGTGAAGCCACATCGAGTGTTCCTCACAAACTGGCACAATCTCATTGACAGGATCGATGCTGGCGGTCGAGGTCGTGCCAACGGTTGCCACCACGCAAAAGGGAAGCATCCCGTTGCGTTTGTCTTCCGTGACCGCAGCCGCAAGGGCTTTCGGGTCCATCCGAAATTCGGCGTCAGTCGGGACCTTGCGCAGGCCGCGTTGGCCCAACCCCAACGTGATTACACCCTTTTCGATAGACGAGTGTGATTGTTCGGAAGCATAGACCCGCAACAATGGAAGATCAGGTCTACCACTCATTCCTTCTTCTCGAATGCGTCTTTCGGTACCCTCCCGGGCGGCCGCCAGTGCGTGCATACTCGAGACCGAGGCCGTGTCATAAATTATCCCCTCCATTCCGGCATCTAACCCCATCATCTGTCGCAACCAGTCAAGCGTGACCTCTTCCAATTCGGTCGACGCCGGCGAAGTGCGCCAGAGCATGGCTTTGTTATCAAATGCTGAGCTCAAGAGCTCCCCAAATATGCCTGGCGCAGAGGTTGAAGTGGCAAAATACGCAAAGAACGAGGGATGACTCCAATGCGTCAACGCAGGCAGAATGAAACGATCAACATCCGCCATGATTTGGTCCATCGAATCTCCTTGGATTGGCGGTGTCGCGGGAAGTTGGGCCTTGAGCGTGCCGGGTTCGAGCTGACAGAGAACGGGAAATTCCTCGATACGCTCGAAATAGTCGGCGATCCAATCGATGATTTCGTGCCCCTGCCGGCGAAACTCATCCTTGCTCATATCGCCGGTTGGCGGTGCTAAGGCCGGTGATTGATCTCTCATGCAGCGCAGTCTAGTTGAGGCCGAGATTTAATTCTACGGCTGCACGGACCCAGGGAGTTAAACACTAGCCTGGCTTCGTTAGCTTTGCGGCAAGCCAGGATCGACAGCATGGACGATATAGCTATAATTCCTCGGCCCAACGCGAAGAGCGGTAAGCAAGCAAAGTTTGCGTAAGGGCTGCATCATGGCTATTATTCAGCACGATTAGCGAGTTACAGTTAAACCTGAAAGTCTTCCTGCGGTAGCTGGTTCAGCTTCTAAAACTTTAGAGATCTGTCGATCTCCAGTGGTTGAGAGGAATATATGAAAAGAACATTATTGTGGCTTCTCTTTGTTGGTGGCGCCTGTTTTGTTTTCGCTTGTGAACGCAGGGGCGGACCGGGCGCTGGAGGGAGTTCCGGCGAAATCGTGGTGGGCTACTATGGAGACTTGACTGGCCGCACCTCCAACTTCGGCCAATCAACCAAAAAGGGCGTTGAAATGGCGGCCGACGAACTCAACAAGGCAGGGGGCATTAACGGTCGACAAATTCGGATACTCTCGGAAGACGATGAGGGCCGCCCTGAAAAGGCAGCCACGGTAGTGACAAAACTGATCGATCAGGACCGCGTCATTGCGCTTCTCGGAGAGGTGGCTTCGGGAAACAGTCTCGCTGCCGCACCTAAGGCGCAAGCTGCTCACGTGCCGATGATCTCCCCGTCGTCCACCAATCCTGCGGTTACCCAGGTAGGCGACTACATTTTCCGGGTTTGCTTTATTGATCCATTTCAGGGCGAAGTAATGGCCAAGTTTGCTGCCAACACATTGAAAGCAAAGAAAGCGGCAATCATGCTGGACTTTAATTCACCTTACAGCCGTGGCCTGACAGAATTTTTTGAAGCGAGCTTCACCAGATTGGGGGGACAGATAGTCAACAAGCAGTCATACACGCAGGGCGATCGCGACTACAAAGGCCAACTAACGGCCATTCGTTCGACAAGTCCTGATGTGATCTACGTTCCGGGCTACTACGGGGAGGTTGGCGTAATAGCGAAGCAGGCACAGCAGCTCGACATCCGTGTGCCGCTACTCGGCGGGGATGGGTGGGATGCTACTCAGCTTTGGGACCTGGGCGGAAATGCACTGAACGGGGACTTCATCTCGAACCATTACTCGGTCGATGATCCATCTCCGGCAATTCAAAAGTTTGTTGTCGATTATCGCGCGCGATATGGCACAGTTCCTGACGCTCTGGCAGCGTTGGGCTACGATGCAATGCGAGTCTTGGCGGATTCGATCAACCGGGCTGGAACTACAGAGGGCCCAAAGTTGCGCGATGCAATCGCCCAAACTAAAAACTTTGTGGGAGTGACTGGCACGATTAACATTGACTCGCAACGCAATGCGGTTAAACCCGCCGTGGTGCTCAAACTGATGGACCGCAAATATGTTTACCAGGAGACGATCTATCCCGAAGGCATGGGTCCAACCACGAGTGCTTCACCCGCTTCAACATCGGGCTCTCCAACAATGGCCGCCGACGGCACTGCCAATTCAGCAGACAACACAAACAAGAGCGCAAATCCGTAACTGCAAAAACCGTTATGGATACATTCGTTCAGCAGCTCATCAACGGCCTGACAATCGGCGCGATATATGCCTTGATCGCACTCGGCTATACGATGGTCTACGGCATACTCCGCCTGATTAACTTCGCCCACGGCGATGTTTATATGGTAGGAGCTTTCGTGGGCTATTACCTGTCGTTCTCGCTGGGTTATGCCGCCGGGCCTTCGCTTTTAGGTCTGAGCATTGTGCTCGTCAGTTCAATGATCGTCTGTGCTCTGGTGGGTATGGCTATCGAGCGATTCGCTTATCGCCCGATCAGAAAATATGCGCGCATGGCTACTCTGATTACCGCCATCGGAGTTTCACTCCTGATTGAAAACCTTTTTGTGGCGCGACTAGGCGCGGCGCCGCGTGCCTTCCCGCAGCTCTTGCAGGAGCAGAGCTATACCTTGTTTGGCAATGCCGCGATCTCCAAGTCGCAGATCTTGATCTTTGGGGTTTCAGTTCTGCTCATGCTGCTGCTTCAGTGGATCATATTCAAGACCAAGGTAGGCACAGCGATGCGCGCTGTTTCATTTAATCTCAACTCAGCAAAATTAATGGGCATCAATACTGACGCGATCATTTCCTTCACGTTTGCGCTCGGTTCGGCGCTGGCAGCCGCGGGTGGAGTACTGACGGCCCAGTACAATCCACAGATTGATCCATTAATGGGCATTATTACCGGCCTGAAGGCATTTGTTGCCGCAGTGCTGGGAGGAATTGGCAACGTCCCGGGCGCGGTACTCGGCGGTTTACTGATCGGCATCGCCGAAACTTTCGTCGTCGGTTATGGTCAGATTGTAGGCGTGCCGACAACGTTCCGCGATGCGGTCGCCTTTGCAATCTTGATTCTAGTCTTGCTCTTTCGTCCCACCGGTTTGCTCGGATCGACGGTACAGGAGAAAGTTTAGAGGCTTCTGCCCAAACTTCATTGACGAGAATGTTGGCCTTACGGATCTAGTAAATCAACTGATCCGAATGCGCACCGGCAATCAGGAAATTCAGCACAGAAACATTTGATGCCAACCTTAGTCAAACGGCTGATCGCTGCGCTCGTTATCGTTCTGCTGCTTGTTGCATTTAACGAGTACATGAGCGATGCAGGACTGTTTGGCTTCGGTGTACCGCCTTACTATGGTCGCGTAATAATGCTCGCCGGCATCAATGTCATCCTGGCTGTCTCGCTGAATCTCATCACCGGCTTCACCGGCCAGTTTTCTATTGGACACGCAGGATTTATGGCGGTGGGGGCGTATGCTTCCGCCTACCTGACTGTTTATCACGCACAGTCGTGGGAGAGATCTCTGGCGGCAACGCTCGGTGTTAGTGTTGCGCATGCGCTGATCTTTCTGCTCGCAATTTTGGTGGGAGCGCTAGTGGCGGCGATTGCGGGGTTGATTGTTGGTATTCCTTCGTTGCGACTGCGAGGTGATTATCTGGCCATCGTGACTCTGGGTTTTGCGGAAATCATTCGCATCGTCATTCTCAATATCGATAAAGTGGGAGGAGCTACCGGCTTCACAGTTCCCGGATATACCAACTTTTTCTGGGTCGGCGCCTTCGCCGTGCTCACGATTTTGATCGTTTACAACATCGTTCACTCAGACGCAGGACGAGCTCTCATCTCCATACGTGAGGATGAATTGGCAGCCGAGGCAATGGGTATTAATACTACTCGCTACAAAGTTCTTTCGTTTGTTATTAGTTCAGCCCTGGCCGGCATGGCGGGAGTGTTGTTCGGGCATTACACTCAGTTTTTGAGCACTAACGACTTTCAGTTTATCCGCTCCTTTGAAATTATCATCATGATCGTGCTCGGTGGGATGGGATCGCTAACGGGTGCCGTCTTTGGCGCCATCGTGATTACGCTTCTGCCCGAGGCATTACGTAAGCTCCCAGGGGATTTTTCGCAATACCGGCTTGTCGTTTATTCAGCATTGCTGATCCTCATCATGCTTACCCGGCCCCAGGGAATTCTCGGCACCCGCGAATTTGGACTCTCATGGCTAAAACGGGCACAACGGCAACCTGAGGGCAGTAAAACGAGGGGCGGAACGAAGGGTGTGCCAATCGCCGAGCAGGCCGGCCCGTCGGCAATTGATCGCAATAAGGAGATCGAGAACAGGTGAGCCCGCGGGCTGAATATGAAGGAGCACTCCTGGCAGTAGTCATCAAGAATCCGTGGTGAGAGAGACAAGACACTCCGAAGATCGGACGCCGAACTCGCAGGATTCCGAGTATCCCTTACGTACTTCGCGATGCACTATCCGTTTTGGTGGCCTGGTCGCCGTTAACGAATTGGACATGAACGTTCGCCGCGGCGAGATTTACGGACTGATAGGCCCCAACGGCGCCGGAAAAACGACGATCTTCAATCTTCTAACGGGAGTTTACACACCAACCTCAGGTGAAATCTACTTTCAGGGACAGCGGATCGACGGGCTCAAGCCTTATGAGATCTCGCGGCGGGGCGTGTCGCGGACTTTTCAAAACATTCGGCTCTTTCCCAGCATGTCTGTTTTGGAAAACGTGATGACGGCCTGCCACAGACACGCAAAGCAGAACCTGATGGATGCTATTCTGCGTTTGCCGCGATACCAGCGGGACGAGCGAGAACACGAAGACTTTGCGATGGAGTTGCTCGAGATCTTCGATCTGGCTCGTTTCAGCAACGAGGGTGGTACCAGTTTGCCGTACGGCAATCAGCGCCGGCTCGAAATAGTTCGCGCCCTCGCAACGAGGCCACAACTCCTCTTACTAGACGAACCGGCCGCAGGCATGAATCCGGCGGAGCAGGAAGATCTGATGGGTTTGATTCAGCAGATCCGTGACCGCTATGCTCTTACCATATTGCTGGTAGAGCACAACATGAAGGTTGTAATGGGCGTCTGCGAGAGGATTCAGGTCGTTGACTATGGAAAGTCGATCGCGCTTGGACTGCCCGAGGAAATTAAGAACAATCCGAAGGTAATTGAGGCGTACTTAGGGGATTAAGAGAGCATGCTGACTTTAGAAAACGTCTCTGTGAGTTATGGTGCCATTGAAGCCCTAACCGGCATCTCAATGCGCGTCGAAAAAGGTGAGGTAGTCACGCTCATTGGCGCCAATGGAGCGGGCAAGACAACCACTTTGCGTACAATTACCGGACTACTCCAACCACGTTTAGGGCGTATTGTTTTCGAGGGCAAAGACATCAGCGCAAAGCCGACTCACCGGTTGGTGGCTTTGGGTATCTCCATGGCCCCCGAGGGCCGTGGCGTTTTTGCCAATCTTTCAGTGCGCGAGAACCTGCATATGGGCGCCTATTTGCAGAAGAACAAAAGCGAGGTTGCTAGCGATATGGAGCACTCCTTTCAAATGTTCCCACGGCTTAAGGAACGAGAAGCGCAGAAGGCCGGGACACTATCGGGAGGGGAGCAACAGATGCTGGCAATAGCTCGAGCTCTAATGTCACGACCTCGCTTACTCCTGCTCGACGAACCATCCCTGGGGCTGGCACCCCTGGTTGTGCACACAATCTTCGAGGCCATCGATGAGATCAGGAGCAAGGGCACGACGATTTTACTGGTTGAGCAGAACGCCCATGCAGCTCTCGGCCATTCTGACCGCGCTTATGTTTTGGAGACGGGTCGGATTGTCATGGAAGGACAATCGCAGGAACTCGCTGCCAATCCGCGAATCAAAGAAGCGTACCTGGGCGAATAATCATACGGCGCTGCCAACCGTGCGTTTGAACGAGTCAAACCAACCTCGAGTCCTCTTCATATCTGCAATCACAATCTTGCTGATGACCTTCTCCTCCTGTCGCCAGCAGGAGCAAGCTGATCCCAAAAACGACCCGATTATCAAAATAGGCTATTTTGGCGATCTATCTGGTCCTACTTTTAATTTTGGGCAGTCAGCCAAAAACGGGATCCTGATGGCTGCCGATGAAATTAATCAGGGAGGCGGGATCAACGGACGGCGGATTGATGTTGTCATTGAAGACGACCAGGGCAGCCCCGAACGCGCGGCAAGTATGGTTAGTAAACTCATTAGCCACGACAGGGTTGTGGCTGTTATCGTTGGCGGTGCTTCGGGCAGTAGCCTCGCCGCTGCGCCTCGCGCTCAGGCCGCAAGGGTTCCGCTGATCGCCCCCTCTTCGACTGATCCTGCCGTTACTCAGACTGGGGATTATATCTTCCGCGCCTGTTTCATCGATGCATTCCAGGGCGATGTAATGGCGAAATTTGCTGTAGACGAACTGAAGGCAAAGACGGCAGCCATTATGGTGGATTTCAATTCTCCCTATAGTCGTGGTCTCAGCGACTTCTTTGAGAAGAGTCTCCGGAAGCTTGGTGGCACGGTCGTTAGCAAACAGTCGTATAATCAGGGAGACCCGGAGTTCAAGGGACAACTGAGTACAATCAAGGCTGCTTCCCCTGACGTGATCTGTATTCCGGGTTACTACGGTGATGTGGCTTTAATTGCTAAAGAGGCGAGACAGCTTGGTCTCACTCAACCATTGCTCGGCGGTGATGGATGGGATGCGCCCGAGTTATGGCAGCTCGGTGGCGATGCCCTTAACAATTCCTATATTTCCGATCATTACTCGAGCGACGATCCTTCACCTACAATTCAAACATTTGTGCGTGAATACAAACTTCGCTACGGGAATCTCAATCCCGATGCGCATGCCGCTCTCGCTTACGATGCTATGCGACTTTTGTCGGAGGGGATTCAGAAAGCCGGAACCGACAGCCAACAACTCCGGGACGCTCTGGCCCAGACCAGAAACTTCCCCGGCGTGACCGGCGTCATCAACATCGACGCGAACCGAAACGCAGTGAAGCCGGCTGTAGTGCTCAAACTGCAGGATGGCCAATACCTGTACCAGCAAACCATCAGCCCAACAGACGATAGAATCCGCACTGGAACTCCTTCAACCCCCTCACCAACGAAGTTAAAGAAACAAAAGTAGCCTGGTCTAACAATCAACTGCCGGTAGCGTCATCAACTATCTTGCGGGCCCTGACAAGTTCCTCCAACACTCTGCTGCGCGCGCTTCCGCCGCGACTGTTCTTGGAGGCGAGAGTGGCCTCCAGGGAAAGAGCGCTCACTACATCCGTGTCAATTAGAGGTGAAAAGGACCTCATCTCCGGAAGTGAGAGTTCCTGCAACTCCAGCTTGCGCTCCAATGCGTATAAGACAATTCGCCCCACTGTTTCATGCGCCTCGCGAAAAGGCAGGCCTTTGTGCACAAGATAATCAGCAAGCTCGGTGGCATTCATGTGGCCCTTGTTCGCCGCTTCCGCCGCCCGGGCTGCATCTATCCGGATATTCCCTAGTACCGTAGCAGTGACCCGGAGACACGCTGTGACCGTATCAAAGGTATCGAATACTGCCTCCTTATCTTCCTGCAGATCTTTGTCGTAAGCGAGGGGTAGACCTTTTAGCGTGGCTAGAAGGGCCTGCAGATGACCAAAAACTCGACCCGCTTTGCCACGCACCAGCTCCATGGAATCAGGATTCTTCTTTTGTGGCATTAAACTAGACCCGGTGGCGACGGCGTCACTCAACTCAAAGAAGCCAAATTCGCTCGTTGAATAGAGGATGATATCTTCCGCCAGGCGTGAAAGATGCATCATGACAGTGGCGCATGCACTACAAACGTCAATACAGAAATCGCGATCACTAACGGCGTCCATGCTATTGCATGTGATACTCTCGAAACCGAGTTCATCGGCAACCATCTCGCGATCAATAGGAAAGCTGGTGCCGGCGAGGGCAGCAGAACCAAGCGGCAGCACGTTGACGCGCCTTCGCGCATCAGTCAGACGATCTCGGTCACGACTGAACATCTCGAAATATGCCAGGCACCAATGGGCCAAAAGCACCGGTTGCGCACGCTGCAAGTGCGTATAGCCGGGAATAGCAATGTCAATGTTGGCCTCAGCCAAGACAATGAGCGCTCTCTGCGCGTTGTTCAGATCTGCGACGAGTTGATCGATTGCCTCGCGCAACCAGATGCGCAAGTCAGTTGCAACCTGATCGTTACGGCTGCGTCCGGTGTGAAGCTTGCGGCCGGTATCGCCAATCAACTCGACGAGCTGCACTTCGACGAACGAATGCACATCTTCAAATTGTGCGCCATCGAAGTAGGAACTATCAGCCAACCCCCGTTCAAGAATTGTCTTTAGACCCTCATTGATTTCCGTCGCCTCACTGCTGTTGAGCACGCCAGCTCGCGCAAGGCCATTACAGTGGGCGATGCTGGCACGTACGTCAGCGGCAAACAGCCGCCGATCGAAGCCGAATGATCGATTGAATTCGATAAAGGCGGGGTCAGCTTGCCCTGCGAACCGGCCACCCCACAACTTGTTGTTGTCCGCCATCCCTCCCGAGCCTCCCGCGACCGCATTGTAACGCCAGTCTGGTCTTCGTCCAGTGCTTGACGCCAAGTCAACCTTGCTGGTAGTTTATGCATCTATGCATTAATTATGCGCTCTGGGCGCATGATGACCGTTGTTGGATGAGAAAGCAAGCGCGGCAGAAGAAGATTTTGGGGCTGATTAGAGCGCGGCCGATTGCCACGCAAGAAGAGCTGCGCGAGCTGTTGGAACGCGTGGGCGTGCCGGCGACGCAATCGAGCGTATCGCGCGATTTGGAGGAATTAGGGGTGGTCAAGGTGCACGGGCATTACGCCCTTCCTCGTTCCAATGGGGCAGCCACGCGAGGGCTGTTGAGTCTGGATCCAGCGGGCGAGAATCTCGTGGTTGCGAGAACCGAGCCGGGTCTGGCATCTGCTGTCGCAGTAGAGATCGACGGCGCTGCAATCCCGGAAGTTGTGGGTACTCTGGCCGGCGAGGACACGATCTTTATCGCTGTCGCTGAACGAAAGGCACAACTCGCAACGATGAAGCGGGTGTGGAAGTTATTTGCTGATTAGTCATTATGTCTGAGAAACAAATCAAGAAGATCGTTCTGGCTTATTCCGGCGGCCTCGACACCTCCGTAATGCTGCACTGGCTGAAACAGCATTATGGCTGCGAGGTGGTCTGTTATTGCGCAAATGTGGGTCAGGGTGAGGAGCTCGAAGGACTGCAGGCCAAGGCGACTCAGACAGGAGCATCGCGCCTTTATGTCGAAGATTTGCGCGATGAGTTTGTGCGCGAATATGTCTGGACAGCCGTCAAAGCTAACGCGGTTTACGAAGGAGTCTATCTGCTCGGCACTTCCCTGGCCCGACCGGTAATCGCTAAGCGGCAGATCGAGATTGCCCGCCGCGAACGTGCCGATGCAGTCGCCCATGGGGCCACAGGCAAGGGAAATGATCAAGTCCGATTTGAGCTCAGTTACTACGCCCTAGAGCCGGACATTAAGGTCATTGCCCCCTGGCGAGAATGGGATTTTAAAGGCCGCAGCGAACTTCTTGCTTATGCTAATGAACACAATATTCCCGTGACCGCTACTCAGGAGAAACCTTATTCCACAGACCGCAACCTGATGCACGTTTCATATGAGGGCGGCGTTCTCGAAAATCCGTGGTGTGAGCCGCCGGAAGAAATCTTTCAACTGACGCGAGCTCCACAAAATGCAAAACCCGAGCCTCAGTATGTCGAACTAGGATTCGAGCGCGGACAAGCTGTTGCCCTAAATGGCGAGAGTCTGGGCCCGGTGGCAATGCTGGAGAAGCTAAACCTGCTGGGCGGCGAGCACGGTATCGGTCGTGTGGATATGGTAGAGAATCGCTTTGTGGGCATGAAGTCGCGGGGCGTTTACGAGACACCCGGTGTGACCATCCTGCAGGCGGCGCACCGAGCGCTGGAATCGATCACGCTCGATCGGGAGGTCATGCACTTGCGCGACTCATTGGGAGTGCGCTTTGCCGAAAGTGTCTACTACGGATTCTGGTTTTCGCCGGAGTTTCAGTTAATGCGCAAGTTGATCGAAGAGACGCAACGGCGGGTCACGGGCGAGGTGCGTCTGAAGCTGTATCGCGGAAACACCACCGTCGTAGGCCGCCGGTCTCCCCACTCGCTTTACAGTGAAAAGATGGCCACCTTTGAAGCTGACTCGGTTTACAACCAGCGCGACGCGGAGGGGTTTATCAAGCTCAATGCGCTGAGACTCAGATTGCGAGGGCTCCACAATGACTAACGGCGACCATTGCCTTGACTCCCCCAACGAGGCCGGGATGAAAGAGATCACCACAGACAGTAACGGGCGAATCAGGATCACTCATGCAGACAAGATTGGCTCGGCAAGCTCACCGCTGGCAATCGGTAAGACCGTGGCCATAGTTTCCTACCCCCGTTCAGCACGCGCTGGTGATGTCGTGGTGGTGCGCGCGCTAACTGACAATGCTACCTACAACATGCTCGAACTGCCGAATGGGCGGCTGGCCAAGATTAATCCGGGCGACCTTCTCATTGGTGTGCTGGGTCGACGACGGGCACTGAAAGGTTTTGTTGGCGACGTACCCAAATTTGTCGCTGCGGGCGACCACCTTCATCTGCTGAACATGGGCGGCGTTATCGGCCAATGCACTGGCCATCACTCCAGCCTTAATGAGGCGATTAAGGTTGAGGTCATTGGTCTCGCCTGCGACGAAGTGGGTCGAGTACTCAACATTGGCGATGCGGCCCTGCCCGGGCGTCCATGGCTCGGCGATAGCGCTCCCCTGGTGATGATCGCAGGAACGTGTATGAACAGTGGCAAGACTTTTGTCGCAACCGAATTGATCAAACAGGCCACTCGCGCCGGACTGCGGGCGGCCGGAGCCAAACTCTCAGGCGTTGCCTGTTTGCGCGACATCTTGAATATGACCGATCACGGCGCTATTGCCACTGCGAGTTTTCTCGATTGCGGCCTGCCTTCAACAGCAGGAATCGGCGATCTGGGTCCCGTAGCTAAAGCTGTTATCGGCCGGTTGAATGAGAGCGCTCCCGATCTCATTGTTGTTGAGATGGGGGACGGAATCCTTGGTGGCTACTCAGTGGAATCAGTTTTTGACGATCAGGAGTTGCAGGCTGCCACTGCCGCGATCGTGTTTTGTGCTTCTGACTATGTGGGTGCTTGGGGAGGTCTGGAGTTATTTCGCCGTCGCGGTCTCGAGATTGATGTCATTGCGGGTTCGGTAACCGACTCTGCGATGGGCCAGGACTACATCGAAAAGGAATTTGGTGTGGCAGCAGCCAATGCCCGACGGAATGTTAACCGGCTGTTTGAGATCGTATGGTCCAGGATACAGGCGCATAGCCAAAGTCTGAAGTCACCTTGTCTTGTGTAATTTCAAGAAAGTTAAGCGCGAGAGGCGGACAAACAAACTTAACGAACACTACGATGAGATTAAAGATAGCGATCTTTGGTGGTTCAGGTTACAGCGGTTCGGAATTGTTGCGCCTATTGCTCGGGCACCCGGAGGCGGAGGTTGTCGCCGTGACCGCAAATGAACACGCGGGCAAGGCGGTGGGCGAACTACACCGAAACCTGTTTGGACTCACAGAGCTGCGCTTTTGCGATGCTTCGGAAGGCTTTGCCAGACTCGCCGGCATAGACTGTGTCTTCCTTGCCCTCCCACACGGCCAGGCAATGGAGATTGTTCCGCAACTCCCTGGCAACGTAAAAGCCATCGATCTTTCTGGTGATTTTCGACTGCGGAACAGGAATGAGTTTGAGCAATATTATGGTCGCGAGCACACGGCGCTCGACACTCAAACTGAATTCGTTTACGGCCTCAGCGAAATAAACCAGGCATCTATCAAGCACGCACGCCTCGTAAGCAATCCGGGGTGCTTCGCGACGGCAACAATATTGGGATTGGCGCCTCTAGTTGCCAATAACTTGGTCGACGGCCGCGTGGTAGTCGATGCCAAGACTGGCTCCTCCGGGTCTGGCGCAAAGGCGGCCGCAAACACCCACCATCCACAGCGCATGAATTCGTTTTACGCTTACAAGCCTTTTACACATCAACATCTGCCGGAGATTGAGCAGCAACTTCGGGTGGTTGGCGACTGGTCGAGCGAACTCGTTTTTATGACGCACTCCCTCCCCGTAGCACGTGGCATCTTTGCTTCAAGTTACATGGAAACACGAAAAAGCTTGTCGGAAGAGCAAGTGCGAGGGCTGTTTGCCGATTACTTTGCCAACTCATTTTTCATTCGTCTGGTGAAAGGTTCGCCCGACATCAACTGGGTCAAGACGACCAACTTCTGTGACATCGGATTCGCAACCCGGGGTCGCCAGCTGGTCGTTTTTTCTGCCCTCGACAATCTGGTAAAAGGCGCTGCAGGCCAGGCAATCCAAAACATGAATCTGATGTTTGGCTTGGACGAGAGGCTGGGCCTGAAACTGATAGGCACGAATCCATAACGAGAGATTTCTATGACAACACTGCTCGAAGATGTGGTTGGGCTTGAGGACCGCTACCAGCTCACCACCTACAAGAAGATGCCGATTATCGCCGAGCGTGGCGAAGGTGTGTGGGTGTACGACAGCGACGGCCGCCGGTATTTGGACCTTTATGGCGGCCATGCTGTTGCGGCCACTGGCCATTGTCATCCCCACGTCGTCGCCGGTATCCGCGAGCAAGCCGAACGATTATTGTTCTATTCAAATCTCGTCTACTCCGAGACTCGCGCGAAGGCGGCTGAAAAGCTGTTGATGGTTGCTCCTGCGCCGCTTGCTAAGGTGTTTTTCACAAACTCTGGAACCGAGAGCAATGAGAACGCGATGCGCATGGCTCGAATGGTTACCGGGCGTGACAACGTAATTACCTTCTCTGGTGGCTTTCATGGACGGACGGCGGATTCTATCAGCGCAACCTTCTTGGGCAAGTATCGCGATCTGGGAAAGCCGAATGTTCCGGGCCATTTGCAGGCTGAGTTTGGTGATATCGAGTCAGTGCGAGCTCTTGCAGATGAAACGGTGGCGGCGATCATGCTTGAACCGATCCAGTCGATGGCGGGAGTAAGGATGGAGAAGCCTGAGTTTTATCAGGCTTTGCGGCAACTCTCGGAAGAACGGGGAATTGTTCTTATTTACGATGAGGTGCAGACGGGCATTGGTCGCACCGGAGAGTGGTTTTTCTCCGGCAGCCCGGCGGGGAATGGCGTGGTTCCTGACATCCTTACGCTGGCAAAGGCGCTGGGCAGCGGAGTCCCGGTTGGGGCCTGTCTCGTAACAGAAGCCATCGCGTCACATATAAAGGAGAACGACCTGGGAACGACATTTGGTGGTGGCATGATTGCGATGGCTGCGGTCCGGGCCACACTTGAAGCAATCGAGCAAGAGAACATGTTAGCCAACGTGAAGAAGGTTAGCGACTACCTATTCAGCCGGCTGGCCGAGATCCCGCAAGTGGTAACCGTCCGCGGCCTGGGATTTTTAATCGGCATCGAGTTCTCAGAGAAGACGGAACCTCTCCACAGGACGCTAATTGAGCGCCGGGTGATCACAGGTACATCCAGCAACTGTCACGTGTTGCGACTACTGCCGCCGCTTTGTCTGAAACCAGCGGAAGTAGATCTCTTCATAACCGAGTTGCAAGCGGCAATCCGACACCATCCCCTATAGAGGGCGTGACCATTGACATACAGTTGGTACGATCTGATTGGACTTCTGGGCGTGGTGATAATTGTGACCGCTTATCTCCTGCTGCAGCTGGAGCGTCTGCGCAGTACGGCTTTGTCGTTTTCTTTGCTTAATGCTCTGGGGGCCTTTCTGATCATGCTTTCACTGGTCGCCAAGTTCAATCTGTCGGCCTTTCTCATGGAGTTGTTTTGGTTTTTGATCAGCATTTTCGGTGTGGCCAAGAGCGCCAAAGCAAAGATCTCCAGCGTATAGCCCAGAGATGATCGCGAACCATTTTCTCAAAACCTCAGACTGCACCCGCCCGGAGATCGATGCTCTGCTCGAATCTGCCCTGCGCTTCAAGCTCGGTGATGAGCGCTCGCGATGCCTCGCCGGCAAATCCGTAGCCCTCGTGTTCTTCAACCCAAGCTTGCGCACGAGAGCCTCCATGCAGGTAGCTATTCACGAACTCGGCGGGTACCCGGTTGTGCTGGAACCCGGTGGTACCAGTTGGTCCCTGGAATATCGCGACGGTGTCGTGATGGATTCAGACAAAACTGAGCACGTGGCGGAATTTGTGAAGGTCCTGGGTCGTTACTGCATGGCCATCGGCGTGCGCACCTTTGCCGGACTGAAAGACTGGCAGGAAGAGAGGACTGATCCGGTGCTCACCGCCTTTGCAAGACATTCAGACGCGCCGGTGATCAATCTCGAGTCGGCAATGCATCATCCGTGTCAGGCGTTGGCTGACATGATGACTATTCGCGAAAAGTTTGGCCCATCGCGAAAGCGGGTCGTACTAACGTGGGCCTGGCATCCAAAGCCCTTGCCGATGGCTGTTCCGAACAGTTTTTGTTTGGCAGCGGCTCAGATGGGCCATCATCTCATATTGGCCCATCCCCCCGCGTATGCGCTTGATGAAGAATTGCTCACTGAAGTCAGGAAGCAATCGGATGGTGCAGGAGGTACGTTGACCATTACAAACGAGATTGATGAGGCATTTGCCGGAGCAGATGTTGTTTACGCGAAGAGCTGGGGAGCAAGTGAATATTATGGAGCGCCGGAAAGAGATATAGCCGAGCGCTCTCAATATCGAACCAAGTGGATCGTTGACGAGCAAAAGATGAACCGAACGAATGGCGCCATTTTCATGCATTGCCTTCCGGTGCGGCGCAATGTAGTTGTTACGGACGCGGTGATCGACTCTCCGGCTGCCGCTGTGATCGATGAGGCTGAAAACCGGCTGCACATTCAGAAAGCGATTATTTCGTTAATCGTGAATCGTGATTCGTAAATCGTAATTCGCGATGCCGATTTACGACTTACGATTCACTATTCACGAACATGACTGCACAGCAAAGATTGGATCTCCTGCGAGAAGCGTTGCCCTACATTCAACGCTTCAAGGGCCAGACCTTTGTCGTCAAGCTCTCAGGCAAGGCCACCGAGGATCTATCAAATCTCATCTCGCTTGCTGAGGAACTGGCCCTGCTGCACCAGGTCGGCATCCGCATCTGCGTCGTTCACGGAGGCGGCAAACAGTTAACCGAGTTGGCCAAGCGGATGGGCATTGAACAAACAATAATCGAAGGGCGGCGGGTAACTGATGATGCTACCCTGGAGATGGCCAAGATGGTCTTCGCCGGCAAAATTAACACCGACATTCTCGCCGCTTTGCGAAACAGAGGAGTCGAAGCCGTTGGTCTTTCAGGCGTAGATGGAAACATCGTGCACGCAGAACGCCGGCCACCGAAGGAGGTCTTGAATCGTGAAACAGGCGAAAGATCACGCATCGACTTCGGCCACGTTGGTGACGTCGTGGAAATCAATGTCCGATTGCTGACGGTGCTCCTTGATCAGGGATACTTGCCGGTAATCTCTTCTCTGGGCGCGGACGCCGAGGGCACTGTTTTCAATATCAATGCAGACACGATTGCCGCTGAAATCGCCATCCGTCTGCGCGCGGAAAAGCTTATAGTGCTTTCAGACATCGACGGAGTTTATGTGCGCCCGGGTGAGCCTGACACAAAACTATCCCGCATTACGGTGGCAGAAGCTCAAGCATTGATTGCCGAAGGCACTGCCAGCGGTGGCATGATTCCCAAGCTTCAAAGCATTGTTGAATTGATACATCGCGGCGTACACAGTGCTCACATCATTAGCGGTACAACTCGCAATGCCCTGCTTTCCGAGATCTTTACCGACAAGGGAACAGGCACGATGATTGTGGCGTAGGTCGGACCGGTGTTCCCGCATCAGATCCTCAGTGGCTGTAATTCCTCCAAACGGTCCTTTGATCAAATTCGAGCCGCGGCGTAGACTCTGAATCGCCAAAGTCCCTGATCAAAGTTTGCATCGTGTGCATCAGATGGACAACGAAGTAATTGCCCGTCGATTTTTCAGGCTGGCAGCGCTGATGGATCTTCGCGATGATGATCCTTTTCGCCTGCGCTCCTATCGCAATGCTGCGGAGGCCATTGAGACGTGGCCGCACCCCTTGAAAGAGATTGCCGCACAGGAAGGTGTAACCGGACTGCAGACTATCCCGGGCGTAGGAAAGGCAATCGCAAGCAAGATCATTGAATTACTCGAGAGAGGAACCTTCGACGCATGGGAAAAGATCACGGCTGAGACACCTGCAACGGTTTTAGACCTGCTCGAGATACCTGGGATTGGCCCAAAGACGGCTGCTACACTTCACCAACGGTTCAAGATTTCGTCACTCAAAGATCTAAAGAAGTTTGTTGCCGACGGAAGACTTGACACGGTAGATGGCATTGGGCCAAAGACCGCTGAAAAAATCAAAGAAGCCGTTGCCCAGGTTTAAGAGTCTGCTGTCCTAACGTTTACGCTACTTGCTCCCCAGGAGAAAAATAATGTCCAAGAGAATCAAACGGCGCGACTTTATGCGCACTGGTGCTGCTGCAGGACTCACTCTCGCCGCCAGGCCTTCGGTGCCTGAATTTCCAGGGATCCTGAATCAAAATGGCATCAGACCCGTCGTTGTCTCTTCAGCCAATGGCAGCGAATTCAAAAATGGCGGCGATATGACTTGTGTGGAGAAGGCTTTTACCATGATGAGTAAGGGCGCTGATGTTCTCGACGCCGTAATCGCCGGTGTGAATATCGTCGAGCTGGATCCGTTGGACGATAGTGTGGGTTATGGTGGCTTGCCTAACGCGGACGGCGTTGTGCAACTCGATTCTTCGTGCATGCATGGGCCGAAGAAACGGGCCGGAGCCGTAGCCGCGCTTGAAGGCGTGCGCACTCCATCTTTGGTTGCGAAAGCAGTGTTGGAGAATACCGACCACCACCTCTTAGTGGGCCGCGGTGCCCAAATGTTTGCACGGAATATGGGTTTCAAGATTGAAGATGATTTGAATACGGATCACTCACGGCAGCTCTGGCTCGAATGGAAGCGTCGCACCGACCCCTCTCATTACCTCGACCCGAAAGAACGCGCCGAAGTCTGGCATCGCGAAGGCTTGAATATGATTGCGGAGGGTTTGATTGACCGCGAGCACTTTTACGGCACAATCAATTGCGATGGTGTTAATTCGAAGGGAGAGATTTGTGGGGTCACCACCACCAGCGGTCTGGCTTGGAAAATTCCAGGCCGCGTTGGTGATTCGCCCATCCTGGGGGCGGGGCTGTACGTGGATGGCAACGTTGGCGCCGCGGGCTCGACCGGGCGTGGCGAAGCAAACCTCTACAATCTCTGTTCATTTTTTATTGTGGAGGAGATGCGCCGCGGCGCACGCCCAAAAGACGCAGGAATGGAGGCACTGAAAAGGATTAAATCCAATACCGTCGAGAAGCGGCTGCTAAACAGCAAGGGCAATCCTAACTTTGGGATCAACTTCTACATAGTTAACGCGCGGGGAGATTACGCCGGCGTCACGATGTATGAGGGCGCATCATTTGCGATCTGCAACGACAAAGGCCCCCAGACCCTTCGCTGTGAAGCGCTACTCGAAGGTAAACCAAACGATTAATGGCATGAAGAAAGGACAGAAAAAGGAAGATTTAACCTTTCGTCCGCTGACGCCGGCGCGGTGGAAAGATCTGGAGGATCTCTTTGGTGAGCGGGGCGCCTGTGGCGGCTGCTGGTGTATGTTCTGGCGACTGCCTCGTAAGCAATTTGAAGCAAGTAAAGGCACCGGGAACAAACGGGCTTTCCACAAGATTGTAAAAGGCGGTGGCGAGCCGGGATTCTGGCCTACGCGGGTGACGAGCCCGTCGGTTGGTGCGCAATAGCACCACGTGAACAGTATGTTGCGCTGGAACGCTCGCGCCCGCTTCAGCCCGTCGACAATAAGCCGGTGTGGTCCGTCTCCTGCTTTTTTATTAAGCGACCATACCGCCGTAAGGGTGTTTCCACGCAGTTATTGCGAGCAGCGGTTGAGTTTGCAGCAAAGCGAGGGGCGAGAATCATGGAAGGTTATCCGGCAGAGCCATCTAGCGACAAAATGGCTGATCCCTTTCTATGGCATGGTGTGGCAGCTGCGTTTAGGAAGGCAGGCTTTACAGAAGTATTACGACGTGCCCCAACCAGGCCAATCATGCGATTCGAGTGGGGCAAAGACCGTAAGAGCAAAGGGCTAAGGGCTAAGGGCAGAGAGCTAAGGGCAAGGGCTAAGGGCAAGGGCTAAGGGCAAAGAGCTAAGGGCAACACCTGCCATTTGCCATTTGGCGGCCGGTCAAGAATATCGGAATGTGAAATGTCAAATATGTCAAATAAGAAATAATAAGAAATGAAAAATGGACTTTTCTTTGCCCTTCCCCCTTTGCCCTTTGCCCTTTGCCCTTTGCCCTTTGCCCATTAATCTGCTGCGCTGCCCATTGCCACATGCTTCGGTTCAGCCTGACGCTTAACGATCACCAACGTGATATCGTCAGCAGCTTGTGTGCCGTGCGAGAATTTCGTCAAAGCAGACTCGATACGATCACGAATCCCTGCCGCAGAGGCCTCAACGTTACGGGAGACAACTTCATACAAACGTGTCGCGCCAAACTCTTCTCCGGTGGGACTCGTGGCCTCAGTAACGCCGTCTGAATAGATAACAAGCACGTCGCCGTTTTGCAGTTGCGTGCGTCCCTCCCGGTAATCCGCATCAGGTTTGATGCCCAGCGGCAATCCCCCTGAAGCCAACTGCTCTACGGTTCCCGCAGCATGGACAATCAGCGGCGGGTTATGGCCCGCGTTCAGAAACGAAAGGGCGCCGGAATCTGGGTCAAGCTCGGCGTAAAAGAGTGTCACAAATCTATTAGGCGGAATATTTTCAGCCAGATACCGATTAACTGCTGAGATAGTATCCACCAGCGTTTCATGTGAGCCAGACTGGGCGTGAACTGCTGCATGGAGCGACGACATCAGAAGGGCGGCAGCAGTGCCTTTCCCCGACACATCTCCCAGAGCAATCACCAAACGACCATCGTCGCGCTTGATGAAATCGTAATAATCTCCACCTATCTCATAACAGGGAAAACTGATCCCCTGAAGCTCATAACCGGTAACCTGCGGTGGCGCTGCCGGCTGGAACCGCTGTTGAATTTCGCTGGCAAGTTGCAGTTCTCGCTCCAACCGTTCCTGCTGCAGACGCGCCTCTTCCAGTCGCGCGTTTTCGACGCGAATCGCTGCCACCGAGGCAAGAGTAGTCAGCACCTTCAGGTGATCTTCAGTAAATCTGCCTTCCGCTATGGGGGAATCAGCATAGATGATGCCGAAGACGCTGTTAGCGACACCTAATGGCACCGCAAGGACAGAGCGCACTCCCTGAAGCACTACAGTGCCACTCGCGAAGCGGGGGTCGTGCTGCGCGTCGGACGTGAGCACTGACTTACCCCTCATCACCACCTCATCCATCACGTTTCTGCTGACGCGGATTTCACCAACCTCACCTACACGATCCCGCAACCGAGCCACTGCGACACGCATCTCTTCGCTGCCGTCATCTCGCATCATGAGGAGACAGCGATCCGCAGGTACAGCTTCGAACACAAGCGAAACAATCTGTTCGAGGGTTTCATTCAATGTTGCCGAGGCCAGCAACGTGATTCCAACCTTGCTTATCAGGGCCAGCAGATCTCCATGTTTGTCGCGCGCTGCTTGCAATTCCTCCGGCTTAGTGCGCGCGCCTTCTATCGCTTCCAGCAGACCCGAAGTTGTGCGATCACCAGACGGTAAGGCAATTGTGGCTTCTGGGAGTGAGGTCGTGTTATCTGTAATCATCGTGGCACCCATGCTCGAGTTATAGGTGCCGTCGTCGAATACTATTTCCGTTTCACCAATCTGGATTCGCCCTCCAGCATGCAACGGCACAGTACCATCCACATTCGCGCCGTTGTAGAGCGTGCCATTTGCTGAACCCAGATCCTGAAGAAAATACTCGTCCCCTTCGCGCCGTACTTCGGCGTGAACTCGGGAAGCAAAGGGGTCGGGAATACAAAGGTCGTTGCGGGCAGAACGGCCGATGGTGATACGCAAGCGTCCGAGCGGAAAATGATCCGGGGCGCGATCGGGATATTTGACGATTAGTTCAACCATTGAAATGCAGAGCTGTCCTTAAATGTCGACTTACTTTCAAACCATTGCCGGCCGTCTGATTCCCGGTTTCGTTAATTCGTCTCAGTGAACGTCGGAACGTCGCGCACTACAACTGTGCCGGCAATCACATCGTGCAACGTTAGGCCCCGAGCATTCACGGCGGCCACCAGGAATCCGAGCCCCAGTGTTAATAAAGACAGGGGATAGCCTACGAAGTGGCGCAGCATAGCGCGGCCAATACCGACTTCCGTTTCGCCCGGCCGCTCGATACGTAAGCCGGTTGCCCACTTGCCGATAGTCAGGCCCTTAAGACCAGGGAACAGGCCAAGATCCAGGAATGCAACTATAAGCATCATCAGGATACCTAAAGTTTCGGAGGAGCTGCCAGCACTGCGAGCTCCGCCTCCGAGCATGCGGGCTACGAGCGTGCTCAACGCCAGGATTGAAATCAGAATTACATAATCTATCAGAATAGCACCACACCTAAGCGAAAACGGCGCACGAAGCCGTACATGGCGCTCTCTCAACGAGCCCGGAGTGAAGCGGACGGGGCGCCTGGCGGTTGCTTGAATTGCCATCAGAAACGTGATCGAACTTGCGGCCTGCTTGTGCTTAGACTAGTCATCTGCCACCAGTAAGTAGCCCATCCACCAATCACCGCTGACTCACTTTCTACCCTACTAGAAAATGGAGGGTTGTTTCACCCAGGCGCAACTTGTCGCCGCTGTCGAGCACCCTCGGTTGCCGCGGTGCCAGCCGGACCGAATCGTTAATAACGGTGCCATTTACTGATCCCAGATCTTCCACCAGGAAAGTATCGCCTTCGCGCCAGATGCGTGCATGTCGTCGGGACACCTTAGTCTCTGCATCGAAGCGGGAAAGATCGATCTCCGGGAAAATATTCGAATGCGGATCCGTTCGGCCCAGGAGATTGCTATCTTTCTGTAAAATGAACGAGGCATCGAGTTCGGTTGTTCCCGCAACTACGAGTTTTGCAGTGGGCCGGGAGGCCCTCAGCGTCGCGCTTGCAGCAACTCCAGCGAGTGGCTGTTTTGCTCCACAATGGGCACAAAAAATGTCATCCGCAGCGATGCGGCCACCGCAGAAGCCGCAGTACACTGTTTGTACCTGCACCGTTTCGCTGCCCACCTGCGGCGACGACACCCCATAGCTGACCCGGCCCGACATCAGCTTCTCGAGGTGTATCGCGAGAGCGTCGCGCATCTCTTCCGCGGACGTAAAACGATCTTCTGGTTTGTATTCCACGGCCCGTGTCAAAATCTGTTCCATCTCACTGGAAATCGATGGAGTCAGTTGGCGTGGTCGAGGGTTCTTTGCAAAATCGAAGATCAGCAATGGATTGTCCTGCGGGTCAGCACCAGTCATCAGGTGAAACATCGTCGCCCCCAGGCTATAAACGTCAGAACGCGGTTCCACTCGGCCGCTAAAGAGTTCCGGTGGTGCATAACCCATCGTGCCAACTGCGGTGACTCCCTTCTCCTGCTGCGTCACCCAACGAGCAATGCCGAAGTCTATGAGCATCACTCGACCTGTATTGCCATCGATCATGAGGTTTGCCGGCTTTAGATCGCGGTAGATGATGGGCTTTGGCCTATTATGTAAATAGTCGAGTACGTCGGCGGCTTGCATAGCCCAGTCGGTCACCGTCTTTTCATCAATCCTACCGCCAGGGGCGCTCCTCAGCCGCGACGCCAGGTCGCCTCCGGAGATATATTTCATCACCAGATAGAAGCGAGAAAGCGAGCCATCGTAGAAGTAATCATAGACGGTAGGAATCGAAGGATGCTCAAGCGAGGTGAGCAGAAGCGATTCGCGCTTGAAGTCTCCAATGGCTTTTTCATGCTGGCCAGGATCAAGGTGGGCCTCCACCATCTCTTTGACCGCGCGGGGGGCGTCACCCAGGTTGCGGTCTTTCGCCAGATAAACGGCACCCATTCCACCACCGCCAATGCGCCGAACAATCTCGTAGCGTCCATTCAGAACTGTTCCCGCATCAAGCTGTTTAACTGTTGGTTGGTGCCCTCCGGTGGTGTGCTTTTGCCGCACCACGGCGGTACCCTGAATCTCTACATCACCGGTGACAGCGGCAGGCTCCCGTAAAGGGGGCTGCACGGCAGCGGAATCAGAAGTTTCCCGAGTCTCGGGATTCACGAGCACCTCCTGGCCTTCACCGGCCGGCTCTTCCTTCTGCGCGGCAGCCGATAGCTGTTCCGAGCCACAGTTACCACAAAAAAGTTCGTCGGGCGCCACGTTGGCCCCGCACTCGCGACACTCAACCATAGCTGTAAAAGGGCTTGCCAGTCAGTCCATTGTTCGAGCTGCTTTGCCCGCTCGGTAAATAGACGGCGTTGCCATCGGATTACTTAACTATGTGAAATCTAAGAAAAGTCTTTCCCAAAATAATTTCGTCGCCATCATTCAATGGTTGACGAACGCCCGGGAACAATCGCTTTCCTCGATTGACGAACGTGCCATTCGTCGAGCCCAGGTCTTCGAGGAAATATTGGCCATCACGCAACGTAATACGCGCATGGCGGCGCGAAACTTTTGCTTCTGGATCATCGGCGTCAAGATCGACATCAGGAAATATGCCACCATCGGCGTCCCAGCGCCCGATTTGCGAATCAACATCGCTGAGCAGAAATTGTTTGCCCATGGATTGACCACGCTCGATTACGAGCGTCGCGTGAGGCTTGATCTTTGAACTTAGCGAAGGAGAAACGTTGACTGCGCCGGAAGGGTTAGCGGCAACTTCGGGCTTAGCGGCTCGCGATGGTGCGTGCGAACCATTTCCACCGTCAGGCTCCGCGCGAAATTGATCACCCAGGGGACCGCTGGGGCGACGATTTGGCTTCAAGGGTGCGCCACATTCATCGCAATACTGCGAGCCCTCGAGATTCTCAGTTTTGCATCTTTCGCAAGTAATCATCGTGTTCCCATGTTCCGCATGAGCGGCCGCCCTCTTTTGCCCACAGGACGATAGGTTAGTTAGCTATTTTAGCGCGAAACTGTAAGGCGCGCCAAAGCATTCGGGATTTGGCCTAATAACTCTTGCCGATTGAGATCCGATCCGAAATCACACGAAATTGCACGAACATCGGGTGTAAGTCTTGGGTGACTTAGGGGATCGTTCAGTTGATTACGACGGGGCCAATACCTCAGAGCAGCCCATTAGCTGATTCAGGCCACTGCGCCCCATCCAAATTGGCGGATTTACCCTCTATAATTGAAACTGTTTGGTATTTTTTGACGTAAAAGCTCATCAGGTGGCGAATTTGCGTACTGACCGTGCAACCTTGCTACGTCTTTAATAATCAACTATTTAGATAGGTCTGCTAGAAGGAAAAAACTCAATGGCATTAAGCAGGAAGAAGAAGATCATAATCATTGTCTCGGCAGTATCCCTTTTGGCGCTGGTCATAATCATTAGCGTTTTTGCCAGCCGGAAAGAAGAACCGGAAGTTACCACAGTAAAGATCGAGATCAGGCCAGAGTTACGCCAGACAGTCACCGCCTCGGGTGAGGTGCGGCCGATTCGCTATATCAAATTGACCAGCGAGGTCCCGGGCCGAATCGAGGAGATCTATGTCAACCCGGGCGATCAGGTGACCCAGGGCAAACCGCTGGTTCGGGTTGACCCCACGCAATTGCAGTCCAGCCAGGAAGCCCAGTGGGCAGCCGCACAAGCTTCGATCAGTGATGTGCAGAATGCTCGCAATGCCGTTGCCTCGGCGCAGCAATCCCTGGTTGTCGCGGATGCCTCGGTCGCCGCGGCCCGGCAGCAAGTTGTCGCGTTGCAAACTGCTGTGGATCGGGCGCAAGTGGATTTAAACACCGCCCAGCGCGAGCTCAAACGCAACACCGACCTGATTGAAGCGGGAGTGGCTTCAAGAGCTGAATATGATGCTGCGCGCGATAGGTTTGATCAGGCGAAAATCGCCCTCGACACGGCTAAGGCAAATTTGGAAGCCCAAAGGATTGGGGTGAGGGAAGCCCAAGAGCGGGCTAATCAGCAGAAGATTGCCGTTCAGGAAGCGAGAACCGGTGTTAAGACGTCTGAGATGCGGGCCAGCCAGCAAGCGGCATTATTGCGTGGCCAAGCCAGCCAGCGTTCGAAAGCGACCCAGCTATCGCCTTTGAATGGCGTAGTGGCTGACATCCCCACTCGAGTGGGCGAATATGCCGTAGCAGGACTGTCGACGACGCCATTAATGACCATTGCCGACATGTCCACGATCAACGTGGAAGTCAACGTTGATGAGACCGAGATTTCGAACGTCGAAGTGGGGCAACAGGCAAAAGTGAAGGTTGACGCTTTAGGAGAGAAAGAGATCCATGGAGTAGTCACGCAGAAGAACCCACTGGCAGTCTCGAAATCTGACACGCAAGGCGGGCTGTCAAATCGCGTCAATGTTCAGGAGGCCAAGGAATTTAAGGTCACGGTGGAACTGCGCGAACTGCCGGATGAAATCCGCAATGCTCTCCGTCCCGGCATGAGTGCGACAGCAACTATTACGACGAAGACCAAAAACAATGTGGTTGCAGTGCCGCTGGAGTCGATTGTTGAGAAGTCGCCGGCCTCTCCAACTCCCACTGTCGCGGGCGCTGCTCCGGCGCCTTCACCAAGCGAAAAACCGAAGAGCGTTAAAGGCGTTTATATTCTTGAAGCCAACAACAAGGTCAGATTCATAGAAGTAACCACCGGAATCACCGGCGAAGCTGAAATCGAAATCACGAGTGGCGTGCAGACGGGCATGGAGATCGTGCGTGGACCCAGCCGCGTTCTAAAGACACTGAAAGACGGCACATCCGTCAAGCGTCAGCAGCGTAAGGCGGGCGCTAATGCCAACGCAAACGAGGGCAGCTAATGAGCGATGTTACTCTGGCGTCTCCCCAGGTGGAGACCTTTCTTAATCCGGAAAGCCATGTGAATGGCCACCATAATCCAGCCGCCCTTATTTCCATGCGCCAGATCTGGAAAACGTATGAGATGGGTGCGGAAAAGGTGCACGCCTTGCACGGGGTTTCTTTCGACGTTCACAAGGGCGAGTACATAGCGATAATTGGTCCCTCCGGCTCAGGGAAATCAACATTGATGAATCTAATTGGCTGTCTTGACACGGCGAGCCAGGGGCAGTACTGGCTTAATGGCAAGAATGTCTCAGAGATGGACGACGACGAGCTCGCGCGAATTCGCAATCAGGAAGTCGGCTTCGTCTTTCAGACTTTCAACCTGTTAGCTCGAGCAACCGCGCTACACAACGTCGAACTGCCGCTGATCTACGGCGGCGTTGGCTCCGCGCAACGACATGAGATGGCCAAACAGGCGCTTTCCGCGGTTGACCTGACGGATCGGGTAATGCACCGGCCCAACGAACTGTCAGGCGGGCAACGCCAGCGCGTCGCTATTGCTCGGGCCCTGGTCAATCACCCTTCGATTCTTCTGGCCGATGAACCCACCGGCGCGCTCGATACACATACCAGCATGGAGATCATGGATCTGTTCGGCCGTTTACATGACGAGGGCAACACTATCATCGTCGTCACTCACGAGCACGACATCGCAGCGCGGGCGCACCGCATACTCTCCATCCGTGATGGACTGATCGAAAAGGACGAGAAAATCAAATAAGTCGGTGGCCTAAAGGGGGAGAGCAGGAACTGATGAGAATCGGATGAATCTCCGGAAGAAATCTTACACTCCGATTTACCTTGCAGGGGCGGCACTCCGTGGCCGCCCTTTCTCGCGCCGCGGGGGCGGACATGGAGTACCGCCTCCTAAAAATCCGCGCCGCCTAAATTTGCCCGAGAGGGTTCGCCGTCAACCCGTGTTCCGATTCGCCGCTATTTGGGAAGCGTTCCTTGTTGCTACCAGTAGTCTGCGCGCAAACAAATTGCGGACGGCACTGACCCTGGTGGGAATCGTTGTTGGCGTCTCGGCGGTGATTGCCGTAGTCACGATCATCAAGGGACTGGACAAGACAGTCGCCACGACCTTCTCTTCGCAGGGTTCAACGGTCTTCACGGTTTCCAAGAACCCGCAAATCATTAAGTCGCGAGAAGAGTTCATAAAGTTTAACAAGCGAAAGGATGTTACACCGGACGACGAGGATGCAATCGCGCGTCTGTGCACAACCTGTTGGCGTGTGGGAATCGCCGCCAACGCTGTCCAAACCGTCAAATATGCCGACCAAACATCTGAGAACGTTCGCATTCGCGGAGTGACACCAACTACGATGTTTGACGTTGATGGTGTGACCATCGACGCCGGCCGAATTTGGACGGAAGGAGAAGGCGGTTCTGGCCGTGATGTTTGTGTCGTTGGGCCCGACGTTTTGAAAAACCTTTTTGCCGGCGCATCTGCTGATCGGGCTGTTGGCCAGGAGATTCGAGTAGCAGGTCGTCTATATCAAATCATCGGTGTTCTGGAGCCGCTTGGTTCGATCTTTGGTTTCTCGCGCGACAATGTTGTTTACATTCCCTATGTCTCTTACCAAAAGGCCTTCGGAGCCCGAAATTCGGTTGTCATATTCATACAGGTGCAAACTGCTGAACAGTTGGAGGCCGCCGAAGATCAGGTCCGAACGATCATGCGAAATCGGCGCGGCAGAACCTTCGGTGACCAGGATGATGAAGGGTTTGCCCTGGAAACTCAGGACGTCTTTCTCGATCTGTATGGCAAAGCCACTTCAAATATTTACCTGGTGACGATAGGAGTAGCTGCGGTCTCACTGGTCGTGGGCGGGATCGTTGTGATGAATATCATGCTCGTTTCAGTTACGGAGCGCACGAAAGAGATCGGCATCCGTAAAGCTGTAGGTGCGCGCCAAAAAGATATACTTACTCAATTCCTTATTGAAGCGGTTACGGTTACGGCGATCGGCGGCGCATTCGGGGTGTTTACGGGATTCGGACTGGCGTATCTGATTTCTGCGCTGATCGGATTTCCCTTGCTGATAAACGTCGCTTCCGCCGTACTCGGTGTGGGCGTTTCCTCAGTGGTTGGGATTATCAGCGGCCTTTGGCCAGCGTGGCGCGCGGCCAGGCTGGATCCTATCGAGGCACTAAGGGCGGAATGAACGAAATCGCGAATTGCGGATTGCGGATTGTGTTGCGGCAGCCTGGAAAGGCGACATTAATCTTCCGTTATCCCAATCCGAAATTCGCAATTCGAAATTCGCAATTCTTAAATGATGCGATTTGACGACGTCAAAGAATCGGCTCTGATGGCGGTGGATACGCTCTCAGCGAACAAGCTTCGTTCAGCGCTGACTGTCCTGGGAGTCAGTGTCGGTGTCATCACTGTCATATTCATGGTTTCGATCATTCAGGGCCTGAACAAATCCTTTGCCCAACAGATCGAAGCTTTGGGATCAAATGTGATTTGGGTGACGAAATTTGATCCAAGCTTTGGCCGACAGCCAAGCTCAGAAGAGATACACCGCAAAGATTTGACGCTGGACGACGCAGAGGCCATTCGTAAGGAAGCGCCGTCCATTGTCGGCGTTTCCCCACTTCATCGAAAGATAGCCGAGACCGTCAGGTACGCCGACAAGCAGTCAGATACTCCGATCTTGCTCGGGGCTACTCCGCACTACGAGTTCACTCAATCCAGCTATGTTGCGCGTGGTCGTTTCATTACAGATACAGACATGAGAGAAAGGACAAACATCTGTGTCCTGGGCCAGGATGTGGTACAGGCGTTGTTTCCCTACGAAGAGCCGCTGGAAAAGGAGATCAAAATCAAGGGTCGGCCCTTCAAGGTAGTAGGAGTGATGGAACCCCTGGGTAACATTCTGGGGCAATCTCGAGACAATTCCCTCTTCATCCCCATAACAACCTTTGATAAGTATTATCCCGATGAACCCTTCCCGGAAGTTGTGTTTATCATTATCGTTCGACCGATTTCCCGGGCTTATGTGAAGTCGGCGATCGATGAGATGACTGACATACTGCGCCGCCGGCGTCGGGTTCCTCCAGGCGCGCCGAACAATTTTGGAATCTCCTCACAGGATGCGCTGTTGACTGTTTACAATCAGCTCACCGGTGCAACTTACCTCGTGCTCACGGCAATCTCTTTCGTCGCTCTGATGATCGGAGGGATCGGCGTTATGAATATTATGCTCGTTTCCGTTACTGAACGAACGAGGGAGATCGGAGTGCGCAAAGCGGTCGGCGCGACTAGGCTAAACATCCTTTCGCAATTTCTTATTGAAGCTGTAGTGCTGACAGCCATCGGCGGACTTGCAGGCCTGTTCGTGGGTGAGATCTTGAGCGTATTGACTAATAAATACTCGCCACTACCAGCCTATGTTCCGCTTTGGGCCATCGGTGTTGGGGTGGGCATCTCAGCTGCCATTGGCATCATCTTTGGCTTGTGGCCGGCCTGGAAAGCTGCCCGGCTGAACCCGATCGAAGCCCTGCGATGGGAGTAAGATAGTCTTCCGAGGCTCAGAATAAGTAGAGCAACAAATTTCGTACTCTTTCCGTACTAACCGGGATCGTGAAGTTCATAGAAACGCTTAAACTTGCCGTGTCTGCCATCTGGGCGCACAAACTGCGCTCAGCGCTAACTCTGCTCGGAATGATCATCGGCGTCATGGCTGTGGTGGTGGTTTACTCGCTCATTCAAGGTTTCAACACCTACGTAGACGAAAAGATTGCCGGTATTGGAGCAAAATCTTTTACGGTCCAGCGTTTCAACCCGCTCGAGGATTTTAAAGACACTGACACGATTGCCGCAGCCCAGAGACGGAATAAGGACCTGACTCTCGAAGATTTCGAATATCTCCAGGCACGAGTATCGCTGGTTGGCAAACTTGGAGCTAAAGCCCGAGCTACTCCGTCAGAAGTAAAGCGTGGCAATCAGATTTTGGAAGATGTTTTCGTCTCAGGCGCAACATCCAACATTGCCGAGATCGAAAACCGGGACATTGCAGAGGGCCGCTTTATCGTTGGCGTGGAGAACGACGCTGCTCAAAGAGTCGCCTATCTCGGTGCCGATGTGGCAAGTAAGCTCTTTCCGGCAGGCAATTCGATTGGTCAGGAGATTATTATCGCCGGACTGCCATATCGCGTAATCGGCGTAGAAGTGGCTCGAGGAACCGTTTTCGGTATACCGCAGGACAATTTCATAAACGTTCCATTGAAGACATATGCAAACAATTTTGGCGGGCTGATTCGGCAACGCTCGCTCTTCTTCGTGGCGACGTCAAGAACTGACGAACTATTCAACGATGCCGTAGAAGAAACCCGATTTTTGATGCGCGTTCGGCACAAACTTGGCCCAAACGAAAAGGACAATTTTGGCATTGTCACTCCAGACGCAATAACGGGTCTGCGTGATCGGCTTTTCGGTACGATCTTCATCGTGGCAATAGCCGTGCCCAGTATAGCCTTGCTTGTGGGCGCAATTGTGATCATGAACATCATGCTGGTGTCCGTTACGGAGAGGACCAAGGAGATCGGCATCAGAAAGTCGTTAGGAGCTCGACAGATAGATATTCTGAAGCAATTCCTGGTGGAGGCCATCACACTCTCGGCGATTGGCGGGGCAATTGGGACAATCATCGCCTGGATCATAGGAAGGGTGTTGACGGCCGTCTTCTTCCCGACCTATTTGTCAGTAATTGCAGTGACAATTGCGGTCGGGGTTTCGGCGATTGTAGGTGTGATGGCTGGCGTTTTCCCGGCCTGGAAAGCGGCCAGGCTAGACCCGATTGAGGCCTTGAGAGCAGAATGAACTGGTGAATCGCAGACTCGTCATTCTATTTACGATTCACTATTGACTATTTACCGTTAGCGGAAATGAGACTCCTGCGCAGCGACATCTACGAAAATCTGAGGATGGCGATCTCCACGTTGCTTGCCAATAAGCTGAGATCCTTTCTGACGGTTTTTGGTGTGGTTATTGGCGTAATCACAGTCATGCTGATTGCCTCAATAATCAGCGGGATAGATGTCTCGGTGAAGCGCGAAGTGGAATCATTCGGCACGCGCTCTATCTATATTAGCAAGTTCAATCCGGGCATTCATGTGGGACGGCTGTCGCGCGAGGAGCGCATGCGCAAAGAGTTAACTTATGACGACGCTCTGGCGCTTTCAAGCCTGCCGACGGTTGAACTGTCGGTGCCGTTCCTGGATATCACAAACAATTTCTTCGGCCGCAAGGTTCTGGTTTCCGGGGGCGGAAAAACTTCCGCTTCGGTGGCGCTACAAGGCACGCTGCCGGATTTTGAGAAGGCGGGAACACAGATTATCGACGAAGGCCGTTTCTTCTCTCAGTTTGAGAATGACACAAATCAGACTGTTTGCGTCGTCGGATCGAAGGTAGCAGATGACTTCTTTCGGTTTGGTTCGCCAGTAGGTCAGACCATCAAGCTTGGCGAACAAGAGTGCCGGGTAGTCGGCGTGCTGCAAAAGCGTGAGCAGTTTCTCTTTAGTGGCGGGAGCGATGATCAAAACAACGTCATTTATGTTCCTTACAACGTTGCGCGCAAGCTGAAACCAAATGCCGATGATGTCTATATTATGGCGGTCGCCAAGCCCGGACAAATGGAACAGGCGAAGGACCAGGTCAGGGATCTACTGCGATTGCGGCGGCAAGTGGCCTTTTCCGCTCCTGATAATTTTGGGATGGAAACGGCGGAAGGCGTACTGGACAACTTTCGTTCAATCACGGCGGGACTGGCAATCGCCATGGTGGTGATCTCCTCAGTAGGTCTGATGGTCGGGGGCATTGGAGTGATGAATATAATGTTGGTCTCCGTCACTGAACGCACGCGCGAGATCGGTGTGCGCAAAGCGATTGGCGCGCGCCGCCGCGACATCATGTGGCAGTTTCTAATAGAAGCGGCCACGCTCACGGGGTTAGGTGGTATTGTGGGTCTCTCGGTTGGATGGCTCACTACTTTCTTGCTGCGGCTGTTACTTCCCTCCTATGTTCCGATCTGGGCTCCTATCGGAGGCCTGGTGGCGAGCGTCGGCATCGGAATCATCTTCGGTCTCTGGCCAGCGTGGAAAGCTGCGCGGCTGGATCCAATCGAATCCCTGAGATACGAATAACTTTAGGAAATAAATGTCGGGAACAGTGCCGCCAGGATCAACGCCAGGATGAGACCGATGCCCCACAGGATCAGTGCTATGGTCCAAGCGCTCGCGGAGCTAATCTTCTCTGCGCAATGACGGAGTCCGGTAGCTTGCAACCATAAACTGTAAACGGTGAGCAACCCGAAGAAGCCACCAATTACGTAGAGATAAGGGTGCTCTGTTGGTGAGAACAAAAGGCTGAGATCGGCCTGGACCAAACCGCGTTGTCCCTTAATCGGAGAAATATCATCGGGCGACTTAATATAGAGCAGAACAATACTTAACAGCTTCTCAATCACTATGACTGGTAAAGAAGCATAAAGCGCCACACACAGCGCCTGCCAATAGTTAAGTCTGCCGCCAAAAATAAGGGCCAGTAAGAGTAGGATTGCTGCCAGAAAGAGTTCGAACAGCAGAATGCCCCCGGCATCGGTCAGCGGCCCAGTCACTCTAAGCAATGGCGATCTTGCTGCCTCACGCGTCTGCTCGCGGACTGCATCTGCTCGGTCGGCCGGAATCCAACCTCCCTCGATTGTCTTCTCAATAGGTGCCAACGCTATTACTTCCGGAGTGAGCCGTTGTACAAAAGCAACATGGTAGATAACGGCGCAGACCGCGATAACGAGAAAGGCAGCAAGCCAACGGGGATGAAAACGCAGATTCTCGAAAACCGGCCCCGGCTCGTAGAAGATACGCGTCACTCTCTGCGCGGGATCAAGCGGGGGTGGGGCATCTGGCCGAGGCTCTGGACGTCTAATAAAACTGAGACCGAATATTACAACGCCGATCAATAGGCCAAAAGCGCCCGGCTGCACCGCACCAACGAATACTTTCGCGACTCCCAGCCCCACCAGGATCGCACCAATAACAAAGATGATCACACCTACACTTCGCCGCATACAGGGAGACTCCTTTCGCTCAATTAGCTGTTAGAAGCAAGCGCTTCGAGAAAGTCGATCCGAGGTTGATGGCCGAACGTTGATTGATACGCTCCCGTTACAGGTGATGTTTCAACCTGCAGATGGAGAATGGCAGTTCAGGGGTTCAGCACTTGTGGCTTCAGTCCAGCCGGGTACTCGGATGCACGCCACGACGTGTTCTGGCGATATTTCGCGCAACTCTGGATCAATCCGCGCACAGTCGTCAATAGCCATGGGACAACGGGTGCGAAAACGGCAGCCCGACGGGGGATTTATTGGCGTTGGCACATCACCCTGAAGGACGATTCGCTCGCGCTTGCGTTTGGGGTCGGGAACTGGAATTGCCGAAAGAAGGGCTTGTGTATAGGGATGCAGCGGATGGGAATAAAGCTCCGCGGCTGTGGCAATCTCAACTATGCGTCCGAGATACATCACCGCTACTCGCGTGGAGATGTGCTCAACCACAGCCAAACCATGAGAAATAAACAGGTATGTGAGACCAAACTCTTTTTGCAGGTCCTGCAACAGGTTCACTACCTGCGCCTGCACGGAAACATCAAGAGCTGACACTGGCTCATCAGCAACTATCAGTTTCGGACTCAATGCGAGACTTCGAGCGACCCCAATACGTTGGCGCTGGCCGCCGGAAAACTCGTGCGGATACCGCTTCATGTAATCAGCGTCAAGGCCTACGCGCTTCAGTAGTTCAGCAACACGTGCACGGCGCTCCTTCTTGTTCCCAATCTTATGAATGGCGAGAGGCTCTCCGACGATGTCGCCGACCTTCATACGAGGATTGAGCGAAGCATATGGATCCTGAAAAACGATCTGCATCTCGCGACGCAATTTTCGCAGTTCGCTGGTCCCAAGTGACAATACATCGTGGCCAGCGAAGATGATCCTTCCGCCAGTGGGTTCGATCAAACGCAGCAAACAGCGACCCACGGTTGACTTGCCGCAACCTGATTCCCCTACCAATCCCAGTGTTTCGCCTGCGAAGATGTTGAATGAGATTCCATCCACGGCGCGCACAGCTTCGTCACTACCTTCAACCGGAAAGTGTTTGACGAGGCCGCGCACGGCAAGGAGTTGCTGGTCCATTAAATGCTTGTTCACAAATTACGCAGGGCGGCTAACTCCGCAACCAAATGGGCTCGGCTGGCTCGGCTTTGCCGCCCGATGTGAGGAAGTGGCTTTGCCCTTCCGTCAAGCCTGCCCCCCTTATATATGGGGCTACGCCCCTGTCTTCGGCCGGTGGGGGCGTAGCCCCGAAATTCAAAAGAACTCATCTCGTCGGGGCGAAGCCGCCGCCGCACATCAAGCGGCATAGCCGTTACCCAAGAACTTTGCTCTTCAAAAACAAGAACCTCGAACTTTGCTTAGCAGATATCGTGTATCGTCAATCTGGAGCCTTGTGAAGTCAGCACCACCATTTTTCCCTTCGCTTTTCGCTGCAAGGACTCTCACGATTCACGATTTACTATTCACGTTTCACTGAAGCTGCGTAATCTGCGGATTTATGATCGGCTGCAACTGCGGCGGCGAGGTCAAAGAGCACACAACGCACCTTGACGTCTCCCTCAAGCTGGTACAGCAGAATCTCCTCAGCGGTGCAGCGAGGCATCCGATAAGGGCACCGAGGCGCGAAATGGCACCCAGGGGGCAGCTCTGTCGGACTGGGTACTACGCCTTCAATTGTTTCGAGGCGGCTTCCGCTGGTCACATCTTCAGCAGTCAACTTCGGCACCGATCGCAGAAGGCCCTCCGTGTATGGATGCCTGGGCCTGGCAAACAATTCTCCCACCGGCGATTCTTCCACGATCCGCCCTGTATACATTACTGAGACTCGATCTGCGACCTCCGCCACCACACCCAAATCGTGCGTAATCAAGAGTATGGCCAGTTCGCGAGTACTTCTGAGTTCGTTGAGTAGTTCAAGAATCTGCGCTTGAATTGTCACGTCAAGTGCAGTGGTAGGCTCATCGGCAATAAGCAGCTTCGGATTGCACGCCAGGGCCATGGCAATCATTACGCGCTGACGCATCCCGCCGGAGAGCTGATGCGGATAGTCCCCGGCACGTCGTGCCGGATCCGGAATCGCTACTTCGTGCATCGAGTCTATTGCCGCCCGGCGGGCATCTTTACGAGAGAGTTTCCGATGCAGCCTGAGTGCCTCGGCAATCTGTTCACCCACGGTAAAGACCGGATTCAGCGAAGTCATCGGATCCTGAAAGATCATAGCGATGTCGTCTCCGCGAATCTGGCGCATCTGTTCATCAGAGAGCTTCAGCAGATCTTGACCATCGAAAAAGATCTCTCCGGCGACAATTTTTCCTGGTGGGGCAATCAGGCGCATAACAGAAAGCGCCGTAATCGACTTGCCGCAGCCTGACTCACCTACCAGGCCAAGTAGTTCTCCGCGGTCAATATTGAAGCTCACCCCCGCGACAGCCCTGACCAGCCCAGACCGGGTCGGGAAATGCGTCTCCAGGTCCCTTACTTCAAGAAGGTGTGACATGTAACTAGGATGTTTCCTGAAGTTGGTTCAGTGAGAGTAGGCGGCTGACCGTCATCAGAGGCCAAGCGCATCCATCTTCGCAGTCTCATATTCACCATCTTCTGCCGGATAGCGCAAATGCTGAGATATCCTGCCGCTCTCTTTAGCCAAACCCCAGATAATGCTCTCGCCAGCCGGAACAATTCTGGGCCTGCGGGTAAAGACCGCGTCCAGGAGAGCCTCGTCCGCGTTAATCCATTGCCAGCCCTTACTTTTGAACATCTCAACGAGGTCGTCCAGGAATAGCGCATTAAGCAGATTGAAATGGGTGAGCAGCGTGTGTTTTACAGGCCTCCGCAACACACTGCGAGCGAGCGACTCGTAATATTGAGCGCGCTCCCACATATGCTGAAGATAAAAGTTACGGTAAGGAGATAGTTCTGCATTGGGTTCTCTTTGCAAACGCGCGCGTAGCCGTTGATCAACTATCCAATCTGAGTTGTCGATTGTCACGGACCCGGCCCTGTACTCCTGCCGCTCAAGAAACCTTCGAAGTGCATCTCTTTTCTGGACGGTGTTGCCTTCCTTCAACATTGGAAAGCGAAAGTATTTCCTGAACTGAGGAAACCCTTTGAGAAGAGATTCAGCTCGTAAGATGTCCTCCGCAAAAAATTTGGCAGTTAAAGCAGGGTCATTGTAATTCCGATGAGAGTAGGTGTGATTACCAATCAAATGGCCTGCATCGTTCCAGGCCTTTAGCAGTTCCTTCCCTTGGAGGTCTTCCACATTACGGCCGACGACAAAGAGCGCGGCCCTCATGTGCTGCTTGTTTAACGTAGCAAGAATGGCTTCATTTCGTTCTTGGGCCGAAAGCTTTATTGCGTTACGCCAGGCGAAGTCATCCATCGTCAGCGCGATTTGAGGCCCGAACGCGTGTGGGGATGTCATAGCCTCGCGCATTCTCAGGCCTATGGCCCCAAGGGCAAATCGCTTACCAAATTCTCGCCGGTTCATCTCTTCTTCACTCGGGCAAATGCCGGTAGTTAACTGGAGAACGCTTCCCGATATTCACCCCACACCTGCCGCAGACAAGAGCTGATTTCTCCGACTGTCGCCTCAGCTTCGACACACGCCAAAATTCTCGGCAGGAGATTCTCCGTGCCACGAGCGGCCTCTTCCAGATCGTTTAAAGCGGTCTTTACGGTTGTGCCCTGACGCCTTTCTCTAAGAGCACGCACGCGTTGAATCTGGGCTACTTCGATTGCGGGGTCGATTCGCAAGGTTGGAACTGATGTTTCATCCTCGACTACGAATTTATTCAGGCCCACCACGATCTCGTCACCCTTCTCCAGTGCCCGCTGATAGCGGTAAGCAGAATCCTGTATCTCGCGCTGCACATAGCCAGTCTCTATCGCTCGCAACATGCCGCCCATAACTTCAATTTTTTGTAAGTATTCTTGCGCCCTTTCCTCCAACTCATTGGTAAGCTGCTCGATTGCATATGAGCCGGCCAGTGGATCGACCGTATCAGCAACGCCTGACTCGTAGGCAATTACTTGTTGAGTTCTGAGCGCCAGCCGCGCCGCTCCTTCCGTGGGCAACGCCAGTGCCTCGTCCATTGCGTTTGTGTGCAACGACTGGGTTCCCCCAAGAACAGCTGCCAGGGCCTGAATTGCCGTGCGAACGATGTTTGTTTCAGGCTGCTGGGCGGTCAGGGACGAACCTGCCGTCTGTGTGTGAAACCGCAGCATTAGCGATCGCTTATCGCGAGCCCGAAAGCGTTCTTTCATGATTCGCGACCACAGCCGGCGCGCTGCTCGATATTTAGCTATTTCTTCGAGCAGGTTGTTATGGGCATTAAAAAAGAAGGATATACGCGGCGCGAAGTCATCTATCTCAAGTCCTGCAGTGATGGCAGCATCGAGATAGGTAATACCGTCAGCGAGTGTGAAGGCGAGTTCCTGGGCGGCTGTGGAACCAGCCTCACGAATGTGATATCCACTGATGGAGATCGTGTTCCAGTTGGGCACTTCCCGCGCACAAAAGGAAAAGGTGTCAGTTACCAGACGCAGCGATGGACCCGGTGGATAGATATAAGTGCCGCGGGCTATGTATTCTTTCAGAATGTCGTTCTGGACTGTGCCCTTCACCTCAGCAAACGACACATTCTGCTTCCTGGCTACCGCCAGATATAGAGATAGCAGCGTCGCGGCGGTGGCATTGATAGTCATCGAGGTGGAGACATTGTTTAGTGGAATGCCATCAAAGAGCCGAAGCATGTCTTCCAGCGAATCAATTGCTACACCCACCTTGCCCACTTCGCCGGCAGCCAATGGGTCGTCAGAATCCAATCCTATTTGGGTAGGAAGATCGAAAGCGACAGAAAGGCCCGTCGTTCCATGGGCCAGCAGATATTTATAACGCGCGTTTGATTCCTCAGCGGTTCCATAGCCGGCATATTGCCGCATGGTCCAAAGGCGTCCCCGATACATGTTGGAGTAGATGGCGCGGGTGAAAGGAAACTCGCCTGGCGCTCCCAGTTGCCTTTCGTAGTCGATAGGATCCGTGTTAAGAGGGTTGTAATCGACGGGCAGCTCGATACCGGAAGAAGTTTCAAAGCGTTCGCGACGCTCGGATTGCGTTTTAGCGGTCATCGTTGAAATGTGATAAATACCTGCCGCGCGTGCGTTTCGAAGCCTAGCACAATGTTTGCGAGAGCCGCAATTCTCACCTCTTCCGAGGTGTTCGGGTTCACATTTCGGCCCTTAGCATTAAATAGCAGGGCTCCCAGGTCCGGTTGAGTTGCGCGATTTTTCGGCCATGAGTGGGGATAACATCTTCATCAGCAAACGTGGGGCAGACAGTGCGCGCAACGGACACTTGTGGGTCTACCGCAGTGAGGTTCGGGGACGTCCGGGAGCTGCCGGCGGCTCCGTGGTCTCGGTTCGTGATCCATATGGAAACTTTGTGGGCCAGGCGCTCTTCAGTGACAGGTCTGAGATTACCCTGCGGCTATTGACGCAAGCGGCTGAACTAGTCGATCGCGAGTGGTGGCGCAGGCGAATTCTCGGCGCCGCCGCCCGGCGCCACAACATCTCTTCCGAGACCAATGCTTATCGACTAGTTTTTGCTGAGAGCGATCTCTTGCCTTCGTTGATCATCGATCGCTACGGCGACGTACTCGTCTTGCAAACTCTTTCTCAGGGTACCGATGCCATAAAGGAGACCCTGGTCGAACTGTTGATCGAAGAATTTTCTCCCGCTGCCGTGATTGAGCGCAACGACGTTCGTGTCCGCGAGCAGGAGGGTCTAGTGCGCCTGTCTGGCCCGCTTTATGGCAAATTACCCGATGAGCTGGAGATCACTCAACACGGAATCCGATTCCACGTGACGCCGCTCGGTGGTCAAAAGACAGGCTCATTTCTGGACCAGCGCGAAAACCGTGTGGCAGCCCGCGCACTGGCCCATGGTCGCGCACTCGATTGCTTCACATTTACCGGAGCTTTTGCGCTGCATCTGGCGCACGTATGTGAAAGCGTTATCGGTCTCGACATTTCCGCTCAGGCCATCGCAGCAGCGCGTCGCAACGCCGAACTAAATGGGGCTGCTAATATCGATTTTCGCGAAGCAAATGTTTTTGATGCCTTGCGTGAATTGGAGACCCGTGGGGAACAATTCGATACCATTGTGCTCGATCCGCCAGCTTTCGCGAAGAATCGTGCCAGTATCAAGTCGGGAGCGCGCGGTTACAAGGAAATAAACCTGCGCGCCCTCAAGATGCTCAACCAGGACGGTCTGCTCGTCACTTGCACGTGTTCCTATCACATCTCAGAGCAGATGTTTCTTGACATTCTCGCCGAAGCAGCAAAGGACGCTCATCGCCGGATCCAGATCCTGGAGAAAAGGATGCAAGCCAGTGATCATCCGATCCTCCTGAGCATGCCGGAGACTTACTACTTGAAATGCATTATTGCGCGAGTGATTGAGTAAGCTTGGGACGGCGTTTAGCCTCTGAAGGTTCCCTGGCGCACACTTTCGGCCAGCCGCTTTGCGTCAGGCAGCGCTTCCAGGGCCCGCAGTACCTGAGGATCGCTGTCGAGCAGCACGCGGGCGCCAGCGTCATTAGAAAAGCCGGCAGTAATGATCTCTTCGCGCAGCCGTAGCTTTACGAAGTCCAGATCTTCATCAAGTTGGGTCGTGCTGAGTTGCGACTCTTCATCATTGCGAACCCAGCTGCGAAAGGCGTCAACTACCCGATCGTTGACGGGATAATCTGCAACTTTTGGATTGCGGCCGTACTGCACCTTCTCGACTCTATACGATTCCAGCCCCGGAATGAGTCCGGCCGCGAGTTGCCGCGTGAAGTGAAATGCTGCTTCTGCAATGCGATTTCTGAGCGGAGAAAAATTCAGCGGCTTGACTTCAATATCTGGAGTTATGCCGCCGCCCCCATAGAAAACTCTGCCTGCGGCTGTTTTTACAGCCGGACCGGACTGAATATAGGGAGTCGGCGAAGCCTGGGCCAACGGCGATTCGGGATTACGTGGTCCCGGAGAAGCGGAAGGCTCAGCCTCCTGGTGACGGGTGTAGTAGTCATAAAGCGAGCCTTTCGAATAATCGCGCTGGAGCGACCGTCCATAAGGGGTGTAGTAGCGGGCGGTCGTTAGCGTAAGACCGGTGCTGAAGGGAAGTTGAAAGACCCGCTGCACCAATCCTTTGCCGAAGCTGGTCTCGCCGACAATCAAACCACGTCCATGATCCTGGATCGCACCGGCGACAATCTCTGAAGCTGAGGCCGTACCGCGATTGATGAGGACCACAAGAGGCACGTCTTCCGGATCAGAACCACTCGATTTATAGACTATGGGTTCGCTGTATTCTGTGCGTCCTTTGACGGAGACCACCACCTGGCCGCGCGGAAGGAATTCGCTGGCGACGTCAATCGCCTGATTCAGAAGGCCACCCGGATTGCCGCGGAGATCCAAAACAAGCTGGCGCATACCCTGGTCCTTCAACTTGTCTAAAGCTTCGCGCAACTCTTCATCGCTCGTGTTTTGGAATCCTCCGGTAAGACCAACGTAACCCGTGCCTGGTCGCAACATGTAGGCATTGCGAATGGACGGGAGCGGCACTGCATCACGCACAATCGTGAAGTACAGCGGCGCCTCTGAACCAGCACGTCCGACTTTGATCGTGACGGGCTCTCCACGTCCTCCCCGCACGTTTTTGGAAACCTGTTCACTCGACCACTCGCGCGCGTCTTTGCCATCGACTTCAAGGATAAGATCGCCATAACGGAGACCAAGCCGAGCGGCTGGAGTTCCGTCGACTGCTGACTGGACGTAGACACCATCACGATGCTGGACGATGGTGACGCCAATGCCGTAGAAACGAGAGTCCTGATCTTCTTTCAGCTTCTTGAATTCGTTGTAGGGAAAATACATGGAGTGAGGATCAAGCGTCGACAACATCCCCTGGATCGCCGCTTGAGTTGCTTTCTCATAATCAATGTCCCCGGCGTAGTTGGAGGTGATCTCGGCTATGGCGCCATTGTAGTCCTTCTCAATATCGTCGGCCTCCGTGTAAGAGACGACACCACTAGCCGGCACCGTCCGCCGAAACCTGCGGGAGCGGCCAATCGTGCCACCCACGACAGCGGCGATCAGAATGAGCGAGCTCGCAAGAATGAGAAATCTCTTACTCATCGAGAATGGCCCGACCAGAGCCCAAGCCTCGTAAAAATATAGCACAAGCAACTGCTGTGCTATAGTGCAGAAAGCCGAATGTCAGACCCCTTGTCTATCGTCGTCCCGGCCTACAATGAAGCCGCGCGGCTCTGGCAAACACTGCGTACAATACTGGCTTACCTGGTTGAGTACGCTCCGCACTCCGAATTGATAATGGTGGATGACGGCTCGACCGATCAGACCGCCGACTGTGCACGGGAAGCGCTCTCCGACTCTGGCACGATCCACACGTCGGTAATAAGCTACCAAACAAATCTCGGCAAGGGGCGGGCCGTCAGACTTGGCCTGCTGGCTTCCAGATGCGACGTTGCGTTGTTTTCTGACGCTGATCTCTCGACTCCCATCACCGAGACGCCGAAGCTTGTGGATCCGATCCGCAGTGGCGAGTGTGACCTGGTCTTTGGCTCGCGGGCTCTGAATCGCAATCTTATTGGCGTGCATCAACCGTGGCGACGCGAACAAGGAGGGCGAATTTTCAATCTCGCGGTGCGCTTGGCAACAGGCTTACCCTTCTGGGACACACAATGCGGTTTCAAAGCTTTTCGCATGGAAGTTTGCCGGCCCATCATTGAAGGAGCAACGATCGATCGGTTTGGCTTTGATGTTGAGTTGCTGTACGTTGCCCATCGTGCAGGCCTGCGGCTACGGGAGATTCCGGTGCGGTGGAACCACTTCGAGGGCAGTAAAGTCAATGTAATGAGCGACAGTGTCAAGATGCTCGGGGAGGTAGCGCTCATTCGTCAGCAAGCGCGCCGTGGCGTATATGATAAAGCCATCAAAAACGTGCATAGGCTCAGTCAACCATAAGACGCCCCTCGTCTCAAATGGCCCTCCTTCGGTATACTTTCGTGGCAGCGGAGATGGTTTAGTCCAATAGTTTGTACCGTGATAGCACGACTTAACGTCAACATCGACCACGTGGCAACCGTCCGGCAAGCCCGCCGGGTGCCCGAGCCTTCCGTCGTGGGGGCGGCCATGCTGTGTGAACAAGCGGACGCAGACGGTATAACGATCCACTTGCGCGGTGACCGGCGTCACATCCAGGATCGCGATGTGAGGCTTCTGCGAGAGAGCATCACGACTTATTTGAACTTGGAAATGGCAGCCACTGAAGAGATGTTAAAGGTTGCGCTCGACACCAGGCCCGATGCAGTTACGTTGGTTGCCGAGAACCCTAACGAGATCACCACTGAAGGTGGACTTGATGTGAAAGCCAACCTCTCGATGGCACGGGCGGTGGTGAGCCGTCTGCGACTGGCTGAGATTCTGGCGAGTCTCTTTATCGACCCCAGTGCCCATCAAATTGAGGCGGCGCATGAGATAGGGGCTCAGCAGGTGGAGTTGTGTACGTCGGCGTATGCGGAAGCTACACTCGGTGGCCACGGCATTCACGGTGAAGGCGCTTTGCGCGCAGGACAAGAGTTACGGCGCTTGCGCGACGCGGCGACTCTGGCGAAGCAATACGGATTGCTCGTGGCGGCTGGTCATGGGCTGACTTATCGGAATGTGGGTTCGATGGCGGGGATTAGCGAGATCTCAGAATTCAATATAGGACACAATATCATTGCGCGTTCGATATTTGTCGGGCTGAAACAAGCCGTGACCGAAATGCGCGCGGCTATCAGGGCCGGTGCAATCGAGGGAACCCGGGGATAAGGGAACAGGGGAACGGGAAACGGGGAACGGGGAACAGGGTTTACACACAACAAGACTCAACCAATACTCACAACCAGAAAGGAATCCTCATGAACACCAAGAAAATCGTACAGAAACGCGTGCGCAGATTTGAAGACCTGCGCGTATGGCAAATGGCAATTGAACTGGTAAAGCGCGTCTACCTCCTCACCAGCTCAGGCGAGCTGAAGACTGATTTTGGCTTGAAAGATCAGATCAGGCGAGCGGCTGTCTCAATTCCTACAAATATCGCAGAAGGCTTTGAAAGATTCTCCCGGAAGGAGTATTTGCTCTTTCTTAACATAGCGAAGGGATCTTCGGGAGAGCTAAGAAGCCTCCTCCGGGTGCCATGGAAGTAGGATATCTCGGCAAGGATACCCACGACGAACTTGCGGATTGCGCTGCAAAGCTCAGCGCCTCTCTGTATAACCAGATCACAGCTATTAGAACAGCACCACAAAGAAAGCAGTAACTTTCTTTACCTGGCCCTGCTCCCCGTTCCCCTATTCCCCGTTCCCCTATTCCCCGTTCCCCCGTTCCCCTATTCCCCGTTCCCCCGTTCCCCTATTCCCCGTTCCCCCGTTCCCCTATTCCCCGTTCCCCTTTTCCCCGTTCCCCTTTTCCCTCTTCCCCCTTCCCCTTTTCCCCGTTCCCCTTTTCCCCGTTCCCCTGTTCCCTCTTCCCCCTATCTCTGCGGGCCGGTAGCCAGTTGCAGACGCACCATCGAACGCTCCAATTGAGCACGGGCTTTCTCGAAGTCTTCCTCAGTGCCGCTCCAGGCGCTTAACTGCTTCTCAATATGCTCGCGCGCAAGCCGAGCTCGTGCAGCATCGATTTCCTCCGGTCTTTCCGCCACTTCCGCCAACACTGACACGCGATCGTCTCGAACCTCTATGAAGCCTCCAGAAACGTGAAGCTGAAAAGTAGTTCCCGCTTTCGTATAAGACAGCACGCCGGTCTGGAGTTGTGAAATGAGTGCCGCGTGTCCCGGAAGAATTCCCAGCTCGCCGCCTAGACCGGGTACTGTCACCATATCCACGGCCTCGCTCAGCACGCGTCGCTCGGGAGTGACTACTTCAAGTTGCAGACTCTGGGCCATACTCTAATTAATGGTGCATGCAGGATGCGGGGCTACACCATTTGACATTGGACATTTGGGATTTTTCATTTGTTCCCATCTGTTTTTTGCACCCGATGAATCTTCAACTTGTTTTGCTGAAAAGGTTGAAATTACTCAAGTTGCGATGTCCAAATGGCAAATGGCAAATCGTAGCGTCCTCATCTGTCATTTTTCGCTATTGCGCAATGGTCTTTGCCTTCTCTATTGCCTCTTCAATTGTGCCAACATTGTAAAAGGCTTGTTCTGGTAGATCGTCGTGCTTACCGTCAACAATCTCACGAAAGCCTTTCACAGTGTCTTCCAGTTTCACATACTTGCCGACAAGACCGGTGAACTGTTCGGCGACATGGAAAGGCTGCGAGAAAAACTTCTGAATCTTGCGCGCACGCGCCACAATCAGTTTGTCTTCATCTGAAAGCTCATCCAGACCCAGAATAGCGATAATGTCCTGCAAATCCTTATAGCGTTGAAGCACTCGCTTCACGTCCTGGGCCGTGTTGTAATGCTCTTCGCCGATGATTCGGGGGTCAAGAATGCGTGAGGAGGATGCGAGCGGATCCACAGCCGGGTAAATTCCCAACTCTACAATTTGGCGTGAAAGGGCCGTCACCGCATCGAGGTGCGCAAAGGTAGTCGCAGGCGCCGGATCGGTGTAATCATCAGCCGGCACGTAGACAGCCTGAATAGAAGTCACTGATCCTTTCTTCGTCGAAGTAATGCGCTCCTGCATTTCGCCCATCTCGGTCGCCAGGTTCGGTTGATAACCGACCGCCGACGGCATCCGTCCAAGCAGCGCTGAAACCTCCGAGCCCGCCTGGGTGAAACGGAAAATGTTATCGATGAAGAGCAAAACATCCAATCCCTGATCACGGAAATATTCAGCAACCGTTAAGCCGGAGAGCGCCACCCGCAGACGGGCTCCAGGCGGTTCAGTCATCTGACCATAAATCAGTGCCACTTTCGATTGTTCCAAAGCCTTCATATCGACCTTGGTCATGTCAAAGTCGCCGGTCTCTTCGAAATGCGTATAGAAGGTTTCCCCAAAATTGATAACCTTCGACTCGACCATCTCACGCAACAGATCATTTCCTTCGCGCGTTCTTTCACCAACCCCCGCAAATACGGAGAAGCCGGCGCGCGCCTTCGCAATGTTGTTAATCAGTTCCATTACGATGACGGTCTTACCAACGCCGGCACCACCAAAAAGACCAATTTTGCCGCCGCGCAGAAAGGGTTGAATCAGATCGATAACCTTGATACCCGTTTCAAACATCTGCAGTTCGGTCGACTGCTCTTCAAACGATGGCGCATGACGATGAATCGGGTAGCGCTCCTTGTACTTAACCTCGCCAAGATTATCTACGGGTTGGCCAATCACATTGAGGACACGGCCGAGAGTTCCTTCTCCCACCGGCATGGTGATTGGCCCCCCGGTATCGATGGCTTTCATGCCCCGGACCATTCCGTCGGTCGGCAGCATGGAAACCGTCCTGACGCGACCCTCACCCAGATGTTGCTGTACCTCGGCGATGACATCAATTGGCTGCGGAACATCAAAGCCTTCAGAAATGATGCGTAGCGCCTGATAGATCGGCGGTAGATATCGTTGCTCAAACTCGATATCGACCACCGGACCAATAATCTGCACTACTTTCCCTGTCGGCTGGCCGTCTGACATGGTGTTGGCGCTGGGCATAGCCATACTCACTTGTTACTCCTCTTTTAAGACTCTTGCTGATGAAAAACTGGCAGGATCAAAAGCCAGACAAGATAGCATACGCATGAAAAAGCGCAAAGTCTCTCAAACGCTGCAAGGAGCGTCATCGGACGTTTTTGGTTGCGCTCAATCGTGGCTGATCTCTCCTTCATCGGACGCCGTTGCGGGGTGCTTATAGCGCTCTATGTCCTGAGGTTCATATTGGTTGACTTGACCGCAAATTGGGCAAAACCAGGTGTAGGTAGCAAATATCTCTGACCGGCCTTGAGATAGATCACGAAGGAGTGGTCCTCGGGTGTTGCAGTGGACACAAGCAACAACCAGATACCATTCACCGGGCTGACAGGCGGATAGAGGCATGGGGGACGCCTTTGGGGTTGAGTAGTTAGCAAAGGTCAGAGTCGGGCTCGAACCATACTATTAAAAAACTGCTTGGGATTCGGTTCGAAAGCGAACAGACTGTCGCAATTTTGGAACTCAAAACCTGCGAATTCGGAAACTTTACTTGTACTAGGTTCGTAGTACAATGGGAGAGTGACTGAAACGTTCTTCATTAACCCGTCTGACCCAACACCGCTTTATGCGCAACTGGGAAGGGCGATCAGGTTTGCCATAGCCACTGGCAAGTTGAGAATCGGCGAGCAATTGCCGACTGTGAGGCAATTGGCAGTCGAACTGCGGGTCAACGCCAACACTGTCGCCAAAGTCTACGCAGAGTTGGAACGCAGCGGAGCCGTGCAAACGCGCCGGGGAGTAGGAACATTTGTTTGCGCCCGCCGCTTTGAGGAAAGTGACACCCGTAATCGCGAAGATCACCTCCGTGAGTTTTCGGATCGAGTAGTGGCAGAGACTGAAGCCCTCGGTTTCTCTCTCACGGAGCTTATCGAGCATCTTCAAAGCCGGCGAAGAAGGAGATGAAACATGTCTAACAGTACAGCTTTGGTGGAAACGCGAAGCAATCTACCGGCCACAAGTGCATCTCGCGTAAATGTTGTAGCCGTGGCAACCTGTCTGGCACCACTAGTCCTGGGAATTCTGGCAACAGCAATGACCGGCAGTCCTATAGGTGTGATCTTGGGAGCAATTTTCGGATTGCTAGTAGCACAGTCGCCGAAGATAGCCAGGCAATGGGAACGAGCCGTCGTCTTGCGCCTGGGCCGATACATCGGTCTGCGCGGTCCCGGCCTATTCTGGATTATTCCCTTTGTCGACACAGTGTCAGCCTGGGTGGATCAACGTGTGATCACGACCAGCTTCGCCGCGGAAGAGACCCTTACCTCCGATACCGTTCCGGTTAATGTGGACGCCGTGCTTTTCTGGATGGTTTACGATCCTGAGAAGGCAGCGTTAGAAGTGCAGAACTATCCTCAGGCAGTAAGCTGGGCCGCGCAAACCGCGTTGCGCGACATAATTGGCAGAACTTCGCTGACGGATCTGCTGCGTGGGCGGGAGCACATTGAAGAGGAGTTACAACAACTGATCGACGAACGTTCCAACCCTTGGGGCGTAACTGTGCAGTCGGTGGAGATGCGTGACGTGGTCATTCCAACAGCGCTCCAGGACGCTATGTCTCGCGAAGCGCAGGCCGCACGCGAGAAGCAAGCGCGCATCATTCTCGGCCAGGCTGAAGTAGAGATTGCCCACTCTTTCGAAAAGGCGGCGCAGTCGTATCAGGACAATCCGACAGCACTGCATTTGAGGGCCATGAATATGCTTTATGAGGGGCTGAAGGAAAAAGGCGCCTTAATGTTGGTGCCGAGCACGGCTGTGGAATCCATGGGCATGGGCGTCCTACTGGGAGCGGCTGCTTTGCGCCAGCAGTCGCTCACGGGCAGCGAGGAGGAGCCAAAGTAGACTATTCGGGCGAGGTCGAAATTAGTCTTTTTCCTCCGGATCGATCCGAATTTTCATTCGCTGGAGCACTTTGACGTCTTCGTCCGTAAACTCGAGCGCCGCAGCTGCCTCACCCATCTCTTCGTCTCCCGCATGTGGACGAAGGCCAATCTCCAGTCGCAACGTGAGTTCCATTTCGTAACCGGCGTCGCGCAATCGTTCGATCGCTTCAGCAACCCTTGGCGAGTTCTCGACTGACTCGTTTATGGCAGTGCCAATCTCGCGAACTATAGCTTTTGCCTCGTCGTCGATTTCCAATCCTAAAATGCCCTTCTATAAAAGCTCAGCTAGCAGTCGTCCCGCGTATGCTACGCGAGCGAGTCAAAGGTGGTCAACCCACTTTCCTGAGGAGAGCTGGCAAAACACCAATGATAAATGAGAATTGGGGTGAATTTTCCATTTCGCATTTAACACTTCTCGTTTGTCGGTTCCACCGCTATGAGAAACTGATGACAAATGGCAGATGGCAAATGAGAAATCTAAACGTTGTTCGCCCCCACAATGGCGCCAACTCGCGGCTAAAGATAGGGTTTCGCCGCTTCTCTGGGCGGAAAGCCTGAGTCACAAACCTTGAATTCGACTGGACCGTCAATTATCTTACTCTTATTCCCTCGTTTTCGGTGCGGACTGATACTTCCAAAGGAGGACATCTCATGCCTGAAGTAGGAGACAATGCTCCGGATTTCGACCTACCCAGTCACTTGGAAAAAGGTAAGAAAGTGCGACTGGCAGATTTCCGCGGCAAAAACAATGTGGTGCTCGCGTTTTACCCACTGGCCTGGACACCAGTCTGAACGGCGCAGATGCCGGCGTACGAGGCTGACCTCGAACGCTTTAAAGGCTATGATGCCCAGGTTCTGGGTATTTCCGTTGACAGTGTGCCGTGCAATGCAGCCTGGGCCAAAAGCCTGGGTCGCCTTAGCTACGATCTGCTGAGCGATTTTCATCCCAAGGGCGAAATGGCAAGACAATATGGAGCATATCGTGAGGGTGATGGTTATACCGAACGAGCGCTATTTATCGTGGATAAAACAGGGAAGATTGCCTATAAAGATATCCACGACATTTCCGACCAACCGGACAACGAGGAGTTGTTTGACGTTTTGCGAAAACTATGAGAGGAGCTCAGATGCCAGATGCTGAACAACGCATCTGGCATCTTTGTGCGTACGGTAAGTAGGCCGCAGGCGAAGTTGCTATGACCATCTCTAGAAAGTGTGTTCCCTTCACTCCGTTTGAAGGCGAACTCGCCAGGGCCACAATCGGCATCGTAACTGCCGGCGGAGTTCACTTGCGTGATCAGGAACCCTTTAATATTGCCGATGAACTCGGTGACCTGGGTTATCGCGTGATTTCCGATGACGTCGATTCGAAACAATTGATGGTCACTCACCATCACTACGATCACTCAGACGCTGACAAAGACATCAACGTCGTATTTCCGCTCGACGTCTTGCGCGACCTGCGGGTTTCGGGTTTTATCCATGGCATTGCGCGCAAGCATGTCGGCTACATGGGCTATACGATGCAGTTGAAAGCTATGTATGAGGGCACCGCGCGTGAGATAGCCAACGAGATTGACAAAGGCTCGCGCGCCGATGCTGTAGTGCTGACCGGCGGCTGACCAAACGTTTGTCACCGCACGGTCGTCGCGGTTCAGCGGGAGATCGAGATGAAGGGCATACCGACGGTTCTAATCACAGTAAGCCCGGAAGTGTCTGCGCAAATGCGGCCGCCGCGTGCTTTGTACCCCAATGGCTTCAAGATTGGAAACAGCCTCGGTAAGCCGGGGATGCGCGACCTGCAGCGAAAGGTCTTGCACGACGCCCTGACTTTGCTGACTGAGAACACCCGGCCCGGAAGCATAATCACACGCGATTATCCAGAGTATGGCGAGTATCACGAGCCACCGCGAGTGGGTAAATAGGCTGGGCCTCCCCGGCAAAATTCATGTTCAAGAAGATTGGCATACTCACAGGCGGCGGTGATGCTCCCGGCTTGAATGCAGTCATTCGGGCCGTGGTAAAAACCGCTACCGGCGAATACGGAATGAGAGTGGTTGGTATTGAGGACGGATTTGAAGGCCTACTGGGCCAAATTAAGACGCGCCCACTTACACCAGCCGACGTTCGCGGTCTGCTACCTCGTGGCGGGACAATTCTGGGCACCCGCAACCGCGGGCGATTTGTCGAGCGCACCACCGAGGGCGAACGTTCAAAACCTGAAGCTGTCTATAAGGAGGCCATAACCAACTTTGAACGGCTGGGTTTGGAAGCGCTGGTAGTACTCGGCGGTGAAGGCACGCTGGGAATTGCGGAGGAGTTTGGCGAGCGCGGTATTCCGGTTTGTGGTGTACCAAAAACAATAGATAACGATCTGGCCTGCACGGAACTTACTTTTGGCTTCGTCACAGCGCTTGACATCGCCACGGAAGCCCTTGATCGTCTCCACACCACGGCCGAATCTCATGATCGAGTGATGATCCTGGAAGTGATGGGGCGGCATGCCGGATGGATCGCGCTTCACTCAGGTCTGGCCGGCGGCGCGGATGTCATTCTAATTCCGGAGATCCCTTTTTCAATGAAGGCGGTGGCCGAAAAAATTAGCGCCCGGGATGCCTCCGGATCTAATTTCAGTATCATTGTGGCCGCTGAGGGAGCGAAAGAACTGGGGCACGGGCAGATCTTTCAGGAAAGCAGAGATCCACTCCACGCGCCGCGATTGGGTGGCATCGGTATGCATTGCCAACATGAACTGGAGACCCTGACCGGCAAAGAGGTACGCTGTGTCGTTCTCGGCCACTTACAACGCGGCGGCAGGCCAAACGCCTTCGATCGCATGCTGGCCACAAATTTTGGCTCCTGTGCGGTGCGCGCGCTTGCCGAGAACAAGCGTGGGATGATGGTGGCTCTGCAAGCAGGTAACGTGGTAACCGTGCCAATCTCCGAAGCAATTGCGAATATCAAAACTGTGCCGCCAAATGGACAATTGGTACGCACCGCGCGCGACACAGGGATCTCATTCGCCACTCCTAATGAAAGTAGCTTCCATCAGTCGTTTACTCAAGCCTAAGTAATAAGGGAGAAAGTACTTGCCAGAAGACATCAAACAAAAGCTTCAGGCCGAATTGGACGAACTGGAAGCAGAGCTGCGAGTTCATTTGCCGAAAGAAATAAAGCGGGCGCTTGAGTTTGGTGACCTTCGGGAAAACTCCGAGTATCGAGCAGCCCTGGATCGGCAAAACGTCGTAAAGGCGCGTATCGTGGAGTTGCGCCAGCGGATTAGTGAAATCGGCTCAATAGATTTGAAGCGTGTCCCGCGCGACAAAGCGTCCTACGGCTCAACACTCGTTCTCTACGACGCTGAACGCGACGAAGAGGTCAGTTACCGTCTGGTAACTCCTGAAGAGAGCGACCCGCAACAGGGATTAATCTCAACGACGTCGCCGGTGGGCCGGAGCTTAATGGGCAAAACAGAAGGAGACGAAGTGGTGGTGCGCACTCCTGCCGGTTCCCGCCAGTTTGAGATAAAGAAGTTGACAACTTTGCACGATGAGAGCGAGAGCGCTTCATGATTCCCATTAATCGCCCACAAAGCGTCAAAGCCTATGGCCGCGCGCACAAAATAACGAAAACCTCTCCCCATCCCGACCTTTCCGACCTTTCCTGGAAACCTTGACAGCGCCAGTCCCGCTGCCTAGGATTCAGCCTTCGTGTCCATAACAGTACTGTAAAATACGCTGGTTTTTGGGCATAATGCTCTAAAGGAGAAAACGCTCAGGAGATGTTTGGAGCCAGTATAGGAAGAGCTGCGCAAAGAATCATCGACGCGATGGTGCGCTGGCTCGCCCACGGTCACATCAATCCCAACATCCTAACGGTAATTGGAGTATCGCTAAACGTTGGTTGTGGCTTACTTTTTGGCTTGGGCGAGTTTTTCTGGGCCGGGATTGTCCTCATCGTCGCCAATCTTTTCGACATGCTTGACGGCCAGGTAGCCCGGCTTTCTGGAAGAGTGACCAGATTTGGTGGCTTTCTGGACTCTTCCCTGGACCGGCTTTCCGACATGGTGGTCTTTGTCGGTTTGATGGTGTTTTACGCGCGCGATACGCAGTTTCACTCAACCCTTAATGTTTTTCTTGCAGGGGCCGGGCTTATGGGCTCAGTTATGGTAAGCTACGCGAGCGCTCGGGCCGAAAGTTTGATTCCGAAATGCGATGTTGGGTTTTTGCGACGGCCTGAACGTGTAGTTCTCTTTATTATTGGCGCTTTAAGTACTCATCCAGGGTCGAATAATTTCTTTGCCAACCGCATGCCCGCAGTGTTGTGGGTGCTGGCGGTGGGTTCCTATTGGACGTTCGCTCATCGTATGTATCACACATGGCGTGAGCTGAATAAAGTTAAGCGCGACTTTGAGGAAATGGAGACAAAACCTTCTCCGGCATCTAACACCGGGCCTGAACGCCGGGCCGAACAGACGCTCGTACATAAAGTTGGTTAAAAGAGCCCGACAGCGATGATTGAAAAAGTGGAGCGGCCGGTTTTCAGCGTGCGAGGTGAGCAACACGTGACTATTTGTCCCTGTTGTGGCTGCCAGTTTGCGGGTAACCTGAGTGAGGGTTGTGATGCCTGTGGCGCCCGCTCGGTAGGCCTGCCACTTCCAAAACCCGATCACGAACTCCCATCATACGGCCGATCCCTTCTCCTTGCTGTTTCCGGGTTGCTCCTCCTGCTGGTCTTCGTAGAGCAGACCATCGTCGCTCTGGCGAAGAATTCTCCCATCTCTCTCGACTTTTCGTCCTGGATGGCGGCCCTTGAAACGGCGGCCTGGCGCCTCAAATGGGTGGCAATTCCGACTGCCATCCTGGTGTTTTGTGGGAGTCGAAAACTTTACCGCTCGGTCATAGAGTCGCCATCGCGATTCTGTGGAGTGCGATATGCCCGGGCAGGTTATCTTACTTCGCTGATTATTCCGGCGATGATTGCCTTGTTGATCGGTATCACCGTGCCCGGTCGTCTTGTGGATCGACAGTGGTCGATTGAAGTCGCGCCTTATGCTCAGGGTTACACCATTGACCGCGCGCTTCGAGAGTATCAGGCCAAGTTTGGCCGGTTGCCCAATGATTTGTCGGACTTACGCCAGCTCCCCGATCCGGACCACTCGATCGCTAACGCGCTAGGCAACCTCGACACCGCCTATCCGAACGCATACAAACCAAGCGCTGATGTGGCCGTTTTGCCGAAGCAGAAACCGCGTCCCCTACGCGGAGCAATTATTCGCAACGCCACTCTCAATAACCCCACTGAGGACGCGCTGGCAGAAGGACTTTCATTTACAAATTACGAGCTTCGCCTGCCGGGAGCGGACAAACTTATGGGCACTGAGGACGATCTCCTCCTCCGCGACGGAGTTAACTACAAGGTCTCAGAAATGCCGAGGCAAGCAGGCGCGAACAGGAAAAGCCTTCCTTAGTCGTTGAATCACAAGACTAATTCGCCGCAACAGTCGGGAACTCCTCAACAACGGTCAGTTTCTGGACCATTCCAGCTAGTTGAAGTAAGGTCTAACTGTTAACTCAAATGGAGGCGGGCCACTAATCCTCCAAGAACCCATGGCTTGATGTTTCGCAAGATTCTGATCGCAAATCGCGGTGAAATTGCTGTGCGGGTAATGCGTGCCTGCCGTGAGATGGGGATTTCTCCGGTTGCTGTCTACTCTGAAGCCGACGCACGGGCCTTGCATGTCCAGTATGCAGATGAGGCCGTGTGTATTGGTCCAGCGCCATCCATCGAAAGCTATCTCAACATAACAAATATCCTTAAAGCCGCCCGAAAAACCCGCTCGGAGGCAATCCACCCAGGCTATGGCTTCCTGGCCGAGAATGCTGACTTTGCAAGGGCGATCACTACTGCGGGTTTGACCTTCATAGGGCCTCCCGCGGAAGCGATTGAAATCATGGGTTCCAAGACAAGCGCCCGGCGCGCGGCCACCGAAGCGGGTGTGCCCGTCGTGCCGGGAACAATCGAGCCACTCAGTAACTATGAAGAAGCATGTTCGTTGGCCGCGGGACTCGGCTACCCGGTCATGCTGAAAGCGGCGGCTGGCGGTGGCGGCAAGGGTATGCGACTAGTTCATTCCGAAGAAGAGATTCAGTCGGCTTTTCAAAACGCTCAATCGGAGGCCGCGGCTGCCTTTGGCGATTCGGCAGTCTATCTGGAAAAGGTAATTGAGCGGCCGCGACATATCGAAATTCAGATCTTCGCCGATCAGCATGGCAACGTGGTCCATCTGGGAGAGCGCGAATGCTCTATTCAGCGGCGACACCAGAAAGTGGTTGAAGAATGTCCTTCACCAATTGGCGATGAGCATCTGCGACAGGCCATGGGTGAAGCTGCTGTGAACATTTCGCGCTCAGTCAACTATGTAGGCGCCGGCACAGTGGAGTTTCTAGTCCCTGACGCCACACGGGACTTCTATTTTCTGGAAATGAACACTCGCTTGCAGGTGGAGCATCCGGTGACTGAGCTTGTGACAGGCTACGATCTCGTTCGCGAACAGATTTCGGTAGCTGCCGGGGCACCGCTTTCATTTACTCAAGCGGAAGTGCGCTGGCGTGGTCATGCCATCGAGTGTCGTGTGTACGCCGAAGATCCGGCAAACAATTTCTTTCCGTCCCCCGGCACGATCACCCATATCCGGCCTCCATCCGGACCAGGCATCCGCGACGACAGTGGCATTCGGACTGGATCTGAAGTCACGATTCACTATGATCCTTTGATTTCCAAACTTGCCGCCTGGGGACGCAACCGAAACGAGGCAATTGACCGGCTGCGAAGAGCGCTCGATGAATACGAAGTCGTTGGTATCAAGACGACACTGCCACTCTTTCGCGAAATTGTCAGAAGTGAAGAGTTCATTGCCGGGAAACTCGATACCGGATTCATCTCACGATTCAATCAACTGCGCGAAGCAGCACGCCGCTTTGCGCCTGATCAATCTGAGAGGGAAGAGAAGGGTTTACGTGAGGTTGTCTTGATTGCCGCTGCTGTACATTATGCAGATTTGCAGAGAAGAACTTCACTTAACGCCGCGGCTCCTGGGGATATTGAGAACCGTTGGAAGCTGTCGGGACGCTCTCTCGGTGGTGACGCATTAAAGCAAAAGCGCGGATTGACGAACCAGGCTCGATGAAGCTAAATGCCCAAATCTGCGGTGAGGAAGTTGAACTCGCGATCAAACAGGGAGCGGAAAGGGTTACTGCTGTCTTCGATGGCGGCCGATCACTGGAAGTAGTTGTGCGTGGGCTCGGCGATGGGGAGTACTTGATCCTTGATGGTTTTCGAACTTACCACTGTCGCGTCGAAACGAGCCCGGGTGGGCTTTCAAATCTTACCGTATTTGTGCAGAACCGGAGCTACGAGGTCCAAATCAGTGATCCTAAGCGCTTGCGAAGCAGTGAGGGAGAACGCGGTCACGCGCAGGGGGAGGCCCGAATTCTGGCGCCGATGCCCGGTAAGGTTGTACGCGTTCTGCTGAGTGTCGGCGCTCAAGTAGAAGCAGGGACGGGCATACTTGTTGTGGAAGCAATGAAGATGCAGAACGAGATGAAGTCGCCGAGGGCGGGCACAGTCACCCAGCTAAGTGCGAAGCCCGGCGACACGGTGAACGCCGGCGATGTGTTGGCCGTAATTGAATAAAGAATGAAGGCGGAAGGATGAAGGATGAAGGTAAGGGCGTGAACGATTCAAAAGGGTCCGGCACAGCCAGCGAATCCCCCGCAGTGGATCCCCCGCCACACATCGATGGAATCGCGATCCAAGCGTCTTCATCCGAGTCTTCATCCTTCATCCTTGATCCTTCATCCTTGCGCATACTCCTTTGGGACATCGATGGCACACTGATTCATTCAGTGCGTAAGGGAGCATTCAAGGACTATACGATTCCCGTACTTGAGGAGGTTTTCGGTACCGCGGGACGGCTGGCCGAGATGAAAGTCTCCGGCATGACAGACCTGCAAATTATTGGTGAAGCCCTGCGTCACGAAGGGTTCACGCATGAGCAGATTCGCTCGCGCATCGATCAACTTCGAGACCGTTATATGGAGGAAATGCAGAAGGCCACGGGTAACGGTGAACAGTTTTTTGAGCTGCTACCGGGCGTGAGGGAAGCCTTAGAGGCGGTCAGCATTCATCCTCGTTATCATTCGGCTCTGCTCACCGGCAATATTGAACCGGCGGCCCACTTGAAGATGAAACTCGCAGGCCTGTCGCAATTCTTCAACCTGCCTGGAGCATTTGGCGATGAGTCGCACGATCGTCGTGACCTACCCGAACTGGCTGTCGAACGCATCAGAGCGCACCTGAATCTAGAACTCCAGCCGCAACAGTTTATTGTGATCGGCGACACGCCAAATGATATCGCCTGCGCACACCACTTCGGCGCGCGCGTCTTAGCAATAGGTACCGGCCGGCTCTATAGTCAAGACGATCTTCGCATTTGCAATCCGGACGCACTTCTACCTGATCTGACCAACCTCACACTATTCATGGAAACGCTCGCCCGGCTCTAACAAAGTATAGGTCCTACAGGTCATATAGGTCCTATGGGTCATATAGGTCCTATGGGTCATATAGGTCCTATAGGTCCTATAGGTTTCTTAGCGACAGACCCATTCGCCTCCCGCTAGCTCCGGTGGAAGCCTTTAAGTATGTCACGGGTTGCGAGACGCAGAATGACCGGGCGACCGTGGGGACACGTGGTCGGAGAAGAGGTAGTAAGCAAGCGATCGATAAGCCAGCGCATCTTTTCCGGCGCCAGGGCCATGTTAACCTTGATGGCAGCGTGACAGGCGAGAGAAGCGGCGATTTCATCGCGCACCACTTCGCGCGCCGTCCCCTTGTTCTCTGCATCGACTGTGTCCAACACTTCCGCCAGGATATTCCGAGCCTCAGTCTGCGGCAGATCGGCGGGAATAGCTTTGATGGCTACCGTGCGGCCCGACAAACGCATTAACTCGAATCCATAGCTCTCAAGTTCGGCGGCCACGAGTTCGAAAACGCTGGCCTGGGCAGGCGTGAGATCAAAGGTCTCTGGAATCAGGAGTTGCTGGGATTCCGGCGGGCGCGTGGCTTCCAGGGCCCGGTACTTATCAAACAGAATCCGCTCATGAGCAACATGCTGATCGATGAGCAATAGTCCCTCTTCGTCCAACGCCACAATAAAACTGTCTTCCAGTTGGCCTAACGGCCGTATGTTATGCGAGAGCGATTCAATCGTGGCCTCCGTGGCAAATTTCTCTGCGGATGGCAATGGCGGCAAATGGCTCTCTGGCAATTGACTAACAGCCTTCTCTTCTACAGGAGGAGGATTGCTTCGCTCCGCGGTGGCAAAGGGTTGGTTTGTTGGTTCGACTCTAATGTCAGCCTGAGTCACCACAGCCTCTTCCCACGCGGCTTCTATTGGCGCGAGCGGTGCAAAATCGATCTGCGACTGAAGTCGGTTAGGACCACTAACTGCTTCGCCAGGACCACTATGCAAACCGGCATTAGAAAGATTGGAGGCTGGCCAGGAGGAAACGTCTCCGGCGGCCGCGGACATAACAGCGGACTTGGTGACGCTATCGTCGGCCAGCAGTTCGGAAGACGGAATCCCTTCCCGGTCTGTACGCACGTACCCGGCGCTGGCGAGAGCCGCACGAACAGATTCGCGCACTGCGTCGGCCACCGCGGCAGCCCGCCGAAACCGTACCTCAGTCTTCGCAGGATGGACGTTTACGTCCACCTCCTCGAGTGGTGTTTCCAGAAAGAGCAGCACTGCAGGATAGACTCCGTGGGGCAGAATAGAGCGATAGCCCTCCGAGAGTGCGCGGCCAATCAAGCGATCACGCACGAAGCGGCCGTTTACAAAAAGAAACTGGGCATCGCGGGAGGTGCGGCGGTCACGAGGCGCCGAAACGTAGCCACTAACACGCGCTACGGCCGGGTGTCCACCCCTGACTTCCAGTAAGTTATCCAGAAAAGCAGAACCAAAGATCTGGTACGCGCGTTCCCGCAGATCGTTTGCAGTCGCGGCATGCAACACGTCACGCCCATTGTTGGAAAGGCTGAAGGCGATCTCCGGATGGGCCAGCGCATAGTGAGTCACAAGATTTGTTAGATGAAAACTTTCAGTTGCTTCAGAACGCAAAAATTTCCGACGCGCCGGAACGTTGAAAAACAGGTCTCTGACTATGACTGTCGAACCGCGTGGGTGGGCCGCATCTTTGACGTCGCGCATACGACCACCATCAATGATCACGCGGGTTCCTGCCTGGGTCGCGTCGGAGCTTGTTAGCAATTCTACGCGTGCAACTGAGGCTATCGACGCCAACGCCTCTCCTCGAAAACCCAGTGTCATAATTCTGTTCAGATCGTCGGTGGTACTTATCTTGGAGGTCGCATGTCGCTCGAAAGCCAGTATGGCATCATCACGCACCATGCCTTCTCCGTCGTCCGAGACCTTGAGCAGGCGCCGGCCGCCGCCTTCTATTTCGACGGCAATGCGACTCGCGCCGGCGTCGATTGCATTCTCGACCAGCTCCTTTGCTACTGAAGCAGGACGTTCAACCACCTCGCCGGCGGCGATCTGGTTAGCAACGTGATCGGGAAGGTGATGGATCTTAGACATTCGATTACAGATAGACGATCTGATGTTCCGATGAGCCAAGATTAATGGCGTTATAGATCCAGTCGATTACGTATGAACCGTGCCGCGAAAGCAAGGAGGTGATGTTTAGGTGACGCTCCTGCAAAACCTTGTGCGCGTATAGCTGGTCGAATGCCCGTTCAAGTTGCCGTTGCGCTGCTTCATTTCGGACCAGTTGCGCTCGATGGAAACGGCCACGCAGCCCTTCAAGCTGATAGTTAATCTTGCGACGTCCGGTCTCGAGGGCGTCCGCCAATGTTGGATCAATCGCTCGCAGTTGTTCCCGCAGGTTATCGAGTTCTCGATTAACATTTTCCTCGGTTGCGGTAAATGTTCTCGCTGTGTCGCGTCCGAGATATTCCTCCACCACCCGGGAGGCAATGTTCTCCAGGCCGGCAAAAAGATCGACCAGCTTGAGTCCGTACCTCTCCAATACGCGACCTGTGTGCCGCTCGACCATCGTCAGGCTTGTCCGCGGCAGAATCGGTGTCGGAGGTCTGTCGAGTACTCGGTACACCTCTGAAGTCTGGGCAAAATAGGCGATCTCCGCGGAACCGCCAAAATAAGCAATGGTGGGTAGTAGATAATCCTGGACAACCGCGCGCAAAGTTACATTCGGACTAAATCGTTCCGGGTGCGCCGCAGCCATCTCCGCCAGTTCATCGGCCGTAAAAGACTTGTCATCGTCCTTGGCCCTGTATTTGCCGTTCTCGGTGCGCGCCACCGCGTGCCTTAAGCCTTCGGAATCATGCATGAAAAGCGGGAACGAGTTCTCCGAAGTAAGGACCTGCGCGTGGTACCCCGAGGCTTCCAGTTCTCTGCTACGAGCTTCAACCGCCATAGCAATCTGGTGCGCGCGTTGAGCTGCTTTGATGTAAAGCGGGGCTGACAGTCTCTTTAATCTCTCTGCGAGGGGATCCAGAAAAATCAAACCATATTGGCCCAGGAGCTCGGTCATCATACAAGCGAAGGCCTCACCATAGCCTCTCCCAGATACCCATGATCGACGCAGCAGGCTTTCCAAATCGGGAGTGAACTCGGAACTCGGCAAGAGTCCGAGCAACTCATCCACAACTCGTTTGATCGAGTCGTCAAGCACTACCTGACCGACGGGTCGTCCTTCCTGGTTCTGACTTCCGTCAACAGAGACAGCGGCGAGCCGGCAGTCACGGCCGATGAATTCTGCTTTTGCTACTTCAGGAAAATCGTGATCTTCCGTGGCTATCCAAAATACCGGCACGGCTTTGGTACCTCGTTGACGCAAGCAGCCGGCCAACTTAACCGCGGATAGAGCTTTGTAGATCGTGTACAGAGGACCGGTGAACAGACCGGCTTGCTGACCTGTAACCACTGCGAGACAATCCGGATCTCGCAGCAGTTGGATGTTCGCCAGCGTTGCGCTGGGAGCACCCCAGCCAGTGTTAAGGTCGCCCAATGTCGTGCAAATCTCATCACGGTCAACTTCGTAGGCCTTAAGCACTTCTGGAGCGCGAGCCGGCAGCTCATGATGAAAGCGCACGGTTGTTGGATAGTAATGCCTCAAGGCCAGTGGGTCGCGGATATAGTCGAGGAATAGCCGCGTCTGGTGCGGGATGCGCTCAAAGGAGAGCGTTTCCACATGCAATCCAGATTCTTCGGGCGTGCTGTAACACGCAGTTTCTGTGCTACTCAAGATTGGAACCTTCCCGACCAGCCATTTTACGCGTGAGTCGCTGCTTCCACCAATCTGCATCACCAGCGCTAGTAAAATTTTGCCAGAGGCGACAATTTTTTGGATGACCTAGCCTGGCGTCGTCATATGACTTAGTGAGATCTGAGTTGCGGTTCCGGCCGCCTGAAGCACACCTTCAATCTCTTTTCGAGCAGTCCGATCCGGCAATTGAAGTGGTGCTCGTACCTCGCCACCCTGATACCCGAGTATGTCGAGTGCTGCTTTCAATCCGCCAATGCCATATTTCGTCGTTACTGCCTGAGCGAGCGGCGTTAACTGCTCCTGCAAATCCTCCGAGCGTTCGTAGTCATACGCTTTCACAGCCTGCAAAATCTCGATTGCCAGGCGGGGCACAACACAACCAACAGCAAGGATCGCGCCGCGCGCGCCGGCTTGTAGCGCCTGACACAAGACCGTGCCATTTCCTGTGAGGACGGCGAAGTTTTCCGGAACGAGTTTTACGGTCTGACTAAGTGCTGTCAGATCGGTGGAGCTGTCTTTAATACCAATAATGTTCGGGTGGCTACTTAACTGCGCTACCGTTTCGGGCTCAATCTTGACTCCTGTAAGGTCGGGCATGCTGTATAGAATGATAGGAATGGACGCAGCATCGGCAACGTTTGTGTAATGGGCGACAAGTGACTGAGCGGAAATTGCGCGGCGATAGAAGTGTGGCGTTATGACGAGCGCTGCATCCGCGCCTCGCGCCGCGGCTTCCTTTATTTCATTGATCGTTCCGCGAGTGCTCTGTTGACCGGCGCCAACGATGAATCTCAATCCGTCGGGCCCGCGCGGCACCTCCATTCGCGCCGTCTCAATTACTTCCAGATATTCTTGTTCATCCAGATTAACCCGTTCGCCCGTGGAACCAAGCACCACATAACCGGAAATTCCCGTTTTGTTCCATTTGTTAATGTTGGACCGCAGCGCCTTCAGATCGAGATTTCCAGAAGAATCAAAAGGCGTGGGTATTGGCAGCACAAGGCCAAGCAAGTCCAGGGAGGAAGGTGCGGTAGAGGACATCGTGTCTGTTTGTGCCAAGATAGGGCATTATAACTGCTCAGTTCCGAGCGCAGCAATTTCTGGGGCCACAGAGGCTTCGAGATACTTTTCAACAGGCTCGCACTTGGTGCATGGGGCCAGGCTTGACCGGCGAGCCTTGCAACGCTGATTATCGGATCTCCGGTTTCAATATGAACGAAAGGAAACACCAGCCATGGGAATAGCACGCTTCATTCAGATGGACGTTTTTACGGAGGAGCCCTTCGCTGGCAACCCCCTCGCTGTGTTTCCTGAGGCGCAGGAAATCAGTGATGAGCTGATGCTGAAGATCGCCCGAGAGATGAACCTGTCGGAGACCGTCTTCGTCCTGCCGGCTCGAAATGATCAGACTCTTCGCCGGCTGCGTATTTTCACACCGGTGAGGGAGATTCCCTTCGCGGGTCATCCAGTGGTCGGCACCTGGAACGCACTCGCTCGCGAAGGAATTGTGCTGCCACCAAAAACCGGAGCTGGCTGGATCCGAATTCATCATGAAGTGGGGATCGGTAACTTGCCGGTAGACATTGAGTTTAAGGGTGAGCAGGTAGTGCAGGTGGTTATGACCCAGGGAAAGTTTGAGATTTTGGACGAGATTGAGGATGGCCAAGAACAGGCTGAGATTGCCCGAGCACTTGGACGCGACAGGGAAGATTTGGATGAGACCCTTCCCATTCAGACCATTTCTACCGGCTTGCCTTCGCTTGCTGTACCCATTCGGTCGCTTGCTGATTTGCGCAATTGCCGAATTAATGCCGCTCTGCTTTCCGAACTCTACAATCGACATGACGCCACCGCCTGCTATGCCTTCACGCGCGAAACCATCGAAGTTGGGGAAGCTCGAGCACATGCCCGCTTGTTTGCGCCTGACTACAATATTCCCGAGGACCCAGCCACGGGTAGTGCCGCGGGGGCACTAGGCGCTTATCTGGTCCACCACGGCGCTACCGGCGTCGACGCGGTGGATGGTACGTATCGTTTCGTAATTGAGCAGGGCGATTTTATTCAGAGGCCGAGTCGCATCAGACTGGAGGTTAAAGGAAAACTGAATGCCGTCGAGGAAGTAAGGGTTGGCGGGCCTTCAGTGGTTGTGGCGAGAGGAGAAGTAATTCTGTGACATCGGCGATTGCCTATTGCGATGAATGAAGACCAACTCGATCTATTGATTATCGGCGCCGGACCAGCAGGTCTTTCAGCAGCAGATGCGGCGGCTGCTGAAGGATTGAATTACGTCGTCATCGAGAAAGGGACGATCGCCGATACCATCCGCCAGTACCCTGTAGGACGAACTCTGTTTTCTACACCAAATGAGCTGGAAATGCGGGCAGGGTCGCTAAAGCCTGTGCGGGAAAAACCAACCCGTGAGGAGCTGTTGTCACATTATGTTCACTTCGTGCTAGATCGAGACTTGAACGTAAAAACGGATGAGGAGGTTGTGGACGTCCAGCGTCGGGATCAGAAGGGTTTTCTGGTCCTAACAACACGAAGCCAGTACACTGCCTCGCGTGTGTTATTTGCTATTGGCGCCATGGCACATCCACGCCGATTGAACGTACCAGGTGAGCAGTTGCCAAAAGTTCATCACACGTTCATTGAGCCCTACGCCTATGTGCGGAAGGATGCCATGGTCATTGGCGGCGGCAACAGCGCCGCGGAAGCCGCATTATTCCTTTCGGAAGAGGGAGCTCGCACCACAATGGTTCTCTGGCGCGATGACTGGGAAAACCGAGATCCGAAAAAGGGCGCCATGAAACACTGGGTCCGAACGCCCCTGGAACACGAGGTAGCGGAAGGGCGGTTGCACGTGATCCTCTACCGTCAGATTAATGAGATCCGCGAACGTGAAGTCTCATTGATCACTGATGAGGGCGAAACGCTCACGATTGCGAATGACGTGGTCTTTGTTTTAGTCGGCAGTGATGCAGACCTTACGTTACTGAAGAAGTTGGGAGTACAAACGGCACCTGGTAAGCTGACAGAAGTACCTGTTTATGATCCAGACACCTTCGAGACCAATGTACCGGGTATCTATGTTGCCGGTCATTTCACCCATGCACGCCACATCAAGGAGGCGATTGCAGTTCCCCGCCGTATTGTGCCGCTAATCGCCCGAGACTTACGAGCAACTGTGTAAACTCGGTCTCAGACCGGTTCGGGCAACACACGTTCACGTTTCGCGACACCCGTTAGATAGGCAGCTGCTTAATTTGGTTGGGGTAATCGGAACGTCCCGTGGCCATTACTGCAGCGTAGGGAGCAGCTTCCTCCGGCATAATTTCAGGGATTGGATTGGCCATAGCAAAAACGATCGGCTGCGGCGCCATCCTTTTCAAGTCATCGCCACTTATCACCCCAGGAACTGAAAGTCCGAGAAAGACGTCAGCGCCCTTGATGACATCGTGAACTGTACCCTGTTCCTCATCCGGATTGGTATTTTGCGCATACCAGTCTTTGACCCAATTCATCCGTTCGCGCCGCCCGCGATACAAAGCGCCATGCTGGTCACAGCCAACAATCTTCTTGACACCCGCCGCAATGATGATTTTGCTACACGCCACACCGGCCGCTCCGACGCCGTTTACTACCACCTTTAGCTGGCCGATGTCCTTCCCAACAATTTTCAGCGCGTTGATCAAAGCTGCCAGCACGACAACGGCGGTTCCATGTTGATCGTCGTGAAAGACTGGGATATCGAGTTCCTCTTTAAGCCGCTCCTCGATCTCAAAACAGCGAGGAGCGGAAATATCTTCCAGGTTAATGCCACCAAATGCTGGTGAGATTGCTTTCACAGTGCGCACAATTTCATCTGGATCCTGGGTCTGAAGACAGATTGGAAATGCGTCAATTCCGGCAAACTCCTTAAAGAGCATTGCCTTGCCTTCCATCACCGGCAACGCTGCCGCCGGCCCAATATCGCCAAGGCCGAGCACCGCCGTGCCGTCGGTGACTACGGCGACCATGTTCTTTTTGATGGTGAGTGTGAAGGCCTTCTCTGGGTCGCGTTGGATCGCCTCGCATACGCGTGCAACTCCCGGAGTATAAGCCATCGAAAGATCCGCGCGGGTCTTCAGAGGAGTTTTGGATACCACCTCGATCTTTCCGCCTAGATGCATCAAGAAAGTGCGATCCGAAACGTTTACGATTTCGATTCCGTTAATGTCTTCGACAGCTTGAACAATTTGTTCGCCATGTTCGCTGGAGGCGGCGTTTACAGTGATGTCGCGCACGATGAAATCGCGTGCAGCACTGACAATGTCAATGGCGCCGATGTCGCCGCCAGCGCGGCCAATTGCCGTTGCTACCTGGCCAAGCGTGCCAGCCCGGCTGGATAGCTTTACGCGTAGAGTTAGACTGTGGCTCGCGGTGGGAGTGGCTTGAGTTTTAGCTATGACCGGATCATTTTCGTATTTCCAACTGTACTGCGGTGATCAAACCGCTGCAAGCTACGAGGATAATCCGAATTGCTACCGCAGCTTTCTTTGAATCCGGGCCGCTTGGCTATGCTGCAGACCTCGCCTCTCGGCCAGCGTAAGCGAATGGCGGCCAAGGATTTTGTAAGTGTCAAGCAGGTAAGGGGCCAGACCACTTATGGCTTTTAGATGACGTTCAATAGTCGCGACATCTCCCCGAGTGAAGGGTCCTGTTAGGGCTTGTGCGGGGCCGTAGCTCTTGAGATTGCGCACCGTGCTTCGGACGAGTGGCAGCAATACTTGGCGGGCCTTGATGTAGCTTAAGCCACAAGCTACAAGCATTTCTGTTGCGAGATCCACCAGCGCTGTAAGATGCCCTGAAGACATTAATGCAGCGGCGTGGTAGAGAGGCTTTCGCTCGGCAGGAATTGAAAAGCTATGACCATCGAGAGCGCGCACGAGCGTTCGCGCAACAGTTAGGGCTTTTCTGTCTCCTTCCAGGCACCAGAATGCGTTCTTCAGGGCTTCGGCCCCCACAACTGGTTCGCTCACGGAGACCAGGGGGTGCAACGACCCAATATCCCGACCGCGCCGTGCAAGCGGTGAGAGGACGCTGGAGGAGAGAGCGCCACTCGTGTGCAAAACTGTTTGACCGGATGCACTCGGAAGTTGGCGAGCAAGCCTTGCCGCCAGCTCCTCGATAACGTCGTCAGGGGTCGTTATCAAAAGCAGTTGGCTGGCTGGTACCCGGGTTAGCTCATTTTCAGCAAGCGCGAGCGGTTTACCTAGGAAAAGCCGGGCAACTTTGCGAGAGCTTCTCAGACGCTGTGCCACGAGAGCCTCTACTTTGTATCCGGTTTTCGAGAGAGCGAGGGCCAAAGCGGTTCCGAGGCGCCCCGAACCAATAACCGAAATTGTGAAGGTGGGGCGTTTCAGGCGCCTGGATTTGGGCATGCTTTGAGTTGCCAGCTGAGAGGCTCTCCAAAAACCGCAGCTCGCTGGCAAATTCTTAGGGTTTTCCGGGGCAAAGCATTATAATGGCATCCTCCCCATAGTGACCAGGTGGGTTTCCGGGGAACCGGGGTTTTGGGGATTTCTGGCCGCGCAACCATGACAGCAACCTCTGGCATCATAGACTGCGCGTCCATATAGCGAAAAATCCGAAACTACTTGTCCCCGTGAGTCTTGGAAAGTTTTCGCCGCGCAAGAGCCATAAACTGAATTCGCTGATGGACGGTAAGCATGTCCTCAATAGACTGAGGACATTTCGAAAGGTTCCTGGAGGTCTCGAAATGAACAGCTTCTCCCGCATAGTGACTGCGCTAGTGCTCACCTCATCGTTGCTGGCCGGTTCTCTAGCGGTTTATGGGCAAACACCGCAGTCGGAGCAGAACGACAAGCAAGCCGCAGCGAACAAGAGCACGGATAAAACCACGACTACCGCCGCAACAACAGCGCCCTCACCAGGTTCCGGTAAACCGCTGTCCACCAATGAAGACCCGAGTATGATCGGGAAGCGGAACATTAACAAGGGCATCATCGCAAAGATTAGCGGGTCAACGGAGAAAGAGGTTCGTCTGGGACGAGAGTTGGCGGCGGAGGTCGATCGGCAAGCAAAGTTTATCGACGACCCGCAAATTACCGAATATGTCAATCGGGTGGGGCAGAATATCGTCCTGCATTCGGATGCCAAGATCCCGTTTACGATAAAAGTGATTGATTCGGATGAAGTCAATGCTTTTGCTTTACCGGGGGGCTTCTTCTATGTGAACAAAGGGTTACTGTTGGCGGCAGATAATGAAGCGGAACTGGCGGGAGTCATGGCTCATGAAATCGCCCACGTTGCCGCACGCCATGCAATGGAGAACAGCACGAAAGGAAGTCTGCTCGAATATTTGGCAATTGGTACGTCGATCTTTTTGGGCGGCATCCCAGGGATGATCTATCAGAATACTGCCGGCCTCGGTCTACTGGGTGCGTTTATGAAGTTTAGCCGGGGCGCCGAAGAGGAGGCCGACAAGCTGGGTGTGCAGTATATGTACGCCGCTGGTTATGACCCGACGGCGATGGCGACCATGTTTGAGAAGCTGGAGGCCAAAAACAAAAAGAAGCCTGGATTCATCGCTCGAGCCTTCTCTACGCATCCTGCGCCTCCCGATCGTCGGGCGTCGGCTCTCTCTTTGGCAGCACGATTTCCGGAGCATGAGGAATACGTAATTAGCACTTCCGAATTCCAGAAGGTCAAAGGACGTTTGTTAAGATTGTCTAACGCTCGTGCCTCGAGTACTGGCGCACTGCCGGCAGGTGAAGACGGGCCTCCCGGAAGACCGACACTGAAGCGGCGTCAACCAGCGCCAGACGACTCAACAACCAACCCGGATACTGGCGAGCAGAAGCCTGCTGAGAAGCAGGAACCGCCAAAGCTCAAAAGAAACGACGGTACAAAACCGCCAGAGCCATAATTCGGGTTCATTCCTGCTAATCGAGGACGCCTCGGTTGTTCTAACCGAGGCGTTCTCTACGAGTAATACCTACTCACATGCAAACGCGATCAAAACATTTTCCAAAATCGGGCGGACAATCATTTGGTTCAGGTTCGTGTGAGGTGCCCGGATCCGCTCCAGCTTGACAATATTCTGAGCGCTTCGGTATTCTTGCCGTTCGCGTTTTATTCTCTTCAAATAGAGATAGTTAACTATGTCGACATACTTCCCCAGCGGCAAGGATCTCGCTGGAAAAAGAAATTGGTACGTGGTTGATGCGGCCGGCCAAACGGTCGGGCACCTGGCCTCTGAAGTCGCCCGCATTTTGACTGGCAAACGCAATCCGCAGTGGACACCATTCATGGATATGGGCGATCATGTGATTGTGATAAATGCCCGGAAAGCTGTGCTGAAGGGCGCAAAAGCTGAACAGAAGGTTTATCGCCACCATACTTTGTATCCCGGCGGTTTACGTGAGTTATCAGCCAAGGAAATGTTTGCCAAGCGCCCCGAACGCGTGATTACTCTGGCCATTCAGGGCATGCTGCCCAAAACCAAGCTCGGCCGCGCAATGGCCAGGAAGCTTAAGGTTTACGCCGATGGCGAACATCCACACGCCGCCCAACGCCCGCAAGCCCACCAATTACCAACCCGCAAAAATCAACAATGAATCTGAATAGACTTAGAAGGACAATATAACTGTGGCGGAAATTGAGTATTACGGAACAGGACGACGGAAGACTTCGACTGCCCGGGTTTACCTGCGCCCGGGAGCTGGCGAGGTACGGATCAATCGAAAGCCCTTCGAGCAGTATTTTCCCAATGAAACTCTGCGCATGATTATTCGCCAACCTCTACAGTTGACGGAGACGTCAAGCAAGTTTGATTTGCTGATAAATGTTAGTGGTGGCGGGCCTTCGGGCCAGGCTGGAGCCATTCGCCATGGGATAACAAGGGCGCTCATTGAATTCAATGGCGACCTTCGTCCGGCATTGAAGCAAGCAGGATTGATCACCCGCGATCCGCGTATCAAAGAGCGGAAAAAGTATGGACAAAAGGGGGCGCGGAAACGCTTTCAGTTCTCGAAACGCTAGATATGATTTCGAATTGCGGATTGCGAAATGCGGCTTGTCTGAATCCGAAATTCGCAATTCGCAGTTGTAGTCCATTGTCGCAGCTCGAATTGGTTGCGCTCCCTGGTGGAGATTCCTAAAGAGCAGCGGCGAGTACATTAAACCAATTCACGCAAAGGAGACAGTAGTTTGGTATCAGTTACGATGAAGGAACTCCTGGAGGCCGGCGTTCACTTTGGCCACCAGGTGAGACGCTGGAACCCGAAAATGAAAGAGTATATTTTCGGTGAGCGCAATGGCATTTACATCATTGACCTGCAGAAGACTCAGCGAATGTTTCGGGAGGCGATTGCCTTCGTCACAAATTTGATCGCCGAGGATCGCGGTAAGACCATCCTTTTTGTCGGAACGAAACGGCAAGCTCAGGATGCGATTCGCGAAGAGTCGGAGCGCTGTGGCCAATATCATGTGAATCAGCGCTGGCTGGGTGGACTGCTGACAAACTTTCAAACGGTACAGAAGTCGATCAAGCGCCTGAAAGATCTCGAGGCCATGCAGAGTGATGGCCGCTATGAGAAATTGACCAAGAAAGAACGCATCAAGCTTGATCGGGAACGCGAAAGCTTGAATAAGAACCTGGCGGGCATCAAGGCTATGAACCGCCTGCCCGATGCTGTTTTTATTATCGACGTAAAAAAGGAGGAGATTGCAGTTGCAGAAGCCAACCGGCTGGGTATTCCAATCGTCGCTGTAGTTGACACCAACTGCTCTCCTGAAGGGATCGATTACGTCATTCCGGGTAACGACGATGCGCTGCGTGCAGTTCGCCTTTTTGCCTCCCGAATTGCCGACGCAATTCTAGAGGGACAGCAAATAGCCACCGAGGGTGGAGTGGCGATTGCCGAGGAGTTGCAGGGCGACGTTCCGGTCGAAGGAGAGGCGGAAGCTCAGAATATTCCCGCTGCCGAATCAGAAAAGGTTGGTGAGGACGCGGAGAGCGGGCTAGTTTCTGAGAACAGTGAAGCTGCCGAGGCAGACGCAACCTCTGATGCGGAGTCGGTGGTGGCAGCGAGCTAGAGATCGATACTCTCGTTTATCAGTGGTCGGGCGAGCGCAGCCTCTTAAGCGGGTCCTTCCGCCAGGCTGCGTTTTTACTTGAAAGATGGTGAGCGACATTAAATAGTTCATTCGGAGAATTGCGCAATTATGGCAGAGATTACAGCGACGGCAGTAAAACAGCTTCGCGAGAAGACCGGTGCCGGCATGATGGAGTGCAAGAATGCTCTGGTGGAAGCCGAAGGCGCGGAAGACCGCGCAATCGAGATCCTCAGAAAGCGCGGCCTTGCTTCAGCCAAGAAACGCGAAGGCCGGATTGCGGCGGAAGGGATCGTCGGATCGTATATTCACATGGGCGGCAAGGTCGGAGTTCTGGTTGAGGTAAATTGCGAAACCGACTTCGTGGCTCGCGGCGACGAGTTTCAGCAACTCGTAAAAGACATTGCCATGCATGTTGCGGCGGCTGAGCCTCGTTACGTTTCCCGGGATCAGGTACCTGCGGATGCTCTTGATAAAGAAAGAGAGATTGCCCGCGCACAGGCCCAGAACGATCCCAAAAATGCTAACAAACCCGAGCAGGTTATTGACAAGATAGTTGAGGGCCGGCTGAACAAGTTTTACGAGGAGACGGTGCTTTTGGACCAACCGTTCGTCAAAGACCCGGCCAAAACCGTCGGTGAACTCGTGACGGAGAAGGTGGCGAAGACGGGCGAGAAGATCACAATCCGCCGGTTCACGCGCTACAAAATGGGTGAGGGTCTCGAACGTCGAGAGCAGGATTTTGGCGATGAGGTAGCCTCCCTCGCAGGTTAGTTACCTTATTTATAGAGCGCGCCAGACAACTCAATGATTGCTGAAAAACACGTATCCCAATCACCTGGCCTGCGCTACCGGAGAGTGCTCTTGAAGATCTCTGGTGAAGCGTTGATGGGTGAGCAAAACTTCGGGATTGACGTCGATGTCGCCCGCACAGTGGCTGAAGAACTGAAAGCTGTTCACGAGCTGGGAGTGCAGGTCGCCGTAGTTGTCGGCGGCGGCAACATCTTTCGTGGCGTTTCCCGCAGCGCCGGCAACATGGACCGTGCGGCTGCTGATTACATCGGTATGTTGGCCACTGTGATGAATGCCGTTGTGCTGCAAGACGCGCTGGAAAAACTAGATGTTCATACCCGTGTAATGTCGGCCATCGACATTCCGCAACTCGCCGAACCGTTTATCCGCAGACGCGCGGTTCGCCATCTGGAAAAGGATCGCATTGTGATCTTCGCGGCCGGAACCGGCAATCCTTACTTTACTACCGATTCGGCGGCCGCTTTGCGCGCTCTGGAAATCGAGGCAGACATTATTCTCAAGGCAACAAAGGTCGAAGGTGTCTATTCCGCTGATCCGATGAAGGACTCAACTGCTACCCGGTACGACTCGATCACTTACCAAGAAGTATTGGAGCAACAGTTGAAAGTTATGGACGCCTCGGCCATCTCGCTGTGTATGGATAATCACCTCCCTATATTGGTTTTCAATATGCGTCAACCCGGTAACATCAAGCGTGTCATAACCGGCGAACCGGGTATCGGCACCGTGGTAGGATTTTGATCTAGTATTCAATAAATTCCAACTTCTGGAGCAGTGAGGAATACCATCAAGGAGCTGTTCGGCGGTTTCTCGTTAGTGGAGTAAAAACTATGAGCGAGAAAGATGTTCTCAAAGAGACGAAGCCGCGCATGGAGACGGTGATTGACGATTTTCGTCGCAAACTTGCGACGGTACGAACGGGCCGAGCGGCCGTAAGTTTATTAGACACAATAATGGTCGACTACTACGGCACGCTGACGCCTCTTAACCAAATGGCCTCGGTGCACGCGCCCGAACCTCAGATGCTCACCGTGCAACCGTGGGACCAGACGCAGTTAGGCGCGGTTGAAAAGGCCATTCGCGCGGCGGATCTTGGCCTCAACCCTTCCAATGACGGGAAGCTGGTGCGTATACCCATTCCACCTTTGACAGAGGAGCGGCGGAGACAGCTAGCCAAGCAGGTACATGAGATAGCGGAAGATCATCGGACCGCCGTACGCAATGTTCGTCGCGACGCTAATGAGCGTCTTAAAAAGATGCTCAAAGACAAGCAGATCTCTGAAGACAACGAGCGCGACGGTCTCGACGAAATTCAGAAGCTCACGAACACCTACATAGGCAAGATTGACGACTTAACCAAAGCAAAGGAACACGAAATTACAAGCGTTTGAAGAATACCACCGGCGCAAGCCGTAGGCCTTTCATACCCAGCCAATCCATCAACAGACGAAATCCCACCAACTGCAGGTTGGTGGGATTCTTTTGCTCTAAAATCTTAAGACCGCCCCTCATTGTGGGGCCCTGTCAATCTTCATTCCATTCAATTAGTTGGGAATGGCAAACACGTCGTCAGCGAGTGGCTGGTTGACCTTCGCATCTTTGACGCTGTATTCGGCGAAGAAGGCCCCTTGGGGCATTTCCATTCTTTGCACAAAACTATACGGAATGAGCACTCCCTCAATTTCTTTCATCTTCTTATGCTCGGTACCAAAGGTGTAGCCATTGTAAGGAACCAGAAAGCTCATCACCCTGGCCGTGACTGGATCTACGTAGAAATCGGTGGCATTGCCTTCCGAGTCGGAGATGCGAAACCCTCGCTGCTTTTTCTTATCAGGTATGGCCGTCACTGTGTAGCCTTGTTGCTCGAATCTTGCCAGGACCGGCAGTCCGAATTTACTCAAAGGCGGTAGCTCAACTCCTGGAATCGAGCTGTAGGATTGCTCTCCATCATAGATCTGCTTAAAAGCGATCGCCGGCCGTGCATCTATTTCGAGCCGTATCTTGTCACCAGCAGTAAGCAGCACAAAACCTCCCGGAATACCCTGAGTTGAATTGGGCGGATATAGATCCACGGAACCACGAAGAACAACGCTCTTGAGGTCACGAAACTTCTCGCCGCCGTGAGCAACAAAAGCAGCGCGAGCCAGTTCGAGTGGTGGGGTGGTCGTGGTGATCATGGTCCCGCCGCTCAGACCGTTTGCCGGCGCAACTGTCTTCTCCTGCAACTCACCCCAGGCAAATGAGCCCGATGCACCAACGGCTATTATGAAGATCGCGAGAAGTGACCAATAGACAGTCTTCACTAGTGTACCTTTCGTCAAAGCCAGTCCTTCAGAAGTTGAATCGCAGCTGGGCCGTAACCCGTCGATTGCCAGCACCACTGCCACCGCCAAAGCCACCACCGCCTCCCCCAAAGCCTCCAAAAGGAGCGGCGAGCCCGAGACTCTCACCAAAGGAGCTGGACGAGAGATTCCCCACGGGCGTCGTCAGATTCACGTGATTGAAGATATTCGAGAAGTTGATAGAAAATTGAAGACTATAGCGCTTCGTTTCGGCGCCATTCGCTCCGGGTCCACCGATTCCTCGGAAGCCTCCGCCGCGACCCGCGCCACCGAACCCGCCGCCCGGGCCGCCGCCACCGCTGGGAATGCGTGGCGTCCTCCCACGGCCGCCTCCGGCGTCCCGAGCAGTTGCGGTTTGTGTGCCCTGCCCCTGGCCCGAATTGGCAGCGCGACTCGAAGGTAAGTTTCCAAAGTTCCAGGTCTTCGTAACTCTCAAGTTGACGACGAAGAAGCCTGGACCCTGTCCGAAGTTTCTAGGTATGAGTTGTTCGCCCGGCGCTGGCCGCAAATTGAAATTACCAAAGCTCGTGCAGATGATGTTAGCAGGAGGGTTACTGCAATCGACCCCTGCTGGAGCGAAAGACGGCCGCTCGGTAAATAACCGGTCCAGGTTTGTATCCTGTCCGTTGGTGATATTGAAAGGACGACCCGAAGTCGCAGTTACCAGCGGATTCAGTGTCACCTGCCAGGGCAGGTTGATCGTTCCAAAGAAGTTGAAGCGATGACGCACATCGAAACCGGCCCGTCCATACTCGCCTGTTAGATCGTAGGAGTTCACCGGAAACAGACCATCGGAGTCGTTCTGGCTTTTACTCAATGAATAGTTGGCTGAAAATGAGAATGTCCGGTTAAGTCGATTGTTGACACCCACAAACATTTGGTTCTGGTCGAAACGGCCGCTCGACTCGTATTGGTAAATCTCACCAACGTCTCCAAACGGACGCACGCCATTTGGACTATCAGCAGAAATAGAACCAGGCAGTGGCGCATTTATGTCTCGAGCACGCACCACATGTTGAATATGGATCGTGTAGTAACCGGCAAACATCGTGAACTTGTAGGGCAGTTGTCTTTCTACCTGAACACCTCCCAGGTAAACCGTTGGCGCTTGCAGGTCATCTGCTACGTGCCAGATGATTTGACGTTCAGACGTCAGGCTGGAAAGGTCAGGCAGCGCCGGAAAAAGATCCAGTGGGGAGGCTACTGGCGGAACAAACAAACGATTCTCATAGAGTGGGCGCTCCGTAATGAAGAACTGCTGTGTACCCGCCCCATTGAAACGATGTGCTTGCAGTGTATTGCTCTCGTTGAATCGATTATAGAAGACGCCCGCCCCGGCGCGGATCACCATGCGCGGTGGTCGTGTGGAGTCTGCCGCTCCCGGCGACCAGGCCAAAGCCACACGCGGAGCGAAGTTTAGGGGGCTATGAATGTTGCTCTGATTTTCGTAGCGCAAGCCGTAACTGACGGTAAGATTAGGACGCACGCGCCAATCGTCCTGGGCGTAAAGCCCCACATCAAACTGGCTCACGCTCGCCCGAGGGTTACCGGCAGAAATACTGAACTGTGCCGCTCCGCCTCCTATTGTCCGGATCTCCAGAGGTGTGAGACCTAACTGCTGACCCAGTAGTGTGCGCCGGTAACGTTCCAGGCTGTCGACAAAAACGGGTGGCTGATTCAGAAGTGGTTGGTTGTTTACGTCCAGTTGCGGAACAAAGGCGCCGGTGAACCTGTACGTGCCGCCGAAGTTATTTGGATTCGTGTCAGTAATCCGAACGGCGCGAACGCGGCCGCCAAACTTCAGCGCGTGGGTACCGGTTTGCCAACTCAGAAAGTTCTGCAGTTCCCAGCTTCTGTTGACGTTGCTGACCAGCCCAACCTGTGAACCACCGCTGGTAAAAGCCCCGCTCACGTCAAGTACTGGAACGGTATTATCGCCAAAACTCTCATTGTGGTTGTGTGAGTACTGAAATCGGGTCTCGTTGATCATTGAGGCGTTCAGCACAGCCGTTTCCGTAAGCTGAATAGTTTGCTGCGAGGAAGCGGTGTTGTAGGCGCGTTCGGGAAGTGAGAAACCCCCTATGCCGGTGTTTGCTAGTCTATTGCGGCTGTAGCTATAGCGAGCGACCAGGGTATTGTTGGTGTTTAGCTGATAGTCGAGGCGTGGACTAAACGTCGTGTTTCTTCGCGGAGCAACAACGCCAAAACCCAGAAATTCAGGATCTAGATTTTCATCCAGAATGGTTGCAGTCACCAGCTCGTTATCGTTGGTCTCGCGTCGCTGAAAATCGAGAAAGAATGAGGCTTTCTTTTTTACCACGGGACCGCTGAGGTTGCCGCCAAACTGACGAACCTGATATGGCGTGCGACTATTTGAGAAAGGGTTACGTGAATTCAGGCTCTCATCTTCAAAGTTGAAGAACCAACTACCGCGAAGCTTCTCGGTCCCGGGACGCGTTAGAATATCGATCCGTCCTGACGGCTGGTCGTTTTCTGCAGCGAACGGGTTCTGGTTGATGCGTATCTCCCGAATCGCCTCTTTCGGCGGCAATCGTCCTCCGGAGAACCCATCGATCAGGATTTGACCACCGTTTGGGCCCATGGATGGTCCGGCAAGGGCTTGTAATGCAGCGGCAAGTTCGTCAGGATCGTCCGGCAACGCATCCAGATCTTTCCCGGTAATTACGGTCTGATTCGCGTTGCCTGTCGGCTCCGTGCTCAGGGGCGTTTCGGCTGCCACTGTTACCTCCTCTTCAATGACAACCTGCAACGTGAGGTCAGTCTTCGACCGTTCACCGGCGGCAAGGTCCACCTCCAGTTCATCTGAAGCAGCAAATCCCTGGGCGGCAGCACTGAGAAGGTATTTGCCCCGTGCGAGTCCGTTAAAAAAATAAACGCCTTCGCCGCTGGTAACAGTGTTTTTCTGGTTGCCGCTCTCATCGGTCAAAGTAACGCTCGCGCCGACGATGGCGGCACCTAACTCATCGGTAATGAGCCCACGTATGGTCCCCCGGCCCTGCTGCCCAATCGCAAGCGCGTCACACAAAACCAATACAAAACAGATGGCAAAACCGAACCGGAAAAAGCTTGTCAACTTATTCATCTTCGAACAGGTGATCGCTCAATCTTCAAATGTCCACTACGGCAGCCCTATGCCGAATTGAATTCCAGTTCCCAGACCGACTGCCGGATTGGGTACTGTTTGCCCCTGACCCTGTTGCTGACGGGCCGCTACCATACTCAAGAGAGTATCGGCGCCTGAGATAAGGCTGATCGCAGTTAGCCGAACCGGATCCGCACCTCTTGTACTGGAAACGATTATCGTGTCGCCCGTTTTGATGTCAGCCAGACTGATGGTCGGTAATCGCTCGATGAAGTCCTGAAAATTTCCGCCACCGCGTGACGCACCGCCCGCAGGCCCTCGAGACGTTGTACCGGCTTCCTCTCTCGCCGCTCGTCCAGACCCTCCGGCCTGACCGGAACCACCTGGTCCCGCGCCCGTGCCGGGACCACCTCGAAACATTCCCATCGAACCTATCTCGCCTGCCGCTGGAAACTTGCGCATCACGGCGTCCTGTTTGACTAGGATGGTCAAGGGCCGCTTTTTCTCAAGGTCGCTAATCTTGATCTCCCCAGTATCGGCGTCTACCGCAGACACGGTTCCTGCCACGATGCGAAACGCACCGCTCACTATCTTCTCGGCGGCAAAATGTGTTCCAACCGCACTGCGTTCGCCAAGAGCTCTGAGCTGGTCGCCTACCTGAAGCTCACCAAATTCGCTTGGCTTCGCGTCGTTGAATTTTATGGAATCTGGCGCATACCGACGAAGCTCAACTTTTTCGGTCACCGGAATAACGACCGACTGAGTGCCCGCTAATGAACGGCTGGAGATCGTTATTTCCTTGTTCTCGGGTTTAAGCGCTGTGATAACGCCTAGTATCCCACGCCTTTTCCATTCCGCCCGTTCTTGCTCCTGTTTCCTCGCGATGTCGACCTTGTTCATCACCACCAACGCCACCGCCGGCAAAGATCTGCGATCATCCGCAACTTTTCCACGCGCCCAAACGCGGTCGCCTTCTCCTATGTCGCCGAGTGCGATTTTGGTGGCATTGGTTAACGTCTTCTCTCCGGGAGCGAGACGCAGATATGCGGTCTTCTCTTCCAGCGCCACTGTGACAATGGAGCCTGCATCGGTCTTCACTATCAGTTGTCTGGAAGTTGCGTCGATTGCCTTCACTTCACCAATGACGCCGTTGGCAGTGATGTTCGAATCTGAATCCTTTTGGGGACTATTCGGGGCCTGGGGTTGAACAGCTAAACCTGTGGCCGTCGCAAGCTGAGAGACCACTGTCAGTAAAGCAAAGGAAAGTGAAACAAGAACCACTCTCATGAAATCCTCCCTGCTGCTCATAAGAACAACCCCGGTTCCGGGTTCCTAATAACCTCGCCGACTCCAAGATTTGTGTTCGAAAAGCTTGCACCGCCTGCTAGGGTGCGCCGCAACGTGTTTGATGCGTCGACATGGGATTTTGTCTGAATATTTTGCGCGCCAGATGCGACTAGATTTCTTGCCTTCGGTCCCAACCGACGCGGTAACGAGCCGTTAGCGCCAACCCGAGACTTGTGACCAAAACCACGGCAACAGCGAGGGGCCAGATGTAAGGAAGCGAGGAGAGGACGATCCAGAAAGAGGTTCCTAAAAACAGGGCTACTGATTCCGAGCTTTTGCCCACCGGCACGTACTTTCGCTGCAACCAGCGCCCGGTAGCGGCATAAATAATAACCCGACCAAAGAGTCCCGCCACCAGAATCAGCAGAAGCGCCATGAGACCGACAGCTACGCTGATGGGAGTGGGCATATGATGTGCGGTAAACGGGACACCGACTCCAATAACTACCGTCCCAACGAAGCCGATCACAGCCACTCTCAGACTGGTCAATTGTAGACGGGCTATGCCCCGGCTTATGGTGCCGGGCATGGCAGCAGTTAAAGCAAGCGAGACGATGAACCAGAAGAGCAAAGCAAGAACGCGCAAGCCAATGAAGGCTGGCGACCACCTGGGAGTCAGTAGACTCGCCGGGTCTCGCATCATATTACGAAGTTCTGCCTCGTACCCGGCATACATGATGGTGGTACTCGCCGGATTACGAATTGGGGTCTTGTCGAGATGGCGATAGGTGCCGCCAACCACGATGACATCACCACCAATGCGCGCGCCCGGCAGCTGAATCACTGAGCCTCCAATCGCTGCCACGTCTCCTTCCACAACCCCCTCCACTATCACATCTCCTCCGAGGGCGATTGCGCCGGCGCCGTCCTTGACGGTCCCAGTGATTTTCAGTGAACGCCCCAGCCCATACGCGATGGTGTCGCTGCTTCCCTCTACGACGTACGCGTTATCAACCGGACTCGGCTCAGTGCTGCTGCCCTGCGCGTTAATACTGCCAACAACCAGCAGCATTGCCGCCAGCATCCAGCCTGCTCTGAAAAACGCTTGCCGGCCCGAAGTAGCATAGCGCCAGGGCCACATAAGCAGGTTGTCTACAGGTGATGCCAGAATTAGCCCCATGAGACTTTTAGTCGCTATTCCAAAAGGCGCATCCGGCGATAGCGGTGGTAGCTTGAGATCAGGAGAGAGAGCAAAATAAGAGCAAACGCCAGAAACAAGAAACCAGTGAGAGCAACCAAGTATGAATCCGGCAGAAGCCCCTGCGTGAGGACTCGCAGGATCACAATCAACCCTAACGCCGCATCACGCAGGGCCATCCAAAGCAAACCAAGAACACCGAGAATTTGGCTGCCGACCAGCCGGATGTTGTCGAGCACGGAGCTGCGTGTGGTTGCCCCCAGCAAGGCAAACGCAGCCAACACCAGTACCAGGCAAAAACGCAGTGCGCGCTTCCGTTCCGTACTGGCTCGCGCCCCGCTCATATCGCTTTCAGCATTGGCCGCCACGACGCGCGCAAAATTGCGGGGAACAGGAAGGGGTGGCGCTGAGGCAAGAAACGTATCCAGTTCTGCCAACAATAGCCGCTGCGTCTGCAATTCACTCGAACACTGCTCACACTCGCGCAGGTGGTCCTCAAGTTTTGCTTGCTCAAACTGGTCCAAATCGCCCTCTATGTAGGCGACAATAACATCAGTCTGGCAGCGGAGATTACCTGAACGCATCAATCATTGAAACGAGCTAACTAAAGTCCTGTGATGCCTCGGTGCAAGAACTGTTGGCGCATCATCTCGCGGGCGCGGAATAATCGGTTCTTCACGGTACCAAGCGGCAATCCAGTAACTTCGACAATCTCTTCGTAAGTCATGTCCTGCGAGTGACGCAACACAATCAGTTCCCGGTAAGGCGCCGGAAGCATGCGAACAACTGTTTCGATCTCCATCCGGCGCTCTTCTCGTTCACTCTCCTGCTCAGGACTCAGCTTGCCACTCTCAATGGGCAGGTCATAATGGTCGCCCTCAGGACCTTTGACGAGCGATCTTTCACGGCCTGCGTTTCTACGCAAATGATCCACGGAGGCGTTATGAGCAATCTTGTAAATCCAGGTTGAAAATTTGAACTCAGAGCGATAACGGGAGAGCGAGGCGTAGACTTTTATGAATATCTCCTGGGTCAGGTCGAGCGCCGCTTCATAGTCACTAACCATCCGGTAGACATAGGCTACAATCGGCCGTTGATAGCGCCTGACTAGTTCTTCAAAACAGCCCTCCACACCGGTGGCGGCCGTCAGCACTAAATCCCGGTCAGTAGCCGAGTTAAAGTTGGAGAAAACAGCGGCAACGGCAGTCGTATTCATTCCCTGAGGTTTACGTTTACTTAAGAAAAAAGGTTTCAAGTACTCAACTCCTTGGAGACAAGTATGCTGAATGTCAGAGTCGTAACTAGAGTAAGGTAAAGGGAGCACCTACTCGAGGAGAAACGACAAT
>Ga0209751_10000054_pt1 | contig 102592 bp, 99 predicted proteins | sample RifCSP13_1_FD_184019 | JGI IMG/M metagenome (GOLD analysis project Ga0209751, IMG submission 184019) | Soil microbial communities from Rifle, Colorado - Rifle CSP2_sed 13_1 (SPAdes) (version 2) | ecosystem: Environmental > Terrestrial > Deep subsurface > Rock core/Sediment | place: Rifle...
GTCGAAAAATGAACATTTTTGGGGGTGCTTCTACCCTTCACCAGTTACTAAAAATCGCTTGTAGCGCGTTCTGAGAGGTCGATATTTTTGGTAACTCTGTAAGGCCGATAAATTCAACAAACTGCTATAGGGTATACGCAACTTGGCCTTCGTGTGAAAGCCGTAAAGTAATTCTGGCAATGACTGCTTTCGACACCAACCGGAACTACGATTTTCTCCGAAGCAGAAGTTCAACGTTGAGCCTAAGATCGCTCAGATCTGACGAGAGACGGTTCAACGCCGCTTATCCGACGAACCCGCAGTCTTGTCGGAGGCCGAGTATCTTGTGAGCAGCATGCCATCGCTGTCGAGAATTCTTACTCCACCGATTGCCCCGCCGTCGACAGCCTGTGCCTGCATAAGCACTTGAGCAAGAGTGAGCCTCTCAGAGTCGGCTAGACTGGTCCACTGATTTTCATCGACTGTCGCAAAATCGTTCTTTGGATGGAAGTCGAGGAGAAGCCCCCCGTCGTGCAGTTGGGACAAGAGCGTTCTAAGTTCTCCCGAGGATGTCGATCTTGAAATTGGAGCGCCAGGGCCATGAAAAGCGAGTAGTTGTTTTGGCGCTGCTCGCGTGTACTTGATGAAGGCGGGGACTTGGTAGCCCACGGTGGCAAGGATTACGCCAAGCGTCCAGTCAATGAGTTGGCTATTTGCAATGAGACTGCCGGCGATCTGCCCGATCAACATTCCTACGAATGCAAGAAGGTACTTCATTCTCTACCCCTCGGAAACGGGACTTCCATTGCTCTTATGGGCGTTACATGCAGTGGAGCAAGAAATGCCTGTAGCAGCCCTTCAAACGAATCATCCGCCTCGACGCTAAGGAGGAATATGCCCTTCGCCGTTCGGTGAATGGTGCAATTTGAGATGCGCACCAGCGATCCATGAACTGCAGGGAGATTAGCCTCGGTGCATCCTTGAAGCTCGAAAATGTGAATAGTCATAAGCGGTTCCTCCTTAGGCCCAGGAACTAACCGGCGCTGCGCGGCTTTATCGTGCAGCGTCCGGTTGAGCGTAGTGTTAGACCTTTCTCCTTTTAGCGGAAGTTCGACCTTAGTTCCGCTCACGGAATATGACGATCATTCTTGCTATGGTAGTAGCGATGGCGACGCCGAGAACAATATTCAATAGACCAACGACCCATCCGCCAAGGACAAAGCCAAGAATAATTGATGGTAGTCCGAGAAACAGGGCCAAGGGGTCGCGCAGAAAATATAGACCTTGGAAGAAGACTGATACTGCTATGTGAAGAAACTGCCACAGTGCCACTCCCGCGAGGAAAAGCGCGCCCCAGCCGTTCCAGAGCCATACCACCTGTGCGTCCATGTCAATTAACCTTTGCCCGGAGCAGTGACGTAGTGCCGCTTGCAGAGATCGTTTAGCTCTTGGCGAATGAAATGATCATCCAGCCATATTCGGGCTTTCTTGTAGCCTTCAGACTTCAACGCGTGCTCAATCAGAGCCCAATCTGGGTACTTGCCGCTTCGTGCAAGTTCTTCTGCTCGACGCAGCGCTTGGTCTTTTAATTCCGTTTGTTTCATGAGAGATGTGCTCGCAGAGGTTATATGGGGAGGTGTCAACTATTTTGGGGGAAGGTTACAGTCCCTCTCGACTGTCGGGTTAGGAGTCAGATTTTGAAGATTGCGCAAAGAATTCATTGATCTCTTTATCCAACTCGGCTGCAAGTTGTACCCGTCGGCGGCTGACGTGAAGCTGTTCTGTTGGATCAAAAACCTCCCAATCCCAGTCAATGTCGTGGGCTAGTCCTGATACCGCAGAGAAGCGGCAAAGAATCTCGAAGTTTTCGCGTGTATTCAGATTAAGGTTGACATACCACCCATTGCTCAGGCGATGGTAATTTGATTGCGTATCCGCGAGCGCTGGCGATTTACGAAAGAGTTTGGCAGGTGTTCTTGCGAAATAGTTTCTAGCTGCGCCATCTGGGCCTCGGCGTTTTCCAACGCCGACGTACCCCGTTGTTTCCCAGCGAACATCAGTGAAAATCTCAGGATTCACTTCCGCGAAGCGCTCGACTAGCCAAATGTAGGCTCCACGCGCGGAATCAAACTCTTGTGCCTTGCCGCGAAAACGCGCGATGGTCGTGCGGCTACAACCGCGTCGAGTTCGAGGCTTGTCCCAAGCCGGGAATCGAGCGTCGAGGCTATCCTTCACCTCACGGGCGTAATCGGTCTTGCCTTGTTGGAGGCAGTTTCGCAGCAGCTGCTCGAGTTCTGCGCGAGAGTAGGTCGCCAATCTTGCACAGAACTGTTCGAGTGATACCGGCATTTCTGACTCCTAATAGTTATTCACCAGACGCTCCGGTCTGTACTATTAAAAATAGTGAGGCGTGCATATTTTCGATATGTAATTGATTAATTGTAAATCTATCAATTTTGACTATCCGCATATTCATAATAGTACTGACAGAGAAAATGTCTCTTTTTGGTACATAGCGGACGGTAAGGATTGTGTGGCCGTCATGCTACTGTCACATCTTTGGATAGATACACATCCTGAATCGCATTCAACAGCGCAACGCCGTCCTGCATCGGTTTCTGGAATGCCTTACGCCCGGAGATCAGCCCCATGCCGCCGGCGCGCTTGTTGATGACGGCGGTGCGCACTGCCTGTTGCAGATCATTCTTGCCCGATTCGCCGCCGGAATTGATCATGCCGACGCGGCCCATGTAGCAGTTCGCCACCTGATAGCGCACCAGGTCGATCGGGTGGTCGGTGGTCAGTTCGCTATAGACCTTGGGGTGGGTCTTGCCGAACTTGATCGCGTTGTAGCCGCCGTTGTTCTCGGCCATCTTCTGCTTGACGATGTCGGCGTTGATTGTGACGGCGAGGTGGTTGGCCTGTCCGGTGAGGTCGGATGCGACGTGGTAATCCTTGTCGGCGGTCTTGAACGCCGGGTTGCGCAGATACGCCCACAGTATCGTGGCCATGCCGAGTTCGTGCGCATGCTCGAACGCCTCGGAGATCTCCTGGATCTGCCGGCGCGAATGCTCGGAGCCGTAGAACACCGTCGCGCCCACTGCCACCGCGCCCATGTCGAAGGCCTGATCCACGCTGGCGAACAGCGTCTGGTCGAACATATTCGGGTAGGTCAGTATTTCGTTGTGGTTGATCTTCACGATGAACGGGATCTTGTGCGCATAGCGGCGCGCCACCGAGGACAACACACCGAGTGTCGAGGCGACGCCGTTGCAGCCGCCTTCGATGGCGAGCTTTACGATGTTGTCCGGGTCGAAATAGATCGGGTTGGGCGCGAACGATGCGCCGCCGGAGTGCTCCACGCCCTGGTCCACCGGCAGCAGCGAAAGGTAGCCGCTGTTGGCCAACCGGCCTTGCCCGTACAAGGCTTGCAGGCTGCGCAGCACACCGGGCTTGCGGTCTTTGATCGCCACCACGCGATCCACATAATCCGCGCCAGGCAGGTGCAGCGACTCTTTGGGTATGCCGGTACAGCGATATTTCAACAGATGCTCTGCTTCGTCACCCAGTAATTGCACGATGTTCGTCATGATCTCGCTCCTGATGGTTGGAATGGCTGATACATATTACTCCCGTTGTCGCACAAGCAGAACCACCTGCATGTGTATAATTTCACGCAGCCCCTACACCTGCCGTCATATCGTATGAACACTCAAGATAAATCGTTGATCATCGGTACCCCGCTCACCCCTTCCGCGACCCGCGTCATGCTGCTCGGCAGCGGTGAGTTGGGCAAGGAAGTCATCATCGCGCTGCAACGCCTCGGCGTGGAAACCATCGCAGTGGATCGCTACGCCGATGCGCCCGGACATCAGGTCGCGCATCGCGCCCATGTCATCAACATGGCGGACGGCGCGGCATTGCGCGCCCTCATTGAAAGAGAGCAGCCGCACATCATCGTGCCCGAGATCGAAGCGATCGCCACCGACATGCTGGAACAGATCGAGCGGGAAGGCATCGCGCGCGTCATTCCCACCGCCCGTGCAGCACGCCTGACGATGAACCGCGAAGGTATCCGCCGCCTGGCTGCTGAGACGCTGGGCTTGCCGGTTTCGCCGTATCGTTTTGCCGACAGCCTTGCAGAGATGCGCGCCGCGATCGAGCAGATCGGCTACCCGTGCATTATCAAGCCGGTGATGTCTTCGTCCGGCAAGGGGCAATCCAGAGTGGATAGTGCCGATGAAGTGGAGGCGGCGTGGAACTATGCCGCCAGCGGCAGTCGCGTGAATCAGGGGCGAGTGATCGTCGAAGGCTTGATCCGCTTCGATTATGAGATCACCCAGCTCACCGTTCGCGCGATCGGCGCGGACGGCAAAACAGCAACGCATTTCTGCGAGCCTATCGGCCATGTGCAGGTGCACGGCGACTATGTGGAAAGCTGGCAGCCGCAAGCCATGTCGCCGCTGGCTTTGCAGCGCTCGCGCGAGATCGCCGAAAAGGTGACCGACGACCTCGGCGGGCTGGGCATCTTCGGTGTGGAGTTGTTCGTCAAAGGCGACGAGGTATGGTTCAGCGAAGTCAGTCCGCGTCCGCACGACACCGGCATGGTGACGATGTGCTCGCAGGTGCAGAACGAATTCGAGTTGCACGCCCGCGCGATACTCGGCCTGCCGGTGGATGTCAGTTTACGAACGCCCGGCGCGAGTGCGGTGATCTACGGTCAACTGGAGGCACAAGGCATCGCGTTCAAAGGCGTGGACGAAGCGCTGCGCGTGCCGCACAGCGATGTGCGCCTGTTCGGCAAACCGGAATCCTTCACGCGCCGCCGCATGGGCGTGGCGCTGGCTACAGGGAAAGATACCGATGAGGCGCGAGGGCGTGCAAAATTGGCGGCGAGCAAAGTGAGGCCAGTCAAACCGTAGGGCGGAAGCCCCGCTGGGGCGTTCCGCCAACATCGAAAACCATATGGCGGAACCGCAAGCGTTCCGCCCTACGCCAGGTTTGAGAGGTAGGGCGGAAGTCCCCTTGTGGGGCGTTCCGCCATAACGCATAGGAGGAAAGAATGCCTGACTATCGCCGTTATCGCGTGCCGGGCGGTACCTACTTCTTTACCATCAACCTGCTCAATCGCCGTTCCGATTTGTTGATTCGACACATTGAGGCATTGCGCGAATCGGTGCGGCGCACCCGCATCGAACGCCCATTCCACATTGACGCATGGGTGGTGCTTCCAGAACATATCCATTGCGTGATTACCTTGCCGCCGGGTGATGATGATTTCTCCAACCGCATCAAGGCGATCAAGATACGCTTTGTGCGTGCCGTGGAGCCGGACGAATGGCGTTCACCCGCGCGTGCTGCGAAAGGCGAACGCGGAATCTGGCAACGTCGTTTTTGGGAGCATGTTATTCGCGACGATGATGATTACGCACGGCATCTGGATTATGTTCATTTCAACCCGGTCAAACACGGACACGCGACCTCGGTTGCGCAATGGCCGTATTCCACCTTCCACCATTTGGTGAGGGCGGGCGTTTATCCGATGGATTGGGGTGGCGGGGAGATTGACGACATTGCCGCAGGCGAGCGGCCATGAATTTGGTTAATAGATGTAGGGCGGAAGCCCCAAAGGGGCGTTCCGCCGCAATAGAAATGTCATGCGGCGGAACCGCAAGCGTTCCGCCCTACGCCAGGCTCGAAAGGTAGGGCGGAAGCCCCCTTGTGGGGCGTTCCGCCGCAAACGTCTGGAGTTTATCGCGGCGTAGCAGGCGGCTGCCTGAATCAATCATCCCAATCGGGATGATTCGGGATAGCCACGGTATCGGTATCGAACACGCCCTTCGCGGCTTGGGTGTGGCACTTGTCACAGTAGCTCAGCGACTTCACATCCTTGTTGCCCTTGACCATCTTTTCCGGGATGTCACGGTGCTTGCGTTCGATATAGCGCAGTTCGGTGATCCGTAGCGGCGCCGGGCCTGCTGTTGTGGCGACAGCGATCTTGCGTGAACGCTTGTACCAGGATCTATCCGCCGCGTTCTCCACCGCGTAATCATGAATAGCTCGCAGCGTGTCTTTGTCCATCTCGGCGTTGTCGCCAAAGTGATCGCGCAACGCATCGGTAGTCAGAAGTTTTTCCCAGGATTTTGCCGGCAACAGACCCGGCTGATAGGCAAAGTGGCATTCCTTGCATTCGTCCTGATACTGCTGGTTGGTGACCGGTTTCACTTCTTTGGTGCGCTCGAAATTAAACAGCCATACCGCAAAGTCCTCTTGTGCCCCGGCATAAGTGCTATTCACCAGCAGCGCGCCGGCCAGCAAGGCGACGATTTTCAATTTGTTTTGCATCTTCACACCCCGTTACCAAGTGATTTTAATAGCGACACCCATGGCGACACCGCCCGCCATCCCCATGCCCGCATGTCCGCCGCCAGGCGCTTTGGACACTGCATAAAGCATGGCCAGCGAACCCGCAGTGCCCAGCAGCGCGTGCAGGTTATCCGGGTCGTACAGCCCGTCTTCAAGATGGAAGTCGTCCCAGTGAGCCAGCAGCCCGGTCGTCACCGTGGCAGCGGCCAGTGCCGCCGTTGCACGTCCCAATTTTGCATGAGTGCTTGAATCCTGTGCATCGAGTTCCGCCTGAGTTGGCGCCCTATCCTCGATTTCAGGCGGTTTCGGAGCGATCACCGTTGCAACGACCAGCGCCAGCGTTCCCAACCCCAGATACTTGTGGGCATTGCTCCCGCTGAACAGCGGCGGTTCAAATCCGGCAGCCGGAGCCACCGGCATCGCGGCCTCCCCCTGGGCGGGATCACCCTCATTCAATGCAAGCATGTAGGACTTGGAGTCCATGAATGGGGAGTTCCTGGTATACAAACTGGCGGCAGATGGAAATTCAGGATTCAGCGCCGTATCCTCTGCATGCACCGTTCCCGCTACAGCCGCCATGCAGATACCGGCGGCGATATTTCTAAACCTGACATTGCATTTCATTCATTACTCCTTGAGCTGATGATATTATTCTGTATGACAATTGAGTTCATGCGGGTCTTGTCGCTTCGATTACCGAGTTTTGGTTCGGGGAACTAGAGTGGCTAATCTGATAAAAGTTCATTCATGAGAACAAACTTCGGATGCGCGCCCTTCAGTTTATGCATGGCGGGTTTCGCTCACCCGATTTGTGCATCCCAACAGGAATGCATGGTTTTAAGGTGCCGGGTTTGGGTATAAGCGATGTACCGCATAGATTCTCTCCAGCACTTCTGTCGATAACATCATATCGGCACTATCCAGATTTTCCTTCAACTGCTGCAAACTGGTCGCGCCGAGTATCACGCTGCTGGTGAACCAGCGGGTACGCGCGAAGGCCAGGGCCATTTGTGCAGGACTCAAATTCTCTTCGCGCGCGATGCGCGCATATTCCTTGCTTGCCGCAGGCACATTGGGCTTGGCGTAGCGCTGCCCGAAGCCGGGAAACAACGTGATGCGCCCCTGCGCTGGTGGATCGGTGAGATATTTTCCGGACAGATGACCGAACGCCAGCGGGCTATAGGCGAGCAGGCCGACTTTCTGGTGGCGACAGATTTCAGCCAGTCCCGACTCGAAACTCCGATTCATCAGGTGATAGGCATTTTGCACCGATACGATCTTCGGCAGTCCGGATCTTTCCGCACACCTTAGGAATTCACTCACTCCCCAGGGAGTCTCATTGCTCAGCCCGATGTGGCGCACCTTGCCGGCTTTGACCAAATCCGCGAGTGCCTCAAGTTGTTCGATGATCGGCACGGTGTCGTGTTCCTGTGCGATGTCATAACCAGTCGCGCCGAACATCGGCACATAGCGGTCCGGCCAATGGATCTGGTAGAGATCGACGTAGTCGGTCTGCAAGCGCTTCAGGCTGCCGTCTATCGCCGCTTCGAGATGCTGGCGATTGATGCGCGGGCCGTTGCGTATCCATGAGAAGCCACGCGATGGCCCGGTGATCTTGGTTGCGACGATCAGTTTTTCGCGCGGCTGATGTTTCAGCCACGAGCCGATATAGCTTTCGGTGCGCCCCTGTGTTTCGGCGCGCGGCGGGACCGGATACATCTCGGCGCTATCGATGAAATTCACCCCGCGCGATACTGCCAGATCGAGTTGCGCATGGGCATCCGCCTCGCTGTTCTGTTCGCCGAAGGTCATCGTGCCGAGTCCCAACGCCGACACCCGCAGATCGCTCTCGCCCAATCGTCTGAGTTCCATATCCCCTCCGTACTTATTCTTGACACTCATTGAGGCACATTCTAAATCCGTTCGTGGTGAGCATGTCGAACCATGTGTTAGTGATGTAGCCCGGATGTAGCGCAGCGGAATCCGGGGTTTGGTGGGCGTGGCCGAAGTTCCCCCGGATTCCATTGCATTCCATCCGGGCTACGCCCGCTCAAGTTTTTCCGATACCCCGCGCTCTTGGCGCGGGGTAGTTCATTTCCGTGTGTTCCGTGGTAAACAGGTTTAGAATTTGCAGCATGAAAATGCCCGTCCTGTTCGTTTCACATGGCGCACCCACTCTGCCGGTCGAGCCGGGTGAGACGGGCGCGTCGTGGCGGCAGCTCGGCGCACGATTGCCCAGGCCGTCCGCGATCCTGGTGATCTCGGCGCATTGGGAAACGCGCATCCCTACCGTCAGTCGCGCCGTCCAGCTGGAAACCATCCATGACTTCAGCGGCTTCCCTGAGGAGTTGTATAAGCTGCAATATCCCGCACCCGGCGCTCCGGCGATGGCGCAAGCCGCTGCCGGGTTGTTGCAGCAGGCTGGCATACCGGCGCAACTGGATGACACACGCGGCCTCGATCACGGCGCGTGGGTACCGCTGAGTTTGATGTATCCCAATGCAGATATTCCGGTCGCGCAACTTTCGCTTCAGCCGGATAAAGATCCAGCTTGGCACATCGCGCTGGGCCGCGCGCTGCGCCTATTGCGCGAACAGGGTGTGCTGATCATCGGCAGCGGTTCGATCACGCACAACCTGCGTGCCATATTCAAACATCCCCAGGGCGAACCCGCGCCGGCCTGGGTCACTGAATTCTGCGACTGGATGGCGGAGCGGATCAAGGCAGGCGATCTGGCAGCGCTCAGCGCCTATCGCACCCTTGCGCCGCATGCCGTGCAGAATCACCCCACTGACGAGCACTTGCTGCCGCTGTTCGTGGCACTCGGCGCGGCGGACAGGATCGACAGCGCACAGCGCCTGAACCAGGTAGTGACGTATGGTTTGTTGGCTATGGATATGTGGCTGTTCGATGCCGGGATGTAGCGTGCGCTGTGCGCACGATTCAAAATATGGTCGTGCGCACAGCGCACGCTACATGCTGTTCGCGATTCCTTTCAGCACACCTTCTGACAAATCCTCCAGCGTAACCCGCTGCGCCTTCTCGAGATTTTGATAATTCCTGGAGGTTGCGCGGAAATAGCTCGGGTCATAATGCAGTGTGAGCAATTCCGCGACCATTGTTGCGAAGTCACCGGCGCGTATCAATGAACTCCAGTGCTCCAGTTGCTTGGCTCCGTGAAAACGATGCAGTGATTGCAGATGCGCGATCAGCGTCTCCGGGTCGTCAAGGTAATGGCGGTAATCTTCCAACAGTCCGGCAACACGAATATCCAGTAGTGTTTCCACCAGCAGGCAATCACTGGCGTGCATCGCGGTGATCAAGGTAGGGGGCAGGGTGATCAGGCCGATCTTGCTGCTTTCCGCTTCGACGAACACAGGTAGTGCCGGATCGAGTTTTTGCATAGCTAGCAGCAGCGCACTGTCGAACCATTTCTGCGAGGGTTGCGCCTGTTCGGGCAGTCTGCCCAGCACCGAGCCGCGATGCTTCGCCAGCATTTCCAGATCGAGCACTTGATGCCCTGTGTCAGCCAGGGCATTTAGCAGCCGGCTCTTCCCCGAGCCGGTCGGGCCGCAGATCACGCGAAACGTGAAGCTTTGCGGCAATGCCTCAAGTTTTTCCAGCACATCGCGCCGGTATGTCTTGTAGCCGCCTTCCAGTTTGTGCGCTGCCCAGCCTACTTGAGCCAGGACGATGCTCATCGCGCCGCTGCGCTGTCCGCCGCGCCAGCAATAGACCAGCGGCCGCCAGGATTTGGGATGGTCGTGGAAGCGGGTTTCCAGATGGGTGGCGATATTGCGGGCGATCATCGCTGCACCGGATTTGCGCGCCTCGAACGGCGACACTTGCTTGTACAATGTGCCGACCGTGATGCGTTCCTCATTGGATAGCACCGGGCAATTGATCGCGCCGGGAATGTGATCCTCGGCGAATTCCGCCGGGGTGCGCACGTCGACGATTTCGTCAAATTCGCCTAGCTGTGATAGGTTCGCAGTTCTGAAAAGCATTAGGACACCTCAAAATAATTTGCATTACGTCATTCCCGCGAAAGCGGGAATCCAGCAAGACAAAAATGCCTTTTGTTTAAACCCACTGGATTCCCGCTTTTGCGGGAATGACAAGGAGGTGTGTTGCGGATTATGCGAAGACTGACAATGAAGAAGGAGTTAATGTGTCCGAAGTGAAGCTGACCCAATTGTCGCACGGTGGCGGCTGCGGCTGCAAAATAGCCCCGGCTCTGTTGCAGGAAATATTAGGTACAGCAAAAGAGAAACTGCCCTATGCCAACCTGCTGGTCGGTACCGAGACCAGCGATGATGCGGCGGTATACCATCTGAACGATCAGCAGGCCATCATTGCCACCACCGATTTTTTCATGCCCATCGTCGATGACCCATTCGACTTCGGCCGCATCGCCGCAACGAATGCGCTGTCCGATGTGTACGCGATGGGCGGCACACCGATCATGGCGCTGGCGATAGTCGGCATGCCGATCAGCAAGCTGCCGGTCGAGACGATACGCGCGATCCTGCAAGGCGGCGAGTCGGTATGCGAAGCAGCGGGCATACCTCTGGCGGGCGGCCATTCGATCGATTCCATCGAGCCGATCTATGGGCTGGTGGCGATCGGCATTGTGCATCCGCAGCGGCTCAAAAAAAACGTCGGCGCACAGGCAAGCGATGTGCTGATACTCGGCAAGGGGCTGGGTATCGGCGTGCTGGCGCAGGCGTTGAAGAAGGGCGTGCTGTCCGCCGATGGCTATAAGCAAATGATCGCCACCACCACGCAACTCAATACCGTGGGCAGCGAACTGTCCGGCCTTAAAGCTGTGCATGCGCTGACCGATGTGACCGGTTTTGGCCTGCTCGGACACCTGCTGGAGATGTGTCGCGGCTCTGGCTTGGGTGCCGAGCTGAAGTTCGATCAGGTACCTATCTTGTCCGAGGCCTTGCCGTTGGCACAGCAAGGCTACGGCCCCGGCGCGATAGACCGCAATCTGGCGAGCTACGGGCATGAAGTGGATTTCGCTTCGCATCTGGAAAATTGGCAACGCCGAGTGCTGGCCGATGCGCAAACCAGCGGCGGGCTGTTGGCAGCCGTTGCGCCGGGTTCAGTGGATCAAGTGCTGTCTGCTTTCAGGAATGCCGGATTCGCGCAGGCTGCGGTGATCGGCACGATGAAGAACGGTGCGCTTCGTGTTACGGTGAGCTAATGAGTAGTTTTTGTATGGAGTGCGGCGACACGTCGCCGCATTCCAACGGTTCATCGCACTACCATCAGCTCATTCCACTCCGTGGTGTAACGTTGCGACATATTTCCGCGCCGCATCGCCCAGCTTTTCCTGACCCCTTCGCCTAGCAGTTGCATCGTTCCGCTGCCCATGCGGCGGTTGATCCGGTCCAGGGTGGCCATCAGTGCTGTGGATCTTTGCTGTGCCACGACATCTTCGAACAGCGTGCGTGGCCTTGCTGTGGCGGCGATGATTTCGGTCAGCATCACGCCCGCCTTCTGATACATATAGCCGCTGCGGTAGATTTGCCGCAGTCCGCTCAACGCGGCGCGGCATAGCAGGCGCGTGTCATCGGTGGGCTCGAACAGGGGCAGCAGCATGGCTTGCTGATATTGCGGTGCGCTTTCTTTATGAGAATTGGCCTTGTGCGGATTGGTGCGGATATAGACCTGGATGCCGCCCGCGAGAGAGTGCTGGCTGCGCAGCTTCTCGGCGGCACGGGTGGTATAGGCGATGACCGCTTGTTCCAGGTCTGCCAGCAAAGAGACGGACACGCCGAACGAACGCGAGCTAATGATCTGCTGGCGCGGCGGCGTGACATCATCCAGTTCCAGGCAGGCCTCGCCATTCAGTTCCGCTACGATGCGTTCCATGACCACACCAAACTCGGCGCGGACGCGCTTGGTAGCGCTGTATTTCAACTCCAGCACCGAGCTGATGCCCATCTGCTGCAAGCGGATGGTGCTGCGCCTGCCCACGCCCCAGACTTCGCCGACATCGATCTTTGCGAGCAGATTGTCCAGCACGCGTGCCGTCATCGCATTGAAATCGCACACGCTGTGATACTGCTTCTGCTTCTTGGCGACATGGTTGGCGAGCTTGGCTAAAGTCTTGCTCGGCGCGATGCCCACGCACACCGGTATGCCGACGCATCGTTTGATGGTGCCGCGTATCGTTTGCGCATATTCAGCCAGGCTGTCCAAGCCGGATGACTTGGGCATGCCGGTCAGGTCGAGGAAGGACTCGTCGATCGAATAGATCTCCTGATCGGGACAGTACTGCGACAACAGCCGCATCACCCGGTTGGAGATGTCGGCATACAGCGTGTAATTGGAAGACAGCGCGATGATGCCGTGGCGCTTGGCGAGGTCTTTCAACTGGAACCACGGCACGCCCATCTTGACGCCGAGGTCCTTGACCTCCTGTGAGCGCGATACCACGATGCCGTCGTTATTGGAAAGCACCACCACCGGCTTGCCCTCCAGCCTGGGCTGGAACAGCCGTTCGCAGGAGACGTAGAAGTTGTTGCAGTCGATTAACGCAATTGAGCGCATGATTCAACCCAATTGTAGGGTGGATAAGCGCAGCGCATCCACCGCAGTGTATCCGTCGAAGCGAGTTGGTGGATGCGCTGCGCTTATCCACCCTACAGTGCTTAAACCTTGTGGATGTTCCAGCTCACGACCCCCCAGATCGAAAAATCCTGTTCCGGCTTGATGAGCGTGTCGGCATAGCCCGGGTGTGCGGCACGCAATATCTGTCCATCCGCAGTGTGCAGCAATTGCTTCACGGTGAATTCGCCATCCAGCACCGCGATCACCACGCAGCCGTGCGCGGCAGGCAGGGCGCGATCCACCACCAGCAGATCGCCGTCGAAGATGCCGAGCCCGCGCATCGAATCGCCCGCGACGCGCATGAAGAAGGTGGACTCGCGATGCTGGATCAGATGCTCGTCCAGGTTGATGCGCTGCTCCACATAATCATCGGCAGGCGAGGGGAAGCCCGCCGGTACGGCACTGCGCAGCAAGGCGCGCTGCCGGTGGAACAATTCCTTGTTGGGATGGGTCAGCGACAGCAGACCGCGCGGGGAGCGTTGTGCTTGCCGGCCTGAACAGCCGGGATAAATAGAATGCCGCATGGCTTACTTCCGGTACTTGCGTATCAAGCCGACCAACACGCCGAAGATCTCCAGCGTGCCTTGCGGGCGGATGACCGGATAGGCCTGGTTGGCGGGACGCAGGATGTACTTGCCGCGCTCCTTGTCCAGGGTCTTCAGCGTGAACTCGTTGTCCACGATGGCCACGACGATGTCGCCCACACTGGCGAGGTTGCGCTTTTCCACCACGGCGACATCGCCATCATGGATGCCCGCTTCGATCATCGAATCGCCCCTGACCGGGATCAGCGTGGTCTCGGAGGGCGTGTCGATCAGCATCTCGTCGATGACGAAATACTCGCCCTGGGTGGCGGTCACCGAAACCGGCATCCCTGCCTGAACCGAGGACTCGGCCAACGGGCGCGCGAAGAACTGGCGGGAGGGGATCCATGCCCCGTCCGGCGTTCGTTCGATGAAACCGGCTGCGCTCAGGCGGGTCAGTACGGCCTTGACCCAGGACTTGGAGGCGATACCGAACACCTCGCACAGCTTGGCGTAGGAGGGGATGTTTTTCCAGTCAGCGTAATAGTCCTGGAGTTTGGCGAGATACTCGCCGTCCTTGGGATTGAAGTCAGAAGAATCAGTCATGATTGGTTTGATACAGAACGAATGTGCTGGTACTGTAAAGAACGAACGTTCTTTTGTCAACCGGGATGATTTTTTATGGATTAGCTCATCAAACTGTTCGCCCTGAGCATGCGCAAATCTTTATTCGTAGCCCGGAGAAGCGAAGCGCGTCCGGGGTTATATGACTGCAAACCCGGATTCCACTGCGTTCCATCCAGGCTACATACTACATACTCTGCGCGGGAGCATAGTTTTTGTATGGAGTGCGCATAACCAGCCACTTAGCAATCGTTTTTGGATTGCTTAGTAGAATGGCTAGTAGTTACATCAGACGCGTCTGCGCTTTCAGATAGCGGCGACACGTCGCCGCACTCCAAGAAAGTACGTTCAATACTCCGAATACTTCTTCGCGCTGCCGCGCACCTGCTCCGCCGGATACTTCGCCGCATTCTTCTCCAGCTTGTGCAGCGCGGCCTCTTTCAAATCCACCTCCAGCTTGTCCGAAAGGCGCACCAGATACAACAGGATATCGGCCAGTTCCTCGGCGACCGCATCCTTGATGTCGGGGGAGAGGCTGACCGATTGCTGTTCGCTCAGCCACTGAAAATGCTCCATCAGCTCGGCGACTTCCACCATCAGAGCCATGCTCAGGTTCTTCGGCGAATGGAACTGGTCCCAGTCGCGCGCCTTGGCGAACGCGCGCAGCTTGTCGCGCAACATCAGCAGATCGGATGGGTCGGACATATTTGGGACTCCGTTAAAATCGGGTTGTGGTTGCGGGCTATTGTAATACACATCGGGGACGGGCAATATACGCGGCACCGTGTGCAGATGTTGCTGCCATTTCAGCGGCTTTCACACTCAAGAATGAGGATACCGATCATGCAATTTCAATTTGGCTTTCATAGATTGTTTTTTGCCGCCGTGCTACTGCTGGCTGGCGCGGCTACAGCGTTTGGGGAAACCGCAGCGGAAAGCGCCGTGCAGGCGCAGCCAGCGGAACATGACTTTATCATTGCATCGGCCACCAAGGATAAAACCCATCCCCATTATGGCAAAGGCACGGATATCGGTTTTGCCGTTAATGGAGTGCAAGGTGGCGCACTGGTTCTGGTGCGCGGAAAGACCTATACATTTTATGTTGATACTGGCGTCAAGCATGATTTTTATCTTTCCACCAAACCGATAGGTTGGGGCATGGCGACACTGACCAAAGGCGTTCAGGGAAATTTCACTTATAAAGGTGTTGTCACATTCAGCCCCACCGCTGAAACGCCGGATACCGTCTATTACGCATGTCGTGATCATAAATTTATGGGCGGTGAGATCCATATAGTCAACCGCGGTGAAGAAGGCAAGTTCAGCGGGGTGAAATCCGCTGTGAAGCCCTGAACAATCACTCAACCAAATAAAAAAACCGCCTGCAAGAGGCGGTTTTTTTATTTGGCGGAGAAGGCGGGATTGTTCGACTTTCGCGTTGCTTCCGCGAAAGCCTCATCCCTCGTTGCACTCGGGACTGCCCTGCGGGCATCCTGCGCAAGCGGCTGGTGGCTACGGCCGCCGCTTTGCGGCTTAACTTGGCGATGCCAAGTTAGCCTGCGCCGCAACAAGCCGCTACGCGGCGTGTTGTCGAACCCGGCGGTTTCGTCCACACACCTGCTCAACCAAATAAAAAACCGCCTGCAAGAGGCGGTTCTTTATTTGGCGGAGAAGGCGGGATTCGAACCCGCGGTGGGGTATTACCCCACACACGCTTTCCAGGCGTGCGACTTAAACCACTCATCCACCTCTCCGAAAGGGCGCGCAGAATATCCCAGAACGCCTTTTGCCGCAATCAAAAGCGATTCTTCCACTCGCGCAGGGCAGTAAACACGCCGAGTTCGGTGGTGTCGGTCAGGCCGCGCCGTTGCAGGGTGCGGATGATCTCCGGCTGGGTGCAGCGCAGGAAGGGGTTGGTGGCATTTTCCAGCGCGACGGTGGAGGGCAGGGTGGGCAGGTTCGCCGCGCGCAGCTGTTGGGTGGCGGCGGCGCGTTGCTGCACTTCGGGGTTGTCCGGTTCGCAGGCCAGCGCGAAGCGCAGGTTGGCGGCGGTATATTCGTGTGCGCAGTACACGCGGGTGTGATCCGGCAGTTGCGCGAGGCGTTGCAGGGAGTGGTGCAGTTGCGCGAGGCTGCCTTCGAAATTCCTGCCGCAACCGCCACCGAACAGCACGTCGCCGCAGAACAGTATTTCCGGGGCGAGATAGGCGATGTGGTCGTTGAGGTGGCCGGGAATTTCGAGGATGGCGAACACGATGCCGAACGGGTCGAGCTTGAGGCTATCGCCTTCGCGCAGGTCATCGGTGATGTGCGGGTTGTCGGGATGTCGCCGCCCATACACCGGCACGTTGTATACTTCGCGCAATCCCGCGATGCCGCCGATGTGGTCGGCGTGGCGGTGGGTGCACAGAATGGAATTCAATTGCAAGCCGTGCGCATTCAGGAATCTCAGCACTGGTCCGGCTTCGCCGGGATCAACCACGGCAGCATGCTGGCCGTTGTGTATGATCCAGATGTAGTTGTCTTGCAGTGCGGGAATGGCGGTGATGTTGAACATGGAGCGAGTGGAAGTTGGGCGATGCCGAATTGTAATTTATCTGCACAGAGTTTGAGCGAATGGTTCACCACCCCGCAGGGTGGCTATGTGCTGGCGCGCGAGCAGGCGTATTTCGATCGCACCGTGAGCGATATGTTCGGTTACAACGCGCTGCAATTGGGTTTGCAGGAGCATGATTTCTTGCGCGGCAACCGGATGCCGTTGCGTTTCAGTGCGGGGAATCAGGCGGGGAACGCCGTGCGCTTGATTTGCACGGAGTTGCCGTTCGACAGCGACAGCCTGGATCTGGTGTTGTTGCCGCATGTTCTCGAATTCTCGGAGCAGCCGCATCAAGCCTTGCGCGAGGTGGAGCGGGTGCTGATGCCTGAGGGTAATCTGATCATCAGCGGTTTCAATCCGCGCAGTCTGTGGGGTTTGCGCCGCGCACTGGGCAGCAAGCAAGGCTATCCGTGGGGAGGCCATTTCATTGCGCTGCCGCGCCTCAAGGATTGGCTGGAATTGCTCGGTTTTGAAGTGGTGGGAGGCCGCTTTGCGGCATATGCGCCGCCGTTCCGTCAAACCAGATGGCTGGAGCGGCTCGCCTTTATGGAAGCGGCAGGCGATCGCTGGTGGGCGGTGAGCGGCGGGGTGTATTTTCTGCACGCGATAAAGCGAGTGCCCGGAATGCGGCTGATCAAGCCGCAGTGGAACGAGGGGTTGGTAAGCAAGCTGCTGCCGACCGCGCCGAAGATGAATAACAAGATCACGCAACGTAACAATGAACGTAGGTAGGGGCACGGCGCGCCGTGCCCGTACGAAAATGAGCAGGTTTTAAGAATGAACAAAGATGTAGTAGAGATTTTTACCGACGGCGCGTGCAAGGGCAATCCCGGCGTGGGAGGATGGGGCGCATTGCTGCGTACCAAGGGCAAGGAGCGCGAGCTGTTCGGCGGCGAGAAGCACACGACCAACAATCGCATGGAATTGATGGGCGCGATCGCGGCACTGGAGGCGTTGAAGCGGCATTGCCATGTGCGCCTGCACACCGATTCCAAATATGTGCAGCAGGGCATCACCGCCTGGGTGCATGACTGGAAGCTGCGCGGCTGGAAGACTTCGAGCAAGAAGCCGGTGAAGAACGAAGACTTGTGGCGCAGACTGGACGCGCTGGCGACGCAACACCAGATCGAGTGGGTGTGGGTCAAGGGGCATGCCGGACACGATGGCAACGAGCGCGCCGATGAATTGGCGAATCGCGGCGTGGAAATGATGCAGTTGTAGGCCGGGCTCTGCCCGGCATTTTTTGAAGTGCGGCGGGTAAAACCCGCCCTACAAAATCGGACAAGATTTATGAGACGAATCGTGGTAGATACCGAAACGACCGGGCTGGACCCCAAGCAGGGCCATCGCATCATCGAACTGGCGGCGATCGAGCTTGAAGGGCGCAAGGTGTCGCTGCGGCGCTTTCATCGCTACCTCAATCCCGAGCGCGAGATCGAGGCGGGCGCGGTGGCAGTGCACGGCTTGACCTATGAGCGTTTACAGAACGAGGCGAAGTTCGGCGATATCGCGGCCAGCTTCCTGGAGTTCATCGAAGGGGCGGAGTTGATCATACACAACGCGCCGTTCGATATGGGATTCCTCAATAACGAACTGAGTTTGTTGGGATTGCCGCCAATGCAAAACGCGGTGATGGACACGCTCAAGCTCGCGCGCGAAATACATCCGGGCAAGAAGAACAGCCTGGATGCCTTGTGCGGCCGTTATGCGATCGACAACGCGCATCGCAGCCTGCACGGCGCGCTGCTGGATACTGAACTGCTTGCTGAAGTCTATTTTGCGATGACGCGCGGACAGGAAAGTCTGCTCGGCGAAGACCGCACCCCAAAGGTGCGCCAAGCCGCTGTGTTGAGTACCGATGCGTCACGTCCCAGGCTGCGCGTGCTGCAAGCCAGCGCGGAAGAATTGGCCGAGCACGCGCAACAACTTGCCGACATCGACAAGGCGAGCAAGGGTGCATGTTTGTGGAAGCAGTTGGAAAGCGGGGCTTAATGGTTTTGTAGGGTGCGTTCTACGCACCATGGTGCGCATGGCGCACCCTACGGTACTCTGTAGGAGCCCGATTTATCGGGCGATTGGCATCAGCCGTCATTTCGATAAACATCAATAACCAGGCAAACGCTCTTCCCGAGCTCTACAGAACAAATATGAAAACAGATGTGATTATCATCGGCTCCGGTGCGGCGGGCATGATGTGTGCCCTGCAAGCCGGACAGCGCGGGCGTTCCGTGGTGTTGCTCGATCATGCCAAAAAGCTCGCCGAGAAGCTCCGTATCTCCGGCGGCGGGTATTGCAACTTCACCAACATCAACACCAAGCCTGAGAATTTCATCTCCGCCAACCCGAACTTTTGCCGCTCGGCTCTGGCGCGCTACACGCCGCAGGATTTCATTGCGCTGCTGCAAAAGCATAAAATCGGCTACCACGAGAAGACGCTCGGGCAATTGTTCTGCGATGACGAATCGGATGCAGTCATCGTGATGTTGCGCGGTGAATGCGAAGCGGCGGGCGTTAAGCGTTTCATGAGCTGCGAGATCGGCGAAATCGAGTATTACCCTGCTCCGGATGACGGGCAGGGGAAGAAGGGGACACACAAGTTCCACGTCAACACCACGCGCGGCGATTTCAACGCCGACTCATTGGTGATCGCGACCGGCGGTCTGTCTATTCCCAACACCGGCGCGACACCGTTCGGTTATCACGTTGCCGAACAATTCGGCATTCCCATCACCAAGCTCAAGCCCGGCCTGGTGCCGCTGACTTTTGCACCGGACGACTGGAAGCCCTATGCCGATCTGACCGGCGTCTCGCTCGATACCGTGGTGAGTTGCGGCAAGCAGTCTTTCCGCGAAAACATGCTGGTCACGCATCGCGGCTTGAGCGGGCCCGCGATATTGCAGATATCATCCTATTGGCAGCACGGCCAGCCGCTGCACATCGATCTGGTGCCGGATTGCGACATGGCGGCCTTGCTGGATGAGCAAAAAACCAGCAAGAAACTGCTGAGCAATTTCCTGACGCAATGGTTTCCCAAGAGCTTCTCCGATGTGTGGTGCGCGCAGTTGACCGGGCAGAAACAGATCGAGAACAAGCCGCTCAACCAATACAACGACAAACAGCGCAAACTGATCGCGGGACAACTGCACGACTGGCAGATCATCCCGAGCGGCACGGCCGGTTACAACAAGGCAGAAGTGACCTGCGGCGGGATCGACACTCGCGCGCTGTCGTCAAAAACCATGGAATGCATCGAAGTACCCGGCCTTTATTTCATCGGCGAAGTGGTTGATGTGACCGGGCAGCTCGGTGGTTATAACTTCCAGTGGGCATGGGCTTCGGGCTACGCGGCTGGCCAAGCGGTTTGATGCTATAGTTTCCGCGTATTTTTTTACATTCAACCAGGAGGAGCCAATGATGCGTACCTTATGGATAGTTTTGTTGACTATGATGTTGAGCGGCTGCGGCTACAACACCCTGCAAACCACCGATGAGCAGATCAAGGCGGGCTGGGCGGAGGTGCTGAACCAGTACCAGCGGCGCGCCGACCTGATCCCCAACCTGGTCAATACCGTCAAGGGCTATGCCGCGCAGGAGAAGGACGTGCTGCTGGGTGTGACCGAGGCGCGCGCCAGGGTGGGCAGCATCCAGGCCACGCCCGAGCTGATCAATGACGAGCAGGCGTTCGCCAGGTTCCAGGCTGCACAGGGCGAACTGACTTCAGCCTTGAGCCGTTTGCTGGTGGTGGCCGAGAATTACCCGCAATTGAAATCCGACGCGAACTTCCGCGATCTGCAGGCGCAACTCGAAGGCACGGAGAATCGTGTGACGGTCGCGCGCAACCGCTATATCAAGGCGGTGCAGGAGTACAACGTCACGGTGCGCCAATTTCCCAGCAACCTGACCGCGATGTTGTTCGGCTACAAGGTGAAGCCATCATTCACCGTGGAAAACGAGAAGGAGATCTCCCGTCCGCCGACGGTGGATTTCGCTGCGCCAAAAGCGGCTGCACCGGCGAAATAGATGAAAAGTCTTGCGCAGGTGATTCTGCTTGCGCTGCTGCTGCTATGCGGAGCGGCGCAAGCCGAGGTTGCCGTGCCGCCGCTCACGCAGCGCGTCACCGATCTTACCTCCACGCTGGATGCACAGCAAATCCAAACACTGGCATCACGTCTTGCGGAGTTTGAAGCGAACAAGGGCGCGCAGCTTGCGGTGCTGATCGTGCCGACCACCCAGCCTGAAAGCATCGAGCAATTCGGCATCCGCGTGGTCGAGGCGTGGAAGCTCGGACGCAAGGGGGTGGACGATGGCGCGCTGCTGCTGGTCGCCAAGGATGACCGCACCCTGCGCATCGAAGTGGGTTATGGTCTGGAGGGAGCGTTGAACGATGCCACCGCACACCGCATCGTCGATGAGATCATCGTGCCGCGTTTCAAGCTCGGCGAGTTTTATGCAGGCATCGAGTCCGGCACGGCGGCGATGATGCAGGTGATAAATGGCGAACCCTTGCCGCCGCCCAGGCGTGCCGCCGCCAGCGGCAAATATGACATCGAGTCGCTGCTGTTCATCGCATTCGGGCTGGTCGTGGTCGTGGGCGGCATGTTGCGTGCGCTGCTCGGGCGTTTTCCCGCCGCTGCGCTGGTAGGGGGAGGGCTGGGAGCGCTGGCCTGGTTCACGGTCGCGCCGTTGCTGGTTGCGCTGCTGGTCGGGTTGATGGCATTCGTGTTCGTGTTGCTGGGTGGGGGTGGGCGGGGCTTCGGTGGCTATGGCGGGGGGTTCGGTCGTGGCGGATCAGGCGGAGGCGGTTTCAGCGGCGGGGGTGGCGGATTTGGCGGAGGCGGCGCTTCGGGGCGATGGTAAGATGAGTGCGTCTAAAAATCCAAACTCCGTCGCGATACGGCGTTGCTCAAGTTTCGTAGGGTGGATAAAGGCACATCGTGCCGCATCCACCGTTCCGCATGGAGGATACGTGCTTCGCACTTTAACCCAAATAATCTATTAGCCTCGAAACCCCCTCCAGCTCCCCCTTGTCAGGGGGAGTGCCCGGTCTGCCCCTCCCCTGAAGTGGGTCAAGCAGGCAATCCGCGCAGCGGATGCTCGCACAAGGGGAGGTTGGGAGGGGTTGGGGTGGAATTTCTGCCTAATGGACAATCTGGGTTTAATCCACCCTACCGCACGGAATTTATTTTTGAGGCACCCATGAATCTATCACGGCTTATGCGACATCTATCCAGTGGAAATGCGTCAGTACGGCGCGCTTTTCCGCCGCGCACGCTGGATACGATTGAGCACGCGATCCGCGAAGCCGAGGCGATGCACACCGGACAGATACGTTTCGCAGTCGAGCCCGCGCTGGACTTGAAACCGCTGCTGGCGGGACAGACTGCTCGCGGACGGGCTGTCGAGGTGTTTTCACAGTTGCGCGTATGGGATACCGAATCCAACAACGGTGTGCTGATCTATCTGCTGCTGGCAGATAGGGATGTCGAGATCGTTGCCGACCGCGGCGTAAATGCCAGGCTGGGAAAAGAAGTCTGGGAAGAGATTTGCCGCGAGATGGAGGCGGCGTTTCGCGATGGCAAGTTCGAACAAGGCGTGCTTGCCGGTATTCGCAGCGTGGGCCAGCACCTTGCTCGTCATTATCCCCATGCAGGCGTAAAGCCGAACGAGTTAGCGGATCGGCCGGTACTGATGTAATCATTCTATCCATCGACGGAGCGGCGTTGGTTCCGGTATCGGGCCGTACTATCTTAAAATTTTTCACGCCCCGAAACCTTGCTCCTCATAAGGGATTGCACGGATATTGGGCAATTGGCGTTGTCACCGCCGGACGCAATCGTATATACTTCCCTTCATTGTCCAATTTCAGGTTTTTCCTTCATGCTGGAAATCAGCAATCTTGCTTGTAGCCGTGGTGATCATCGTTTGTTTTCCGGATTGAGCTTCGCGCTGGATTTTGGGCAGATCATGCAAGTGCAGGGCGCGAATGGCAGCGGCAAGACCAGCCTGCTGCGTACTTTGTGCGGCTTCATCACGCCGGATGAGGGTGATATCATCTGGCGCGGCGAGAATATCCGCGAGCTGGATGAGGAATATTATGCCGAGATGCTGTACCTCGGACATTTGAATGCGATCAAGGACGAGTTGAGCGCGCTGGAAAACCTGTGCATTTCTGCCGGACTTTCCGGGGTTGAGCTTGAAGAGAAGGAAGCTATGGCCGCCCTGCGGCGCATGGGGTTGCGCGGCCGCGAACTGCTGCCTACCAAAGTGCTTTCCCAGGGACAAAGGAGGCGCGTGGCATTGGCGCGCTTATTGGTCAGCGATGCGAAATTGTGGGTGCTGGACGAACCTTTGACCGCGCTCGATGTCGGAGCCGTGGCATTGATCCAGGAGCTGATAGAGGAACATTTGGCGCAGCAGGGGATGGTGATCTTTACCACCCATCAACCGCTGGAAGTGGCGGGGGTGGAGATGCGCAGTTTGTCGCTGTCATGATGATGACTGGTATGAAGGTCATGGGCATGAAGGTCATAGTGTCATGAAGAAATCCACGATGCTGGATTTGCTGGTGCTGGTGATACGGCGCGATCTGGTGCTGGCGATGCGCCGCCGCGCGGATGTGCTCACCACGCTGATTTTTTTCGTGATGGTGGTCAGTCTGTTCCCATTGGGTGTCGGGCCTGAAATGGCGATGCTGCGCAAGATGGCGGCGGGTGTGTTATGGGTGGCGGCCTTGCTGTCTTCGATGTTGTCGCTGGGAAGGCTGTTCTCGGCCGACTACCTGGATGGCACGCTGGAACAGATGATGCTGGCTCCGCAATCGTTGTCGATGCTGGTGCTGGGCAAGATGGCCGCGCACTGGATGGTGTCCGGTTTGCCGCTGGTGCTGATGGCTCCGGTGCTGGGCTTGCAGTTCGATATGCCAGTGGAGGCACTCGGTGTGCTGATCATAGGCTTGTTGTTGGGAACACCGATACTCAGCATGGTAGGCGCGATCGGAGCGGCCTTGACATTGGGCTTGCGGGGTGGTGGCGTATTGTTGTCGTTGTTGGTGTTGCCGCTGTGCATCCCGGTGCTGATCTTTGGCACGGGAGCGGTCGAAGCGGTATCAAGCGGGCTGGACATTGCGTCCCATCTGTCCTTGTTGGGTGCCTTGCTGGTGTTGGCCCTGGTATTCACCCCCTGGGTGACTGCGCAGGCGTTGCGTATTTCGATGGAGTGATAAGTTGACAATTAACTGGTTCAAATATTCTGCCCCCACCACCTTTTACGGTTTGGCCGGCAATCTGATTCCGTGGTTCGCGGTTTCCGCTGCGATCCTGGCCGCTGTCGCCTTGTATATCGGCTTTTATGTCGCGCCGGTGGATGCCCAGCAGGGTGAGTTCTACCGCATCATATTCATTCATGTGCCGGCTTCCATCCTGTCGATGTTCCTGTATCTGATCATGGCGGGTTACGCGGCACTGGGGCTGATCTTCAAGACCCGCTTGTTGTCCATGATGGCCACCGCGATCGCGCCTACCGGCGCCCTGTTCGCGTTCATTTCGTTGTGGACCGGCGCGTTGTGGGGCAAGCCGATGTGGGGCGCATGGTGGATGTGGGATGCGCGCCTGACCTCCGAACTCATCCTGCTGTTCCTGTATCTGGGCTTTATCGCGCTGCACGCTTCGATAGACGATCCGCGCCGCGCCGACCGCGCCGCTGCGCTGCTGGCCATTGTCGGTTCGGTGAACGTGCCAATCATTTACTTCTCGGTGAAGTGGTGGAATACCCTGCATCAGGGTTCGACCATCAAATTCACCGGCACCTCGATGCACGTTGCGATGCAGCAGGCCATGTTCACAATGCTGGTGGCCTGCTGGCTGTATGCGATCGCGGTCGTGCTGGCGCGGGTGCGCAGCATCATTCTGGAACGCGAACGAAATACCACTTGGATTGCCGAATTGCCGGAGGTGCGGTCATGAGACGGTGCGCGAATGCGATGGGTGCGGGAATGACCGCATTGCACCTCCTCCCGCAATCTGCTGGCTACGCCATAACCAGCGACTTGGCGTGCGTCGTTTGCGCGCCTAGTCGAATGGCTAATTGTTTCATCAGTAACGTGTCGGAGGTGCAACAATGAACCTGGATATCTGGATGAGAGAGAACACGCTTGCCTACGTTTGGCTGGGTTCCTATGCAGTTGCTCTGCTCATTTTTGCGATCGAGATCGCGATGGTCATGCACAAAAGAAAGATCACTTTGCAGCAGGTGCGCCTGCTGCGTAATGCGGGAGATGAGGCCAGAGACGAGGGGATAGCATGAAGCCACGCCAGAAAAGATTCATGTTCATCGCTGTTGGTGTCGCTGCAGTGTCTATGGCGGTCGGTCTGGTGCTGTACGCGCTGAAGGGCAACGTCAACCTGTATTTCACCCCGACCCAGGTGTTCAACAATGAAGCTCCGCACGGGCGCAGCTTCCGTATCGGCGGTCTGGTCGAGGAGGGCAGCATAAAGCGCGAAAACGACGGGTTGACAGTGAATTTCGTGATCACCGATACGCACAAAAGCATCCCGGTTGTGTACAAGGGTATCCTTCCGGACCTGTTCAAGGAAGGCAAAGGCGTGGTCGCACAGGGCCGGGTGGAAGCCGATGGTGTGATGCGCGCTGATGAGGTGCTCGCCAAGCACGATGAAAATTACATGCCGCCGGAAGCGGCGGATGCCATGGAGAAAGCCCGGGCAGCGAATGCGTCTGCCAGGTCTGCCGAGCCGGCTGTCCCGCTCATGGCCGCTCCTGCTGCAAAATAACCGTTCGACTTGAAAGGCATGACATGATCCCAGAACTTGGCCATTTTTCTTTGATTATCGCGCTGTTTCTGGCAGTTATCCTGGGCACGTTGCCGATAGCCGGCGCCGCGCGCAATAACCCGGTATGGATGGGCATCGCTCGTCCGTTGACCTATGGGTTGCTGGTATTCGTCGCGCTGGCGTTTGTCACGCTGGCGAATGTCTTTCTCAACAATGATTTTTCCGTGCTGTATGTCTCGCAACACTCCAATTCGCAGTTGCCCATGATCTACCGCTTTGCCGCGATCTGGGGCGGGCACGAAGGCTCGTTGTTGCTTTGGGTATTCATCCTGGCGATATGGACCGCTGCCGTCGCCACATTCAGCAGACATCTGCCGGAAGAGATGGTCGCGCGCGTGCTGGGTGTGATGGGATTGGTCGCGGTAGGCTTCCTGCTATTCATGCTGATCACCTCCAATCCGTTCGACCGCCTGTTTCCCGCCGCGGCCGATGGGAGGGAACTGAACCCTTTACTGCAAGATCCCGGCTTGGTGATACACCCGCCGATGTTGTACATGGGTTATGTGGGATTCTCGGTGGCGTTTGCATTTTCCATTGCCGCGCTGCTGGGTGGAAAACTGGATGCCACCTGGGCGCGCTGGTCGCGTCCGTGGACCACCGTGGCATGGGTGTTCATGACCGGCGGTATCGCGCTGGGCAGTTGGTGGGCTTACTATGAACTCGGCTGGGGAGGCTGGTGGTTCTGGGATCCGGTCGAGAACGCATCCTTCATGCCCTGGCTGGTGGGCACGGCGCTGATCCATTCGCTGGCCGTCACGGAAAAGCGCGGTGCGTTCAAGAGCTGGACGATATTGCTGGCGATAGCCGCTTTCTCCCTCAGCCTGCTGGGAACTTTCCTGGTGCGCTCCGGCGTGCTGACTTCGGTGCATTCGTTTGCGACCGATCCGGCACGCGGTGTTTTCATTCTGGCCTTTTTGACTGTCGTGATCGGCGGGTCGCTGCTGCTGTTCGCCTGGCGTGCGCCCAAGGTCGGGCTGGGCGGCAAGTTCGAACTCGTCTCCCGTGAAACGATGCTGCTGTCGAATAATGTGCTGCTGTCGGTTGCGGCTGCATCGGTGTTCATCGGCACGCTGTATCCGCTGTTCATGGATGCGCTGGGCATGGGCAAACTCTCGGTAGGGCCGCCCTATTTCGAAGCGGTGTTTGTCCCGCTGATGGCGCTGGTGGTATTGATGATGGGGTTCGGGGCATTGGCGCGCTGGAAGGAGTCCAGCGTGCAGGAATTGATCAGGCGTGTGCGCTGGGGGTTCGTCGCGGCGGTCATCCTCGCTATGCTGGCGCCGCTGGTGTTCGGGAACTGGACACCGCTCAAGTCGTTCGGGCTGTTGCTGGCATTCTGGATCATCGCCTCGCTGGTGGCCAGCTTGCAGCAACGCTGGGCGGGGCAGGGAGCATTCATGCAGCGCGTGCGCAATCAAAGCTTGAGCTATTACGGTATGCAACTTGCGCATCTTGGCATTGCAATATTCATCATCGGAGTGACCGTGGTGAAAGGCTATGCAACCGAGCGGGATGTGCGTATGGACATCGGCGATACGGTGGATGCCGGCGGCTATGTGTTCCGTTTTGACGGTGTTCGTGAGATCAACGGGCCTAACTACGTGGCAGCTCAGGCGCGCGTCACGGTCAGCAGGAATGGCAAGCCGGTGACCGAGCTGTTCCCGGAGAAACGTCACTACACTGCTTCCGGTATGCCGATGACCGAAGCCGCGATCGACACCGGCCTGTTCCGCGACCTGTACGTTTCCCTGGGCGAGCCGATACCGGGGGAACGGACCGCATGGGCGGTACGCGTCTATTACAAGCCGTTCGTGGATTGGATATGGGCGGGCTGTCTGTTGATGGCATTGGGCGGGGTGCTGGCCATCAGCGATCGCCGCTACCGCATCAGCAGTAAAAAGACGAGTCGCACAGGCGATGAGACTCTGCCCGCAGGCGGTGCCATTGCCGCGGGGGGGAAATCATCATGATGCGATTCATCTGGCCGTTTGTGATTTTTATTGTGTTGGCGGGTTTTCTGTACGTCGGTTTGGGGCTGAATCCGCATGAAGTGCCCTCGCCATTGGTGAATAAGCCTGCACCGTCATTCACCCTGCCGCAATTGCACGATCCAGCCAAACAATTCTCCCAGCAGGATATGAAGGGTCAGGTATGGTTGCTTAACTTCTGGGCATCCTGGTGTGCGGCCTGCAAGGTGGAGCATCCGGTATTCATGGACTTGGCGAGAAAGAACATCGTGCCGATCTACGGCATGAACTACAAGGATGCGCGCGAGGCCGGCATTGCCTGGTTGCGGGAAGGCGGCAACCCTTACGTGCTGAGCGCATCCGACATTGAAGGCCGCATCGGAATCGATTACGGCGTGTACGGCGTGCCGGAAACCTATGTGATCGACAAGCAGGGCGTGATCCGGTACAAGCAGATCGGCGCAGTGACGCCGCAGAATCTGCGCGAAAAGATCCTTCCATTGGTTGCGGAGTTGCAAGCGAAATGAGATACCTATTGATACTGCTGTTCTGTTTGTCGCCGATTCATTCTTACGCCGGTGAAGCAAAGGATATGGCCGAAGACCCGGTGCTGGAAAAACGCATGATAGGCCTGGCGGAGAATCTGCGCTGTTTGGTATGTCAGAACGAGTCGCTGGCCAGTTCGCACTCCGAGCTCGCTGAAGATCTGCGCCGCGAAGTCCGCGAACAGATACAGAAGGGTTTGACCGACCAGCAGATCATCGATTATCTGGTTTCCCGCTATGGTGATTTCGTATTGTTCGATCCGCCGATGAAGAGCTATACCCTGTTGCTTTGGTATGGCCCGTTTGCACTGCTGCTGGCCGGACTTGCCGGCTTGGCATTTCAACTGCGCAAACGCAAGAGTAACGTCCCCGAAGCCCATCTTTCCGACGAAGATGCGCAACGTGCCGCTGCCATGCTAAACCAATCGAAAGACTCACAAACATGATTTTATTCTGGATACTCAGTGCAGCCCTGCTGCTGGTAGCGATCTTTTTTATTGCGGTCCCGCTTTGGCGGAAATCCGCATCCAGCAACGATGTGTTGCGCGATGCCGCGAATCTGGGGGTTCTGCGCGACCAGTCGGCAGAGCTCGAGGTCGATCTGCGCAACGGTTTGTTGACTCAGGAAGCCTACGAAGAAGGTAAGCGCGAATTACAGGCACGTCTGCTGGAAGAAGTCAAAACCACTGGTCAGGCTGCCATGCCCCCGCGCAGTCCCGCCAAGGTATTGGCGATCGTATTGTCAGTGTTGCTGCCGGTGTTCAGCGTGTCGCTCTACCTCGCGATAGGCAGTCCCGAGGCGCTGCTGCCGCAGGAGCAAAGGGAGGCAGCCGTCGATGACATCATCCGCACCGAGGAGGGATTGCAGAAACTGGCGAACAAACTGGAAAAAAATCCGGAGGATCCGAACGGCTGGTACATGCTGGCACGTTCCTACATCGAGATGAAGCGCTACGCTGAAGGGGCCAAGGCATACGAGGAACTCGTCAAGCTGGAGCCCAATGAAGCGCAACTCTGGGCGAATTATGCGGATGTCTTCGCGATGGCCCATGGCAAGACCCTGCAGGGGGAGGAGGTCACCAGATTATTGGAGCGAGCTCTGGCGCTGGATCCAAACAACATCACCGCGCTTGCGCTGTCCGGTTCCGCCGGCATGGAACGCGGGGACTATGTGGTGGCGCTTACAAATTGGCAAAAGCTTTACGGCTTGTTGCATCCGGGCTCCCAGGATGCACAGAGGTTCAAAGTCAGCATCCAGCGCGCGCGCGATCTTCTTGCCGCACAGCCGGGCGGCAAGAAGAAATTGGCACAATTGCCATTTAGCGAAGCTCCCCAGCAAGCGGTAGCGGCAGTTAATCCTGCTGCAGCCAACCCGGCAGCGGCGATCACCGGCAAAGTGGCATTGAGTTCCGCATTGGCCGGCAAGGCATCTCCGAACGACACCGTGTTCATCCTCGCGCGCGCCGCACAGGGCCCGAAAATACCGCTCGCCGTGTTTCGCAAGCAGGTGAAGGACTTGCCGATGGAATTCACGCTCGATGACAGCATGGCGATGCGGCCTGAAATGAAGCTGTCCGGATTCGATCAGATCGTCGTGGTGGCACGCGTATCCAAGTCCGGCACCCCGACTGCACAAGCCGGAGATCTGGAAGGATTGACAGCAGCCATCAGGCCCGGCACCAAAGGCCTGAATATTGTGATCGACTCGGTGGTTCCCTGACTGCCGGAATTTCAGCCATCGCGTCATCCGATTTGAGGATCGGGTGACGCCGGAACCGGCCAGACTGACGACGCCGAGGACATCCATGGTGGAAGCGTATCAGGCTATCACCGCAGCAGTCCCTGCGCCACAACTCTAATCATGCTCAGCCCGGTATCAGAAAGAAAAATCCATTTCGGCTGTCACATTCCGGCCCGGCAGCAAGAAGTATGAATAAGCTTTTGTGTTCAGCAGATTATTGATGGCCACGGTTCCTTTCACCCCTTTGGCAAACTCATATCCAAACTTGGCATTCACGATGGTATGGGCGTCATAGCTGCCCGGTACGCCTTCTACTACATCGGTATTTTGCGCAGTGAAAAAAGAGTGGCTGACATAGCGCGCGCTCAACAAGCCCGACCATGCACCTTGCTGCGCAGTCAGCCCGATGCCGGCGATGTTCTTGGGCGAGTCGGTCAAACGTTTGCCAACACTCAAAGGATCGGCCAGGTTTTCGAGCATCTCTGAATCTATAAAAGCGTAGTTGGCATCCAGTTCCAGCCAACTCGTCAATGTGCTGGTGGCGCCCAGTTCTATCCCCCGTATCCTGGCTTTCGCGGCGTTGATGCGTAGCGATAGTGAGGAAGAAACTTGTTTCAAGTAAATCAGATTGCTGAGCCGGGTTTCGTAAATGGTGGTCGTGACCTTGGTGTTTTCGCTGATACGAAGTTCGCCGCCCGCCTCCCAGGTAGTGCCTCGCTCGGGTTGCAGATTCGGGTCGCCCTGAGTTGTTCTTGTACCGCCTGTAATGGGGGTAATGGATGTTGTATACATATCCTCATTTGTTGGCGCACGAAAGGATCTGCCGAATGAGGCGCGCAGCGTTGCGGCTTCGGTTGCCCGGTATACCGCCGATACCTTGGGGCTGAAGGCGGTAGCGCTGCGCGTCGGATAAATCGTGGTGGTAGTTGCGACACTGCTATCGCCTCTGGTTTCCCAGTTATCCAGCCGTCCGCCGAGGTAAACCGTGAGTGCATCCGCTGCGCTGATCTCGTCCTGTGCAAAAACGGAAGTCGTGGTCGAATCTCCATTGTAGCTGCCGGTCACAGCGGTTCGTGTATCAGGATTGCGCCAGTTGGTAAGTGTGTAAACTTTCTGGTTCGCAGTATCATTATGCAGTGCCAGCCCGGTCACGATAACCTGCTGCGAGCTGACCGGAAAGGTCAGTTGTGCTGTGCCGTCCAGTCCCGTGTTCGGGGTGTCATACAGGCTTCCTGGACCGCTGTTCCATGTGGCAGTGGAATTTGCGAAGGTAAAGCTGTACGCGCGTCTGATCTTCGCGAAGTCTACCTTCAACGAATAATCATTGCCGATAGTGCCGTCATAGCCCACGAAATATCGGGTGGCCGCCTCATGCAGCGGTGAATTGTTGACGAAATTGGATTCTGACAATGCTATCGTTTGTCCATTTATAACAACCGCTCCACTCGAAACAGGGACTCCCGTCCCGTCCCTTAGATAGGTGTTGAACCGGGTGTAGCCTTGATCGGTTTTCTGGTAGGCGATGCCGGTATAAATCTTGTCGCGGTCATTCAGGTCGTAATACAGTTTTGCGGTTGCATTGGCAGAGTTCCATGGTGTTGTGCCCTTGTCGCCGACCAGATAGGCGGCCGTCCCATCACGGGTGGTGATAGTCTGCGCGCCTGTGACAGGAATGAGAGTAGTGCAATTAAATGGCGCTGCGCATCCTGCGGTCTTGACGACAAAATCGTTCACATAGCTGTCGCGGTTCTGGTAGCCGAGTCCCGCAACGAACCCCACCCCGTTATCCAGTTTGTCGCGAAGATAGACGCTGGCATCCTCGCCGCTGGCATCGCCCCAGCCTTTTTTTACCTTGGCGGTTAATTCATGTCTATCCGGTTGTTTGGTGATGATGTTGATGACCCCGCCGATGGCATTGCTGCCATACAGCGAAGAGAACGAGCCGGGCACTATCTCGACACGGGCGATGTCTTCGACGAACGGGACTCGCCAATTCACTTTTCCTGATCTGGCATCTTGAATTGATTGTCCATCGAGCAGGATGAGCGTCCTGCTTTGATCCACTCCGCGCAGTGACATGCCGCTCGTCCCTGATGTTCCCTGCGACTGGCCAAGCGCACCGTCCCGCAAATAAAGGCTGGGCACCTGGTCAAGCACATCGCCGAGTCGCGAGGCGTTCTTCGCTTTGATATCTTTGGCAGTCACCACGGTCACGGCAGCAGGCGCGTCGGAGAGCGAAATTTTCGTTCTGGTTGGTGTGACCACCACCAGCACCATCTCCTCGATATCGTTGTCTTCAGCTGCGCAAGCCGCATGGGCCAAACCGCAAATACAGCACAAAGCGAAAATCACGCGCCCATAGTGCAACGGAATACTCACCAGAATCCCCCTGGATATTTATTATGGCAACACCTGATAAGGCTATCATCAGCCGCATTGCAGCCGCAGTGATCGCACCAAGCCGGGAGCGCTGCGCGATATGGTCGGCCACATAAAAAAAGGGCGGGATCACCCGCCCTTTATATATTGAAGGCGTACTGTTAATCCTCTAGTAGATGTCGTGCATCGTGTTGTTGACGTTGAAGTGCCCGGTAGGTGTGATCAGCCTGGGATCGGTGATCACTTTCTTCAGCTTGCGCGTCTTGTCATCAACCACCACCATCGCAGATTTCTTGTCCGCAGCATTCCAGACCGAGAACCAAACTTCGTCGCCTGCCTTGTTGTATTCCGGCTGAACCACGCGTTTGGCACCTTCACCAAGGTTGGCCCACTCGGCAATCGGTAATACTTCAAAACCCTTATCAAGCGCGTTGATGTCAAACACTGCGATCGACTGGCTGATCCTGGCTTCCCCGTTAAGCGGCGAGTCTACCCATAGGTTTGTTGACTTCGGATTAGTCTTGATGAACAGCGAACCGCCACCCTGGCCTTTCAAGGTTCGCACCACTTTCCAGGCATGTTCCTTGTGTTTGACAGGGTCGGTGCCGATTATGGAGATGTCTTCGCTACCCAGATGGCTGGTAGCCCAAACCGGCCCGAACTTCGGATCGATGAAGTTGGCGCCACGGCCGGGGTGCGGAGTTTTGCCCACTTCGATCGTGGCTGCCAGCTTGCTTTCCTTGATATCGATCACCGCGATCTTGTTGGAGGCATTGGCGGCATCCATGAAGTAGCGTTTGGTAGATTCGAAGCCGCCGTCATGCAGGAATCTGGGCGTGTCGATCGTTGTCGTCTTCAGATTGTTCAGGTCGGAGTAGTCGACAATAACAACTTTTCCGGTCTCCTTCACGTTGACCATGAACTCGGGTTTGTAATGGGATGCCACGATAGCTGCTACACGTGCTTCCTTGACGTATTCATTGGTCTCGGAAGCAATCCCGCTGGTCACGACAATCTTTAACGGTTTCAACGTGTCGCCTTCATGGATCACGTATTGTGGCGGCCAGTAAGTGCCTGAGATCGCATACTTGTCTTCCCAGCCTTTGAACTTGGAGGTCTCCACCGAGCGGGCCTCAACACCAGTCTTGACTTCAGCCACGACTGCGGGCACCTTCATCCACAAGTCGATCAGACTGAGTTTGGCATCGCGGCCGGTCACATACAGGTAACGGCCGGACGCAGAGTACCGGGAAATATGCACCGCATAACCGGTCTTGAGTGTGGTCACGATTTCCTTGGTGTCGCCATCAATCAGTGCCACCTGGCCAGCATCGCGCAGCGTTACGGAAAACAAATTACCCAGGTTGAGCTTGTTCATCTGCCTGGCCGGACGGTCTTTCACCGGCACGATAACCTTCCAGGTTGCCTCCATGTCCTTCAAACTCATTTCAGGCGGAGCCACAGGCGTTTGCTGTATGTAGCGCGCCATCAGTTCGACTTCTATTTCGGTCAGTTCGCCGCTGGAGCCAAAATTCGGCATTCCGCCCGGTGATCCGTAACCGATGAATGTCTTCAGATATTCGGTGCCTTTATCTATCGTAAGATTCGGCGTCAGCGGTTTGCCGGTTGCGCCTTTGCGCAGCACACCATGACAACCTGCGCAACGCTCGAAATATATCTGGCTACCCTTGGTAAATTCAGCTTCGGTTATTATTGGCGCATTGGAAATCGCATCGTGGTGTATCGCGTCTTCTGCTGCACCGTAAGCATTGTGTATGGCCAGTGGCAAAACAGCCAAGGCGGCCAGTGTTGTCATTGTGTTCCTGTAACTCCGTTTCATGATTGCCTCCTAAATTTCAAGATCGCCAAGAAACCCACCGCTCGGGCAAAGATTTCGTAAGAGCATCTCTGGTTCTTCACCAAACCAGCCGGTGAAGCATGCCGAAGCGCCGCAAAAGCAGAATTCAAAACACCGCAATACATACTTCAGAAAATTCCAAGTACCCTTCTGCACCTCAATCTGTTGTGGATACTACACCTAAAAAATCATCTCTGGGGTGCGGCATAATGCCGCACAACAATTTGCCGCACTTTAGTATTTGTGTCTCACTCAGAGAAAAATTTCTTACTAACAGAATGCCGGGAGGTGTCCAATCAAAAGCGCAAAGATTTGCATTGCAGTCAGGCCTCGCCACTAACCCGCACGCCCATCCGCACGTGGCCGCCAGTAGACAGGCAGGAAGCGCAGGACCCAGGGCGCAAGGCACGCCAGCCAGATTACCGCAGCCGCAATGTACAGCCAGTACGTGCCGGGCATGGGCAGCATGTCCGCCAGCACGCGCAGCACAGCAACCAGTTGCATTCCGGCAAACATCAGCTTGATGGTCATACCCACTTTCATCGGCAGGCCGGAATGTCCCAGCGTGACGCGTGTGGCCATGCCTATCATCAGCGTGGCGAAACAACCTATGGCCAGTGCGTGCAGCGGGGCAAGCCCCCAGATAACGGTGGCGCCGTGGCTGAGCAGCGACACAAAACTTTGCAGGGTGAACAGCAGCATGGCTAAGCCCAGCCAGGCAAAGCCGATGTGCAGCACGCCAAGCAGCGGCGCGTGCAGCGTGTGGCGCGATCCCCATGCGTATGTCAAATATAACGAGGCAACCGCCAGCGGCGCATCGCACAACCACAGCCAGGAGGACATATCGGCAAATTGCATCAGACCATGCGCCACGCTGGATGCCAGCATGACCCACCAGGGCCAGAAAGGGCTTGTTATGTGAAGATGCGGCAATGCGCTGCTGGTGAAGAAGGGAATCATCCGGTGAGCGACGCTGGCGAATACCGGCAACAGGAACAGCCATAGGCCGGCTTGCTTGGAAAAGTGTAGCCATGCCGGGCTGTCAGTCAGCAACCAGATGATGAAGGCAGTCAGGCCGCACCATCCCATGCCCAGTGCAGCGAGAATGATCTTGGCGTGTCGTTTGTCGTAAGGTGCGGTAACGAGCAGCACACGCAATAGTGCGTAAAGTGCGACTCCCCAGCCGATCAGTGTGCAGGATAGCGCAGCCGGCAAAATGTAGTGATCGGTCAGCAGCCCGGCATAGAAGCCAACGTTACCCAGCATGAGCAGCACGAAAGCGGGCACATAGCGTTTCGCCGGTATTTCTTTGCCGTTCATCCAGCGCGGAAAGGTGGTCATCAGAAAGCCGAATATGAAGATCGGGAGCATGCCATAGATCATCAGGTAAGCATGCGCGGCAATGGGGATAATGGTCCAGACTATGGGATGCCCTGCGATGCCGTAGCGCGTCACCAGTTCAATCAGCCACCACAGCATCACGGCAAGGGTTTGCAGCGCGCCGCCGAAAAACATGATGCGATGTGGCGCGGCGGTAAAGGTATTCCAGAAGTTTGCAAAGGCCATTGTTATAAGTCGGCTGGAGGACAGCCAGGGTGGATTACTAGAGGTTCTCTCAAGTCACTTTGTTCCAAGCCTGGATGCGGCGCCAGACAGAGGGTAGGAATTAATGAGTATCTCTCGAGAATGGCAGCAAAGATTTCTCAAGTACCTTGCCGTTTTTCACCAGATCAGCCAATGATACTTTCCGGAGCACTTCAAAAAATGCCTTGCGGGCAGAGTCAAGAACACTGCTCAACTTGCACACATCGGTAATGACGCAGTGATTGTCAGGGCCAAAGCACTCGACCAGATCGAAATTGTCCTCGGTTGCGAGCAAGGCTTCCTCGACGCTGATGCTTTCCGGCGGCCTTGCCAGGCGCACGCCGCCATTGCGCCCCCGTGTACTCTCGATCAAGCCGGACTTGGTCAATTGATGGGAGATTTTGACCATGTGATTCTTGGAGACCGCAAATCGGACGCTCACTTCCTGAATCGTGGCCGACTCGTCATAGCGCAGAGCCAAATACATCAGCAGTCTCAAGCCAAGGTCTGAATATTGGGTTAGTCTCATTTTTGTATAAAATTAGATTGGTTAAATCGGCTGCGCTTGTCGAATCACCGTGCCTTAACGCGCTTGGAAACAGGCTGGCGTTCTGATCAAGGCCATGAGGTGCTGCGCCTTGTGGACATTACATAAGGGAGCCTCTAAAAATCCGGATTTCGAGCATCCGCTGCGCGGATTGCCTGCTTACCCCACTTCATCCCGTACTGCGTTGCGTACTCCACATGGAAACCGGCCCGTATGGACGGCAATAAACCGGCAAAACCACCCGCTGCGGATATCGCCCTTTCTCAATGGCTGGCGCTATCCGAATCCGTACCAGGATCTTCAACTCAAATCCGGACGATTAACATGTGCCCAAGATACATGTTTGATGGTGTATTGGCAAGCCAATCAAATTTCTTGACAACTTGCTGCGTTAGGAATATCTTTCGAAAAGTGTATCAATAATACATGTATTGAGTTTCCGGAAATCATTAAGGGGTCTTCCGGAAATTATAAAGGGGACGCTTTCAAGAACAAAGAAGGGGGAGGATATCCAATGAGATATTGTGTCTGGCCTCTGCGCCGGGTGCCGGCTCAGTTGATTTCCATCTCGGTTGATTCCCAAGTTCAGTAGATTTAGTGGCTTCTTGCCGGCCAGAGTGCGGCCTGTGGACGCGTCCGGGGTGTTGGGGATGCTGGTATGTGGCGTGTGTTTATAAAATAATCGGGGGTATCTACATGGAATCATCCAAATCAGGGAACGCGTCAGCTTCCTTCATGCAGCAAATGCTGCACAACAAATTCTTGCTATTGACCGTGATGCTGGCTGTCGGCGCAGCGGTATATTTTTTTGTAGGCCTTTTTGTATTGCTCGGCCGCTGAAATAGATTGTCACCTCGCGTTTGAGCTGGCCTTGGCGCGAAAGTATAATGATTGCAGCATAGTTAGCGGGTAGGGAATAGGGCAGTTTGTTTCAATATGTATTCGTGTCAATCATCAATGGCGCCAGCCATCAATTTTGTTAAAGGGAGGGAGTGAATAATGTCTGAGTCGAAAAATAGTTTTCATTTCATGCAAAATTTTCTGGATAACCAGTGGATTATGCTGTTTTTGGGGTTAACGGTACCTACGGTGATTTATATGCTGTGGGGTCTCTATGACGTGATCAGCATACCGGCAGGAAATTAAGAATGCCGCGCCTGTTTAATTAAAATTTCAAGGAGGATACAACTATGGGAACGTCTTATACCGCTCCAACAAATCCGGATTGGTGGCGTGAACCGATCGAACGCACCGAGGTGGTCTGGATAACACTTGCTTTTTCATGGTGCGTGTTCATGTTCGGCTGGATGATCGCCTGGCACTGGATCGGCAATCAGAATATGAGAAACGAAGCGTACCAAACCACGCCCGAGAAGTTTTCCAAGCATCTGTCGGAGCAAGCGGCGAAGTATGCCGTGCGCAAGGATGCGTCCATGCCGGACGAGGATGTGATAGCGCCGCCTCCGGGCAGCGATGTTTATCTGGCCGGCATGCAGTGGCAGTGGCGCCCTATTCTTGAGTTGCAAAAAGGGCAAACCTATCGTTTGCACATGTCCTCTCTCGATGTGGGCCACGGATTCTCGCTGCAGCCCGAGAACATCAACTTTCAGGTTTATCCAGGCTACGAGCAGGTTCTCAACCTGACCCCGAATAAATCCGGCACTTTCAGCATAGCGTGCGGCGAATACTGCGGCGGTGTCAACGCCGTGGGCCATCACACGATGCTGGGCAGAATTTACGTAAAGGAGTAGAAAATAATGGCGACGACAACAATGTCTGATTTCCGCGTTGATCCCGTGTCCGGTCTCAAGGTCAACAGGACGGCCAACAAACTGGTTCAGTGGAATGCATTTGCGGCAGTGGTATTTTTACTGGTGGGTGGGCTGTTTGGTCTTTTGGTGGCGCTTACCCGCATGCCGAGCGTGCAACTGCTTCCGCCGGAGCTATTCTACATGGCACTGACGGCGCATGGCCTGGTTAACCTGGCGGTGTGGATCATCTTCTTTGAGATGGCTTTACTATATTTCTGCGGCGCGCATCTGTTGAATAACCGGATAGCTACGCCCGCCTGGGCATGGACGCAGTTCTGGCTCATGCTCGTCGGTGCAGCCCTGGTCGCGGTGGCAGTGTTGGGAGGCAAATCAAGCGTGATGATGACCTCCTATCCGCCGCTTCAAGCAGAACCGCATTTCTACCTGGGTTTGATCCTGTTTGCCGTGGGTGCGTTGATTGGTTGCTTCGTGTTCCTCGGCACGCTGGTGGTTGCCAAGAGAGAGAAAACCTATCAGGGATCGCTTCCGCTGGTGGTATACGGCGGATTGATAGCCTGCATTATCGCCATTTTCACCATCGTTTCCGGCGCGCTGATCCTGATCCCGACTTTTGCTTGGTCGATAGGTCTGATCGGTCACATTGATCCGATGATGTACCGGGTTGTCTGGTGGGCGTTCGGTCACTCCTCGCAGCAGATCAACGTGACTGCCCATATCGCTATCTGGTACCTCATTGCAGGACTGGTATTCGGCGCCAAGCCGATGTCCGAAAAGGTCAGCCGTTTTGCGTTCCTGCTGTATATCCTGTTCCTGCAGCTGGGTTCTGTGCATCACCTGCTGTCCGATCCGGGCTTGACTTCCGCCTGGAAGGTATTCAACACCAGCTACATGGTTTACCTCGCGGTGCTGGCCAGCATGATCCACGGTTTGACCGTTCCCGGTTCGATCGAGGTCGCGCAACGCAGGAAAGGCTTGGATACCGGTATGTTTACCTGGCTGCGCAAGGCGCCCTGGGGCAATCCGGTCTTCTCCGGCATGTTCCTGTCCTTGCTTGGCTTCGGCTTCATCGGCGGTATCACCGGCGTGGTGATGAGCGTGGAACAGATCAACATGATCATCCACAACACCATGTATCTGCCGGGCCATTTCCATGGCACGCTGGTAGCCGGTACCACCATGGCGTTCATGGCGGTCACTTACTACCTGATCCCGGTGGTGTTCCAGCGCAAGTTAGCTTTGGCAGGGATGGCAAAATTGCAACCCTATGTCTTCAGCCTCGGCGCATGGGTTTTCTCCATCGCTCTGATGGGCGCCGGTACTTTGGGTGTGCAACGCCGCCATGCGGATATCACTTTTGCCGGTCAGCCTCTGGCTTATGAGTATCCGGAAATCGCCAAGGGTTTGATGGATCTGGGCGAGATCTTCGCTGTGATCATGGCGGTCGGTGCGATCATGTTCATTTTGGTTGTGCTGGCGTCCATCTTTACCGGTGAGCGCATCACAGAAGGTTCTGCGCCATGGCCGAAAGTGGAAGATGCCGATGTTACGGCTGAGAAGGCCGGAAGGAAACACATTGGTGCGGGTGGCTTCGAAGCGCCGGGTACTTTTGTGTTGGCCCTGGTCTTGTTCGTGACCATCGTGCTGTACTACTTCATCAACTTCAAGTATCTGTCCACTGTATGGGGCATGTCTTAAAGAAATAAGATGATGGGAGGGATGCTACGGCATCCCTCACTGATTCGTGCAGGATGAAGCAGGGATTTAGGGCACCTCTAAAAATTCAGAGTTCGCCCAAATGCAAGGCGCGGTAAAAATTTCGCAGCGCCGCATATGATTAATTATGTGGCAAGAAAACGAAGCTTCAGTGAAGGGTAACCTTTAGGTAAGCCGGAACTAAATTTTTTCCGCAACGCAGCAGTTGGGATACAACGAAGTTACAGTGAAGGCTAACCTTCAGGTTATGCCGAAACTAAAATGTGGATTTTTAGAGGTGCCCTTTAGTTAGAGGGAGACCTCTAACCTGAGCTTGAGATGCGCAATTCCAGTATGTGTAAACATGGAGCCATGGCGGGTAACCTCGCCACAAGTGGTCACGGTTCAGGTTAGAAGTTTCATAGGCTGGAATTCAATAAATTTAACCTGCTGGTTCTCCAGGTTGCGGAGAACAAATACTATGGACATAAAATGATGATTAAACAATACATCAATGTTTTCAAGTTGCGCATTGGTTTTGTGATTGCTTTGGCCGCGCTGGGAGGCGTGGCAATTACGCCGGGGTCGTCCCTGCCGGTATGGAAAATCATGGTTTTGTTTCTGACGGTCATGATGGGTTCGGCGGCAGCGGGGGCCTTCAACCAGTACAGCGAACGCGACATGGATGCAAAAATGCTGCGCACCAAAAATCGCCCTTTCGTGACCGGGTTTTTTCAGCATAGCCGCAAGTGGCTGGCGATAATCGGGTTGCTGCTGCTGGTTGCGGTAACATCTGCCGCTTTCGTGCTGAATCCGATGACGGCGCTGAACATTTTTCTCGGCGCCTTCACTTATGCGATTGTTTATACGGTATGGCTGAAACGGCGCACCTGGCTGAATATTGTATTCGGTGGATTGGCCGGGAGCTTCGCGGTACTTGCCGGTGCGGCCGCAGTCGATCCGTCGATCGGCCCGCTTCCGCTGGCGTTGGCGTTGGTGTTGTTCCTGTGGACCCCCCCGCATTTCTGGAGTCTGGCAATAGCCTATCGTGAGCAATATGCCGCAGCAGGGGTACCCATGCTGCCGGTGGTAAAAGGCGACCGGAAAGCGGCGCGTATCATTCTGGGGCACACCATTCTTCTGGTGCTGGCTTCCCTTTTGCCGGTGTACTATGGTCTGAGCTGGATCTATCTCACCGGCGCCTTGTCGGGGGGAATTTATTTCCTGGTCAAGAGCGTGAAGCTGGTGCGCAACCCCACGAAACAAACGGCCATGTCCAATTTTTTTGCATCAATGGTGCAGCTTAGCTTGTTGTTGTTTGCACTGATGCTGGAAGCGGGTTTCGCCGCCTGATTTTCGTTTTGTTTTTCATGTAACACATCTGGTATCCCGTCCGGCATCCGTTAGGACGGGATATTTTTTGGTCATTCCACAAAAAATTCTGAGTGTGTGAAAATATTTTGGAGATGCCATCCAAGATTAAAACTTGCATTTTTGATGTATCTTATTAAAATAGTCGGATATAATTCGTCTGACCCTTTTGTAAATGCAATACGATATCCTCATGCAGGACTCTGCCGGCATCATTTCAATGATTTAAAATTCCATGGAAGCTGAATCATGCGTCATCATTTGATACCGCTAAGTTTTGCAGTTTTTTTATCTGCTGCCCTGCCTTCCCTGGCACAGGATAGCGTCGGCGCGAAGCTGTATTCGGCTGCTGTAACGTCGGCAAAGCAACAGGCCCAACCGGTAAAGGCAAGTTATCAGACCCTGGATGAAAAGGAAGCCCTGAGGATAAGCCAAGGCGCGATAGGCAACCAACTGGGTGATTACACTTTCCTGAGCCATAGCCGGGGTAAAGTGCGCTTGTCCGACTACCGGGGCAAGCCATTGGTAGTCAGCATGATCTATACCAATTGCCCGTTCGTCTGTGCAACCACAACCCGCAATCTGAATGCGCTCAAGTTGTCCCGGGATGCCTTGGGGGCAGACAGTTTCGGGGTGTTGACGGTCGGCTTCGATACCGAAAATGATACTGCGGAGGCGATGGAAAATTTTGGCAAACGCATGGATGCGGACCTGCCCAACTGGGAATTCGTCAGTGCCGGCCCGGACACGATAAAAAAACTGAGCAAGGATCTGGGGTTCACCTATTTTCCGTCCGCCGAGGGCGGTTTCGAGCACGTCAATCAAACGACCTTTGTTGACGGACAAGGCAGGGTCTATCAGCAAATATACGGGGATGAATTCGATAACAAGACGCTGCTCGAGCCTTTGAAGAATATGATTTACAACATCAAGACGGCAGAGCCCGGAATTGCGGGCTTGTCAAACAAGGTCCGGCTCTTTTGCACAATTTATGACGCCAAGACCGGAGCATACAAAGTGGATTACAGTTATTTCTATGGCATCGGGATGGGGATACTCGTTTCGCTGTTCATTACATGGTGGATCGTATGGGAGTATCGTCGCAGCCCCAAGCGGAACCATCCAAACCATGTTTGATACAGGTCGAGCCGGTGCCGCATTTTGTTGCCCCCCGCTTTAGTTTTTATCGTAACTATCTTTCTAATAATTTCCTATGATTAATCTCATCCATCGCATCGGCCAGAGCATTTTTCTGCGTCTGGAGAGCGCACTTAACGGCATTTTCGGACCCGTATTGAATCCGCTTTATTACTTGGGCGCGATCACCTACTTCATGTTCTGGATCATCGTAGTCAGCGGTTTCTACATTTATGCTTTTTATGATACCGGTGTAAATGATGCTTTCAATTCGGTGGAGCGTATAACCCATGAGCAATGGTATCTGGGCGGCATAATGCGCAGCCTGCACCGTTATGCTTCCGACGGGATGATATTGTTTGCGGTTTTGCACATGCTGCGCAACTTCATGTTCGACCGCTACCGGAGCTTCCGGTGGTTTTCCTGGTACACAGGTATCCTGGTGCTGTGGCTGATATATGTTGCGGGTATAAATGGCTATTGGCTGCCCTGGGATAAGCTGGCACAGTTTGCTGCCGTGGCGACCGCGGAATGGCTGGATGCCCTGCCGATCTTCAGTGCCCCACTGGTGCGCAATTTCCTGGAGCAGGGGAGTGTAAATGATCGTTTCTTCTCGCTGCTTTCGTTCATTCACCTTGGTGTTCCGTTGGGCGCTTTTGCAATTATCTGGATACACACTCAACGTGTTCCTCATGCCAGAACATCGCTGCCCAGGACTCTTAAAGTCGGATTGGTTCTGTCCATGACCGTGCTGGCACTGGTCAAACCGGCCTTAAGCCAGGGGCAAGCGGATCTGGATTCTTCCCCGGCCATTCTGAATCTCGATTGGTTCTATTTGTGGAGCTATCCATTGCTTTATTCATGGAGTCCGGGCAAGGTCTGGATATTGGTGGGAGGTGTTACAAGTTTTCTTTTGTTGTTGCCGTTTCTGGGAGGAAAGAAGCGCGGCAAGGACGAATACGAGATCACTTCGGTTCCCTGCGGGCATACGGTGATTGCCAGAAAAGGCGAGACCATACTTGAAGCTGCTTTGCATCAAGGGTTGAATCTGCCATATCAATGCCGGGAAGGTGTTTGTGGAACCTGCAAGGGCAAAATACTGAGAGGCACGGTCGATTACGGCACTTACCAGAATGGGGTGCTCACCGAAGCGGAAAAAGCAGAGGGCAAGGCGCTGTTCTGTTGCGCAAAACCACTATCCGATCTGGACATAGAATGTCACGAGGTCAATGAACTGGGACGGTTCCCGATAAAGACCATGAATGTCAGGGTGCAAAAAATGGAGCGGGCTGCGCCGGATGTGATGTTGCTCGAGTTGAGTCCCGAGGGCGATGAACATATGAACTTTATCGCCGGGCAGTATATCGCTGTGCTGCTGGATGATGGCACCAAGCGCAGCTATTCCTTCGCCAATGCCCCGCATGAACCGGACCGTTTGCAACTGCATATCCGCCTGGTGGAGGGCGGTAAATTTACCGGTTATGTTTTCAATGAGATGAAAGTGGGTGATGTGTTGAGGATAGAAGGTCCGCTAGGCAGCTTTTTTCTGCGTGAAGATAGCGATAAACCCATTATTTTCATGTCTGGCGGATGTGGTTTCGGCTCCATCAAGAGCATGGTGGAGCATGCCTTTAATATCGGGCTGAACCGCCCCATGGTGTTGTACTGGGGTGCCAGAACACCGGCTAATTTATATTCGGATTTGCCGGAAAAATGGCAGCGGGAACATGATAATTTCAAATTTATACCGGTTTTGTCCGAGCCGGAACCGGAACATCACTGGCAGGGCAGAACAGGCCTGGTACATGAGGCCATTCTGCAGGATTATCAAAAGCTTGACGGTTATCAGGTGTATGCCTGCGGTTCGCCCGAGATGGTCAGTGCAGGCCGTGCGCCATTCATGGCCAGGGGATTGCCGGAAGACCAGTATTTTTCTGATGCATTTTCGGTTGTTTGCCACAGTGCACCGGTTGCGGAAGTGCCTGTATCTGCCGGGGGGGTGAAACATGGCTAAGCCATTGCAATATATCGGCCAGGGATTCTTTTATGCTTTGTTTATGGGAGTGATCGGCTATTTCTCGACTTACCCTGTGTATGCACACCTGCCGCCGGATGAGACCTTGATCAAGCTGAGTTTCAGGCATGCGGGCCAGATTGCGGGAGAGTGCCGCGAGCGTACCCAGGAAGAGATGGACAAACTGCCCATGTACCAGCGTAAAGGCGGGACCAAGGTATGCCCGCGCGGGAGATCCGATCTGGTGGTTGAGCTGGAAATGGACGGGAAGCAGCTCTATCATGAAATATTGAGGCCGACCGGGTTGGCGCACAGCAGCAATGCCAATATTTACCGGCGCATCCCGGTGAAGGCCGGAGTCCATACCCTGAAGGCACGTCTGAAGGATCGTCCCGGGGATGATTTCAACTATGTGCGTGAGGAGACGGTTAACCTTGCTGCGGGGCGCATCTTGGTGATTGATTTCAAGGCGGCGACCGGCGGATTTATTTTCAGGAACAAAAACCTAATATCAGGACAGAAATGAATTCAGCATATCAGCAGGCAGGCATCAAAACAGAGGATAGAGACGAAGGCGGATTCGGGCTTTCGATGCCGTCGGATGCCAGCCGCAGTTTGGCATCCGGCTGGCTGTGGCTCGGTATCGCATCGCTGGTAGGCGCCGGGTTGTTCGCCATCCTGCTGGTACTTGCGCGCACTCCTTATATCCAGGACGTTTTCCCCTGGGTCGACTTTTTCCACACCGCGCTTGTGGTACATGTGGATCTGTCTGTGCTGCTATGGTTCCTGGCATTCGCCGGCGTGTTGTGGAGTCTGAATTCATCATCCAGATTCCTTGGCGTGGGCTGGCTGGCGCTGGTGCTTGCAGCCGGCGGCGCCGCCATAATCGTCCTGTCTCCCTTTGTGGCCGCCGGCAAGCCGCTGATGAGCAATTATGTGCCGGTGATTCAAAGCACTTTCTTTTTTACGGGATTGATCGTTTTTGCTGTTGGCATGACATTGCTGGTGCTGCGCAGCCTGATAGCGGTGCCTTCGGTCAATTTGTGGAACGGAGGAGAAGGTTCGATACGCATCGGGTTCATTGCTGCTTCAATTTCGATGCTGTTCGCACTGGCTGCTTTTGCCTGGTCATACATCATGGTGCCAACCGATTCGGATAGCACGGTATATTTTGATCTCTTGTTCTGGGGCGGCGGCCATGTGCTGCAGTTCACCTATTCGCTGTTGATGCTGGCCGGCTGGCTGTGGCTGGCAGATGCATGTGGCGCGAAACTACCGTTGACTCCGCGGGTAGCTTCTATCCTCCTTGTACTGGGGCTGTTGCCGGTATTTTACGTTCCGGTCATTTATCTGACTTATGACGGCGTGATGGGTGACTATATGGAACAGTTCACCCAGTTGATGAGGGTTGGTGGTTCATTTGCACCCGTGCCATTGGGACTGGCGGTCATTTACGGGATCGTGATGGGAAGGCGCACATCAGCGACCAATCCTCAACATGCGGCACTGGTATCGTCCCTGATCTTGTTTGCTGTCGGCGGGGGGATTAGCCTGTTGATCAGGGATAGCAACACGATCATCACGGCTCATTACCACGGAACCGGGGGGGCGGTCAGTCTGGCTTTCATGGGGCTGACATTCCATTTGCTGCCCCGCCTTGGCTACCGCGAGCCGGATTTAAAATGGGCAACACTGATGCCTTACGTGTATGGTGCGGGGCAACTGCTCCATATTGTCGGACTGTTGTGGTCGGGCGGTTATGGTGTGCAGCGCAAGGTCGCCGGGGCCGCGCAAGAGCTGCACGGCTTTGCGCAGACGGCAGGCATGGGATTGATGGGTTTGGGGGGATTGATAGCCGTGGTTGGCGGCATCATGTTCCTGGTGGTGGTATTCAAAGCCATGCGCAGGCCGGCGCAGCAGAGGATGTAAATCCCGCACATGGACGGCGCATGTGCAGAGATATGCTAACCCCTGCGGCATTTCTCCCGGTTACTTCGGGGGAACTGCAAAATAGTTGATCAACCCGAACGAGAGAGATGCCAGCACCAGAATGATCAAAAAGTAAACGAGAGTGCGCAAGCCGCGATTCTGGATACGTTCCCCGCGCAGGATTTCTATGCGGTTAAGCAGCCAGTCGGACATAAAGTAGAGGCCGGCGGCCACCAGAGTGTAGTAGATGACTTCCAAGTTTATTCCCCATTAATATTTTCAACGCTTTCATTATATATGCCATCGGACTTTGAGGGGAAGGATTCAACTGCTTATTTAGGCTGCAGTCCTGGCGGTATAGATGCGCGGACTTGAATTGACCTCTGCCGATCCCGCCGAGTCGTACGCACACAGGGTACTGCTTCGGCTTGAAGGTATCCTGAACAAGATATTCGGCAATGATCTTAACCCTCTTTACCATCTGGGTGCGCTGGGATTCTATTTTTTCTGGGTGATCGCCGTTAGCGGTGCCTATCTTTATGGCTTCTACAGGACCGGAATAGAACTCTCCTATCCATCTGTTGAATATCTCACCAGGGAACAATGGTATTTCGGCGGCATCATGCGCAGCCTGCACCGTTATGCTTCCGATGCGCTGGTGTTGGTGATGGTACTGCATCTGTTGCGCGAATTCATACTGGGGCGCTATCGCGGAGCGCGATGGTTTGCCTGGATCACCGGCGTGCTGTTGATATGGCTGATATATGCCGCCGGCATCAATGGTTACTGGATGGCGTGGGACAAATTGGCCCAGTATTCCGTCGTGGCGACTATGGAATGGCTCGACTGGTTGCCGATATTCGGCCAACCGCTGTCGCAAAGCTTTGTTTCACAGGAAGTGCTCAATGACCGTTTCTTTTCGCTGATATCGTTTTCCCATGCGACCCTTCCGCTGTTCGTGCTGCTTTTTCTCTGGGTACATATCATGCGCGTCAGCAACCCGGTGGTTAATCCACGGCGCCGGCTCGCGGTTGGAATGTTGCTGACGCTGTTGATTCTTGCATTGGTAAAACCTGTACTGAGTCAGGGGCCGGCGGATATGGGGATAGAGCCACGCAACATAGGCATAGACTGGTTCTATCTGTTCATTCATCCGTTGCTGGACGTATGGTCTGCAGGGCAGGTATGGGCGCTGGTGACCGGACTCAGCCTGGTGCTAGTCGTATTGCCGTGGTTACCATCCAGATTCAGGCAAATACCGATAGCCGAAGTAAACCTCAAGGATTGCAGCGGATGCAGGCTTTGCGTTGCCGATTGCCCTTATGAGGCAGTAGTGATGAGGCCGCGCAGCGACGGTATGCACTTTCTGGAAGAAGCGGTGGTCGTGCCGGATCGCTGCGTAAGTTGCGGTATTTGCGCAGGGGCGTGTCCCTCGTCAAACCCCTTCAGGAGCGAAGATAATTATGCCAGCGGGATCGAAATGCCATCCCTGCCGATGTCCGGTCTTCGCACAGCCATGATGAATGACATCGCCAGGCTCGAGGGTGAAGTGCGAATCATGGTTTTCGGCTGCGATAATGCGGCGGATATCGGGAAATTGCGCAGTGAAAGCGTGGCCGTATTGAGCCTGCCATGTATTGCCATGTTGCCGCCCTCATTTATTGAATATGCGCTGCATGAACATCATGTCGAAGGCGTGTTCATCACCGGTTGCCGGGAAGGAGACTGCTACCACCGGTTGGGTGTGTTATGGACTGGTGAGCGCCTGGCCGCAGAGCGGGAACCGCGACTGCGCAGTCGCGCCGAGCGGCAACGAATCAGGCAATTCTGGGCTGCTTCATCCGATTTCAGAGCATTGACTCTGGAATTGGAGTCATTCCGCTCCAGTCTGCTCAGCTTGGCCGAAGATCACATGCCAGAAGAGATAGTGGAACGTGGGTGAGCACAAATCACTTACCAGATGCGATGCAGTTTGAAAAACCCGCGCAATTCCATGATAATGCCCGGCACCTATCAAACAGATATTACAAAAACCATTTACAGGTATACCAGATGAAAAAGTTGATCAGCAAAAACACATTGTCAAAGAATAGCACCGCCTCCCGCAACAGTATTGCTTTGGTGCTGCTGTGCACCGTGCTGATCACCGGTTGTGGCGATGCCCTGAATCCCAAGCCTTTTGTTTTTGATATGACTCGCATCAATCAGGATGGCAGTATCAATGACGGCAATGACTATGCCAAACAACCATGGGCTTGTGTGCGGGACAACCAATCGGGTTTGTTCTGGGAAGTCAAGAAAACCGAACCCGGATTGCAAAACATCGACAATACCTACAGTTGGTACGATTCGGACCAGAATACCAACGGCGGTTTCGCAGGCAAGGCAAACGCCGGGGTATGCACCGGCAGCGATTGCGATACTGAATCCTATATCAAGGCGATCAATGCGATAAAACTCTGCGGCCTCGATGATTGGTACCTGCCCAGCCGTTTTGAATTGAACACCATAGTGGACACCAGCGTTTTATTTCCGGGCCCCACTTTTCCAAAATCGTATTTCCCGGAATCCCTGCCAGGCAAATACTGGACTGATACGACGTTCAAAACCCGCCGTGCCGCCGCATGGATATGGAGCTTCGATACCGGCAGCGATTACGTCGTGGAAAAAACCGAGGTACATAGCATAAGGTTGACTCACGCCCCCCGGAAGATGCCTGACGGCAAGCCGGTTTCAAAGTGAGTGGCACAGCCGGGGACGGGCGGGAAAACCTGTGGATCGGCTTGACCGGGACTCAACGCCGGACGGTGCTGATCTTGTGATTCAGCATGACCAGCAATATCACGAGAAGTGCGGCGCCGCCATTGTGTGCCACTGCCAGTGCCAAGGGTAGATTCAGGAACACCGTCGACATCCCGATGGCAAATTGCAGCGCGATCATGACCAACAGCCCGCGCGCTGTCTTGCGTAAGGCGTTAACCTTGAGTGCTCTAAGTGCCACCCAGGCAACCGACGCAACCACGATAAAGGCGAAGGCGCGATGCGTCCAGTGGATCGCGGTCAGCGCAGGGAAGGGCAGGTAATCGCCATGGGCGGTCATGCCCAGATCTCTCCATAGCGTAAAGCCGTTGGCAAAATCCATTTGAGGAAACAGCTCACCCTGGCACAGCGGAAAGTCTGTGCATGCCAGCGCCGCATAGTTGGTGCTGACCCAACCGCCGAGCGCGATTTGAATCAACAGCAGCAAGGCAGCCAGCATTGCCGGTATGCGCAGCGCAACCGCCGGTCCCGGCACCGTCTGATGATCGCTTAAATGCGCGCCGAACCATGTCAGGAGCGCCAGCAATGCCATGCCCAACAGCAGGTGTATGGTCACGATGACCGGTTGCAATTTCATCGTGACAGTCCATGCGCCAAATGCGCCCTGCACACAGACGAATACAAATAGCAGTGTCGGAAACAGCGGCGAGAATTTCATTTCCCTGCGGCCCGATTGCAGCCACCTGCGCCATGCGATCATCATCAGGGCAACGATAAGCACACCGATACCCATCGCCAGGTAGCGATGGATCATTTCTATCCATGCTTTCATGACTGTCACCGGACCGGTCGGCATTGCGGTCTCGGCGGCTCTGATGTCTGCATGTGCCTGCAGAGGATTGGCATGCCCATAACAGCCGGGCCAATCCGGGCAGCCGAGACCGGAATCGGTCAGCCGTGTGAAAGCGCCGAACATGATCAGATCAAACGTCAGAAAAAGCGTGACCCATACCAGTTTGCGGTATTTGTCGGTATCGTTCGATACCCAGACGATCGCCAGCGGCAACAGCGCCGCCAGCATGCCCAGGGCTGCAAGCTGGATCAACATGATGGACATCCTGGATCTGGCAGTTGAACGTGACCGGAGTCAAGATGGTATGCTATCTTGTACCCGGCAAACTCGTTGATGTGGCATGACTCCGGCAGTGTGCTGTTATTGGCGGCCATTGTGCTTTCTTTCATCCAAAAAGAATTTCAATAACAGAATCGGACTTAACAGCTGCGCTGGCGTTACAATAATTTCGCGCAAAGTTGATTTCATTTCAATCGGTTCCTATTGCATAAAGTTTCATTCGCTGCACTTCCGGCAACATGCAAATCGCAACGGCAGCAAACCAATTGCATCTGAAAAATAAAGCGATCGGCATCGCCGCAGCGACACTACTCAATACATATGGCGGAGTCAAGAAGCGGATCAGTCTCGCGTACTCTTTCAGCTATAAGGAGGCACGGAGATGCTGTTGGCCGCATTGCGAACAAACTGCTTGACATGCCCCTGCTTTAAGTATAATTTGACAAACAGGTATCGTTGATACATGTATTACCTAAACGAAACAGTATGTTTTTATTTAGCCCATATGGCGGGCTGTGTCGGCGGCAGAAATCGATAACAAAGTGGGTGACCCGGCTTGACAGGCAGTGGCAGACAAAAAACATGAGTGATATTTTATAGCCGGAAAGAGTCGGGCAGCCTTTTAGGCGCAAAGCATACCGGGCCTCATGATCATAAGGGTGTTGTCGATATACCGAATAAAGTAGTTCATGCAATAATGCGGCGGTACCCCGACCACAAGTTTTTGATTTTCAGCAGTCCGGTTTTGTGTATGTAGCGTTTGTGTTTGTATGTAGTGCTTGTGTTTGTATGTAGTGTTTGTATGTAGTGCTTGTGTTTGTCTGTAGGTAGTGCATCCACTGATTTATTGTGAGATGCGTAGGTTGTAGTATGTGTATTTTAATTAACCAGCAAAGCTAGGGAGAAAACATCATGAAAGTTAGTGCAATCATTGGGGCGATGTCACTGGGTCTGTTGACATTTGTCTCGACCGCATCATGGGCTGCAGGGCCTGAGGCAGTAAGTATTGTTCAAGATCCGAACGCAGTAGGTACACCTGTTGGTAAGCGCGGACCAAAAACGCTTAAATTCACCCTGGAAGCTAAGGAGGTGCTCGGGGTTCTGGACGCAGCAGCCAAAACTACCTATACCTACTGGACATTCAACGGAAAAGTACCCGGCCCGATGCTGCGTGCCCGCGTAGGTGACACGATAGAAATCACAATGAAGAACGCTAAAGATAGCGCAATGATCCATAACGTTGACCTGCACGCGGTATGGGGTCAGGGTGGTGGCGCCGCCGCGACGAATGTTGCTCCGGGTGAAGAGAAATCCTTTGTGTTCAAGGCGCTCAATCCTGGCCTGTACGTTTACCACTGCGCCACACCGGTGATTCCGCAGCATATCTCCAGCGGCATGTATGGCTTGATCCTGATCGAACCGGAAGGCGGCCTGCCCAAGGTTGACAAGGAATTCTACATAATGCAGGGCGATATCTATGCTGATGGCGCGGGCGCAGAAAAAGCGTTCAACCTCGACAAGATGCTGGCCGAGGAACCAACACATGTGGTGATGAACGGATCTGCCGCTGCTCTGGCAGGTAACCCGATGAAAGCCAAGGTGGGCGATAATATCCGTGTTTTCTTCGGAGTCGGCGGCCCTAACCTGACTTCATCCTTCCATGCGATCGGCACCATCTGGGATAAGGTTTATCCTGAAGGAGCCCTCTCCGAGAAAGAAGTGCATCACAACGTGCAGACTACCGTGGTACCTCCTGGCGGCGCTACGATGGTGGAATTCAAGGCACGCGTTCCGGCCAAGTACATCCTGGTTGACCACGCACTTGGCCGCCTGATGAAGGGCAACGTCGCCATCATCGTGGCTGAAGGCGCAGCAGTGCCTGATGTGTTCCGTGAAGGCAAGTTGAAGTAATAATGAAGTAAATCTGATTTTCGTCCATCCCGACAAGACGGACGCGAATACAGGCTATAAATACATCGAACCCATGCGGGCTGTATCCCGCATGGGTTCTTTGTTTGCTGCCAGGGAACTTGTTAGCAGGCCAGTTGCAGATCCCGCGCAACCTGGAAATTGCGTGCGGCCAGGTAATCGCTTTCGACGCTGTTGTCCGCGGGGCTGGAATCGCTCTTTACCGTATGCAAATCGCACGTCGGTTTGTTTGCAGCGGTCAGATTTGCCAGTGCCTTTGCCGGTGTCTTTGACCAGTAGTAACTGACATCCAGATCGGGTGTCCAGTAGTAGCTGACATCCAGATCATTGATTGAACGGGCTGATCCTGCCTGCGCAGCGGAAGTTGCCAGAACGCCACCGATGATGATGCTTGCCAAAATACCTGTTTTCATTTTGATACTCCTTATCTAAATAATCCTGTTGAATTCCCCGCCACTGTGGTGAAAGGTTTGCACCTGCAGAACCGGATATGTCATTTCACAGATGCGTGCATTAACAAAAGCACGAACCGTGCCAGTTTGTATATCATTGATAATCAATGAATTAATTTTCTGACGAGTATTGCAATTGTTCGCTGTGAACGTTATACTGTGTTCACAATTAACATTTGGAGTATGCAATGGACACAATCTCATTGTCTAGTTTGGGCATGGTCATGGAAACGCTGGAGGAAGGAGTGCTGTTTTTGGATGAAAAGCGCAATATCGTTGCGATCAATCCTGCCGCTAAGCACATGATAGGACGCGATCACGACGATATCATAGGCAAAAGTTGTCCGACCTTGTTCCCCGGCACCCCTTGTGCCCATACCTGCGAGGAAAGCGGAAAATGCTCGCTGATGGAGGGAACTCTGGAAGGAGATAAACTGGTGCAAGACTTCGTGGTGGCACGTCAGGATGGGGTGCTCGTTCCCTTGCACATGTGGGCGACGGCGCTGCCAACGGGAGAATCGCTGGCGCATTGTGCGGTGGTGCTGCGCAATCGCACCCGCGAAGTGCATCTTGAGGAAATAGCCGGGCAGCGTTTGCGCATGGGTAATCTGGTGGGGCACGGCAATGCCATGCAAGCCCTGTTCAGCGAAATCCTGCTGGCGGCATCGAGTGACGCCAATGTGCTGCTTACCGGCGAGACTGGGGCCGGCAAGGAGTTGGTGGCGCAAGCGATACACGACAACTCCGGCCGCGCCAAAAAACCTTATCTGCAAGTGCATTGCGCCGCTTTGCCGGAGAATCTGCTCGAGGCAGAACTCTTCGGCCACAGCAAGGGCGCATTTACCGGCGCGACGGCCGACCGGCCCGGGCGCTTTGAAGCCGCCGACGGTGGCACGCTGCTGCTGGATGAAATCGGCGAAGTGCCCCTGGGAACCCAGGTGAAACTGCTGCGTGTGCTGCAGGAAAAAGAAGTGGTGCGTCTGGGCGAGAACAATCCGCGCAAAGTGAATGTGCGAATTATCGCCGCCACCCACCGCGATTTGCCGGCCATGGTAAAGGGCGGTGAATTTCGCTCCGATCTGTATTACCGCCTGCGCGTGCTGCCATTGCGCGTACCTTCCTTGCGCGAGCGTCTCGAGGATGTTCCTTTGCTTGCCAGCACCATTCTTTCCGGTCTCACCAGAAATTACAAGCGTGAGGATGTCACACTATCCACGCAAGCGGCGGATGCACTGCTCGCCTATGACTGGCCGGGCAACGTGCGCGAATTGGTCAATGCACTGGAATACGCGCTGGTGCATGCCGAAGGCGCGGTCATCCTGCCGCGACATTTCCCTGTTGAACTGCGTGATGCGGCACCCCCCATCATCGCTCCCGGAGGCAGGGATGATGCATCTCTCACGCGCTATTATCGCGGCTCGGTTGCGGAACGCGAAAAAGAAGTTATTCTCGCGGCGCTCGCCGAGGCGGGCGGCAACAAAAGCACTGCTGCGGAAAAGCTCGGCATGTCGCGCACTACTTTGTGGAAACGTTTGAAGAAATACGGCATTGCCGACGATACCTCAATGCCCGGAGCGGATTAAATGGAAACCACATTCTGCCCCCAACGGTAAGTCTGGCCTGTTTGCCGGCGAGGCGCAGGGCCGTGGTATATTGGCATCCGTGCCCAGAGATGGCGCGGGTTAAGCGAAGATCAATATGGCATTTGCTTTGCCATGGTATAAAATTATGAACATCTGTCATGTTCGGATGCCTGAAATCGTTGAGCAGGCAGTAGCGGCCTATTATTACTCCTGATATTTTGAGGTAGAACAGGCCATCATTCTAGGGAGAACGGTTATGAGCTTGTTTGAAAAAATACTTGGACCAAGATCAAAATACGACAAAAGCATCCCTTATACCTATGAGGCCCGAATCCGCATTATTGAAGGGAGCGATGAATATAATTCCTACTTCTCGGATACGATTTGCGGCTTGGTGGAATATCTGCACCAGAACGGCATCAGGCCTGATGATGTGCAGATTATCGAGGTTTATCAGGAGCGTGAACTTCCGGTAGATGTGAAGCTTTTTACCACGCCCGGGCATCAGTGGCTTTTCAAGCCGGATTTATGCCGTTCGCTAGAGGAACATTACAAAGGACATATACATAGTAATACCTGCACATTCAATGACAGGGATTGCAAAGGCATCGGCCCCTGATTCCTGACTGGTCTTCACCTGTTTTCACGAGACATTCCCGCTACGCTTGCAGGAACAAGTTATTTTCCTGTGCCAAAAAATATTTCCAATTTGATGCAAAATTCAGCCATGTCCAATCCAATGATGTTTGCCCCACTTCGTTCTCAGGAGGCCGTTGAGGACGCTCTGAAAATTTCTCCCATCGTCGGCAACCGTGTGGAATTGCAATTGCTCACCACCCTGACATGCAATTTGAAATGCACTTATTGCTCGCTTGGCGTGGGTGACATGGTCGGCTCTCAAGGCAAGGTTTCCTATACCACGGATGTGCTGGACGCCTTCATTGCGAAGCATCTCGCCGGGCATGAGATATACGTCACTTTTTACGGAGGCGAACCGACTCTGAATCTCAAATTCATACAGGATGTCATGGAGCGTTATCCGGCCTTCCGCTTCCAGCTTCAGACCAACGGTACGCTTCTGGACGGTTTGCCGGATAGTGTTCTGGCAAATCTTTCCAATATCCTGCTTTCGATAGACGGCGGCGAGACAATCACCGACGGTTTCCGGGGACGCGGCGTGTACCGGCAGGTGGTCAGGAATACCCGGGCGGTGCGCGACCGGATGGAGGGAACCTTCACGGCGCGCGTAACCTGGAGCAGCGAGGAAACCTCATTCGAGGAGCTGGACGAACTGGCGAATACTTTCGACTATGTGTATTTCCAGTTTGTCGCCGGGGAGGGCACTTATGCTCCCGCCGCGATGGAGAAGAAAAAAGCGGTGATCACGCAACTGGTGGACAAATTCTTTTCCAGCGAGGAGTTATACCCCATCATCCCGATCATGGGGATCGTGCGCAACAAAGTGCTGCCGACGCGGGCGACCGAGCTTTATCAGGGCAAGACCCAATGCCGGGTGTCCACGCACATTCTCAACGTGATGCCGGACGGCAAGATTTATCCCTGCCCCGACATGATGTACGTTCCGGAAATGCTGCAAGGCGACTTGATAGAAAACTGGCTCAAGCCCAGCCCGCTGCAGCCGCATCCCGACATGCCGTGCGACAAGTGCGAAGCGCAGCCCTGGTGCCGGGGCAATTGCCTGAAAAATCTATATCTCGCTTACGTGAAAGGCGACAACAACTACCGCAGCAAGGTCGTCGAGCCGATCTGCGAGCTGGTAAGGTTCCTGGGAAGGGAAATAGACCGCCACGATCCCCATGCCTGGTACGCAAAGGCTCCGCTGGCTGTGCGCAAGACCCTGCGCGATTGCGAGGTCTATGAGTATGTGGAGATCATGCCTTAAAGTTTACAATAGCACAGTTGCACTCCAGAGTTGAATCTGACCATATAATGCATTTTCGCTAACGGGGTTGGCCATAAATGAATAGATTACGGAAGTCGTTTGTTATTGGAGTTGCGTGTTTGGTATTTGCAACCATTCCAGCAACCGGATGGGCAGTTACTGAGCCATGTGAAAAGAATTTCATAGTCAAAGATGGTTTTCTTGACAGGAAGATTTACAAGACATGGCAAGAGTTGCAGGCCCTCACACGACAAGCAATCTTCATGCGCACATATACATATCTGGTGAAAGGCGGCTGGGTCATAAATCTGACGGACGAGGAGACTGGAGTGATTTCCGCTTCACAAGTGGACGGTTCATCCGGCAGCACGGGAAAAGTGGCAAACCTGAATATTCTTATCGAAAATGCGGGTAATTATTATGGAGGTGCGGCCAGCAAGAGAGGAGTGCCTGCCGGGTTCAGGGTCACAATGACTTTTTTAGTACCCGGCGGGCTTGATGCACATGAAGACATGGTAAGGAAAGAATTTTGCGCCGCTTTGGCGGAAATCAAAGGCGGGACTTACGCGGCCAGATAATACCGGGCTTACCGGCCAAACTATTGAGGATTACATATTTGAAGACAGAGTCTCCGCATCTCGTAGGTCGGGCTACGCCCGACGCGGCGGGCAAAGCCAGCCCTACAGTAAATCACTTAACAGTCATGAATTATGTAAAGCTCAATAGTTAAGAATTCTACACGGGTTGATCTGCCGGCAAATTCCTTTCCTGCCACCATGCATAGATGACTGGAATAACGATGAGGGAGAGCAGCGGTGCGGAGATCATGCCGCCTACCAGAGGCGCGGCAATACGCTTCATCACATCCGCGCCGGTGCCGGAGCTGACCATCACCGGAATCAACCCGGCCACGATCACCGACACCGTCATTACTTTCGGGCGTATGCGCATCAGGGCTCCCTGAACGATGGCAAGCTGTAAGTTTTGGTAGTTTACCGGCCGGCCGGACTGCCGGAGTTCCGCGATGGCCTGATCCAGATAGAGCAACATGACCACGCCGAATTCGGCCGCCACCCCGGCCAACGCGATAAACCCGACTGCGACCGCCACCGACAAGTGATAATCCAGCCAGTACACCAGCCAGAAGCCGCCGGCCAGAGAAAAAGGCAGGCACAGTAACACCAGCAGCACTTTGCCGCCATGGCGGAAATTCAAATATAGCAGCACCACCACCAGCAGCAGCGTGAGCGGTATCACCCACATGAAGCGTTCCTTGGCTTGCTGCAGGCTGACATATTGTCCTGACCAGGCGATGGCGTAGCCGGGCTGCAACTCTACAGTTTCTGCAACTGCGGCCTGTGCCTCGGCGATATATCCGCCCAGGTCACGCCCGGCAAAATCAATGTAGACATAGGCTACCAAGCGGCCATTTTCGCTTTTGATTTCGACCGGCCCATCATTCACGCTTATGTTCGCTATCGTTCCCAGCGATACCTGCGCGCCGGAAGGCGTCATGATGCGGCTTGCTTCAAGTGCGGCAAGTGAATCGCGGAAAGCGCGCGGATAGCGCAAATTGATCGGATAGCGGTTGCGCCCGTCGATCAGCATGCCGATGTTTTCCCCGCCGATGGCACCCTGCACCAGGCGCTGCACGTCGGCTGCGGTAACGCCATAACGCGCCGCTTGCACGCGATCCAGCGCGATGTCCACATAGCGCCCGCCGGAAGCGCGGTCGGCAAAAGCGTTGCGTGTGCCCGGCACCGCGTGTTCGATCACCTCTTCGATCTGTCTGGCCAGTGCGCTCACTTCAGCCAGATCGGGGCCGGTGACCTTGATCCCCAGCGGCGTGCGGATGCCGGTGGACAGCATGTCTATGCGCGTGCGGATCGGATATCCCCAGGAATTGGTCAGCCCCGGCAGGCGTACATGTTCATCCAGCTTGCGGATCATGTCTTCCATGGTTACGCCAGGCGGCCACTGTTCTTGCGGCTTGAGCTGGATAGTAGTCTCAAGCATCGAAAGCGGCGCCGGGTCGGTGGCAGTATCGGCGCGCCCGGCCTTGCCAAACACGCGCTCGACTTCGGGCATTTGCGCGATCAGTCGGTCGGTGATTTGCAGGATGTTCGCCGCTTCGTCTATCGACACGCCGGGCAGGGTGGTGGGCATATAAAGCAGGTCGCCCTCGTTGAGCGGCGGCATGAACTCGCTGCCCAGTTTTGCGATCGGCCAGGCGGCGCTCAGTAGCAGTACCAGGCAGAGCGACAGGGCGAGTTTGCGTTTTTGCAGCGCGGCCATTAACAGCGGGCGGTAAAGCACATGCAGCAATCGGTTCAACGGATTGTCTTGCTCGCGGGTGATGCGACCGCGGATAAAATAACCCATCAGCACCGGCGCCAGGGTAATGGCGAGTATCGCGCTTGCCGCCATTGCATAAGTCTTGGTGTAGGCGAGCGGAGCGAACAGCTTGCCTGCCTGCCCGGTAAGGGTCAGCACCGGCAGGAAGGATACGGTGATGATGAGCAGCGAAAAGAACAAGGCCGGTCCCACCTCCAGCGAGCTCTGGGCGGTGATCTTCCAGTAGTCCGGTTGGTCGCCTGCGCGCTCAAGATGCTTGTGCATGTTCTCTATCATCACCACTGCGGCATCTACCATGGCGCCGATGGCGATGGCGATGCCGCCCAGCGACATGATGTTGGCAGTTACACCCTGGTTTTCCATGATGATGAAAGCGGTCAGAATGCCGATCGGCAGCGTTATCACTGCCACCAACGAGGAACGCAAGTGGAACAGGAATGCAAGGCATACCAGGGTGACGATCAGCGATTCCTCGACCAGTTTCTCGCTTAACGTCTTGATGGCGCGCTTGATCACCCCGGAGCGGTCATAAGTGACGACCAGTTCGATGCCGGGCGGCAGTCCGCTTTGCAATTCGTTCAACCGTGCCTTGATGCGTGTTATGGTCTGGAGTGCGTTTTCGCCATAGCGCATGACTACGATCCCGCCGGTCACTTCGCCTAGCCCGTCCAGATCGGTTACGCCACGGCGCAATTCATGTCCGATTTGAATCTGCGCCACGTCTTCGAGACGGATCGGCACCCCTTGTGCGTTGACGCCCAGCGGAATGTGCCGGAAGTCGTCCAGATTCCTCAGATAATTCTGCGCGCGCACGACAAATTCGCTGCGCCCCATTTCCATCACCGAACCGCCGCCTGTCGTGTTGCTGTCGCGGATCGCCTGTTCGACTTGCTCCATGCTCAAGTTGTACGCCGCCAGCCGGTTGGGATTCACCTCTATCTGGAATTGGCGCACCATGCCGCCGATGCTGGCTACCTCGGCCACTCCATGCAGGCTTTGTAGTTCGTACTTGAGGAAGAAATCCTGCACCGCGCGCAATTCATCGGCATCGTAGCGGTGATGGCGGTCCACCAGGGCGTATTCGAACACCCATCCAACGCCTGAGGCGTCCGGCCCCAGCGTCGGGATAACTCCATCTGGCAGGCGGTCTTCGATCTGGCTCAGATACTCCAGCACGCGTGAGCGCGCCCAGTAGGGGTCAATGCCGTCCTCGAAGATCACATACACATACGATTCGCCAAACATCGAAAAGCCGCGCACTGCGATCGAGCCCGGTACCGACAGCAACTCGGAAGTGATCGGGAAAGTGACCTGGTCTTCCACTACCTGCGGCGGTTGGCCCGGATAAGCGGTCTTGATGATGACCTGCAGGTCGGAAAGATCCGGAACGGCGTCCAATGCCATATGGCGAGAGGAATAGATTCCCCATCCCGCCAGCAGCACGGCGCTCAGCAGTACCACTATGCGGTTTTTCAGCGACCATTTGATGGTGCGTGCAATCATGCCTGAGTCCGAAGAAACCTAATTCCAATTTGCGTTATAAACAATAATAATTTCGCAGGGTGCGTTTACGCACCAGTTGGCGATGGTGCGTAAACGCACCCTGCATTATTGAGGATTACATATTTGAAGACAGTGTCTCCGCATCTCGTAGGTCGGGCTACGCCCGACGCGGCGGGCAAAGCCCGCCCTACGGTAAATCACCTAACAGTCATGAATTATGTAAAGCTCAATGATTCTGTTTCTATTGCGAATTGGAATAAGCCCGGACATGGAATTGGTATTCCTTTGCGGCACACTTTTTTGTGTCTGGTGCTAGTGTTCGTTCGCATTGTGGTTGTTGTTATGCAGGCGCTGTGCGGCATCGCTCATCGATGCCGCAGCATCCAGTAAAAATTGCCCGTTCACCGCGACCTGATCATCCGCTTGCAAACCGGCAGTGATCTCAATGAAGTCGGCAGTTTCGATCCCGGTTTCGACTTCTACCGGCGTGAAATGGCCGCTGCCTTCGGCCAGTATCACGAAGTCACCCTTGCCGGTGCGCATCACCGCGGAGCGGGGCACGACCAGCGCCTTATGCGGCTTGGCGTGGATGATGACGTCAAGGAATGAGCCTATGGGCAGCCGGTTTTCGGGATTGCTGACGCTCAACCGGGCCAGCACGGTGCGTGTCGTGCTGTCAACCATGGGAGCGATCAACTTCAGGCGCGTTTTGATCTCCCGCATCCCCGGTTGCGGCAATCGTATGGTTACCCCATCACCTTCCTTCACCCAAACCAGTTGATCAGGGTAAAGCGGCACATCGATCCAGACATTTGACAGGTTGACAAAGGAAAACAGGCTATCCATCGGTTTGACCGTGCTGCCTTCATGAATCTCGATCTTGGTGACATAGCCGGACTGCGGTGCGCGTATCTCAACCACTTCCCTGGACTTGTAGGTGCTGTTCAACTCTGCTATCAGTTCATTTCCGGCATCGGCATAGAGAAGGCTGTCGCGGGCAAGAACGCGCTTTTCTGCATTCATCTTCACCGCCATCATGTCATCCTCGGTCATTGTCGACTTGCCGCTTACATGGGCATCCTCATCTTCCATGGGAGCGAACAGAATATCTTTTTCCTCCAGCAGGTCGATGTATTCTTCCTGGGACTTAAGCAACTCCGGGGAATACATTTCATACAGTACTTGCCCTGCTGCGACTTGCTGGCCAACCGAGTTGATGTGGAGTTTTCTGATCACCCCTTCGACTTTCGCGCTCAGGTTGAAAACCAGGCTTTCATCTGCTGCCACATTGCCATAGGCGTGGATGTCCCGGCTCAGTGTCTGAATTCTGGCTGCAGCCAGGCGCACACCCAGCCTTTGCTGTGTCGCAGTTTCGAGGAATATGCTGTGGTCATGCTGATGCGCACCCGGCTGATCCATTTCCACCAGGTCCATGCCGCAGATCGGGCATACGCCCGGCTGATCCTGGATGACCTCGGGGTGCATCGGGCATACCCAGAGTTTCTTCGCCGGGCGGGCCGATGCATTGTCCGGGGCAGATATTTGATCAAGATTTGAACGGGCAACTGCCGTGTTGCCGGCATTGCCATCGTGCCCGTTTGCCGCATGGCCGGTGTAGAGATAGGCCGCGATCGCCAGGGCTGCGATCACGAATATGACCAGCGATCGCTTTGCATATCTGTGATCGCAGCCGTCAAGCAAACCGGCATATCGATTCTTTTCAGGCCAGGACATTTTCTTCAGGCCAGTAACCGTGCCTTGATCCTGGCGAGAATTCTGGGAGGGGATAATGACCTTAAATCAAAAGGAGGCAGTTCCAGCGCATCCAGCGTGTTTTTCACCAGCAGGCCAAGCTCGGTATCGCCTTCCATGAATAGGCGGCGGCTGAAGAATAATGTATCCGGGTCTTCCTTGCGCAGGGCGAGCATCAGAAAATCACAGGCACTGGCGCTGATCGTCAATTCCGGCTCCCTGGTGCGACGGCAGGCGACCATGCCGTTGCGGTCGAGGGTGAAATAATATGCCACACCGGCATCAGTCACCCGGATGCTGATGAGCTTGCCCTGCAGGGGCAGCATCACTTCGGAGCGGAGGGTATCACCCAGCACCAGATTGACTGCCTGGACGAACAGCAAAGTCTGCGGATATCCCGGCAGAATGGACAGGATATCGCCGATAGGCTTGGGAAGAATGAAAGGCGGGTTATTCATTTTGTTCGCTGGTTGGGCACTCTTTCAGGTATTCGGTTCCTGCTCTGTGATTATAATGGCTTTCAACTATCGCGGCGCTCATTCGTGTTGCATGGCGCTGGCGAGGAACATCTGCTCCATCCCCGGCCGCCCGTGCCAGTAACCGTTGCAGGCCGCTTCCGGCATGATGCTCTCCATTTGTTGCATGGCGTTTTCGCCACTTACCCGCTGGGCTATGCAGTCGCGGAACAGGCGGATGATGGATGCGCTGTGTTCGGATTGCGGGCTGATGCGCAGCACATCCACCCGGGCACTTTTGAGGGAGTCCAGATCGCCGATCAGGTTGTACACCAGGGCGGATTGGGTCTGGGTGCCGTTGATCACCAGAAACGGCTTGCCTTCGCGGGTGCGCATGGTCTTGCCGTCGGGATCATCGATGCAGAGGAAGCGGCAGTCGTCCTTGGGCAAATTGTGAAAGCGCGCGGTGAAACAGCGCGAAGAAAAAGCCAGCGGCAGCCTGCCGTAGGAAAACACTTCCGTTTCCATTCCCGCCGGTCGCGATTGTTGCAGCGGCTGTAACGATAGAAGCGACATTTCTACCGGCATGACCCAGCGCCGCGCGCCGAGAGACGCGATCAGATCCAGAGTCTGCGGGTTGTAGATATTGAGGCAGGGTCCGGCGATGAAAGGCACGCGTCCCGCCAGACGGTGAACTGCCCCCATGTCATTGGCTTCCACCGTGAAATCGCCGTTCTCAGTGATCCTGCGCAGTGACTTCAGGTCGGACTCTGATTCGATCAATGTGAGCGTGGAAAGGACCACTTCCTTGCCTGCGGCAGCAAGCATATTCGCCACTTCCAGCCAGTCTGACAGGCGCATGACATGGCGACGGGAGCAAACCGTTTCGCCGAGATAGACGATATCCACCGGAGTGGTGGCGATTTCCTCATAGTATGCCCGCAGCTTTTCCAGAGGCCAGTAATAAAGAATGGGCCCTAGCGCAAGTTTCATTTCCATGGCCGGTGATAAGCCCCCAGGGTATGTTGCTGGCCTTCGGAGATTTTGCCCAGTTCGGCAGTCCATGCGGGTTTGACGGTAAAGCCCGGAGGGTTTTTGATGCACTGGTCTATCGCCTCGCGCCAGACACGGGTGACTTGTCCCACATAGGCCGGGCTTCTTTGCCGCCCCTCGATCTTGAGGCCGCGCACCTTGATGCGCAGCAGTTCCGGCAGCAGCTCCAGCGTGTTCAGGCTGGCCGGCTCTTCCATTGCGTAGTAGGTTTCACCTTCCACCTCGAAACGCCCCTTGCACAAGGTGGGGTAGCCGGCATTCTCATTGTCGGCGTAGCGGTCGATCAGCACGCCGTTGAGGCGCGATTCCATGCCCTTGGCAGTTTGTTGCCAGCGCACTGCCTTGGGCGGGGAACATACACCGCAGTTGTTGGGAGATTCGCCGGTGACATAGGAAGAAAGGGAGCATCGCCCTTCGACCATGACGCACAGCCCGCCAAACCCGAACAGCTCCAGCTCCACCGGTGTGCCGGCGGCCAGTTCCTCGACCTGCGCGAATGACAGCACGCGCGGCAGTACTGCCCGGCGGATGCCAAAATACCCGTGGTAAAAATTGATCGCCTCGTAGTTGGTTGCCGAACCCTGCACCGATAGGTGGAGGTGCAACTGGGGGTGGGTCTTCATCGCATATTGCATCAGACCGGGATCGGCCATGATGATCGCATCCATGCTGTAGTCGGCGGCCTGGTCGATCGCCTTTTTCCAGCGCTCCCAGCCATGAGCCTGGGGATAGGTATTTAGCGCCAGAAACACCTTTGCGCCTTTAGCATGCGCATACGCCACGCCTGTGCGCGCATTTGCCGCGTCGAAGTTGAGTCCGGTGAAATTGCGGGCGTTGGTATCGTCGCGAAAACCGAGATAGACGCAGTCCGCGCCGTTGTCCACGGCGACTTTTAGCGCCGGCAGACTCCCTGCCGGGCAGACCAGTTCCAGTTTGTATTCAGGCAGCATAAAGAATCTCTTCCCGGGCGAGTGACGGCCTGGCTAATTCGCCCTGGCGATGGCCGCGGCGCTTCAGTTCCGACTCAATCCCGTTCAGGATGTTCCATTTTTGCGTACACCAGGATGGAGCAAGCAAGATGTCTTTCGATGCAGTACCGGTGATGCGGTGATATACGATATCGGGCGGCGTGCGCTCGATCAGGTCAGCCGCGATCCGGATATAGTCGGCCATTTCCAGCGGCTGATATTCACCGCGCCGCCACTCGGCGGCCAGCATGGTATTTTTGACCACATGCAGCGGGTGTATTTTAAGACCGTCTGTTCCCAGGGCCAGCACGGTATCCAGCGAGGCGTGGTAATGGCGCTCCGTTTCGCCGGGCAGGCCGATGATCAGGTGAGTGCATACCGGAATACCGCGTTTTCTTGCGGCGATTACCGTTTTCTCATATTCCTTGAGGCCATGGCCGCGGTTCACCCGCTTGAGGGTCACGTCGAAGGCTGATTGCAGGCCGAGTTCCAGCCATACCACCAAGCCGCGACGCTGATAGCTCACCAGCAGATCCAGCACTGCCTCAGGAACGCAGTCCGGGCGTGTGCCGATGGACAGGCCTGCCATATCCGGTTCGGACAACGCCTCCTCATAGAGTGCCGCCAGTTCGGCCACATCGGCATAGGTGTTGGTGTAGGCCTGAAAATAAGCCAGGAAGCGGCGTGCCCGGGTGCGCTTTGCTATCGCTTTTTTGCCGCACTTTATTTGTTCGGAAAGCGCAGGCGGAGTGCGCCCGTTCGGACTGAAAGAGGCATTGTTGCAGAAGGTGCATCCCCCCATCCCCTTGACGCCATCGCGGTTGGGGCAGGTCAGGCCTGCATCGAGCGCGATCTTGTGCACGCGCTCGCCATGTTGCTGCAACATATACTGCCCGAAGGTAAGGATATAGTCAGAAAGTGCCATTGATCACAAGCAATACGATTTGCATAATGTTCAGGCTATAGCAGGCGAGAGAAGTCTATTTTGATATAGGTCAAGGCGAACTTAAAAATCAGTTTGCTTGGCAGGCTGTACATATTGAAACGGCTCCAGAAATACAATAATTATTTCTAAATTAAAAGTGCAATGCCGTAGGGTGCGTTCCACGCACCATTGATTATTGTTGTATTAAAATGGAACGGGAATAATTGCGCAACCAGTAGTTGTCATACGTGATAATTATTGTTTGTCGGGGTCTTTGTAATCCGGATTCGCGTAGCAATAGCCTCTCAGTTTTTCGGCAGCCTTGGTGCATGCCTCATAGTCGATATATGTGCATAATGTGTTCCACGTCACCATGCAATAGGGTCCTACCTTGGATGCGGGTATTACCTCCTCATCGCTGGCTACGCAATCTCCCTTGCTGGCAAGCTTGCATTTATCGTATGAATCGTAGTTGCAATCATCCACATAAACCATTCCTTCCGGTGTTGTTGTGCAAAATGCGACAGCATGTGTATATTGCGGGAGCGTGATTGAGATGCACAACAGCAAGCTGGTAAGTATTTTGTTAATTAGCATAGTGATCTCCTTTGCCTTGCCCGGTGACAGAATCCAGTATGGAACTGATGGGTGCGGGAACGGTTAGAATTATAGCGTCTTAATTGATGTATGAATTATACATGATAACCTTGACATGTTTTATGCTGTTATTTGTGCTGCATCGCTCGGCTTGTCGTTTATCGCAGAGCCGTCGCAGAACACCAATCTGACTACAGGCTAATGAATATCATGAATATCTTCGTAGTTACGACAGCCGCGGTGCTGATGGTTTTATCAATACCACCTGCACAGGCCATGGACGGGAACGACCTGTTGGCGGGCTATAACTCGTATAAACGAGTCAAGGCAGGAATTGCAGCGGGCACGGACGCATACAAGGGAGGGTTGTTCGACGGCTATGTCTCGGGCGTATTTCATTCCTCTGTTGGCATTGCCCTCTGTGTGAAAGGAGATGTCAAAGACGGCCAGATACAGGAGGTGGTAGGGCAGTTTCTTGAAACACACCCGGCATCCCTCCAGCGCTCCCCGGTTCTGCTTGCCACGCAAGCATTAATGAAGGAATTTCCCTGCAAGTGAAAGGCAAGGCTGAGGCGGAGCTCCATCGTTACCGCTCACGCACCGTGAGATGCCAGGGCCGGATTGTCAGGGCCGGACTTGCTCCCTGACGTGAATTTCGCTAATCTCGCTGCCGCTGTGTTGCAACATGATGACCATAACAACAAGTCCCGGCAAGTGTCGGCGCGATTTCCCGGCGATAGTGGTGCGTAATCCGGGTGCAAAATACTTCAATCTGTAAGGACGATCCTGTGAAAATTGTTGCAAGCTGGTTGCTGCTTACCGCTGTATTGTTCACCTTTGCAGCCGAGGCGCGGCAAACCATCAACGGCTGTGAGATCAAGCGAAGAGCCAGTTGTCCCGGCGCCAACCTTTCCGGTGCGAACCTGACCAGGTCCAATCTGGCGGGTGCCGATCTTGCGGGAGCCGACCTGTCAGGCGCCGATCTGAGCGGTGACAGGATCACGGAAGCCAACCTGACAAAAGCGAATTTTTCCAATGCCAATCTCTCCGGGGCCGTTCTCTCCAATACGTATATGAGCGGTGTGAATTTTTCGCGTGCAAATCTGGCCAAAGCCGATCTCTCTCAAAGCACCTTGCCGGGTGCCAACCTCAGGGAGGCCAACCTTGCAGGCGCGAACCTGTCGCTGGCCAATCTTAAAGGGACCGATCTGACCGGCGCCAATGCGACAGGGGCGGTGTTCGCGATGGCCAGCCTGGTCGAGGCCAACCTCACCCGCGCCGATCTTACGGGAGCTACGCTGATCGGTGCCGATTTGCGTAATGCCATTCTGGTGGAAGTGAAATATTGCAATACCACCATGCCGGACAGAAGCATCAACAACAGCGGCTGCCTGAAATAATGGCGGCCCGGGGGCAATAACATGTATTTGAAACTTGTACTGGTAACTTGTGTGCTCGCTTTTGTCGCAGTGGTATTCACTGCCTATGCGCGGCTTTCCGATGCCGGACTTGGCTGCGCCAACTGGCCGGCCTGCTATCAGGAAAACGCGCTGAAGCAAAGGCAGCCGCCCCAGGCTGATGCCGCGAGCATCCATACATCATGGCAGTGGAAGTTTCAGAACATGGTGGGATTGCTGCTGGGGATACTGGCCATCGCGATCTGCGGACATTCGTGGCAGAAGCGCAAGGAATTGCGGCAATCACCCTTGCTGCCGACCCTGCTGGTGGCGTTGATGGCATTCCTGGGGGTATTCGGCATCTGGGCATTTTCCTACCTGCCGCGGGCTGTCATCGTCCCGGTGCACCTTGCGGGCGGTATCGCCACGCTGGTTCTGCTGATGTGGATCGCGCTGCCTCAGATGGCATCGGGTGGTGAAGTCAGAGCCGGCGAGGCGCGGGGCTGGCGTGTATTCTCGCGGATTGGCCTGGCGCTGGCGCTGGCCCAAGTCATGCTGGGCGGTTGGGTAAGCTCCAATTTTGCCGCGCTAGCCTGCACCGGGTTTCCCCTTTGCCAAGGCGCGCTGCTGCCGGCCATGGATTTTTCATACAGTCTGGCAAATGATGGTCTGCCGCTTTCCGTGGAAAGATTGACCGCGATACACTGGATGCACCGGGCCGGCGCGGTGCTTACCGTTATTTACTTGAGTTGGCTATCCTTCGGGATCATGGCGGTGGCGGGGCTGCGCATGATCGGCAAAGCCATGTTGGGGCTGGTCGTGTTCCAGTTCGTGCTCGGTGTCTCCAATGTGCTGCTCGGGTTGCCGCTTGCGGGCGCAGTCCTGCATAACGCGGTTGCGATGTTGTTGCTGGTCACGCTGGTGTTGTTGAATTTCAGGCTGAAAAAATACAAGACGTGATGAGCAGATATCCGGCTTAACTTTTTGCCAGGCCGGTGAGGTTGTGGCAGCCGGAGGATACATGTATTTCTGCCAACTGATGCTGTCCTGTTCCAGCAATATCAAACTCCGCGCCCGATTCGCGGCCTGCCGGATAATTATTTGAATCACCTCAATATGACCACCGCTATTTTCAGCAAGGGCGAGTCCGTTCTGCTGCGGGGATGGCAGTTTCGAGATAAAGTGCGGGATGATATTGCTTGACAATCTTCCGCTTTTACTCCAGCATGATATACGTGTATTGCTGATACATGTTTATGCAGGCTTCGAACGTATCAAGCCAGCAGCAGCGGGTATCAGCCATGCATGACCAGGATTAAGCCGGCTTCAAAACTGATGCGGTTTATTTATATACCAAGTAGTATTATTATTATGCAGTTCAGGTAAATTCAAATTGGAGGAAACATGAAAGCTTTGTTAGTAAGTTTGGTTGCAGCAACAGGTTTGATGATTGCCGGTGGCGCGATGGCGGCTGATATGCCGGCGCTTGCCAAGAAAAGCGGCTGCGGCGGATGCCATGCAATCGACAAAAAGATACTTGGTCCAGCATGGCAAGAAGTCGCCGGCAAGTACAAGGGTAATGCTGACGCGGTAGCCAAGCTGAGCGAATCGATTTCCAAGGGAAGCAAAGGCGCATGGGGTGCAGTGCCTATGCCCGCACAGTCCAAGCTCAGCGAAGCCGAAGTTAAGGAATTGGCTGAATTTATCATGACCTTGGCCAATTAAGCAGGAAGCGATTCCACGAAAAAGCCGACGCGAGTCGGCTTTTTTTTGTCTCAAAATATGCATCGCCGGCGCCATGGCCTGCAGGGAAACGACCAGTGCACGGATATTGTCAGTGGCCCCGTCAGACCGAAAATAAGCCTGCAACGTTGCAGGCTTTTGTTTATCCGGCTTGCCAGTTCTGGCGAATCCGGTAACCGGGTTATCACGGTTTCAATTTGATATTAGTGCGCCCGAAGAGATAAATCCGGACGCTCTCATGGCGGCCCTTGATCGAAAGATTCATCTTCCATGAGCATTCAAGCCTTCAAATCATAAAACCGGATCAAATTGCGCCCTGCATCTTTTGCTTGATACATCGCTATATCGGCACGCTTGAAGATGTCCTCTTGGCTGTCTTCGTGATTGATGAACAACACCACGCCGATACTCGACGTGCAATGATGCTCCACAGTAGCTCCTGCTTTGCCCGTTTGCTGAATCTCCAGCACATAAGGTTCGGCCAGAATGGCGCGGATCTTTTCGGCGACGATGCCGGCTTGGGCAGCGGATTCCGCTTTACCCGCATCCAGATCGCTGAGTATCACCACAAACTCATCGCCGCCGAAACGCGCGACAGTGTCTATCTCGCGCACACAACTGGTGATGCGCCGTGCAACTTCCATCAGCAGCAAATCGCCCGCAGCATGCCCGTATGCATCATTGAGCGATTTGAAGTTATCCAGATCCAGAAACATCAATGCGCCATAACGACTGTTACGTTTGCTGGCAGCCATTATTTGAGCCAGCCGGTCGTTAAGCAGGCGGCGATTGGGCAGTAGCGTCAATGGGTCATAATAAGCCAGCTGGCGAATCTGTTTCTCTGCCTCGGCAAGCAGCTTCTTTTCCTGTTCCAGTTCATCGTTTTTTTTCAGCAGGTCGGATGTTCTGCTCAATATCTTCGACTCCAGTTCGGCAGCCTTGTTTCGCAATTCGGCTTCTGTGCTTTGCAGTTTGGAGACAAGTGGAAACCATTTGGAAAAGCCGATAAACAGCATGATAAAGCCGCCCAGATAGCCCACCAACTTTTCCAGAAAGGATTCGGTATGTGTTTTGCCGATTACGACATATTGGTTAAGGCTGGAAAAATTATCGGTGATGTCCAGTAATGAAGCGAACAGGATGAGTGAAAAACCACCGATGATCTGCCACCACCCCCTTTGCTGCCGGAGTTGCTTATGTTTTCCTACGCGCCACAGATACAGCAAGATGAGGGCGGTAACAAACGCGCGCAGTACCTCAAAGACGACATCAATATCCATAGTGTAAGTTTGCGCGCAAATCTGTGCCAAATAGCGCGCAAACTTACACTGCTGAGCATTGATCTAGTCACTCGAGAACTGTATTGGTGACTTGTAACCGAGCGTTGAATGCGATCGCCTCCGGCTGTAGAAAAGTGGCTCCCCGACCTGGATTCGAACCAGGGACCTGCGGATTAACAGTCCGTCGCTCTACCGGCTGAGCTATCAGGGAATGAAGAGGTGCGCATGATAGTGATTTTGCCATGCTCGGTCAACCTCAATTACTTTACACCTCAATTACTTTACACGAGCAGGTTGCAGTGATTGTTGCGCGCATGCACATGCTGATGCAGGGGGCGGACAATCCGATTGCGCAGCATGTCGATTCATGGGCTTGACCCGGCGCGGCAGAGAGAAACAGAATTACAAAATTTTTGAAAGAACCCAAGGCGAGCATGATCATGGGCGAAGCTGCGAGCTGGCATTATTGAACTGTTTGGAAAGGGGTAATTCTTGGGCGTGACAGGCGCGCTATCAGTTAGAATGCAACATGGACAGCAAAACGATTTTTGCACGAACCAGCAAAGGCGAGGATGAGATGCGCAGCAAGACCGCGCATCTGTCTGGCGATATCAAGCGCTCGTTGCTGATGGTGGATGGGGAAGCCACCTTCGGCGAGATCAGCAAACGCGCTGCACCCAGCTTGCGCAGCAGCCTTGAACAGATGTTCAAGGAACTGCTGCAGGGCGGATTCATTCAAGAAAAAACTAAGACCGGCAAAATCCCCAAGATGGCCGTTCCACCCAGAATGGCCGTTCCACCCAAGATGGCCGTTCCGCAAAAAAGGCCGGTGGATGATGAAGGTGAAAACGAACTGGATTTTGCGTCTGATTTCCGGTCCCACTCTCGGGAGGAGCAGGCAGCCGAAGCGGAAAAGGCCAATGATGAAGCCGAGGCTGCAGCCATAGCATATTCCATAGAACAGGCGAAGGTAGAGCAGGAAACCGAAGCCAAAGCACGCGCCGAAGCCGAGCCACAGGCGCGAGCAATGGCAGAAGCAAAGGCCAGACAGGAAGCAGAAGCAAGAGCCCGCGCAGAAGCGGAAGCCCGCGCTGCAATAGAAATCCAGGCGCGTGCGTTGGAGGAAGCAAGGGAAAGGCAGGAGACTGAAGCAAGAGCACGCGCAGAAGCCGAGGCACAAGCGCGAGCAATGGCCGAAGCAAAGGCCAGGCAGGAAGTGGAAGCAGCCGCACGCGCAGAAGCAGAAGCCAAGACGCGTGCATTGGCCGAAGCCAAGGCGAAACACGAAGCGGAAGCCAGAGCACGTGCCGAAGCCGAAGCGCAAGCGCGAGCTGCGGCCGAAGCCAAGGCGAAACACGAAGCCGAAGCGAAGGCTAAGCGGGAAGCGGAAGCCTCTGCCCAAGCCGGTTCAGTCGCTGCGGAAGTCAAATTGGAGCCATTTACCTTCACGATTCCCGGGGAAGGTGCGCCCTCTGCATCCACCGTCGCTCATGCAAAGAAGGATTCGCAGCAGGACGATGCTGCGCTGATGAAGGACATAGGGAAGTTCATCCAGTCTGAAGAAGTGAAGAAACCGCCCGCCGCAAAAGCAGCCGGCCAAATCCAGGAACAGGCAGTAGCGCCAGCTTCGGAGCATGCGCCCGAAACAACCCGATCCAGGGAAGCTGCCAAATCCGATGCAGAAGAACGCAAGCCGTCCGGCGATGAAATGAAAAAGCTCGAGGAAGCTCAAGCCAAAGTATGGGCGGAAGCCGAGCAACGTGCCAAACAAGCCGCCAAGGCTAAAGCAGTGTGGGACGTTCAACAGCCACCCCAGCAACCCGCTGCGAAAAAGACCGCACCGGAGGCGCGAGTCAAACGCAAGCCGCTACCCTGGTTCAAGCTGGGCGCCGGATTGGTTGTGATGTTGCTGATCATATTGTTCGTCGCGCCATTTGTGATGCCGACACGGGAGTATGTGCCCAGGATCGAACAACTGCTCAGCGGCAAATTGCATCAGCCGGTGTATATCGGGCGTCTGGAGGGGCGTTTGCTGCCCACGCCGCGTTTGGACTTGATCGATATGTCGATCGGTGACACGAAGCAGATCAAGGCCCGGCTGGCCCGGGTGAATTTCGCGATACTCACATTGTTCACCGAGACCAAATCGATACACAGTGTCGAGCTGGAAGGGGTGCAGGTCAATGGTGCGGCGTTGCAGCAAGTATCCGCATGGCTGCAGCAAGCTGCCGCCGACACCGGCTATCCGATCGCCCGCATCCTGTTTAATGAAGGCAAGCTGGAGGCGGAAGGCTTCGAATTGTCCGGTGCCGGCGGCGAGTTGAATTTCGATCAGGCCGGCAAATTCAGCCTGGCCAGGCTGCATGCCGAGGGAAACAAATACGCACTGGAGCTGGAGGCCGCCCCGGCGAATAGAACCAGGGTATCCATCTCAGTGCGCAGCAGCGCGCTGCCGTTGCTGCCGAACTGGGTTTTCGACGACTTGACCGCCAAGGGCGAGATGACGGCCAACGAACTGGTGATCACCGAAATTGATAGTCGCATCCTGGGTGGGATACTGCTTGGCAATGCCCGCATCAACTGGCGCTCCGGCTGGCGCATGCAGGGATCGCTGGTGGCCAAGACCATCACGATGCAGAACATGCTCAAAGTGGTGAGCGGTGACATGGAGGGCACGGCGCGCTTTCAGATGCAGGCTGCGAGCCTGGCCAGGCTCACCGATGCGGCGACCCTGGATGGCTCCTTCGTGATCAAGAAAGGAGTGGTCAACGGCATAGACATCGTCGAAACCGCGCGTCTGCGCCTCACCGAAAACATGCCGGGCGGACGGACACACTTCGATGAATTGAGCGGTGAGATGTCCTACGCGAAGGGTGCATATGCCTTCCGGCAATTGAAAATGACTGCAGGCGTGTTGGCGGCCAAGGGTACGGTGGACTATTCCGGGCAACAGGCGGCGGGATCCATCACCGCCGATCTGGCTTTGCGGGAGGGGATGGGGCCGGTCTCCCTGCAACTGGGTGGCACGCGCGATAACCCCACGCTGCGCGCCGTCCGCTAAATCCTGTTGATTAGTGACGTAGCCCGGATGTAGCCCTTCGACAGGCTCAGGACAGGCTACGCGAAATCCGGGGTTTGTTGGGCGTGGCCGAAGTTTCCCCGGATTCCATTGCATTCCATCCGGGCTACGCCCGCTCAAGCAAGCGCTTTCGCGATACGCTCCAGCGCATTCCTGAGATTGGCCATCGACGTGGCGAACGATAAACGGATGTAACCCTCGCTGCCGAATGCCGAACCGGGCACCACGGCCACACCGGCTTCCACCAGCAGGTATTCGGAGAAGGCGATGTCGGTGGCAGCCTTGATGGCGCCCTTCTTGTGCAATGCAGCGATGGCCTTGCGCGCATCCGGGAAGGCATAGAACGCGCCGCCCGCCATGATGCAGCTCAATCCCGGTATCTTGTTCAGCTCGTTCACCACGAACACATGCCGCTCGCGGAACGCCTTCAGCATCGGCGTGATGCAGCCTTGGTCGCCATTCAGCGCAGCCTCCGCCGCCACCTGCGAGATCGAGGTCGGGTTGGAAGTGCTTTGCGACTGCACGTTCTCCATCGCGGTGATGATGTGCTCCGGACCCGCCGCATAACCGATGCGCCAGCCGGTCATCGCGTAAGCTTTTGAAACTCCGTTCAGCACCATCGTGCGCGGATACAGGTCGGGGCAGGCGTTCAGGATGTTGACGAACTTGGCATCGGTCAGTGCGATGTGCTCGTACATATCGTCGGTCGAGATCAGCACCTGTGGATGTTTGCGCAGCACCGCACCCATTGCTTTCAAATCGTCCAGCGTATACACCGCGCCGGAAGGATTGCTCGGGCTGTTGATCACCACCATTCTGGTTCTGGGCGTGATTGCCGCTTCCAGTTGCGCGGGCGTCATCTTGAAGCCCTGCTCGATACCGGCCTGCACGATCACCGGCTTGCCTTCCGCGATGAGCACGATGTCGGGGTAGGACACCCAGTAAGGCGCGGGAATGATCACCTCATCGCCGGGATTGATCACCGCCAGCGCCAGGTTGAAAAAGCTCTGCTTGCCGCCGCAGGAAACCAGAATCTGCTTCGCGGTGTAGTCCAGCCCGTTGTCGCGCTTGAACTTGGTGATGACGGCCTGCTTGAGTGACGGTGTGCCGCCGACGGCGGTGTACTTGGTGAAACCCCTGTTGATCGCGGCAATCGCTGCGTCCTTGATGTGCTGCGGCGTATCGAAATCCGGCTCGCCCGCGCCCAGCCCGATGATGTCCTTGCCTTCCGCTTTGAGCTTCGCTGCACGGGCGGTGACGGCGAGAGTGGGGGAGGGCTTGATGGCCTGTACGCGTTTCGAGAGTTCCAAAATATTTCCTTGCTGTTTGAACGTGAGCGCGAATTATACCTGTGCAGGGGAAAGAGTGAATGACCAGTAGCGTGCGCTGTGCGCACGATGTTCCAAGGTTCGCTGTGCGCGCAGCGCACGCTACGCTGACTCAATCCATCCTACCGAGCTGTCGGCCATGAAGTCATTGCTGTTGGCAGAGCAAACAGCCTGATGTATGATGCGTGATGTTTGATGTAATCTTTCAGGAGGTGCAAGATGCGAACGACCCTATCCATTGATGACGATGTGCTCGCGGCGGCCAAAGGTTTGGCTTCCCTGCAGCACAAGAGTGTCGGCGAGGTCATCTCGGAACTCACGCGACAAGCGCTACGGCCCAATATGCCGGGCGGCAAGGCACGTAACGGCGTACCCTTGCTGCCGGTGCGCGCCGGGGCAACGGCAGTGACGCCGGAATTGGTGAATCAGTTGCGCGACGAGTTGCCCGGATGATTTTCCTGCCCGATGTGAATGTGCTGATCGCGCTGATCGATCCCGCGCATGTTCAGCACAATGCGGCGCATGAGTGGTTCGCGGCGCATGGAAAGAAAAAGTGGGCCACCTGCCCGTTGACCGAGAATGGCGTGATGCGCATCGTGGGGCATGTCCGCTATCCCAATTCACCGGGCACGCCAGCGGCGGTGGCGCAATTGATGTCCGGCTTATGCTCGCTGCCGGGCCATGTGTTCTGGCCAGACGACATCAGCCTGCTGGACACCAAAAAACTGGACGCAGCGCGCATACTGAGTTCCGCTCAAGTGACCGACAGCTATCTGCTGGCATTGGCCTGCGCCCACGGCGGTAAACTGGCAACCTTTGATCGCCGTCTGGTCGCGGATGCAGTGCGCGGCGGCGCAAAGGGATTGCATCTGATTGGCTAATCCCATTTTGTAGCGTGCGCTGTGCGTACGACGCACTTACCAACATCGTGCGCACAGCGCACGCTACGTTAGCTGATACCGAGCAATGCGAACTGCGATGAACATAAAGATGCTCCCCCAAAGCAATCAAAAGCTAAACCCCTCCCGGCCTCCCCTTGTCAGGGGAGGAGCTTCCGCTTCCCCCCTGACAAGGGGGGACTGAGGGGGGTTTGGTTTTCCCCATCAATGAACATCCTAACCTTCCCCAACAGCCCCTACATCCTGCACCAGCCGTTTGAGCCGGCGGGCGACCAGCCCACGGCCATCGCGCAACTGGTCGAGGGCATCCGCGACGGCTTGTCGTTCCAGACTTTGCTCGGCGTGACCGGCTCTGGCAAGACCTTCACGATGGCCAATGTCATCGCGCAGCTCGGCCGTCCGGCGATGGTCATGGCGCCGAACAAGACGCTGGCGGCGCAGCTGTATTCCGAGTTTCGCGAGTTCTTTCCCGAGAACGCGGTCGAGTATTTCGTCTCCTATTACGACTACTACCAGCCCGAGGCCTATGTGCCGTCGCGCGATGTGTATATCGAAAAGGATTCCAGCATCAACGAGCAGATCGAGCAGATGCGCCTGTCCGCCACCAAGGCGCTGCTGGAGCGCGAAGACTGCGTGATCGTCGCGACCGTCTCGGCGATCTACGGCATCGGCGATCCGGTGGATTACCACGGCATGATTCTCCATTTACGCCATAACGAAAAGATGCACCAGCGCGATGTGATCAAGCGCCTGATCGAGATGCAGTACGAGCGCAACGACATCGATTTCTCGCGCGGCAAATTCCGCGTACGCGGCGACGTGATCGACATCTTCCCGGCGGAAAGCAACGAGAATGCGTTGCGCGTGACGCTGTTCGACGACGAGGTGGAAACCCTGTCGCTGTTCGATCCGCTCACCGGCCACGTCCTGCAGAAGGTGCCGCGCTACACCGTCTATCCGTCCAGCCATTACGTCACGCCGCGCAGCACCGTGCTGGCCGCACTGGAAACCATCAAGGTCGAGCTGGCCGAGCGCATCGCGTTCTTTCAGCGCGAAAACAAACTGGTCGAGGCGCAGCGCATCGCGGAGCGCACCCGCCACGACCTGGAGATGCTCAACGAGATCGGCTTCTGCAAGGGCATCGAAAACTATTCGCGCCACCTGTCGGGGCGCAAGCCGGGCGAACCGCCGCCAACGCTGATCGATTACCTGCCGCCCAACGCGCTGATGTTCCTGGATGAAAGCCACGTGATGATGCCGCAGATCGGCGGCATGTACAAAGGCGACCGCGCGCGCAAGGAGAACCTGGTCAACTACGGATTCCGCCTGCCCTCCGCGATGGACAACCGCCCGCTGCGTTTCGACGAATTCGAAAAGGTGATGCGCCAGAGCGTGTTCGTTTCCGCCACGCCTTCCGTGTACGAGGCCGAGCATACCGGCCAAGTGGTCGAGCAACTGGTGCGCCCCACCGGGCTGGTCGATCCGCAGATCGAAGTGCGTCCCGCCACCAACCAGGTGGACGACCTGATGTCCGAGGTCAACCTGCGCGTCAAGCAGGGCGAGCGCGTGCTGGTTACCACGCTGACCAAGCGCATGGCCGAAGACCTCACCGACTATTTTTCAGAGCACGGCATCAAGGTGCGCTACCTGCACTCGGACATCGAAACCGTCGAGCGCGTCGAGATCATCCGCGACCTGCGCCTCGGCATGTTCGACGTGCTGGTTGGCATCAACCTGCTGCGCGAAGGGCTGGACATCCCCGAAGTGTCGCTGGTCGCGATACTCGATGCCGACAAGGAAGGCTTTTTGCGCTCCGAACGCTCGCTGATCCAGACCATAGGCCGCGCCGCGCGCCACATCAACGGCAAGGCGATCCTGTACGGCGACAAGATCACCGACTCGATGCGCCGCGCGATAGAAGAGACCGACCGCCGCCGCATCAAGCAAGTGGCATACAACTTCGCGCACAACATCACGCCGATAGGTGTGCAGAAGCGCATCAAGGACATCATCGAAAGCATGTACGAGCCGGATGCCGCACGCGACCAGCTCAAGGCCGCGCAGGAACAGGCGAAATATTTGGCTATGAGCGAAAAGGAAGTGGCTAAGGAAATCGCCCGGCTGGAAAAAGAAATGCTGCAAGCTGCGAGGAACCTGGAATTCGAGAAAGCCACCGAACTGCGCGACCAGTTGAAGAAACTGCGCGAGAGCGTGCTGATCTCGCCGTTGTAAAAAATTCCCCTCCCACTCGCTCCAACTTATCCCCTCCCCCTTGCAGGGGGAGGGTTAGGGAGGGGGTAGAAGCCAGGCCGGAGGTAGATTTTCTGGAGCAGCTAGCGGGTCGGGCTTGATTTTTTGTGGCATATAGCATAAAGTAAGGAACCCTTACTTTACGAATCGGAGCATTATCATGCTGGCTAAAATGACCTCCAAAAATCAGCTCACCCTGCCTAAGAGCGTTACCACCGCAGTTGGTTCTGCAGAATACTTCGATGTGGAAGCCCGCAACGGCCAGATCGTGCTCACCCCGGTGCGCATACAGCGTGGCGATGCCGTGCGCGCCAAATTGGCCGAACTGGACTTGAGCGAGCAGGACATTGTCGATGCAGTCGCATGGGCGCGAAAATCCCCGGCAACAAAAAAATCGCGCAAATAATGCCGCGTTCCAAACCTATACCCCGCGTCGTGATCGACACCAATCTGGTGTTATCTGCTCTGGTATTTGCACAAGGCCGGCTGTCACCGCTGCGCCATGCATGGCAAGGCAAGCACTGTCAGCCGCTGGCATCCAGTGCCACTGCCGCAGAGCTTATATGTGCGCTCGCATACCCGAAATTCAAACTCACTGCCGCAGAACAGCAGGAACTGCTTGCCGACTATCTGCCCTATTGCACCACAGTGCGCATGTCCGCCAAGCCACCCAGAACACCCGCCTGCCGCGACCCGTTCGACTTGCCTTTTCTGCAACTCGCCGTCGCGGGCAAGGCGAAATACATGGTTACCGGTGATCAGGATCTACTGAGCCTCGTCGGCCAATTTGTCTGTCCCATCATCACTGCCGACCAATTCATGAAAACGTTAAACCTGTAATCGCTTCTTTGCGCTTACAAGTAAAAGGTCTGACATGTGTGGCCGCTTGGCCCTGAATGAAAATCCCCGCAAGGTTGCCGAACACTTTTGCCTTCGACAGGCTCAGGCCGAATGGAATAGAATCTCAATCCGTGCCGGATCGATAAGTGCTATTTTTACAGTTTCGTCAGGAGGCTAAAATGGAACTTCGCAAAAAAAGTGACGATATGAAGATAATCAGTGCAATCGTCTGCCTGTTTATTGGCTTTCTTTTTGTCTGGAATATCGCGGCGCACATTACGGATATTTACGAATTGCGCCTGGACGCAGAAACGTGCAACCAAGTGAAGACTCACGGATTGGTGCCATCCGCCGATTGCATCATTACTGCCCCGTTCCGGCCACACGGACTTGATCCGGTTGGCTATCTGACGCTGCCGGACGGCAGTGATATTCAGATTGCGCCAGTTGCGGCAGACCGGACTAACAGGAGCGCAGAATGGTCAACTTGGATGAAGGCGCAGTTCTGGGTCGCCTTGCTGTTCTGGGTGGCTACGCTGGCGCTGCTGCTAAGCGCATTCCGCGACAAGAAATGAAGGGCACCTCTAAAAATCCGGATTTGCGAGCATCCGCTGCGCGGATTGCCTGCTTACCCCACTTCATCCTGTACGGGCGATTCATGAATCGCCCCTACTGCGTTGCGTAAATATTTTTTGCTTACATATAACCCATATTCGGCGCGGCAAAACGAAGTTTCAGTGTAGGGTAAACTTTAGGTTGGCCGGAACTAAAATTTTTTATGCGCCTTGCATTTGGGCGAACTCTGAATTTTTAGAGGTGCCCTGAACCATGGCTTGGCCTGAAGGTGCCGGGGTAGGGGTCGGCGCCGTCAACAAAATGCCGCGCTATTTTCATCGCGCGGCTTCGTCTTTATACATAGAACATAAATCTACTGCGCGACTCCAGGGCGGGGTCGGGCGGTGCTCGCGCTCCTCACATACTAATGTGTATGCTCCGGGCGCTGTGCTCCGGCCTCCCCCACCCCAAAGCCGCTCGCTACGATTTCTGTCGCTATGTATAGCCTGATTGAAACTATGCTTGCGGCCGTTGCGTCTCGATTTGCACCAGCGGTTCATTCTCCACATACACTTCACGCTGACGTGTGCGGCGGCGTGGCGCCGCCGGTTTGTCCGTGTAAGCAGCGGGAATGCTCGCTATGGTTTGCAGCTTGCCCGGGTCGGTCTCGATCTGGATCAGGCTGGGGCCGCTGCTTGCGATCGTGGCTACAGGTGTGGGCACCACCACCGCTGGCAGGCTCGGTGTGAATATCGCCGGCATGGCGATGTATTCGCTTGGTCTGACGAACCCTTCGGGGTAGGCAACATATTCCGTCGGCGTTACGGTGGCGGTTGCAATTTCCGTCTGCTCGAAAGATTGCTGCACGGCGATGGTTTCGCCGTTCGTTGCCGGCGCTGCAGCGTTTAGCGCCGCAATTTCGCGTTGCTCGCGCTCACGGCGGCCGCCACGGCGACCGCGGCGGCGGGCACCGGGGGGGGTGCCTGCCTCAGATTTTTCCGCAGCAGCGGCAACCTGGCTTTCCAGCACCGGTTTTTCCTCGGCTACGCGCGGTGGACGCGGCGGCCTGGGTTGACGCGGCTCACGCGGTTCTTGTGGTTTGGCTGCGACTTCAGCCTGGGCCGGCTTGCCGCGCGGTTCGTTGCGGTCGCGGCTTCCGCCGCTTTCGCCGCGTTCACCACGTCCGCCGCGGTCGCGACGCTTTCCGCCGCCACCTTCACCGCGTTCGCCGCGTTCGGGGCGTTGCGCGTTGCGTGGCCTGCCGGCGGACGGTCTGGCCTTGGGTAGTTCTTCCTCACCCAATGATTTTATCCAGGCGAAGAATCTGCCGAACATCGAAGGCTGAACTGCTTCAGCCTTCATCGGTGCGGGTTGCATCGGGGTGACGCCCTGCACCACGGCTTGCGCACGGGTGGCTTTTTGCTGCTCCTGCGCGGCGGTCAGCGGCTTTTCTTCAAGCGGCTTTTCCACCAGCTTGTAACTGGCCTGCAGCACTTCGCTGGTCATGTCATCAAGACGCAGGCGGCTGATGCTGTAGTTGGGCGTTTCCAGATGCGGGTTGGGTATTATCGTGACCGCCACTTTCAGGCGCGATTCGATGCGGTGGATGTCGGCACGCTTCTCGTTGAGCAGGAAAGTGGCGACATCCACCGGTACCTGGACATGGATTGCCGTGCTGCTTTCCTTCATCGCTTCTTCCTGGATGATGCGCAGGATGTGCAAGGCGGAAGACTCGGTGCCGCGGATGTGGCCGATGCCGCTGCAACGCGGACAGGCGATATAGTTGCTTTCGCCCAGGCTGGGCGCCAAACGCTGGCGCGACAGTTCCAGCAGGCCGAAGCGCGAGATCTTGGCGGTCTGCACGCGCGCGCGGTCATAGCGCAACGAATCGCGCAAGCGGTTCTCCACGTCGCGCTGGTTGCGGCTGTTCTCCATGTCGATGAAGTCGATCACGATCAGGCCGCCCAGGTCGCGCAAGCGCAGTTGGCGTGCGATCTCTTCGGCAGCCTCGAGGTTGGTGTTGAACGCAGTGGCCTCGATGTCCGAGCCTTTGGTGGCGCGCGCCGAGTTGATGTCGATCGCGGTCAGGGCTTCGGTGTGGTCGATCACGATCGCGCCGCCGGAGGGCAGACGCACTTCGCGCGCATGCGCGGATTCGATCTGATGCTCGATCTGGAAGCGCGAGAACAGCGGCACGTCGTCCACATAGCGTTTGATGCGGTCAATGTTGTTCGGCATCACCGTGCTCATGAAAGCCAAGGCTTGCTGATAGACATCTTCGGTATCGATCAGTATCTCGCCGATCTCCGGGTTGAAGTAGTCGCGGATGGCGCGCACGACCAGGCTGCTTTCCAGGTAGATCAGCGATGGCGCTTTTTCCGATTCAGCCGCGCCTTCGATCGCATCCCACAATTGCTTGAGGTAATCGAGGTCCCATTGCAGCTCTTCTTCGTTGCGGCCGATGCCGGCGGTGCGCGCGATGATGCTCATGCCCTGCGGCACTGCGACATGCGCCAGCACTTCGCGCAATTCGTCGCGTTCTTCACCTTCGATGCGGCGCGATACGCCCCCGCCGCTCGGGTTATTCGGCATCAGTACGATGTAGCGGCCGGCCAGGCTGATGTAAGTGGTCAGCGCCGCGCCCTTGTTGCCGCGCTCGTCCTTTTCCACCTGCACCAGCAATTCCTGGCCTTCGCGCAACGCTTCCTTGATCGAAGGACGATTGCCGCTGCCAGGCTGGAAATATTGCGGGGAAACTTCTTTGAACGGGAGGAAGCCGTGGCGGTTGCCGCCGTATTCGACGAAACAGGCTTCGAGGCTGGGCTCGAGGCGGGTGATGACGGCTTTGTAGATGTTGCTCTTGCGTTGCTCTTTGCCGGCGGTTTCAATGTCCAGGTCTATCAGCTTCTGACCATCGACAATGGCGACACGGAGTTCTTCCGGTTGTGTCGCATTGAATAACATGCGTTTCATTTTATCGTCTCCCGCGCTCTGACACGGGCGAGACCAGGCTACACGCGGTTAGGCGTGAGAGAGGAGCAATCGTGCAATGATTCTTGTATTGTGCAAACGGTTGGTCAATTAAGTTCTCTGTCGGTAGCTGGTCTAAAAAAATCGTTCTTTTGGACTTCTGTACCGGTGGCTGCGGGTGCATTGCTGCATTCGCTTCGCCGACTGATGCAAAAATTCCTTGGGGGTGAGGCAGCCATGCTGGCTGCCTCACGAAAAATCCACAGGTGCTTTGAGCGCGTAAATCAATTACTATCACTGCTGGTACCGGTGAGTGATATTAACCGGGCTGCGGCTGGAAGGGTGGCGGCGCAGAGCGCCGTCGCTTGTGCCAATAGTTCCTTGGCGGCCAGTTTTTATGGCGTAGGGATATAAATTACATCCCAAACTTACCCAATCCAAAACGCGCGAGCGGCGAAGTATAAGCAAAATGAACGGTTTAAGCAAAGAATCTGTCACTTTTCTGACAATCGATGAAAGTGGCGAGGATCAGCGCATCGACAACTTCCTGTTCAAGCATCTGAAAGGCGTGCCCAAAAGCCACATTTATCGCATCCTGCGCGGGGAAGTGCGGGTGAACAAGAAGCGCATCGACCAGACCTACCGGCTGAAATTGGGCGATCTGCTGCGCATCCCGCCGATTCGTGTCGCGGAAAAGCAAGAGGTCGAACAAGCGCACATCCCGGCAGTAGAATTTCCGATCCTCTATGAAGACGACGCGCTGCTGGCAGTGAACAAACCCTCGGGTCTTGCGGTGCATGGCGGCAGCGGGGTCAGCTTCGGGGTCATCGAGCAGATGCGCCGGGCGCGTCCGCAGGCCAAATTTCTGGAACTGGTGCACAGGCTGGACCGCGAAACCTCGGGAGTATTGCTGCTGGCGAAGAAGCGTTCCGCGTTGACCGCGATGCACGAGATCATGCGCGAAGGCAACAGCGACAAGCGTTATTTCGCGCTGGTGCTGGGGCAATGGAAGAACGCCAAACAGCACGTCAAACTGCCGCTGCACAAATTTGACACACCGCAAGGCGAGAAACGCGTGATGGTCAGGGAAGACGGGCAAGCCTCGCATACCATCTTCGCACTGCAAAGAAGCTGGCCGGAATTCACCCTTCTTGAAGCGCAACTCAAGACCGGACGCACCCACCAGATCCGCGTGCATCTCGCGCATCTCGGCTTCCCGATCGCCGGAGATGACAAGTACGGCGACTTCGCGCGCAACAAGGTATTGATGAAACAGGGGTTGAAGCGCATGTTCCTGCATGCATACAGCATCGCGTTCGCGCATCCGCTGACGGGCGAGCCGATGCGGCTGGTTGCGCCGTTGCCGAAGGAGTTGGAGAGTTTTATTGCGAGGTTGGATGCAGCAAGGTAGGGTGCGTTTCACGCACCATGGTGCGCACAGCGCACCCTACTTAGGCCGTTCGTGCTGAGCCTGTCGAAGCATGAATGACAAAAAACTTCGCCGGGGGTAGCCCGGCAGCTAGTCACTTTCTTTTGCTTCGCCAAAAAGAAAGTAACCCAAGAAAAGGCGACCCCAATCCGCCATCCCTTCGGGATTCCCTGCGTTGCTCGTCTGGTCAGGCGGCTGCGCAACTCGCACGATCCGCTACGCGGCCACGTGCTCAAACAGTGCTCGCCGAAATCCCCTGACCAGCCTGCGCTACTCGGTGGCGGATGAGGGGAAGAAAAACCGAAATTCAAAACCTTAAAATCAGATTTTGTAGGGCGCAATAACCAACGGGCATTGCGCCACAAGTGTTTCATCCGGTGCAATGCCCGTTGGTTATTGCGCCCTACGCTGGCTATATCCCAATTATTTTTAGAACGTGACTTCAATATTTTCGTGGTCACGTTGAATCATGCTTTTGTCTACAGCCATTGTGCATAACAACCCAAAAGACTGTCGAAACCATACGAAGAAACCAGCGCCATCTCCAGTAGTTGTAACTACATATCTGTATGTGAATTGATCATGCAAGTGGCGGCTGTTTTTAATTATCGGCGGGATGCCATTTAGTGTCTGAAACATGGCAGTTAGAGTTGCGTCATCAATTGCTGGTGAAGCATTTGTCATCCATATGATTCGCATCCCACCTGACTTTGGCAAGACCGTACCAGTATGTTTGTACCACAATGCCAAAAATAATTTTCGTCCAAATTTGCGAACTGATTTGTTTACAATATCGCCAAATTTGACGATAGGTATATCAGATGTGGCAATGCCTGCTGGTTTTTCAATGTCACGATCTTTAAGAAAACGACGTATCTCGTTGGCGCTTAATGGACGTATATCAGAGATGAACTCTGGGTCGTGTTTAGCTACTTCAGCAACCATTTTTTCGAACTCTGCATTATCTGCTTCAGTTTCGTTATTACTGTTGAAACGAGAAAAAAGTGCGATTACTTTTTCTTCATAACGAGTAGCGCGATTGCATTCAATACAAGCTGGAAACTCATATCCATTTGGCCATTGCCGATCCCTGAAGAATACTCGCCCAGGTACATGGTCAATTTCTTCTGCTGGCGTTGTCCCGCCGCAGAAGCAGCAAAGCGGGTGCTCCCTCAAGAAGTTTTGTTTGTTAAGCCGCTTGGCTTTTCCCATGGCACTTACTCTAATCACTCCCTAAAATGAGCGCAACACTTTCAGGATTCTAATAACAATAGGGAAGAGGCCACGTTTTCTAACCTCACCCCTTAGTCTTCGTTAAAAACACCGTCACTTCCTCGCGGTCGTGATAAAGCTGTTTCGCCATCATGCGGTAATTGATGCCTTCTTCATCCAGTCGTTTGCGGATGCCACCCAATGCGGTGTCCAACGCGTCGACGCGTTTTTTCATCGGTAGTTTCAGATTGAAGATCGCATGTTTGCACCAGCCTGCCGCGAACCATGTGCCGATCAGCGTGGCGACTTTGGAGGGCTGCTCCACCATGTCGCATACCAGCCAGTCCACCGCTTTGCGCGGCACGTATTTGAAGCCGTCCTGCTTGAGGTGTTGCACCAGCGGATGATTCGCCAGCGCTCCCTTCATCAGACCGTTGTCCACTGCGGTGACGCGGATGCCGCGCTTGACCAGTTGCCAGGTCCAGCCGCCCGGAGCCGCGCCGAGATCGACGGCTGTCATGCCTTGCCGCAACAAGCGCGTCTGTTCGCTACGGTCCATGAACACTTCGATGGCCTCGGCCAGTTTCATTGTTGAACGGCTTGGCGCTTCGGCGGGCATGGACTGACGCACGATGCCCATGATAGTCGCTGCGCTGTTGTGCGGGTCGCTGGTGCCGATCAGCGCGGATGATTTGTCGGGGAAGAAGATGTGCAGGCGCGGCAAGTGTTTATTCGTGTTTGAGAGTCCATTCAGATTTTCATTCGAAAGTGATGTATTGGTCTGCAAAACTTCCAGCCGGGCACCCGTGGGAGCGGCCTCCTGGCCGCGAAAAACTTTATCGCGGCCAGGAGGCCGCTCCCACAAAATGGATTTTTCCTGTTTTGAATTGGAAATGGAATCACCCACCAGTCGCCCCTGCTCGCGCAGTGCGGTCTCCAGCAACGGCTGGAAGCGGCGCGTAAAGGTCGTCAACAGTTTGCCTTCGTTGGTGTCCGGCACTTCCAGCCACAGCGCGCCGAAGCTGCCGGGCAGGGTGCTGATGGCATCAAGTATCGGTGTCAGGCGGTCGCGCTCCGGCAGCGTGGCGATGCTGTGATGCAGACGGATCAGCTGGCGCGTGAAGATCAGTTCACGATAGGACAGCTTTTGTTCATTGAGTGCGACGGTAGCATAACCGCTGTCGGCGAAGATGGCGGGTTGTTCTATACCAATGACGGGCTTTTGTTGCTTTGCCTGACGCATTGCTTCCTGCGCGCAATCCTGCTCGAAGCCGGGGCGGCAATACAACAGCCAGTGGGTGATGGTCGTATTCTTCATATTTGCATTGTGGCATAGGTTTTGGGTGAGGCGCCCGAAGGTGGTAATATCCGCGCCTTGATTTTTTGGCTGTGGGCATGGCAAAACGCTACGATTTGATTGTTTTCGATTGGGACGGCACGGTGATGGATTCAACGGCGGTGATCTCCGGTTCGATACAGGCCGCGTGCCGCGATCTGGGCTTGGACGTTCCCGATGACGAGACTGCGCGGCATGTGATCGGTCTGGGTTTGGAACAGGCATTGCGCTATGCTGTGCCCGCTCTGCCGGTGGCGATGTACCCCGATCTGGTGGCGCGCTATCGCCATCATTTTCTGGCGCAGGATGAGAATATCCCGTTGTTCGAGGGCGCGAGAGAGACGATACTAGAGCTGCACGATGCCGGTTATTGGCTTGGCGTGGCGACCGGCAAGAGCAGCGCGGGATTGAGCCGGGCGATGGAATCCTCCGGCATGAAAGGTCTTTTTCATGCGACGCGCACTGCGGACCAGACTTTTTCCAAACCCGATCCGGCCATGCTGTTTGAACTGATGGAGGAACTGGGGGTCAGTGCCGAACGCACCTTGATGGTGGGCGATACCACCCACGATGTGCAGATGGCGCAGAATGCCAAGGTGGACGTGGTGGCGGTGGGACATGGCGCGCATCTGCCGGACCAGTTGCAGGTGTTGAATCCGCTCGCGCTGGTGGAGGATTTTGCGGTATTGCGTGCCTGGTTCAGGGCGAATGCGTAGAAAGCTTTAAGTACGTCATTCCGGCGCAAGCCGGAATCCAGATGGGTTTATTAAACATGCAGTTGATTTTGTCCCCGCGTTGCGGGGAAGTTTGTTTGATTGACTGGATTCCGGCCTGCGCCGGAATGACGGGGTCATAGGTTGCCCGAATAAATATTAAGGAGTCGCAATGTCAGACCAAAACAACAACTGGGAACGCGGCGTGCTGGAGAAGCTGGCGGTATCGGCCCTGCAGGAGCAGCGCCGCGCGCGGCACTGGGGAATATTCTTCAAGGCGCTGACCTTCGGCTATCTGTTCATCGTCCTGTTCATCTTCATGGGTTGGCTGGGCGATAGTGAATCCGCGCTGAGCACCGGCAAGCACACTGCGCTGGTGGATCTGCAGGGCGTGATCGCAGCGGATAGCGCGGCGAGTGCAGACAATCTGATCCCCAGTCTGCAGGATGCGTTCGAGGACAAGGGTACGCAAGGTGTGATCCTGCGCATCAACAGCCCGGGCGGCAGTCCGGTGCAAGCCGGGCAGATCAACGACGAGATCCGCCGCCTGCGCGCCAAGTATCCTGCCATTCCGCTGTATGTGGTGGTCGAGGATATTTGCGCATCCGGCGGCTATTACGTGGCGGCGGCAGCAGACAAGATCTTCGTGGACAAGGCCAGCCTGATCGGTTCCATCGGCGTGTTGATGGATGGTTTCGGTTTTACCGGAACGATGACCAAGCTCGGCGTGGAGCGCCGCCTGATCACAGCCGGTGAGAACAAGGGCTTCCTCGATCCGTTCTCTCCGGCCAAGCCGGCGGATCAGGAATATATCAAGCAGATGCTCGCGCAGATCCATCAGCAATTCATCGACGTGGTCAGGCAGGGGCGCGGCAAGCGCCTGAAGGAAACGCCGGACACTTTCAGCGGCCTGGTGTGGAACGGTGAAAAGGGCGTGGAGATCGGCCTGGCGGATGGCTACGGCAGCCTGGAATCGGTGGCGCGCGATGTCGTCAAGGCCGAGAAGATCGTCGACTTCACGATGAAGGAAAACTTCGCGGATCGTCTGGCCAAGAAATTTGGCGCTGGCGTGGCGAGCGCGATAGGGTTCTCTACCCAGGGCGGGGCCTCGTTGCGCTAGTTAGCCTGTCATTCCTGTCTGCTTAACTGCTCGAGTGACGTAGCCCGGATGTAGCGCAGCGAAATCCGGGGTTTGGTGGGCGTGGCCGAAATTTCCCCGGATTACATTACATTTCATCCGGGCTACGCCCGCTGACCTTCAACACCGACGGAAGGGTAGAACACACACCGGATTTTGTTGGGTTAGGACATAAATACCGCGCCTAACACAACCTATACGCCGGCTCATTCCGGTCTGCTTAACTGCGCAAGCAACTCGTCAAGGCCGGTGATCGGCGGCAAGCATTGCGTGCCCCGGCATAGCCATGCGGTGGCTTTTTCTCCTCGCGGTTTGTCCAGCGCGTCAGGCAGGCCTGCAACATCATCCTCCGGCATTATCGTCATCACACCCGGCAGGTAGCGCGAGCGCAGCGCGTTCTGCCATGCGCCGGTCGCGCCGGGTGCTCCGCGCAACACCAGCACGGAAGAAGGCTGCAAAAATTCCGCGAGTGCCGTGCACAGGCTGCTGTGATAACCGGCGGCTTGTTGCAGCGCCGGGAAGAACAGCTTCAGGCAACGTTCGGCGGCTTCCGCATATTCTGTTTTTCCGGTGAGCAAAGACAGGCGAAGCAGGGCCTGCGCGGCAATGCCGTTGCCGGATGGGGTGGCATTGTCCTGTCCTGTCTTGTTGCGCTGGATCAGCACTTCGTGGTCGTGGCTGGTGAAGAAAAATCCGCCGCTTTGCTTGTCTTCGAAGCGGGCCAGCAGCGCATCGGCGAGTTGCACGGCAAACGCCAGGTCAACGCTGCGAAACCCGGCTTGCATCAGCTCCAGCAACGCATTCAATAAAAACGCGTGATCGTCCAGATAGGCGTTCAGGTGAGCTTTGCCGTCCTTGTACGTCGCCAATAATCTGCCATCGCGCCACAAGATGCCGCGCACGAAATCCATCGCCCGTTGCGCCGAATCCAGCCAGCCGGGTCTGTCGAACACCCGCGCCGCACGCGCCATGCCGGAGATCATCAAGCCGTTCCATGCGCCAAGTATCTTTTCATCGCGCCCCGGGCGGATGCGTTGTTCGCGTGCGGCGAATAATTTTTTCTGTGCGCTGCCCAGCAGCGTTGCTGCTTGTTCAAAGGTGAGGTTCAGGTGTAGCGCGACTTCCTGAAGCGATGCGCTGACGCGCAGATTCCACGCGTGATGTTCGAAATTGGCCGGGCGATCCAGGCCGTAATAGGGGGCGATCAGCGCGTATTCGTCGTCACTCAACAACTGGCGAACCTCGCCGCGCTGCCACACATAGAACTTTCCTTCCTCGTGTTCCGAGTCGGCATCCAGCGAGGAGTAATATCCCCCGTCCGGAGATTGCATCTCGCGCAGCACCCAGGCAGCGGTCTGCTCGACGACGCGCGCAAACAAGGGATCGCCGCCGCTTTGCCACGCGTCGCTATACAAACCGAGCAGCAGTCCGTTGTCATAGAGCATCTTTTCGAAGTGCGGGATGTCCCACACCTCGTCCACGCTGTAGCGGCAGAAACCGCCGCCGAGCTGGTCATACAGCCCGCCGTGCGCCATCTGCTGCAGCGTGTGAAGCACGATGCGCCGGGCTTGCGCGTCGGCAGCCGCATCAGCGCGGCGCAGCAGCAGATCCAGTTCTGCAGGGTGCAGGAATTTCGGCGCGCCACCGAAGCCGCCATGCACGCTGTCGTAATTTTCCTTGTGCTGTTGCACCGCCAGTGCCAGAGGCTGGTCATTCAGCGATATCTCTGAGCGGTTTGGCTTGGGCAGTGTCTGGGCGAGAGCGGCGATCAGGTGTTCGCCTTGGGTGGCCAGTTCCGCGCGGTTCTCCGCGTAGACCTGTGCCACCCGCTCCAGCAGATCGGGAAAGGCGGGCAGGTTGTAGCGCGCCTGTTTCGGAAAATAAGTCCCGCCAAAGAATGGCGTGCCATCGGGGCTGAGGAACATCGTCAGCGGCCAGCCGCCGTTGCGCTGCGTCAGCATGTGATGGGCGGCCTGGTAGATATGGTCGAGGTCGGGGCGTTCTTCACGATCCACCTTGATGTTGATGAAATGCCGGTTCATCACCGCGGCGACTTCCGCGTCCTCGAACGATTCGTGCGCCATGACATGGCACCAGTGGCAGGCCGAATAACCTATCGAGAGCAGGACAGGTTTGTCCTGTTCGCGGGCGATACGCAACGTCTCCGGATTCCACGCATACCAGTCCACCGGATTGTCCGCATGCTGCTGCAGATAAGGACTGGTCTCCAGTGCGAGGCGATTGGGCATATTGTCTAGTGCAACAGGTATTTCAGTTCTTGCAGAACATTGAGCATGATTTGCTGCTGTGCATCGGCAGTGGGATGCAGGTTGTCGGCCTGGAATTGATCTGCGGGAACGCCTTTCAGCAGGAACGGCAGCAGCAGGATGTGGTGCTTTTGCGCGAGACGCTGAAACAGGTCGTTGAATCTGGCGGTGTAGGACACACCGTAGTTTGGCGGCAGCTTCATGCCGACCAGCAGCACCTTGGCGCCGGCGCGTTGCGACTGTTCGATGATCCTGCCCAGATTGGTCTCGATATCTGCGGGTTTATAACCGCGCATCCCGTCGTTCGCGCCGAGCGCCACGATCACGATAGCCGGGCGGTGCTGCTTCAATGCCTTCGCGATGCGTTGCCTGCCGCCCACTGTGGTCTCGCCGCTGATGCTGGCGTTCACGATGCTGAAGCCGGACTGCGTGCGTTTCAGCTCCTGTTGCAGCAGATACACCCAGCTTTTTTCTATTGCGATGCCATATCCGGCTGATAGACTGTCGCCGAACACCAGGATGTTTTTCGCAGCGTAAGCATTAATCGGAGAGCACAGCGCGGCAAACAGCAAGATAATAAACAATGCCGTCATTCCGGGCTTGACCCGGAATCCAGCGTTTTTATTGAACTGGATTCCCGCTGTTGCGGGAATGACAAAACCGAAATATTTTGAGGTATTCATGGTAGCGATTGTGCAGGCAGTTGAACTGACTAAGCAAGTATTAAGCGGCGACCAACCGCTGATCATCTTGCACCACGCAAGTTTCGCGGTCGAGGCGGGCGAGAGCCTGGCGATCCTCGGCGCATCCGGTTCCGGCAAATCTACCCTGCTCGGGCTGCTCGCCGGGCTGGACGTGCCGAGCAGCGGCAGCGTGCTGCTGAATGGCATGGACCTGTTCGCGCTGGACGAGGATGGACGCGCCAGACTGCGCGGCGAACTGGCGGGCTTCGTGTTCCAGTCGTTCCAGTTGCTGCCCGCGCTTTCCGCGCTGGAGAACGTGATGCTGCCGCTGGAGCTGCGCGGCGCTGCCGATGCACACGCCCGCGCCGAGGTATCCTTGCGCCAGGTCGGCTTGAGCGCCCGCGCGCACCACCTGCCCAAGCACCTCTCCGGCGGCGAACAACAGCGTGTCGCGCTCGCCCGCGCCTTCATCACCCAGCCGAAAGTTTTGTTTGCAGACGAACCCACCGGCAACCTCGACGCCGCCACCGGCGCGCAGGTCATCGAACTGATGCTGGAACTGAACCGCGCGCAGGGCACCACGTTGATATTGGTTACCCACGACGAAGCGCTGGCACGTAGATGCGGAAAACAGTTGCGCCTTGTCGCAGGGCGGGTGGAATAGTGATTAGAAAATGAACCTCCTCCGCCTCTCAATCAATCTCTTGCGCCGCGACTGGCGTGCCGGAGAATGGCGCGTGTTGCTGTTGGCGCTGGCGGTGGACAGTTTCGTAGGGTGGATAAGCGCAGCGCATCCACCAACCTTTTTATGAAAAAGGAACCAGCGTGAGCAACTATCGCAGGTCTTATCTTCCTGGCGGCGTCTACTTCTTTACCGTTGTCACCCTCAATCGAGTTCCGATTTTCACCGATGAAAATCGCGTCGAGGTGCTGAGACAAGCATTCCACAAAGTGATGGCGGCTCGTCCTTTTCAGATCGATGCAATGGTCATTCTGCCCGAACACCTGCATTGCATCTGGCGTATGCCGGAAAGCGATGCCGACTATTCTTCACGTTGGCGTGAAATAAAGAAGGCCGCCTCGCGCCAAATCAGCATAGCGGCCAATGAGCGCAACGAGCGCATGGTGTGGCAGCGCAGATTTTGGGAGCATGTCATTCGGGATGAAGAGGACTGGCGCAAGCATGTGGATTACATCCATTACAACCCGGTGAAACATGGGCTAGCGAATCGTCCTGGCGAATGGGCATGGTCGTCATTCGGTAATGCCGTGAGCAAGGGTTGGTACGAAGAATCATGGGGGGCCAGCGAGCCGTCCATCATTGCCGGGATGAATTGCGAATGATGAATGGCACATATCCACATGGAACGCCAATGGTGGATGCGCTACGCTTATCCACCCTACATGATATACAGAGTCAATCCGCGTTCTTCACTGTGAAAAAATGAACCTCCTCCGCCTATCCCTCAATCTGCTGCGCCGCGACTGGCGCGCCGGGGAGTGGCGCGTGCTGCTGCTGGCGCTGGTGCTGGCGGTGGGCAGCCTCGCCACCGTCGGGTTGTTCGCCGACCGCGTGCGGCAGGCGTTGCAGCAGGAGGCGACCAGCCTGATCGGGGCGGATTTACGCATCACTTCGACGCGCCCGTTGCCGTCTGTTTACCGCAAGAGCGCACAGGCTCGAGGTTTGCTCACCGTCGAGAGCCGCAGTTTTCCGAGCATGGTGGCGTTCCGCGAGCAGACGCTGCTCTCCGAGATCCATGCGGTGGAAGCGGGCTATCCCTTGCGCGGGAAGATAGTGATTGATGATGGCAACGGGGGAGGTGCGCGCAGTTTCTTTTCACCCTCTCCCCAACCCTCCCCAATCAAGGGGGAGGGGGTGGTTAGTTCCATTCCAGCGTCCGGCACTGTGTGGGCGGACGATCGCTTGCTGCGTCGTCTCGAAGTGCATGTCGGTGACGAGGTGAGCATCGGCGCACAGCGCTTCAAAGTTGCTGCGCGCATCGTGAAGGACATCGACCAGTCCATCGGCTTCTCCAGTTTCGCGCCGCGCGTGCTGATGAACGTGCAAGACCTTGCAGCGACCGGCTTGCAGCAGGAAGGCAGCCGCATCATCAATCGCCTGATGGTCGCGGGCGAGGGAGCGCAGGTCGCCGAGTTGCGCGACGAGTTGAAGTCCAAGTTATCAGGCAACGAGAGGTTGGAGGACGTGCGAGATGCGCGGCCCGAGATACGCAGCGCGCTGGAACGCGCCGGGCATTTTCTCGGCCTTGCCGCGCTGACCGCAGCGATCCTCGCGGGCGCCGCGATCCTGCTGGCGGCGCGGCGTTTCGTGCAGCGCCACTTGGATACTTGCGCGGTGATGCGCTGCCTCGGCGCGCAGCAGGGGCAGGTGCTGCGCCTGTTCCTGTACCAGTTCCTGATGCTCGGCCTGTTCGCGGTGCTGCTGGGCTGCCTGCTGGGCTATGCCACGCAGGCCGTATTGATATCCTTCATCGAAACCATGCGCGATGCGGCGCTGCCGCAGCCTTCCGTGCTGCCCGCGATCAAGGCGGCCGCCAGCGGCTACGCGCTGCTGTTCGGTTTTGCGTTCCTGCCGCTGTTGCAATTACGCAAGGTATCGCCATTGCGCGTGCTGCGCCGCGAACTGGGCGCGCCACAGCCGAACATCCTGTTGGCCTATGGTCTGGCCGTGCTGGTGCTGGCGGTGCTGTTCCTGTGGCATGCGGGCTCGCTGGAGCTGGGTTTTGCGGTGCTGGCCGGCTTGCTGGCGGGGCTGTCCGTATTTGGCGGTTTGGCCTGGCTGGTATTACGCGGACTGGGGCGTTACGTCCCGAATCTGGCGTCGCACTGGCGGCATGCGATTAACAATCTGGTAAGACACGTGCGCAACAATGTGCTGCAGGTCGTCGCATTGGCGCTGGGCGGCATGGCCTTGCTGCTGCTGACACTGGTGCGCGGCGATCTGCAGCAGGGCTGGCAGGACAGGTTGCCGCCCGATGCGCCGAACCGCTTCGTCGTGAACATCCAACCCGATCAGATGCAGCCGGTGCTGGATTTCTTTGCGCGTGAGCAGTTGCCAACGCCGCAATTGCAGCCGATGGTGCGCGGCAGGCTGGTCGCGATCAACGACATTCCCGTCAATGGCGACAGTTATCCGGAGCCGCGGGCGCGCGGTCTGGTGGAGCGCGAGTTCAACCTTTCCTACATGGAGCAGATGCCGGAATGGAACGAGCTGGTGAGCGGGGCATGGTGGGCTTCCTCAAGGCAAAGTGAATCTTCTCAGAGGGAGCGGCCCCCTGGCCGCGACAAGTCGAATCGCGGCCGGGAGGCCGCTCCCACCAGTGGCGAGTTGTCAGTCGAGGAGGGGATCGCCCAGACGCTCGGTATCTATCTCGGCGATACGCTCACCTACGATGTGGCGGGTAGTCGCTTTACCGCGCGCGTGACCAGTCTGCGCAAGGTGCAGTGGGACTCGATGCGGGTGAATTTCTTCGTGATCGCCACGCCGGAGCTGCTCAGCGACTTTCCGGCCAGCTATCTCACCAGCTTCTACCTGCCGCCGGACAAGGTGCGCGCGGGCGACGCGCTGGCGCGGGAGTTTTCCAACGTGCTGGTGATCGACACCGGCGCGATCATCGCCCAGGTGCGCCACATCATGGACCAGATCACGCAGGTGATGGGCGCGGTGTTCCTGTTCACGCTGTTGTCCGGCTTCGCGGTGCTGTACGCCGCACTGCTCGCCACGCAGGACGAGCGCACCTTTGAGGCGGCGGTGTTGCGCACGCTGGGTGCGGACGGGCGCTACCTGCGCCGTCTGCACCTTGCCGAATTCGCCGTGCTGGGCGGCTTGAGCGGCCTTTTTGCGGCGGCGGGCGCAGTGCTGCTCGGCTGGGTGCTGGCGCGCTTCGTTCTGGAAATACCCTATCAGTCCAGCGCCGTGATCTGGCCGATCGGCGTGCTGGGCGGCATCGCAACGGTGGCACTGGCTGGATGGCTGGGCACGCGCAGGCTGACTGTGCTGCCGCCGCTGGCGATATTGCGCGAATAGTTGTATCTGATGTTACACATTGTCCACGACAAGACACGAAAAGCACGAACAGGTTTCTTGTATCTGATAACACTCTGTACCCCACTACCCCTTCCATCTTTATTGAGCTTTACATAATTCATGACTGTTAAGTGATTTACCGTAGGGCGGGCTTTGCCCGCCGCGTCGGGCCGCTTCGACAGGCTCAGGACAGGCGTAGCCAGGCCTACGAGATGCGGAGACTCTGTCTTCAAATATGTAATCCTCAATAATTTCGTGCCTTTCGTGTTTTTCGTGGAAAGTGCCTTCTTCCACTACGTACGTGCGTTACTTCAGGTTGAATATTGGTTTAAGTTGAGCAAAATGCCGCATTGGTGATAGAATGCGCGCCGCTTCGGGATGGTCCGAAGCAAATTTCCCGTTCGCACAAGTTGGGGTGCCCTTTAGGGTCAAGCTGGCGAGCGGTAGTTTATAACCCTTACGATTGGAGTAATCATGGCTGTAACTATGCGTCAAATGCTGGAGGCTGGTGTGCATTTCGGACACCAGACTCGTTTCTGGAATCCCAAGATGGCACCGTTCATCTTCGGTCATCGCAACAAGATCCACATCATCAACCTGGAAAAGACCGTCGCGATGTTTGCCGAGGCGGAGAAGTTCGTGCGCAAACTGTCCGCGAAGAAAGGCACCATCCTGTTCGTGGCGACCAAGCGTCAGGCGCGCGATATCCTGCAGGAAGAAGCGGTACGCGCGGATTCCCCGTTCGTGAATCATCGCTGGCTGGGCGGCATGCTGACCAACTACAAGACCGTGCAGGAATCCATCAAGCGTCTGCGCGAACTGGAACAGATGACTGCCGATGGCGCGTCCGAAAAAATCTCCAAAAAAGAAGCGTTGATGATGAAGCGCGAGCTGGACAAGCTGGAGCGCAGCCTGGGCGGCATCAAGGACATGCAAGGCTTGCCAGCCGCGCTGTTTGTGATCGACGTCGGCTACCAGAAGGGTGCCATCGTTGAAGCGCAAAAGCTGGGTATTCCGGTTATCGGCATCGTCGACACCAACAATTCCCCGCTGGGCGTGGACTACATCATTCCCGGCAACGACGACTCCACGCAGGCGATCCGCCTGTATGCACGTGGTATCGCCGACGCGGTGCTGGAAGGCCGGGCTCAGGCCATGAACGAATTGGTCGAGCAGGTTGCCGAACAAACCGCCGCTTGAGTTAGAAACAAGACGCAGCTAAGGGGCGCGAGCCCCTTTTTTTATAAGGGCACCTCTATAAATCCAAACTCCGTCACGATACTGCGTTGCTCAAGAAATTTTATCGCTTACATATTACACATATGCGGCGCACTAAAATTTCTCTCGCGCCTTGTCTCGTTTAGGTTTTTGAATTTATAGAGGCGCCCGGAAATGGTGAATTATGTCTGACAACCGTAGAAGCAGAACCGTCACCCAGGGCGTGCAACGCTCGCCCAACCGCGCCATGCTGCGCGCGGTCGGATTCGGTGACAAGGATTTCGACAAACCCATCGTCGGCATCGCGAACGCGCACAGCACCATCACGCCGTGTAATATCGGCATCGGTGAATTGGCCGCGCGTGCTGAGGCCGCGTTGAAAAAGGCCGGAGCCATGCCTCAGATGTTCGGCACGATCACGATATCGGACGGCATCTCGATGGGCACCGAGGGAATGAAATGTTCGCTGGTGTCGCGCGAGGTGATCGCCGATTCCATCGAGGTCGTGTGCAACGGCCAGAGCATGGACGGCGTGATCGCCATTGGCGGTTGCGACAAGAACATGCCGGGTGCGTTGATTGCGATGGCGCGTTTGAACATTCCGGCTATCTTTGTTTACGGTGGCACCATCAAGCCCGGCCACTACAAGGGCCGCGATCTCACCATCGTGAGCGCGTTCGAGGCGGTGGGGCAATATACCGCGCACAAGATCGACGAAACAGAGTTGATGGAGATCGAGCGTCATGCCTGTCCCGGCGCGGGTTCCTGCGGTGGCATGTATACCGCGAACACGATGTCTTCGATCATCGAGGCGATGGGCCTGAGCCTGATGTATTCCTCCACGATGGCGACGGAGGATGGGGAAAAAGCGGAGAGTACCGCGCAATCCGCAGTTGTTCTGGTGAACGCGATCAGAAAACAGATCCTGCCCCGTCAGATATTGACGCGCAAGGCGTTTGAAAATGCGATTGCGGTGACCATGGCGGTGGGCGGCTCCACCAACGCGGTGTTGCACATGCTCGCCATCGCCCATGCCGCAGAGGTACCGCTCAGCATTGACGATATCGAAACCATACGCGCGCGCGTGCCGGTGCTGTGCGATCTGAAGCCGTCCGGCCGTTATGTCGCTACCGATCTGCATCAGGCAGGCGGCATTCCGCAGGTGATGAAGATATTGCTCGCGCACGGCGTGTTGCACGGCGATGCGCTTACCATCACCGGCCAGACCGTTGCAGAAGTATTAAAGGATGTGCCGGTCGAGCCGCGCAAGGATCAGGATGTGATACGCCCGTGGAGCAATCCAATCTATGCGCAGGGGCATCTGGCCATCCTGAAGGGCAACCTCGCGCAAGAAGGCGCGGTGGCGAAGATCACCGGCGTCAAGCTGGCAAAGATCACCGGGCCGGCACGGGTGTTCGATTCGGAAGAGGCGTGCATGGAAGCGATCCTCGCGCGGAAGATAAAAGCGGGCGATGTCGTGGTGATCCGTTATGAAGGCCCCAAGGGCGGACCCGGTATGCGCGAGATGTTATCGCCTACCTCGGCGATCATCGGCGAAGGTCTGGGCGATTCGGTCGGGCTGATCACCGATGGCCGTTTTTCGGGCGGCACTTATGGCATGGTGGTCGGGCATGTCGCGCCGGAAGCGGCGGTGGGAGGAAATATCGCGTTGGTGAAGGAAGGCGATTCCATCACCATCGATGCCGACGCGCGTTTGCTGCAACTGAACGTTGACGATGCCGAGCTGAAACGGCGCCGCGCCGCCTGGCAACCGCCCAAGCCCCGCTATACGCGCGGTGTGCTGGCAAAGTATGCCAAGCTGGTGTCGACCGCAAGCAAGGGTGCTGTCACTGATTAAACCGGGATATGAGGTAGGGTGGATAAAGTGCGCAGCACGTATCCACCATGCGCAACGGTGGATACGGCACGTTGTGCCTTTATCCACCCTACGAAATTCAGGGATAATCTGGATTAAAAAAATTTATCGTATTTATTTATGGAGCAGAAGATGTCAGAAGTAACTGCAAGTATGGTCAAGGAACTGCGCGAGATGACGGGTCTCGGCATGATGGAATGCAAAAAGGCGCTGGTCGAATCCAATGGGGATTTAAAAGTTGCTGAAGAGCAGTTGCGTATCAAGAGCGGAGCCAAGGCCAGCAAAGCGGCAAGCCGTGTGACCGCCGAGGGTGTGGTCAGCGCATTCATCTCGAATGATGGCAAGACCGGTGCGGTGGTGGAAGTGAACTGTGAAACCGATTTTGTCGCCAAGAACGAAGACTTTGCCGCATTTGCAAAAAATACCGCCGAAACCGTGGCGAAGAAAGATCCTGCCGACATCGCCGCGCTGTCAGGCATGGCGATCGCCAATGGCTCCGGCAGCGTGGAGGAAACCCGCAAGGCGCTGATCATGAAGCTCGGCGAGAACGTCAGCATCCGCCGTTTCGAGCGCTACTCGACCAGCACCGGCAAGCTGTCCAGCTATCTGCATGGCAGCAAGATCGGCGTGCTGCTGGATTACACCGGCGGCGATGAAGCACTGGGCCGCGACCTTTCGATGCACATCGCCGCCAGCAAACCAAAATCGATCGATGCCTCCGGTGTGAATCCGGCGGACATCGAAACCGAACGCCGCATCGCGATCGAGAAGGCGCGCGAGGCAGGCAAGCCCGACGCGATGCTGGAAAAGATCGCCGAAGGCACGATACAGAAGTTCCTCAAGGAAGTGACCTTGCTGGGCCAGGTGTTCGTCAAGGCTGAGGACGGCAAGCAGACCGTCGAGCAGTTGCTGAAAAGCAAGAGCGCATCGGTGACCGCTTTCCAGATGTTCGTGGTGGGCGAGGGTATCGAGAAGAAGGTCGAAGATTACGCGGCTGAAGTCGCTGCCGCCGCAGCGGCCGCAAAGGGCTAATGTCCATGAGCGCACCCGCCTACAAGCGTATCCTGCTCAAGCTCAGCGGCGAAGCCCTGATGGGTGACGACAGCTACGGCATCAATCGCGAGGTGATCGCGCGCATCGTTGCCGAGATTGCAGAAGTGGTCGAGTTGGGTGTGCAAGTGGCGATCGTGATCGGCGGCGGCAACATCTTCCGCGGTGTGGCACCGGCGGCGGCGGGGATGGACAGGGCGACTGCCGATTACATGGGCATGCTGGCCACGGTGATGAATTCGATGGCGTTACAGGATGCGATGACACGTGCGGGCCTGGATTGCCGCGTGCAGTCCGCTTTGAATCTGGAGCAGGTCGCCGAGCCGTTCATTCGTGGCAAAGCCCTGCGTTATCTGGAAGACGGCAAAGTGGTGATCTTCGCGGCGGGCATCGGCAGCCCGTTTTTCACCACCGACACTGCTGCCGCCTTGCGCGGCGTGGAGATGTCTGCCGAGGTGGTGATCAAGGCGACCAAGGTGGATGGCGTTTACACCGCCGACCCGAAGAAGGACCCTGATGCGATCCGCTATCAAAGCCTCAGCTTTGACGAGGCGATCAGCAAGAACCTCAAGGTGATGGATGCGACGGCATTGACATTGTGCCGCGATCAGAAGCTGCCGATCATCGTGTTCAGTATTTTCAAACCCGGCGCGCTGAAGCGCGTGGTGATGGGCGAAGGTGAGGGGACCCTTGTTCGAGTTGATTAGGGAATTCCATTTTCATTTCAAAGATAAATAATTTGTAGGCCGGGCTCCGCCCGACAGCTAAAACTGGCGGGTAGAACCCGCCCTGCAAAAACGCATGAAGTGGAATAGCTCAGGAGAAAATATGATTGCAGAAATCAAAAAAACGACTGAACAAAAAATGCAGAAGTCGCTGGATGCGTTGAAAGCCGACTTGGGCAAGGTGCGCACCGGAAGGGCACACACCGGTTTGCTGGATCATGTGACGGTGGAATACTATGGCAATCCGACTCTGATCACGCAGGTGGCCAACGTCACGCTGGTCGACGCTCGCACCATCGGTGTGCAGCCTTGGGAAAAGAACATGGTCGGGCCGGTGGAGCGGGCCATCCGCGATTCCGACCTGGGGCTGAACCCTGCCACCAATGGCGATATGATACGGGTGCCGATGCCGATGCTGACCGAAGAGCGCCGTCGCGATCTGATCAAAGTGATCAAAGCCGAGGGCGAGACCGCCAAGGTGGCGGTGCGCAATATTCGCCGTGACGCCATTCACACGCTTAAAGAGGCATTCAAGAATAAAGAGATCGCGGAAGACGAGGAGCGCCGCACCCAGGACGAGATCCAGAAGCTGACCGATCGCTTCGTCACCGAGATAGACAAGGCGCTGGCTGCAAAAGAAGCCGACCTGATGGCTGTCTGATTAGGATCGGGGATTGAGGATCGAGGATTGAGAAAACCTTGGCACCGCACCCTGAATCCTCAATCCTGAATCCTCAATCCTCAATCCTAAAATGGCGTTATTTCAAAGCTCCACCCGCATCATCCCCGACGCTCCTGCGATCCCGCGTCATATCGCCATCATCATGGATGGCAACGGGCGATGGGCGAAACAGCGCTTCATGCCGCGCGTGGCCGGGCATCAGCGCGGGGTGGAGGCGTTGCGCGAAGTGGTAAAGGCCTGTCGTGAGCTGGGCGTGGAGTACCTGACTGTGTTCGCGTTCAGCAGCGAAAACTGGCGGCGTCCTGCCGACGAAGTCACCTTCCTGATGTCGCTGTTCCTGAAAATGCTGGAGCGCGAAGTCGTCAAGTTGCATGAGAACAACATCCGCCTGAAAATCATCGGCGATCGCAGCCGTTTCGACGACAAGCTCAATCAGACCATGCGCGATGCCGAACTCCTTACCGCGAACAATTCCGCGCTGACGCTGACCGTCGCCGCGAACTATGGCGGGCGTTGGGATGTGATGCAGGCGGTACGCGCAATGCTCAAGGATCATCCTCATCTCGCGCAGACTTTCACCGAAGAAGACCTGCAGCCCTATCTCTCGATAAGCGATGCTCCAGAGCCGGATCTGTTCATCCGCACCGGCGGCGAGCAGCGCATCAGCAACTTCATGTTGTGGCAGCTTGCTTATACCGAATTGTATTTCACCGACACGCTGTGGCCTGCATTTGACCGAAATGAATTGGACAAGGCGATCGCCTCGTATCAACAGCGCGAGCGGCGTTTTGGCCGGACCAGCGAGCAGTTGGAGGGACAGCAGTCAGTGGGGAGTGGAAATGCTTAGGTCGCGGGTGTTGACCGCGGTCATTTTGCTGGCACTGTTCTTGTTGGCCCTGTTTGCGCTGCCTGTATCAGGATGGACTGTGCTGGTGATTTTGCTGGTGTTGCAGGGGGCTTCGGAATGGGCGAGATTGGCCAGGCTCACCGGCAGAGAAGCGAACCTGTTCTGGATGTTGACGCTGCTGATGATGCTGGGTCTGGTCTGGTTCGATGCCACCCATTCCTCCGGGCAACAGACATTGCCGCATTTGCTGGTCTATGCCGTGTCAGCCCTGTTGTGGCTGATCATCGTGCCGACCTGGCTGATGACAGCATGGAAGGTTCGCCATCCGCTGTTGATGGCGCTGACCGGCTGGGCGGTTCTGATACCCACCGGCTTGGCGATGCTGGACCTGCGCGTCATCAGCCCGTGGATGTTGTTGTTCGTGATGGGCCTGGTATGGGTTGCGGACATTTCGGCCTATTTCGCCGGACGGAGATTCGGCAAGAATAAACTCGCTCCCAGCATCAGCCCGGGCAAGACATGGGAAGGAGTCGCCGGCGCGATGCTTGGGGTATCGTTATATGTGGTGCTGGTATGGGGCTACAGTCCCTATTTTGACCGGCGTGAAGTGCTGCCGATATTATTGCTGGCTTCGTGGTGGTGGGTCGGATTGGCCGTGATCGGTGATTTGTTCGAATCGGCCATCAAGCGCCAGGCCGGGGTAAAGGACAGCGGTACGCTGCTGCCCGGACACGGCGGGTTGCTGGATCGCATCGATGCATTGACCTCGACGTTGCCGCTTGCTGCGCTGGCGCTGCTGTTGCAGTAAATAAACTAGGATGAAACTGTGAAAGGTGAAGATGAACCTGTGTAACGTGAGGATATAACTGTGAAAGGTGAAACGGCAGACCTCAAAACCAACCCCCCTCAGTCCCCCCTTGTCAGGGGGGATGCAGGTAGCTCCTCCCCTAACAAGGGGAGGCTGGGAGGGGTTTGACTTTGACGTTTCGCCTTTCATCGTATCGATAATGCAAAATCTTACCATCCTCGGTTCCACCGGCAGTATCGGCACCAGCACGCTGGACGTGGTGGCGCGCCACCCCGATCGATTCCGGGTCATCGCACTGACGGCGAACCGCCAGGCCGATCTGCTATTCCGGCAATGCCTGCAATTCAAGCCGAGTTATGCGGTGCTGCTGGACGAGGGGACCGCCCAGCAATTTCGGCAGCGTGTGCGTGAAGCGGGTTTAAGCACCGAGGTTTTGACTGGTGTGGCTGCGCTCGAGCAAGTAGCCGTGTTGCCGGAAGTGGATGCAGTGATGGCCGCCATCGTCGGTGCGGCGGGCTTGCAGCCCACGCTGGCGGCGGCGCGCGCCGGCAAGAAGATACTGCTGGCGAACAAGGAAATACTGGTGATGGCGGGAAATGTGTTCATGGATGCGGTGCGCGCCGGCGGCTCCGCACTGCTGCCGATCGACAGTGAACACAATGCGATCTTCCAGGCACTGCCGCGCGGTTATGACGGCGATCTGGCCGGCAATGGTGTGCGTCGTATCCTGCTTACGGCTTCCGGCGGACCGTTCCGC